>WNGI01006120.1_pt1 | contig 20318 bp, 10 predicted proteins | sample 5400621 | NCBI WGS metagenome assembly WNGI01 (sample SAMN13153374, study PRJNA577476) | soil metagenome | isolation source: 20 cm soil or saprolite under Garry oak tree replicate 1 | place: USA:California | collected 2016-06-15
TGTGTTCGCGTGCTGGCGGGTTCGCCCATGGAAACACCGGATGGAGAGCGCGATTTACAGCGGATCGCGCTTCCGCTTCTGCTCAATCTGGAGCCGGAGGATTTTGATCGCGCGATCTCTTTGCTTCAACCGCAGAAAATTCAGGAACGCCTCGCGCAATTACGCCAGGGAATCGAAAGCGGTTCGCCGCGGCCGCAAATAGAGTTGACGCTTGATCCACTCGGCCTAATCACGCCCTCGCTCAAACCGTTTGCCGGGAACGCCGCGATGGAAACGGATCAGCCACTGACTTCGCCAGATTCCACCATGCGCGTTTTTCCGACGGTGACGAACCAGCCAAGCATTAGCGCCTTCGATTGCCAGAAACTGATGAAGCAGGTGAACGCATTTCGCGCATCTGCGATCGAAGGCTGGGATGGCGGCAAACTCGAAGTGCTCATCACTGGGCGTTCCGCTTATGTCGCGGAAATTTCGCTGAGCATGCGCCATGACATCGTTGCCACGGTGCTGAGTTCAATCGCGCTGGTCGGCGCCGTTTTTTTTATCGGATTTCGGCGGTGGCTCCCGTTGCTTGGAATGGGCTTCGCCCTTCTACTTTGTTGTCTGATTGGACTCGCCGCTGGCCTCCTGATTTTTCACCGCCTCAACATGGTGACGGTCGGTTTTTGCGCGATTCTGGTTGGGCTCGGCGTTGATTTCGCCATTCTGATTTACGGGCGCTATCAGCAAGCGCGAAACGAAGGCGACGGACATCGCGCTGCCGTTGCCGACGCCATTCACAGTCTTGGCCGCGCCGTTTTCTTCGGCGCCTTAACCACCGCCGTCGGTTTTCTCGCCCTCGTCCTGAGCAACTCCTCAGGATTTATTCAGCTCGGCGTCCTCATCGCCATCGGAATTTCCGCCGCCGGCCTATTAATGACGACGGTTTTTTTTCTGTTCGTGCCGCGAGGAAATGTTCCGTTGCGCAGCGATTGGATTTTAGGGGCAGTGAGAAATTATGTGCGTCGCATGCTCGGCCGGCCGCGATCCATTCTCGCAATTAGCGCTCCCATTCTGATTGCGCTGCTGATCATTGCGATCGTCCCGCAAATTCCGCTCACCTTTGAGGCAAACGCGCGATCGCTGGAGCCGAAGAACAGTCGCGCCGGCACCGCGCTCAGTTTGATCATGGAGAAAATGCCGGTGCGCTGGGAACCAGTCCTTGGAATCGTTCGCGCTGCCACGGAACAACAGTTGCACGATTTCTGGAAAGCGATCTCGCAGCATTGGGCTGAATTGCAACGCGCCGGCAAAATCAAGAGCTTCTCCACTCCCAACGCGCTCGCCCTTTCGCCGCGCGAAATGCAACGCAATCGCCAGGAGCTCGCTTCGATTAACTTCGACGCGGCCCGAACGGCCTTGCAGAACGCGCTTACTCAAAATCGATTTAGCCCCGGCGCCTTCGCTTCCGCGTTCGAGTTACTCAATCAGCTCCAGGCCGCGGCTGCCCCTGATTACAAAATCCCATCGTGGCGCACGCAATTGCCGCCGGGTTCCGCCTGGTGGTTTTTGGTCGAACGCTATTTCGCGCAGGATTCACTGACTACAACCGGGTTTGTCACCACCAACGCCCCGGTGGCGACGCAGGAACAAAAGAACGTCCTCGCACGCGAACTGCCAGTGGCAGCAATCCCGATCACCCTCTCAGGCTGGAGTTATACTTTGACCGATCTGGTGCCTTGGTCGCATCGGCAATTGCTCCTGATCAGTGCGTTGATGGCGATATTCGATGCCTCGCTTCTGGCGGTCCTTTATCGCGACTTGCGTCTCTGGCTCGTCCAAGTGACGACGCTTGCACTCGCGGTCGCAGCCATGATCGCTTCGATGAAATTGTTCCATGTGCCGCTCAATTTATTAAATGTACTCGCCTTCCGCCTCGTTCTTGCGATCGGGGTTGATTATGGAATCTACGTCTTGTTAGTTTGGCAGCGAAGCCACGATGTCGCGCGCGATCTTACGGGAGTGGTGAAACCAGTTGCGCTGGCGGGATTGACTGCGATTGCCGGATTCGGTTCACTCGGCTGGGCGCATAATCCGACCTTGAGCGGGCTGGGGATTGCCTGCGCCATCGGCTTGTTCTGGAGCCTGGCCGCGACCATCTTCTTCACTTTGCCGGCGGCAGTTGCAGTTAAACCGAAGCTGCCGCAGGAACATTTTACCGAAGCGGAACTGGAACATGCGTAAAATAATTACCGTCATTTCTCTGGTGGCGTCGTTCGTCATCGGCGTGAAAGCCGAGCCGCTATCGCCTGCTGACATCAAGAGCTTGCTCGAACGTATTCGCGAGAAGCGCGCCGTAGCTCCAAGTATGCAGGCCGATTTCCAGGAACAACGAAAGGTTCACTTGTTGGACGAGCCGATCAACAGCAGTGGAAAAATTTGGTTTCAGGCCCCAAACAAATTCCGCGTCGAACGCAGGGGCAACGCTCCAAGCATCACCGTGAGTGACGGGCAACAGCTTTGGATTTATTACCCAAACTTCAAATCAGCCGAGCATTATTCATTGGCCAAACGCTCGCCGCTTGATGCCGCCATTTCCGCGATCACGACCGCGCTTAACTTGGAGAATGTTGAACACACCTTTCACATTATCGCCGACAAAGCGGAAAAGGGTTACGACCTCGAGCTGACGCCGCGCAATCCCTCGATGAAACGTATTTTCCAAAAGTTGTTGTTGCACTTGAGCGACGATCTCTTTGCCGAGCGGACCGACATGCTCCAGCCAAATGGCGACCGCATCGTTACGACTTACGAGAGCCCCAGCCACGCCACTATTTCGGCCAGTCAATTTGAATTTACACCACCGCCCGGCACGGAGATCAGCACGCCATTGGGGAAATAGGACCTCTTCGTCATTCCGAGCGAAATCGCCAGTCCGGCTCGGACCGAGGAATCCCGCGGTGCTACCGTGAAGACTATGCCTCAGGCGCTTTGCCGAGTCTCGCCCGGTTAATGCTGAAGGTTGAGCACCCGGCGTTTGACGTTCGATCTTTATACATTGATCGCAGGCACAAATCACAACCAATGAAAATCCTGAAATTTGGCGGCTCTTCGCTTGCGACCAGCGGTCGCGTTTGCGACGTCGCCAAGATTGTCCTCGAGCAAGCGCACCGAGGACAAGTAATTGTCGTGGTCTCCGCCTTCCAGGGCGTGACCAATCAGTTACTCGAATGTGCGCGCCTCGCGGCCAAGGCTGATCGACGCTACGAGGCCGCATTTAAGAAGATTGTTCACCGCCATCACTCCGCTATCGACGATCTGGTTGGAAGACAACTTCGCGCCCGGACTCGCTTGCAAGTGAACACGCTGCTCAGCGAGTTGCGTGAAGTTCTTCATGGCATCCAACTCCTCGGTCACAGTCCACCCCGGGCCCTCGATCTTGTCGCCAGTTTCGGCGAGCGCCTCTGTGCCTTGATTGTGTCGGCACATCTCGGCCGGTTCCGTTCGGCGCGGTTTGTTGATGCCAGAAAATTCGTCGTCACCGATGATCAGTTTACGAATGCAAATGTGATTTTCGGCAAAACCAATCGCACGGCGCGACGATACTTTGCCGAGCTGTTCAGATCCAGTGGACGTCAGCCAATTCCCGTTGTCACCGGGTTTATCGGATCAACCAGCGATGGCCAAACAACTACCATTGGTCGGAATGGATCTGATTACACTGCGGCAATTGTGGGCGCTGCTCTTTCGGCCGATGTCATTGAAATCTGGACAGACGTGGATGGCGTTCTCAGTGCCGATCCGAATACGGTTGCATCGGCGTTCGTGCTACCCCGGATTACTTACGAAGAAGCAATGGAGTTGTCCTACTTCGGCGCCAAGGTGCTTCACCCTGCTGCCATCGCTCCTGCGGTTGCGAAAGGGATTCCATTACTGGTCAAAAATACTCTTAATCCGAAAGCGCCAGGGACATTAATTTCTCGCGCCGGAAAGAGTGGCGATCACCTGGCGAAGGGAATTACCTCCATTGCCGGACTGACCTTACTTACTCTCCGCGGTTTGAGCATGGTCGGTGTCCCGGGAAATGCCGAGCGACTATTTCGCGCGCTGGCCTCTCGCGGTGTCAGCGTCATCCTGATCTCCCAAGCTTCTTCCGAGCACACCATCTGTTTTGCCGTCCGGGATGCGGACGGGGCTGCAGCGACTGCGGCGGTGCGACAGGAATTTCGATTGGAGCTTGACTACAAATTGACTTCGCTGGATGAAAAACCATACCAGACGATCATTGCCGTCGTTGGTGATCAGATGAAAGGCCATCCCGGCGTTTCGGGGAAAATGTTTGGGGCGCTTGGCCGGCACAACATAAACATCAGCGCCATTGCGCAGGGCGCCTCCGAACGGAACATCTCCTGTGTTGTTGATACGGCACAGCAATCGCGCGCGTTAAATATTATTCACGGCGCTTTCTTCGAGAGGCGCAAGCGCCTCGCCCTTTTCGTCATCGGTACCGGCAACATTGGTGGAACCCTTCTCCGTCAACTCAAAGAGCAACGCTCCTATCTTCTCTCTCGCCGGTTTGACGTCACCGTGATTGGGGTTGCGAATAGCAAACGCTTTGTTCTCGATGGCAGCGGGATCAACCTCGGGCGCTGGCGCGAAAAGCTGGCCGCCTCGCGGCGAAGAATGGATCCGCGGACGTTGGCAGGCGAGATCGGGAAGCTGGAGCTGACCGACGCAGCTATTGTCGATTGCACGGCTGCCGATTCGGTGGTGCGGGCCTACCCGGACTTTGTGCGAGCGAACCTTCACATCATCACGCCAAACAAGCGGGCGAACGTCCTGCCCTGGCGGCGGTACGTCTCGTTGATGGACCTTTTGCGAGAACGGCAGATTTACTTTCTCGATGAAGCTAACGTTGGTGCCGGGCTCCCAGTGATGTCCACGATTCGCGACCTCATCGCCAGCGGAGATGTCATCAAAAAAGTGGAGGGTATTTTTTCGGGAACGCTTAGCTTTCTCTTCAATAGCTTTGATGGAGCAACTCCGTTTAGTAAGCTGGTGCAGACCGCGCACAACAATGGTCTGACCGAGGCCGATCCGCGCGATGATCTTTCCGGTGAGGATGTCGCCAGAAAGTTACTCATCCTCGCGCGTCAGACCGGATCGAGAATCGAGATATCGGATGTTGAGGTCGAGAATCTGGTCCCCAGGAATTTGGCCGGCGGAAAATTTTCCCCACGATTTTTTACGCTGTTGGCCAGGCACGACGCAGCGATGTCGGCACGCTTCAAGCGTGCGGAGTCGCGCGGCACAGTTTTGCGCTACGTCGGTACCCTCGAAGGCAGCCGCGCTCGTGCTGGGATCAAAGAGTTTCCACGCGATCACCCGATCGCGGCGACGAAAGGTAGCGACAATATTATCGCCTTTACCACGAAACGTTACGCGCACACGCCACTCGTCGTTCAGGGCCCGGGAGCGGGTGCGGACGTCACCGCCATGGGTGTGTTTTCAGATATCCTGAAGTTACTCAACTACCTTCCGCACTAGGTCGAAATAATTGCAGGACGTTTCTGCGAGCCCTGAATGCGCTCGGACCTGGCCTGGTCCGGCGACGCGGCCTCCACAGGTTCTCCTGCATTATTTCTTGCCTTCGAGTTCGTCTGCCAACGCGCCCGCATCATACACTCTCCGCAACGCTTCGGTGATAGCCGCAGAATCGAGGGAAACAGCGCGCGCTTGTTTGTCGGAGAAAATGCAATCAAGCACGAGTGATTGAATGTTGCCGTCGAAAATGATGCCGACGAATTCGTTCATTTTGTTGACGACCGGACTGCCGCTGTTGCCGCCGATGATGTCCGCGTCGGAAACGAAATTAAACCTTGTTGTCAGATTCAATTGCGCTTTGCGCTCGATCCAGCGCTGGGGGAGGTCGAAGGGCGGCCGATTATCGTGCTCGGCGGAGCGCTGATAGAGTCCGGCGAAGTCCGTAAAAGGCGGAATTTGTTTGTCATCTTCTTCATAGCCGACGACTTTTCCATAGGATAAGCGCAACGTGAACGTTGCATCCGGATAATTGCTCATCCCTTCCACCGCGAAACGCGCTTTCGCGATTTCGGCGTAGGCTTGCCGCTTGATTTCCTCCTGCGCGTCGTGGGCTCTGCGTGCTTCCCGAGCCGGTGCATCGATCATTCGCGCGAGATCAAGCATTGGGTCGTGGGCCGCCTCTAACGCCGCCGTGTTTTTCGCGTAAAGATTTTTTCGAAAGTCGACACCTTTCAATTTTGTTCCGCTGATCAATTCTATCGCGCGTGCGTGCGGCGATTTGCCGGCGAGGACCTGCTTCACCAACGGATCGTTACCACCAAATCTCTCGGCAAAATCGATGAGCGAATCTGTGAGTCGAAGAATCTCGTAATCATCGTAGACCGGTTCGCTGGAGAAAAGCTCCAACTCGAGCGATTCTTTCGCGCTATCGCGAAATGCCGCGATCCGTTCGCCGTTTGGTTTGGCGCGCTCGTCGATCGCACGGGTCAGTAAGCGTGCGTATTTGAACAGCGTGCCGTAGAACGCGCGCGGGCCGCGATAACCAACGGTGCCGGGGCGCTCCTGTTCCAGATAATCATAACGGAGCGCAATCTTGACTAATTCCGCCTGCGCCTTCTTGATGCGATCGTATGCCCCGGTTGTCGATTTCAACTTCGGGTCGCGCGAAATCGCGTCGCGCAATTTCTTTTCGCGCGCTTCAATTGCGCTCCAGATCTCCGGATCGAACAGAGCCGCAACATAACCATCGTAGCGTTTGCGATTATTTTGATCGCCATAGAAATCGTCTCGCGCTCGTCTCGCATTTTCAAACGAGCGTTGTCCCCAGGCATTCAGCAATACTTCGCGCCGGTTAAACATCTGGAGCCAGGTCGGCACTTCGCGATCGCGGCGATCGGCCAGCTCATCGACAGTAAGTTGACGGTCGGTTCGCCCGGGACTTCCGCTAACGAAAGTTAGTTCGCCATCGCTCGGTCCATTCGAATTCCATTTCAGGTAGTGCTCGATCTTGGCGGGCTGCCCGTTTTCATAAGCCCGGAAAATGCAAATATCGAGATCGAAGCGGGGATATTCGAAATTGTCCGGATCGCCGCCGTAAAAAGCCATCTGCTGCTCGGGCGCGAAAACAATCCGGACGTCGTCGTAACGTTTGTAACGATAAAGATGATAAGCGCCGCCTTGATAAAGCGTGACGACGTCAGAGCGCAGACCGGTTTTGTCTTTGCTTTCTTTTTCGATCTGCGCAATCGTGTTCTCGCGCGCCTTGCCGGCGGCGTCGGGAGACATGCCGATTTTTACCGGAGCGTTTACCCGCGCGGTTACGTCTTCGATTGAGATCAGCACGTTAAGTTCGAGATCGTCGCATTTGATTTCTTCCGCGTTCGCCTTCGCATAGAAACCTTCCTTCAAATAATTGTGCTGCTCGCTCGACGCTTTTTGCAGCGCATCCGCGCCGACGTGATGATTGGTAATGCAGAGTCCGTCAGCGGAAACAAACGAACCGCTGCCGCCAGAATTGAAACGCACGCTCGCTTTTTGCAGATGCTCAAGCCACTGCGGAGTGGGTTCGAATTGATAATTTTCCTTGAGTCGCCTAAGCGGCGGATTGTTGAACAGCCACATCCCTTCATCAGCCTGGGCGGAAATTGTGGTGGCAACCAGCATGGCAAAGACAATTCGGAGCGGAATCATCGCCGAATGTAAAATGCGAATGGCGTTAATGAAAAGCTTGCTTTGATTTCGCAAAGTGGGCAACTCAATGAGGAATATGTCCTATGGTGGCCGCAAATATCCTGATTTGCCTCATTCACCAAACTAACTACCTGCTCGATCATCTCATCCGCAAACTGGAGAAATCTTTTGTCGAAGAGGGCGGCCTGCGCGAACGCATGACCCAAGCTCGGTTGGCGGAGAGGGCAAAACAGAAGAGCCACTTAACAGCGTCGGCGGTTCGGGGGACCGACACTCCTTCAAAAGTAGTTCTCGCTACTATTGCACGGACATAGTTCATTCCAGTCGTGCCAAAGAAAAATTCAGATAGTTCGCACCGCTCCAGAGTGCTGGTTCTGGTGGATGAATCGAACGTCGGCAGTTCGGTGAGAACAGCGGGACGCGGCCTTGATTGGATCAAGTTGCGCGATTTTCTGGCCGGGCCGGCTACGGGCCGCGACTTGATCGAGATGGTGGTTTATGCCGGTTTGCCACCAGCGACTCCAGCATGGCAGGAGGAGCGCGATAAGAAAAATAAGTTCGTGCATTGGCTGCGCTCCAATGGATTCATGGTCGTGACCAAAGATGGGTCGCCCGCCGAAGAAGGGCATTATAAGGCGAACGTTGACGTGATGATGGCGATCGACGCAGTCGAGCTTTCCGTCGAGATGCGGCCCGATCTTGTCATCCTCGTGACCGGTGACGCCGATTTTGCATATCTCGCCATCAAATTGCGGCGACACGGGATCCGGGTGGAAGTGGCTTCGGTCGCGGCAAATCTTGGGAACACATTGCGATCGGCCGCGAACGACGTGATTGACCTGGCGCCCTTGCTTCGAACCTTCGAGATCAACGTCCAGGATTCTGCGTCGCGGCCGTGTGCGCAACCGCAGCGGAGACGCCGGCCCCGGTTTCGTCCGCTCGCGCCCGGAAACGGCTAACAGAACGTAGATCGAGGCGAGAGCATTCCCGAAAATGAGAAGTGGCGTTTTCTCCTTTTCGGGCGATACTGGATGAAGTTTTTCTGCTGCGATTTTCCGAAGCGCGACCTGGTCATATCTCGCCTTGGAAATTAATCCTCGTCAGCCGTTTGACTAACCTGAATCGATTATGAACGCCGAACTCGTCAAAGCCGCCACTGAAGTAGTCCACAATCAGCAAATTCTTGTGAACATCGTTTCACGTCGTGTCCGTCAACTCACCCTCGGGCATCGTCCACTCGTCGAGTTCGCTCCCGGAATGGGTCATGCCGACATAGCCTTGACTGAAATCGCGAACGGCAAGCTGATCTTCGAGTCCACGTTTGGCCAGAACGGCGATACGCCTCCGCAAGTTGTTCCATTTCCGGGAATCACGACAGGAAAGAAAACGAAAAAGGCCGCGTAGAACATCGCGAGCCTGCCGGTGGGTTATCAGTACCCCGGGATGAAGCGAAAAAGCTTGGAACTGCGTGTGGGAGGCTGAGAGTTAGGACCCATGGGACACAGTCAAGGCAGAGACAACGTTAGGAAACGCGCGGCACGTCGGAGAAAAACCGAGCGCCTCGCGCTTGCAAAGAAAAAACAGAAGCAAGCGAAATAACTTCACCGCGACGGTCAGAGTCGGAAGAAAGAGCCGCGGCTTCGAAGCGAGGCGGCCATTTCCTGGCGGTGTTTTCGCGCGCGAAATTTTCGTCGCCCTATCTAATATAGGATCGTGTCCTCAACGTCCCGTTCCGGACTTACTCTGCATACCAGCAACCGTCTTGAGCGGCTGGCCGACCAGCTGTCCAAGCTCATCGCCGATCCACTTCGCTCGCCTCTCCTGCCGGAAATTATCGTCGTGCAAAGCAACGGCATGCGCCGCTGGCTCGAACAACAGATCGCAGACCGCCACGGCATTTGCTCGAACGTGCAGTTTCCGTTTCCACAAAAATTCCTTGCTAGCCGTCCGGAGTTCGCGGCGGTGGCAAATTACCTCCGCGGCGAACGCACTGAATTGCGCGCCTATGAGCTAGCCCGAAGGATCGCTCACGTTTTCGACCAATACGTCGTCTTTCGCCCGAAAATGATTTTGGATTGGGACACGGGCGAGGGGAAGAATTGGCAGCCGATGCTCTGGCGCGAATTGCAGCGAGCCGCTCCCGGCCGGCACCAGGCCGCGCTCGGATCGCAATTGATCGATGCACTCAAGCGTAACCGCGCGCCGGTCCCGGAGCGCGTCTCGATCTTCGGGGTCTCGACCCTGCCGCCGTTTTACATCTCGCTCATCGGCGAGATTTCCGCGCGCTGTCCAGTCCATCTTTTTGTGATGGAACCGACGCCGCTTTGGTGGGGCGATATTCGTTCGAAACGCGAAAAGGCACGAGCGAAACAACCAGAGTTGTTCGGCTTTGACGAGGAAGAAGCAGGCGACAACGAGCTGCTGGGCGCAAACGGAAAAGTCGGTCGCGACTTCTTGAATCTCATCGCTGAGCTCACGCCGGTGGCGGAGCACGAAGACTTCATTTCGCCGGCGAAGACGGAATCCGGAGCGGTGCCGGTGTTGCTGGAAATTCAAAGCGACATCTTCGAACTGAAATCTGGCCCGGCCAAAGTAAAGCGATCCGTCGCGCCCAGCGATCGCTCCCTGCAAATTCATTCCTGCCACAGCATCGTGCGCGAGCTCGAGGTTTTGCACGATCATCTGCTCGATCTCTTTCAGGAGGATTCTGCGCTGAAGCCGAAAGACATCATCGTGATGATGCCAGACGTTTCTATTTACGCGCCCTTCATCGATGCAGTGTTTGCCGTGCCGGAGAACCCGAAGCAGAAAATTCCGTACTCGACTGCTGACCGGGAAGCACGCGCCGGCAGCGGAGTTATCGACACATTTTTTCGCATCTTGGAAATTTTGCCGGGACGCTTCACGGCAAGCGAAGTTTTTGCGATTCTGGAAGCACCGGCGGTGCAGCGCTGTTTTGGAATTGCGCCAGCAGAGATCGAAACAATTCGGCGCTGGGTGGACGAGTGTGCGATCCGCTGGGGGATCGACGCGCAACATCGGGGGCGGCTAGGCTTGCCCGCCTTTGCAGAAAACAGTTGGCGGCACGGTCTTGACCGAATGCTGCTGGGGTCGGCGCTGCGGCCGAAGAACCGCCGATTGTTCAAGGAAATTTTGCCCTTCGATGAAATCGAAGGTTCGAATACGGAACTCCTCGGAAACTTCCTCGAATTTGTGGAGCGGCTTTTTTCGCGTGCGAATGAATTCAGCAAACCGCGCCCGCTCTCCGATTGGCAACGCGATTTGCGCGAAACACTCGATGCGTTTTTCGCCGCGGACGAGGCGGCGCAACGCGAATTAAATCGACTCCGCGCTGCCATCGCCGCCCTCGGTGAAATCGGCGCTGCCGCGCAAAATGAATGCGCAGTGCCGCTCGATGTCGTGGTGGCGCAACTGGAATATTCTCTCGAAGAATCGAGCAGCGGCGCTGGTTTCCTGTCTGGGAACCTGACCTTTTGCGCGCTCAAGCCGATGCGCAGCGTTCCGTTCAAAGTCGTATGTCTACTCGGGCTAAACGATACGGCATTTCCGCGGCACGATCGCGCCCCGGGTTTTGATCTGCTGGCGCAATACCCTAAACGCGGAGACCGAAACATTCGCGACGGCGATCGCGCGCTTTTTTTGGAAGCGCTTCTTTCGGCGCGCGAAGTTTTTTATCTCAGTTACATCGGACAATCACTGCGCGACAACCAGCCCCTTCCGCCGAGCGTATTGGCGAGCGAGTTGCTCGATTACATTGCGGAAAATTTCGATGTAGCGATCGACCAGTTCGTAATCAAACATCCGCTGCAAGCCTTCAGCCCACGCAATTTTCAAAATAACGGCCGCTTGTTCAGTTACTCGGCGGACAACCGCGCGGCGGGAATTGTCTCGGAAAAGGATCGTCGCGAGCCACCGCCGTTTTTCGATCAACCCCTGAGCGAGCCGGATGAGAAATGGTGCGAGGTGGAAATTGTTCGGCTCGTGGAATTTTTTTCCCATCCCGCGAAATTTTTTGTGCGGCACCGACTGGGAATCGAACTGCCGCGCGACCGCGAAGAAGCAGACGATCGCGAACCGTTCGCGCTGGATTCGCTCGATCGCTACGGCATTGAACAGCAATTGCTGGACGATGCGCTTGACGGAGTTGTTCCGGAAAGCGCACTTGCGTCGGTGCGGGCCTCGGGCGTTTTACCGCCGGGCGGAACAGGCGACGTGATTTTTGATGAGTTGTGCACGAACGTGACGACGTTCGCCGACACCATTCGTCAGCAGGTGGCAGTGCAAGCGCAACCGGCAACGATTATTCGTGCGGACATTGGCGATTTTACTTTGAGCGGTCGAATCGATCGTGTCCGTGGCGACACTCTGCTGCATTACCGGCTAACGAGATTAAAAACGAAGGATTTCGTGCGCATCTGGATCGAGCACTTGGCGCGGAACCTGACCGAGCAGAAACCGGCGTTGCTTTTCGGAAAAGAAGGAGAGGAGATCGCCGGCTACGAATTTCCGCCGATGGAAAACGCGCGCGAAGTTCTGACTGATTTGCTTACAATCTACTGGGGCGGTCTGTGCGAGCCGCTGCAATTATTCCCACGAAGTTCTTGGACTTTTGTGGAAAAAATTTTTGCCGGGAAAGATCGGGAGCGCGCGCGTTACCTGGCGGGAAACGATTGGAAGAGCAACGAGAACGACGAAAAGAGCAGTGGCGAGCGTGATGATGCCTACATCAAGTTGGCGTTCCGCAATCGAGACGACGCGCTCGATGAAGAGTGGGAAAGGATCAGTCTTTCCGTTCTTGGGCCAATTTTTTCTGGGCGCAAACGGCAATGAAACCCGAATTCAATGCCGCCCAAACTCCCCTGGAAAAAGGGTTCACCGTTATCGAAGCGAGCGCGGGCACGGGAAAGACGACGACGATCTCCGCCATTGTTTTGCGCTTGCTGGCAGAGCAGGGGATCCCGATCGAGCAAATTCTGGTAACTACCTACACCGAGCTGGCGACGGCGGAACTGCGTGGTCGGATTCGGGAAACAATCACGGACGCGCTGGCGCAGACGCGTCTGCCCTTCGTTGCGGAGATCGTCAAAAGAGTCACGGACCGAAAGCAATTCGAGCTCAGACTGAAACTCGCGCTGCAGAGTTTTGATGAAGCTTCAATTTTTACCATCCACAGTTTTTGCGCGCGAGTTCTGGCCGATCGCGCGTTTGAAAGCGGCGTGCCTTTCGAGACCGAGTTGGTGGCGGATCAATCTCGCTTTTTGCATGAAGTTGTGGACGATTTTTGGCGCGCAAATTTCTACAACGACGACACCATTGTGGCCGGGGTGTTGCGCGCGCGGTTGACGCCGGCGCATCTGGTTGAGTTACTCACGCAGCTGACAAACAATCCAACGCTGCGCGTTTGGCCGCCCGCGGAAGATCGCGTGGCTCTGGAAAAGAAAATTACCGAACTGTGCCAGGCGGGAGGCGATGGCGAGGAACTGACAGCATTGGCGGAACGTTTCGTTATTTCGCTCGAGTCGGACTTTTGTGAATGGGCGCGCGCGGAATTGCGCCGGCGAAAGACGGATCGCCAAGTGCAGTCGTTTGACGACATGCTCACCGGCCTGGACGAAGCACTGCGGGGCGAGAGAGGGAGCGAGCTGCGGAAGAGTTTGCGCGAGCGTTTCCCCGTCGCGCTGGTGGACGAGTTCCAAGACACCGACCCGGTGCAGTATTCGATCTTCTCGCAAATTTACCGGGGAAGCGACGCCTCCGTATTTTTTATCGGCGATCCCAAACAGGCGATTTATGGATTTCGCGGCGCCGACGTTTTCACTTATTTAGAAGCGGCAAAAGTTGCGAATCGCCGTCATACCCTTGGGCAGAATTGGCGATCGGAGGCGAAGTTGCTCAATGGACTGAGCGCGATTTTCAGTCGGCGCACCGATTCTTTTGTCATTGAAAGCATCGAGCTTTCGCCAGTGACAGCATCGGGAAAAGCCGATGCCGAGGCCCTTACGATTGGTGACCAGCGGGATCAACCGCTGCATTTCTGGATCGCGGCCTCTGGCGACAAGGCGCGAATGGGAAAAGTGGTGGCCGCGGAAATTGCATCATTGCTGACCAGTGAAACGAAGATCGGGACAAGGAAAATTGAGCCGCGCGACATCGCGGTTCTGGTGAATAATAACACACAGCCAGTCGGGGTTCAGCGAGCGCTGGCGGATTATCGAATTCCGTCGGTCGTTTACAGTGCGGCCAGCGTTCTCAAATCCGGCGAGGCCTTGGAGTTGTTGCGTGTGTTGCTGGCAGTGGCGCAGCCGACGCACGAGAAAATTGTTCGGGCCGCGCTGGCGACAGAGATATTCGGCTTAAATGCGAGCGCGCTGGAAAACTTATTGGGCGACGAATTCGCGTGGGAAGCGACGCTTAATCGCTTTGCCGATTACCACATGTGGTGGCGGGACCAAGGTTTCGTCCAAATGATGCGGGAGCTGCTCGTTCGCGAGAAGGTGCGGTCGCGTTTGCTCCGCTGGCGGGACGGCGAACGTCGACTGACGAACGTTTTGCATTTGATCGAACTGTTGCATCCAGCTTGTGTGGAAAATCGCCTCGGTATTGATGGGCTGATCAAGTGGCTAGCGCGGCAAATTTCCCCGGGTGGCGAAGTGCGGGACGAGCATGAATTGCGTTTGGAAAATGACGAAGACGCGGTCCGGATTGTTACGATCCACAAAAGCAAGGGGCTCGAGTACGGCATTACGTTTTGTCCGTTTGTGCGCAAGGAACCGTGGGGCGGGGCAAAGGAATTCTTGAAGTTTCATGAAGACGACAAACTTGTGCTCGACCTGGAAGAATCGGCGGAGCACAAAAAAATCCAGAATCGCGAAGAGCTGGCAGAGTCTGTTCGGCAACTATATGTCGGGCTTACGCGCGCGAAACATCGCAGCTATCTGATTTGGCAGGAGAGGAAAACAAAGTCGAAGTCGGCGTTGGCGTGGCTGTTTTCCAAGGAAACGTCAGCCGACGCATTTCTGGAGAAAAAGGGAGAATCCAACACCAGCTCGAGCATGCGAGCTGCACTTGCCAAAAGCGATGCCATCGCGATTGAAGATTTGCCCGAAGGTGGAGAAAAAGTTTTTGCACCAACACCGGCGTTACCCACATCACTAGCGCTGCGAGTTTTCGATAAGGAGATCGATCGGAGCTGGCGGATCGCGAGTTTTAGTTCGTTGATCAGCGGGCGAACGGAAGAACCGGAGACACCGGATTACGATAGGCTGCAACCTGGGGGCGAGATTGCAGAAGAGCCGGTCCTGCCGACGCAGGGGATTCACGCTTTTCCCGGCGGGATGCGGGCCGGGACCTGCCTCCATTTAATTCTGGAGGAACTCGATTTCGCCGATCTTTCGCAACTGCGGCCGCTGGTGGCAAGAAAGCTGGGCGATTTTCATTTCGAAAATTTCGATGAAGTGGTATGCGACACTTTGGAGAAGACGTTGCGTGTCCCGCTGGGCGAGGATGGCTTTACACTTTCCCAAATCTCGCGCGCGTCACGTTTGTCGGAGCTGGAGTTCACTTTTCCGATTACGGCATTGACCACGGCGTGCCTGCGCAAGGCGTTTCAGGTGGAGGAGCTGCCGCTGGCAGTCGATCGCCTGCAGTTTGCGCCGGCCAACGGATTCATGAAAGGATTCATCGATCTCGTTCTTGAGCGCGAGGGACATTTCTATTTTGTCGATTGGAAATCGAATTGGCTGGGGACCGACTCTGGCAGTTACGCGCCTGAGAATATTGCGACGGAAATGGCGCGGAATTTTTACAATTTGCAGCTCAGCATTTATGCGGTGGCGCTGCATCGTTATTTACAACGGCGCTTCCCCAGTTACGAATACGAGAAGAATTTCGGGGGCGCGTTCTATATTTTTCTGCGCGGAGTCGATCCTGGGAAACTGGACAACGGGATATTTTTCACGCGTCCGCCACGCAAGTTTGTGGAACAACTGGATGAAGTTTTTCATGGCAGATCCTGAGCTCGAAGTTCACTTCATCGATCAGCATTTTGCCGCGTTGATGAACCGGTTGGCAAAGGTTCCGTCGCCGGAACTGGAGTTGGCCGCCAAATTGGTCAGCAATTTTCGTGAGCGCGGAGATGTTTGCGTAGCGCTGCCAGCGATTACTTCCATCCATGCGTCAAAAATCGGAGTTCCGGATGTTCCGCCGCTGAAAAGCTGGGTAAGAAAATTGCGCGCCTCGGGAGTAGTGGGCGGGCCGGGAGAATTCGCGCCCCTCATACTAGATAAGGCCGAGCGGCTTTACCTTCAGCGCTACTGGAAATATGAGGATGAACTGGGACGCAATCTTCAGGCGCGCCTGAAGGATAATCCGATTCGGGACTTCAACCAAACTAAGCTGGCCCAAAATCTTGAGAAACTGTTTCCCGTGCAATCTGATTTGCAAAAAGTCGCAGCTTTCGTCGCGGCAACCTCGCGACTCTGCGTCATTTCGGGCGCGCCCGGGACGGGAAAAACGCGCACCATTGTTTTGATCTGCGCGCTCCTGATCGCGCTGGCCGGAAAACGGGAGCTCAATTTCGCGCTCGCCGCTCCAACCGGCAAAGCGGCGGCGCGACTTAAGGAAACAATCGCGCAAACACGGCTCGCGCTGCGGCTGCCCGAGGACGTGAAACTTCCGGCGGATGCATCAACCATCCAGCGGTTACTTGGGGTCAAAGGGGACTCGCCGCATTTCCGGCACGACGCAAAAAATCCGCTGCCGGCCGATGTCGTGATTGTAGACGAGGCGTCGATGATCGACCTGGCGCTACTGGCGAAACTGTTCGATGCGGTCCGGCCGGATGCGCGCGTTATTCTGGTTGGCGACAAGGACCAGCTCGCGTCGGTAGAAGCGGGAAGCGCCTTTCGCGACATTTGCACGCCCGGTCTCGAGCCCGGAACCTCTGCTTCGCTAGCAGAGGCTTTCGCGAAATGCACGGGCGAGGAATTGGAGGGCACCAGTGCGAGCGAAGCGCCGATTCATCCCGTCGTAGTCGAATTACGGCGCAACTACCGTTTTACACCGGAAACGGGAATTGCCGAACTAAGCAGCGCTGTCAATCAGGGCGATTCCGAAGGCGCAATCGCGGTTTTGAAAAGCAGTGGCCGAATTCGCTGGCGGCCAACGCCGTTGGTAAAAAATTTTGAGCGAGAATTGCGTGAGCGCGTCTTGCCGCGATTCGAAAAGTTCTTAACGCTGACCGATCCAGCAGACGCCTTGAATCAACTGGCGGAATTCGCAGTCTTGTGCGCGTTGCGTCGGGGACCGTTCGGCGCGGAAACAGTAAATGGGTTGCTGGAGCGGATGCTGCGGGAAAGAGTCGAGGGTGATGGGCGTTATCATGGGGGAGAGCCGGTGATCATTGTGCGAAACGATTACAATGTCGGCCTTTTTAACGGCGATCTCGGGATCGTGCTGCCAGACGCGACCAGTGGCGAGCTGCGGGTTTTCTTTCGCGGCGAAGACAGCGATGTGCTCAATTTTGCGCCAGGGCGTCTACCGGCACATCAACCGGCTTTTGCTTTGACGGTGCACAAAAGCCAGGGATCAGAGTTTCGTGATGCGCTGGTTATCTTACCGGAAAGAGACGCGCCGGTGTTGACGCGCGAGCTGCTTTATACAGGAGTAACCAGGGTGCGTGAGACAGTGGAAGTGTGGGCCACGGAGCATATATTGAGGCAAACAATCGAACGAAAAATAGAGCGGAGTTCGGGATTGCGGGACCGACTTTGGAAGAAAGACGGCGGCAGTTAATTATTGACTTCACTGGCCTAAATTTGAGACAGTCACGCGTGAATCTGAGACAACCATCTGGGAAATAATGGTTGGAAAACCGACAACTCACCGTGGGATTGAGGACGGAAGCGGCCCAGTTTTTTGATCTGCTACGTTCAGAACGATGCCAGTCAGCCAGCCAATCACGCGAGAGAATCGAGTGATTTTTTCGAGCGGCGAGCGCGGATTCACCGCCAAAGAAGTAGTCGATTGCGCGCTCGTGCGTGGCGAAATCGATCCTCTGTGGAAAGATTTCTTGCGCGTGGCTGAGTGCGATCGTCTGGCGAACGAACGGGAATTGGAACTGGACGATTCCGCGCTCGATTCTGCGGCGATTGCGTTTCGTTACAAACATGACCTGATCACGGCGGAGGAAACCGAGCGATGGCTCGAGGATCGGGGAATTTCCCTGGCCGAATTCAGTGAATATTTTGCTCGCCAATATTGGGGCCGCTCTTACAGCGGCACAGTCGATCCACCTAAATCCACGTATCAAACGGCGTCGCCGGAAGAGAAAGATCTTTTTCTAGTTGATTTGATTCTCTCAGGCTCACTAGATCGAATGGCGGAGCGACTAAGTTATCGAGTTGCCGCACGAGCAGCTGATCCCAGCGATAACAAGGCGAGCGTGGATGAAGAGCGCGCCCGATTCTTCTCGGCGGCAAAAATTGATTCGGCTGATCTGGCCGATTGGCTGGCGCACCTTGGCCGGGACGAGGAATGGCTCGAGGAAATACTCGCGGCCGAGGCGGTCTATCAGCGGCGTGTTTCGCAAATTCTTACTGAACAGGCGTTGCAGAAAGAGCTGGGGCCGATGCAACTGAATCTCACGCGCTTTCAGCTCGAAACGGTCGAAGTCGATTCACGCGATGCCGCGGCGGAAGTAGTCGCCTGTGTGCGGAACGACGGCATGGAAATGAGCGAAGTGGCCGAAGAAAGCCGTTATCCGTTTCACCGTAGCGAAGTTTTGCTGGAGGACATTCCCTCGGAACAGCAGCAACGATTCTTGAGTGTAAAGGCCGGAACACTGTTGGATCCCATTCCGCGAGGCGACGCTTTCGAAGTTTGGCGGGTGAAAACGCGAACGGAACCATCTTTGCAGGACCTGGTTATTCGCGCGCGCCTTGAGAGCCGAATTGTCGACCGCTGTTTCAGTGAATTGCTAAGTAAATACATTGATTGGAAATTCTTTCTGCCTCCGAGCGAATGAATACCAAAGATGTCGATTTGCTGCGGCGTTCCGACCTCTTTCGGTTTTTACCCGACGAGCATTTCGAGAAAATTCGGCCGCTGCTTCAAGAGGAACGGCATGACTTTGGCGATTTGATCGTCAAGCAAGACGATCCCGCCAGCGCCTTTTATATTTTAATTTCGGGACGCGCCCGGGTTGTAAAGTCGGGAGCTAACAACGGCGAGGAGATTGTTCTGGCTACGCTTCGGCCCGGAGACAGCTTCGGCGAGGCAGCGCTCACGGAAGGCGGGACGCGGACAGCGACAGTTCGGTGTAGCACCTCGGTGGAAGTGTTGCGACTGGATCGGGCCGAGTTTCTCGCGCTCACCGAAACGGCTCCAGAATTTAAAGAGTACATGCAGGTGACGCGACGCGCGCGGACACTGCAGAGTTTCCTCTACGAATTCAGTAATTTCGGGCGACTGCCGACTCCCGCGCTTCGAGAAGTAATCGAGAAACTCGAGCGAGTTCAATTTCGAAAAGGCAACCTTATTATTAAGGAGGGCGACTCCGCTGGACCGATGTACATCCTGGAGAAAGGACGGGCCCGCGCTTTTACGCAGAACAATGGCGCGCAGGTGAATCTCGCATTTTATCGGGATGGCGACTTTTTTGGCGAGCTCTCGATTTTGAACGGCTCGCCCCGAGCGGCCTCGGTCGAAGCATATTCGGATTGTGATCTTCTCGCGCTCGATCCGGATGCCGTCCGCAGTTTGAAGCAGAGCTATCCCGAATTCGGCAAGTTGCTGGAGGAACGGCTGGCGCAATACAAAGCTAAAACCGAAGCGCGCATTCCCCTCGATTTCACCGAGGAATTGGTTCCGGCCGAAACGCTGGCGCACAACAAAGTCGCGCTCGATGGGAAATTCGCGGTCAAAGAAAAGGAGGGCGCGGAGGCGCCGTTTGCCGACGACGAGGGACATTTCCGAAAAAAGAAGCGCCGCATCCGCAAATTCGAGCACATCACGCAGATCGATGAAATGGACTGCGGCGCGGCCAGTCTGGGCATGATTTGCCGCCACTTCGGGCGCAAGGTCAGTCTCGCGCGCATCCGACAGCTTTGTCACACCGCCACTGATGGCACGAGTTTGAAAGCGCTTTGTCGCGCGGCGGTCGAGCTCGGTCTGGCGGCGCGAGCGTTGAAGGTTTCGCTTCGCAATCTTTCGGTGATGCCCCTGCCCGCGATTGTACACTGGGAAGGCAATCACTGGATGGTCCTCTACGACGTCGATGTCACGCAGGTGCGCGTGGCCGATCCGGCCCTCGGCTTGCGTAAAATTCCGCGGAAGGAATTTGAACAAAAATGGTCGGGTTACGCGGCGTTGTTTGATTACACAATTGCGTTTGAACAGACGCCGGAAAGCAAACCAAGCATGGCCTGGGTCTGGCCGTTCCTGGCAAAGTTCCGCAAGATTTTGCTGCAGGTGCTGGGACTTGCGGTTGCGGTCAGTTTCCTCGAGCTGCTCTTCCCGGTCTTCACTCAGATGGTGGTGGACAAGGTAATCGTCGAGAATGATCTCGGCCTTCTCAAGACCATCAT
>WNGI01001339.1_pt1 | contig 20307 bp, 14 predicted proteins | sample 5400621 | NCBI WGS metagenome assembly WNGI01 (sample SAMN13153374, study PRJNA577476) | soil metagenome | isolation source: 20 cm soil or saprolite under Garry oak tree replicate 1 | place: USA:California | collected 2016-06-15
TTGGCCTTATGCGGCTTGCACATCAGGCACCCTGCGCGCGCGGATTTTGGGACGTTTGCGTTTGTGGTTCATGCCTCTTTTCTACACCCGCTCCACGAAACTATCGACCACCTTTTTCTCGCCGGCTTTTTCGAAGGCGATGGTGAGTTTGTTGCCGTCGATCTTCACGACGTTGCCGTAGCCGAATTTCTGGTGAAACACCCGGTCGTCCAGGGAAAACTCCGATGTGGTGCCGGTGGATTTCGCCACCAGCTCGCCTTCGATCACCATCGGTCCGCGCTTGTTGCGCGAGAAGCCGCCAGTGTTGCCGCGCGACGAGCCATCGCTGCGCGAGCCTGAGAACGGCGACTGGCTCTCGTTAAAACCGCCGCCGGCCTGCCCGCCGGCGCCACGGCCATTGTGGCCGCGGGCGCGGTTGGCCTGCGCGCGCTGCCAGCCCGGCGTCGCATAGCTCGAGCCGAACGATTCCACATTGTCGAAGCGCGAGGGGCCGTAGCCGCCGCTGCCGCCCCAGCCCGAGCCGCCCTTGGATTCCGTGATCTCGACATTCGGCGCCGGCAATTCGTCGAGAAAACGCGACGGTATGGTGGTCGACCAGGTGCCGTGAATCCGCCGGTTGGTGGCGAAGTAAATTTTGGCGCGGCGGCGGGCGCGGGTCAGCCCGACATGGGCGAGGCGGCGCTCTTCTTCGAGGCCGGCGCGGCCCTGTTCGTCGAGCGTGCGCTGGCTCGGAAACAGGCCTTCCTCCCAGCCGGGCAGGAACACGTTGTCGAATTCGAGACCCTTCGCCGAATGCAGCGTCATCAGCGACACCGCGTCGTCCTCGGCGTCGCCGTCGCGGTCCATCACCAGCGAGATGTGTTCGAGGAAGCCTTGCAGGTTCTCGAATTCTTCCATCGAGCGCACCAGCTCCTTGAGGTTCTCGAGCCGTCCGGCGGCGTCGGCGGAACGATCCTTCTGCCACATCTCGGTGTAGCCGCTCTCGTCGAGCACGATTTCGGCGAGTTCGGTGTGCGCCGTCACATCGCTTTGTGCCCGCCAGCGATCGAAGCTGACGATAAGGTCGCGCAAGGCTCCGCGCGCCTTCGGCTTCAGCTCGTCGGTCTCGACCACGGCGCGGGCGGCCTCGGACAGCGGAATCCGGCGCTTGCGGGCATGGTCGTGCAACATCTGCAAGGTGGCATCGCCGAGACCGCGCTTCGGCACATTGACGATGCGCTCGAAGGCGAGATCGTCGGCCGGCGAGTTGATCACGCGCAAATACGCCAGCGCGTCGCGGATTTCCGCGCGCTCGTAGAACCGGGGGCCGCCGATCACGCGATAGGGAAGCCCGAGGGTGACAAAACGATCCTCGAATTCGCGCATCTGGAACGAGGCCCGCACCAGGATCGCGACATCGTTGAGCTTGTGGCCGGCGCGTTGCAGTTCCTCGATTTCCTCGCCGATGGCGCGGGCTTCCTCCTCGGAATCCCAGGCGCCGGTGACGGTGACTTTCTCGCCGTCGACGTCCTCGGTGCGCAGCGTCTTGCCGAGCCGGCCCTCATTATGCGCGATCAGATGCGAGGCGGCGGCGAGAATGTGGCCGGTGGAGCGGTAGTTGCGCTCCAGCCTGATGACCTTGGCGCCGGGAAAATCGTGCTCGAAGCGCAGAATGTTGTCGACCTCGGCGCCGCGCCAGCCATAGATCGACTGGTCGTCATCGCCGACGCAGCAGATGTTCTTGGGGGGAGGGGCGGGCGAAGCGATCTTCTCCCTCTCGCCATCCTTCACGGGGTGAGGGGCGACTGTCATTCCGGGATGTGCTGAAAGCGCAGACCCGGAATCTCGAGGTGAGTCCTCGTCATCTCCAGATTCAAGGTTCACGCCTTCGGCGTGCCGCGGAATGACGGTAGCAATGGCTTGCGCCTTGGAAGACGCGGGCGCCTGCGCCAACAGCCGCAGCCACAGATACTGCGCGACGTTGGTGTCCTGATATTCATCCACCAGAATGAATTTGAAGCGGTTCTGGTAATTTCGCAGCACATCGGGTTGCTTGCGAAACAGCCGGATGTTTTCCAGCAACAGATCGCCGAAATCGGCGGCGTTGAGGATTTTCAACCGCTCCTGGTAGCTGGCGTAGAGCTTGCCGCCCTTGCCGTTGCCGAACACCGCAGCTTCGCCCGGCGGCACCTGCGACGGCATCAGTCCGCGATTCTTCCAGCCGTCGATCAGGCCGGCCAGCATGCGCGCCGGCCAGCGCTTGTCGTCGATGTTCTCGGCCTGCAACAGCTGCTTCAACAGCCGGACCTGGTCGTCGACATCGAGCACGGTGAAATTGGATTTCAGCTGCACCAGTTCGGCATGGGTGCGCAGAATCCGTCCGCCGATGGAATGAAAGGTCCCGAGCCACGGCATGCCTTCGACGGCGTGGCCCAGCATCTGGCCGAGCCGCAGCTTCATCTCGCGCGCCGCCTTGTTGGTGAAGGTGACCGACAGGATCTCGCCGGGACGGGCGCGGCCCAGGCTGAGGATGTGAGCGATGCGGCAGGTCAGCACCCGGGTCTTGCCGGTGCCGGCCCCCGCCAGCACCAGCACCGGCCCGTCCAGCGTCTCCACCGCCTCGCGCTGCTCGGCATTGAGGCCGGCAAGATATTGCGGGGTCGCGGCCGCACGCGCACGCGCGGCGATGCCGCCAGCCGCGGGCTGGTGGTCGGGGACGCCGTGATGGGTCAGCTTGTTCGGCTCGGTCATGCGAATCGTCTTCCGCCCACGATGGCACCGCGGGGCCCTGAAGGGGAGCCTTCATAGCAGGATTGGAGCGCATATGGGGATTTGGCGGCGGATTTGACAGGTTTTATCCCGTGCGCGGCAGGGGCGGATTTTGTTCCTCGGTTCACTGTTTTTTGCGCGGGTTTTGCGCCCGGAACTGGCGGGAACCTTCGTTCCCAGCCCGGATTATTTCTGCAGTCAAAGCGCGACAATCTCAGTCGCGCTGATCGACACAGAAAATGGAAACAGAGGTCCGTGTCATGCTGAGCTGGGTTGTTACATTTCTGATAATCGCGTTGATCGCAGGCATTCTTGGCTTTGGCGGTATCGCCGGAGCCTCGATCGAAATCGCCAAGGTCATCTTCTTCATTGCGGTTGTGCTGTTCCTGATCTCGGCCGTGGTCGGTCTGGCGCGCGGACGTACCCGCGTCTGACGGCTGGCCATTATCAGGCGTTATTTCGAGGGCATCGCGACTTTTCTGCCGATGCCCTCGGGGCGCGCGACGGAGCTGTGAGCGTTCGCCAATGCCTCGATGCGGGCGCGAACATCGGAGGGGAACGGCGCGGTCTTTCGCGCGGTCATGTCGATATGAATGGTCATGTTCTCCGAAGTCGCGGACAACCAGCCCTCGGCGGCGTGGCGCATTTCTTCGAACGTGTGCAGCCGCTTCTCGTCCGCCCCGACCAGCAGGACCGAAACCTGCACGGGGTCGCCGAGATGAATCTCACGCAAGTACCGCACATGGCATTCGGCGGTGAAGGTCGAGCCGTTCCGCTCCCTCATGTAGCCGGGCCCGATGCCGAGCTTGAGCCATAATTCGTCGATGGCGCGGTCGAACATCACGTTGTAATAGGCCATGTTGAGATGGCCGTTATAGTCGATCCACTGCGGCTCGATCTGCATCACCGACGCAAGGAACGGCGCGGGCCGGAGCAGCACATTGTCGCCGGCGGCAGCAGTCGTCATTCATCCATCCCCGCTTGTTCGATTTCGATCCTTGACCCCTTATATATCCTTTGCCACGGTATTTTTGCCGGGAGGATATCGCTTGGGCACAACCATAACCAATCATCTGCAGCGTCCGGAACCGCAGGCGATGGCGGCTACCATTGAAGCGCTGGCCTTGCGGTTCGGCAACCGGCTGATCACCTCGCAGGCGGTGCGCGACCAGCATGCCCATACCACGACCTGGCTGGCGCCGCAGCCGCCGGACGCGGTAGTAATGGCGCAAGAGACATCGGACATCCAGGACGTGGTGAGGATTTGCGCCAGACACGGCGTACCCGTGATCGCGTTCGGCACTGGCACCTCGCTGGAGGGGCAGATCAACGCGCCGGCCGGCGGCGTCTGCATCGACCTGAGCGACATGAACAAGGTGCTGGAAGTTCACGCCGAGGATCTCGACTGCGTGATCCAGCCCGGCGTCACCCGCAAGGCGCTCAACGAGCATCTTCGCGACCAGGGATTGTTCTTCCCGATTGATCCCGGCGCCGATGCTTCGCTGGGCGGCATGGCGGCGACCCGGGCATCCGGCACCAACGCGGTGCGCTACGGCACCATGCGTGACAATATTCTGGCGCTCAAAGTGGTGCGCGGCGACGGCGAGATCATCACCACCGGCACGCGGGCCAAAAAATCCTCCGCCGGCTACGACCTGACCCATCTGTTTGTCGGCGCCGAAGGCACCCTCGGAATCATCTCCGAGCTCACCATCAAATTGCGCGGCATTCCCGAGACCATCGCGGCTGCGGCCTGTTCATTCGAAAGCGTGCGCGGCGCCTGCCAGGCGGTTATCCTGGCGATACAGACCGGCATCCCGGTCGCACGCATTGAACTGCTCAATGCCGCGCAGGTGCGTGCCTGCAATGCCTATTCGAAATTGTCGCTGCCGGAGACGCCGCTGCTACTGCTGGAATTCCACGGCAGCGAGAACGAAGTCGCCGAGCAATCCAACAATTTCGGCGAGATCGCCAAAGAATGCGGAGGCGGCGAGTTCTCCTGGACCACAAGGCCGGAGGATCGCTCAAGGCTCTGGCAGGCGCGGCACGACGCCTATTGGGCGGTGAAGGCCTTGCGTCCTGGTGCGGGCGTGGTGGCCACCGATGTGTGCGTGCCGATCTCCCGCCTCGCCGATTGCGTGACCGAAACCGAAGCGGACCTGAAGCGTCTTGATCTGCTGTCGCCGATCGTCGGCCATGTCGGCGACGGCAATTTCCACTGCTCGCTGGTGTGCGATGTCGAGGATCGCGACGAAATGGCGCGCGGCGAGGACTTCATGCATCGCCTGGTCGAGCGCGCGCAGGCCATGGGCGGGACCTGCACCGGAGAGCACGGCATCGGGCAGGGCAAGCAGAAGTATCTCAAGGCCGAACTCGGCGTGGAAGCGATCGAGGCCATGCGGGCACTGAAGCAGGCGCTCGATCCGCAGAACATTTTCAATCCGGGAAAAATATTGCCGGCCGCTTAAGGCCTTGGACCCCGGTTTGGCTTTCCATCCGCTGTCCCCGCGCAGTCGTTGTCCGTTTAGCGGATGGCGGCCCGGAGCCTGCGGGTGGAACTTTCGGTTCCCATTGGCGTCATTGTGGTGCCGCAAACGTCGCGCGAGCGTGGTGCAGGGAGGGTGCCATGTCCAAACCAGTCGTTGCAATTGCCGTTGTTGCTCTGGCGACCCTGCTGTCGAGCGTGGCGCTCGGCAGGGGTGGCGGAGGCCACGGAGGGGGCCATGGCGGCGGCCACGGCCATGGTGGCGGCCACGGTCATCACGGTGGCGGCCATTTCCATGGGGGAGGCCACCACGGCTTTAGCGGTGCGCATATCGGCGGCGCGCGCCACTTGCGCGGTAGGTCCGCCATTTCCCGCTCGGCCTCGATCCAAAGCGCGGGCGGCCGCACGGCGCTAAACTCCCTCTCGCGCGCAGGAGCATTGCGATATGGGCGCGCGCTGGGCAACCCCGCGGCTCGCGCGCGAATTGCGGCGGGCGCCGCTATTGCAGGTTGGCATGGTGGCCGCGGCGCAGGCGGGTGGTGGCAGCACGGGAATGGCGGATACGGATGGGTCGGCCCGCTGTTCTGGCCGTTTGCCTACTACGACCTCTACGATTATGCGATGTGGGGCTACGGATTTGGTGCCCCGTTCTGGGGCTACGGCTACCCCGATATTTACGCCGGCATTTTTGCACCGTACCGCTACGATGACCTGACGGGTTATTTTTATTCGCCGCGGCGCGCGTCCGGCCGCCGCGATGCCGCGCCGGACCGGTTGGCGCTGATGTGCGGTGATGACAGCCGCGACATTGCCGGCCTTCCGATCGATCAAATTCAGCAGGCGATTCTGCTGAACGAGCAGCAGCGCGCCGCACTGGACGATCTCGCCAACGCCTCGGTCTCGGCCGCCCAGCGAATTCGGGAGGCGTGCCCGACACAGATGATACTAACCGCGCCAGGTAGACTGGCAACCATGCAACAGCGCATCGAGGCAATGATGGCCGCGGAGGCAACCGTTCAACCGCCGATGGAGAAGTTCTATAGCCTGCTAAACGACGAGCAAAAGGCGCAACTTAACGGACTCGCCGAGGATCAGCGCAGGAAATCCACCACCGCAAAGAGGGCCAAAGGGTCGTTTGCCCAGGGCTGTAGCGTTGCGCAGCCTGCGGCAATGCAATGGCCGACCGGGGAGATCGAGGCCAGGCTGCGCCCAACCGACGCGCAACGTGCAAGCCTCCAAGGTCTGCAAGACGCCAGCGCGAAGGCGGCGGATACGCTCAAGACCTCGTGTCCAGCTGACGATGCAGTCACGCCACCCGCGCGGCTCGCCGCGGCACGCAAGAGGCTCGAAACCATGCTGCAAGCGGTCAAGCTGGTAAGCTCAGCCCTTGAGGATTTTTACGCAACACTGAGCGATGAACAAAAGGCGCAATTCGAGGCGATCGGCCCAAGCCGCACGTCGGAGTCACGCCGGCAGGTCAGGGGTTAACCCCGAAGATATCCTGGCGCTGACGCTCGCCGCGCAAGCGACGCTTTGTCGAACGGCAATTGATCACGCCGGCGGCATCGGTACAAATGCGCGATTCGGAATTGGTCTGAGAATAAAAACTCCCGCCGGGCACGCGCGCTGGCCGCCCTGGGTCACAATGCCGCGACTACCTTGCAAAAGAAGACAATTTGCCGGCGCACTCTCGCCGTAACGACACCATATGGGTCCGAACGGGGGGACCAAGGGCAGGAAGTCATCCTGTCCGTCGATAGAGGAAATCCCGGTGAACCCTGACGCGACGGAAGCGGCGACGGCCGATGCGCGGTTTCGTGACGTGATCACGACCGAGACGGAACTAAGGAGACTTGTCGGGCCTCCTAACAGATGGTTCACCAGCAAGATCCTGCACCGGCTCGATCGACGCTGTCAGGCCTTTGTCGCGGCGTCACCATTCGTCGTGATTGGCTCAACCAATGAGCTCGGCATGGTCGATCTTTCGCCAAAGGGCGATCGCGCCGGATTTGTACGATCTCTTGACGACTCGACCCTTGCCATTCCAGATCGTCCCGGCAATCGCCGGGTCGATACTTTCCACAACGTGCTGCAGAAACCCGGCGTCGGCCTGGTCTTCTTCGTTCCCGGTCAGCGCGAAACGCTTCGCGTCACCGGACGGGCTCTGATCGTTCGGGATCACAATATCAGGAGCGCCATGATGGATAACGGCCGTATCCCTGAACTCGCGATGATCGTCGCCGTCGAACGGGCATTCTTCCATTGCGGCAAGTGCATCGCGCGCTCAAATCTTTGGAACTACGAGGTTCATCCAGAACAGGCATGGTCCGACGACGCGGCTGCGTCATGAATGCAATACCCTCCGGGAAGCGCGAGCGCGCGGGCCACTTGGAAACCTCTGCCTGACGATCATCGGCAGCCCGTTCGCCGGCCGCAAGGTCACCTGCAAGGTGGGCCACACCGCGTGCCCTGGCTTTAGCTGAAAACTAAACTGTTTCACGATCATGGCGAGCACGAGCGTTGCTTCCTGCAACGCGAACGTCGATCCGATGCATTTGCGCGGCCCGGACCCGAACGGAAGATAGGCAAACCGATCGATCTCCGCCCGCGCGCTGCCGAGAAAGCGCTGCGGATCGAACGCGTTGGGGCTATCCCATAGCAGGTGGTGCCGGTGCAGCACGTAGGGCGAAATGACAATCAGCGATCCTGATCTGACGCGCTCCCCGCTCAGGTCGTCGTCACCCAGCGCAACCCGGCTTATCGCTGCAATCGGCGGATACAGACGGATTGCTTCTTCGATGACGGCACGCGTTTCAACCAGGCGATCGGCGATGCCGGGGGTCGGCCCAGTCAGTTCACGGTCCGCCTCGGCCTGCACCCGCTCGCGCCATTCCCGGGATTGGGAGAGCAAGAACATCGACCAGCTCAATGTATTCGCGGTCGTTTCGTGACCCGCCGCGATGAAGGTCAGAATGTTCGATCGCACCTCGGATTCCGTAATACGGTCTTCGCTCTCGGAATCGAGAGCCTCCAGCAGATGGGTCAGCAGGTCGTGGGGCGCCTGGTCCGGTTGTTCGGCCAGAATCCGGTGGCGAGCGGATATGACTCGATCGACTTCCGACTCGAAAAATTTGAGCGTCGAGCGCACGCGGAGCCGGCTGAGCCGCGGCACAAAGTCGGGTACGCCGAGAAGGTCGAGCGGACTGATTTTCCCGATCGTGTTGAAATAGGTCACCATGGCGGCCCGGATGTCCTCGGCGTCGGATCCAAACCCATCCGAGAAGATCGTGCGTTCAACTACATCCAGCGTGATCCTTGCCATCTCGGCCGCGACATCGATGGTTGCGTAGTCCCCAAGACGGGACCACCGCTTGATCAAGACATCGGCGGCTCCCATCATCGCAGGCGTAAAATCCATCACCGTCTTGCGCGCAAGGATCGGGGCAATAACGCGCCGTTGCAGGCGCCATTGCTCGCCCTCGGCGCTCAGTAGCCCTTCATTCAATCCAGCCGACAACACCCGGCGCTGCAGGCGGTCCTTCCGGTAGTTTGCGGCGTTATCGAGCAGGACATGGCGGATCGCGGTCGGCTCGTGGACCAGCAGCGCGTGCCCGACGGGCAATCCGCCTGCAACGATCGGTTGCTCGAAGTGCTGCGCGGCCCAGCATTCCAGCGGATTGCGCTTTAGGGTACGAATGAGAGCGATCGGCTTCAGCGGGCGCGGCTGCGGCTTCGGCGCAGGCGGACTGAACCCGCATTCCGCGAGCGATCGGTCGCTATGTTCCAAAACTTCGAGCATTGGCGACGACCCCTTCCGCTGGCCGACCGAAAACCCTAATAAAACGCCTGCCATCTCACGATGGTTCCTTTCGCCAGCGGCGAGGGGTGTCATCGGGTGGATTGATTGTTGAAATTGTTCGGTGGCGATCTATGCTTTGCCGATATTCAGGGCGTCGCGATGCGGTGGTTCAGCAAGGGCAAGCGTAAGGAAATCTGGGACGAGGACATCCAATGGCCGATAGGCGACATTGAAGCGGCGCACAGGATCCGCGACATCTGCCGTTCGGCCGCCGACAGTGCCGAAAAAGTAGGCGGCTTTGCCGATCGCCCGGATAGCAGGAAGAACAGCCACGAGACCGAACGGTACGAACGCGCCGCCAAGGTCGCAATGGAAATCGCAATCAAGATTTCCGATGACCTGTTGCGCGACGCGGCCGTGCGCCAGATCGTAAGCTTATGTGTGAAGGCGAACGATTTGAAGACAGCGCGGATACTGTTTCGCGCCATTCAGGCAGTCTCCATCAGGGAAGACGTGCTCAATGAGCATCCGGTGCTTCGCCAGTGAACCCGCTGCGAGCGCCCGGCCTCGGGCTTGGGGGCATCGGCCAGCTACCCGGCAAGCCTGGCGTCTGGTATCGTCAACCAAAGTCCGATGGTCATCCATGGAATGCAGGCTAAAAGAGCTTGATCGCTAGTGGGCGCTGCCGCGCGAATCGTGGTGGCGGAAGGGTGATTTCAAAATAGAAAACCGAAGGGGAAACGTCATGAAACGTCGTGAATTCTTGAAAACGGCAAGCGCCGGATTGGCCGCGTCCACCGCTGTCGCTGCGCCAGCCATTGCACAGTCGATGCCGGAGCTAAAATGGCGCTGCACCACGAGCTGGCCGAAGTCGCTCGATGTTCCCTTCAGCGCGTCGGAGACAATTTCCAAATACGTCGCCGAAGCCACCGACAATAAATTTCAGATCCAGGCGTTCGCCGGCGGCGAGATCGTTCCCGCGCTGCAGGCGCTGGACGCGGTAAGCAACGGCACGGTCGAGATGTGCCACACTGCCAATTATTATTTTATCGGCAAGGACCCGACTTTCGCGCTCTATTGCTCCGTGCCGTTCGGGCTGAATTCGCGGCAGCAGAATGCCTGGTTTCAGGATCACGGCGGGCAGGACATGCTCAATGAATTCGGCAAGAAGTACAAATTGTACGCCATCGCCGGCGGCAATACCGGTACCCAGATGGGCGGCTGGTTCCGCAAGGAGATCAACAGCGTTGACGATCTCAACGGCCTCAAGATGCGGATCGGCGGATGGGCCGGCAAAACCCTTTCCAAGCTCGGCACCATTCCCCAGCAGATCGCGGGCGGCGATATCTATCCGGCACTGGAAAAGGGCACCATCGACGCCACCGAATGGGTCGGCCCCTATGACGACGAGAAGCTCGGCTTCTACAAAGTCGCCAAGTACTATTACTATCCGGGCTGGTGGGAGGGTGGAACCGCGCTGCACTTCCTGATCAACTCGGACAAATGGGATGCCTTGCCGAAGGCCTATAAGTCGCTGCTCACGATCGCCTGCGGCTACGCCAACATGGATGTTCAGGCCAGATATGACGCGCGCAATCCGCAGGCGATCAAGCGCCTCGTGGCCAACGGGGCGCAGCTGCGCCCCTTCAGCCAGGCCATCATGGAGGCCTGCCTGAAAGCATCCAACGAGGTCAATGCCGAGACCTCTGCGTCCAACCCCGACTTCAAGAAGATCCTCGATTCGCAGACGCAGTTTCGAAACGACGAGAATCTCTGGTGGCAGGTCGCAGAATACTCCTACGAGACCTTCATGATCCGCACACGCCCGAAGAGCTGAACAGAGAAATTCGGAGCAAATAGCCGGTCGCGCAAGCCTCGCCGTACAGGGACCGCCTTCGGGCGGTCTTCTGTTTGCTCGGCGTTGCATGCCGAAAAATCCGTTGAATTGTGATCTCGATTACACTGGGAAGCACGACCCGCTCCTATCCTCCGCGCACCGGAAGGAGTTAGGCAATGATGGGCACATTGCGTGCGGGCACAATTGCAACGGTAGCGCTCGGCTGCGCACTGGCTTTGCTTTCGATCCAGTTGATGCGTCCGAAGCCGCTTTCCATTGCGGGTCTTGGCGTGGAATGGCAATGCAGCGAGACGGCAGGAATCCTGACGGTCTGCACCAAGAGTCTTCACACCGGACCGGTTCGATAGTTCGCGCAAAGACCGGATGCGCCTGGGGCGGGCATAGTGTGAAAACTGCAGAAACCTGGCGCTTCCGAAACAGCGCCACGCTTGCCTTCAATGCCTGTCAACCGCCCTGAACGTGCTGTTCGGCTGAATGACCTACGCCTCGGGTAATTGACGGGCCCGGGAAGCACAAGATACCAAACCTGATGCGTCTTCCCCTCTTTTACGGCTGGGTCATTGTCGTCGTGACATTCGTCACCATGGCGATCGGCGTCAACGCCCGCACCGCCTTTTCGCTGTTCTTTCCGCCGATCATCGATGAGTTTGGGTGGGAGCGCGGGGTCACGGCGGGCGCCTTCTCATTCGGCTTTCTGGTTTCCGGGGCTGTCAGCCCGCTGATCGGCCGCTTGATGGATCGCGCCGGCCCGCGCGCCGTGATGGAACTCGGCGTCGCGCTGATGGCGGGAGGGCTGTTGCTGGCGCCGCTGACCACGCAGCCATGGCACCTGTATCTGACAATCGGCGTCATGGTCGGCGCGGGAAGCGTCTGTCTCGGCTACTCCGGTCAATCGTTGTTCCTGCCCAACTGGTTTATCCGGCGGCGCGGTATGGCCATGGGCCTTGCATTCGCCGGCGTTGGAATTGGCTCCATTACGCTATTGCCCTGGGTGCAGCTCATGATCGAGCAGACCGGCTGGCGAACCGCCTGCACGGCGATGGGCATTTTGATTCTGGTCGTGCTGGCGCCGATCAATCTGTTGCTGCGAAAGCGCCCCGAAGACATCGGACTTGAGCCGGACGGCGACGCCGCGCCTTCCGCGTCCTCCGCCAAGCCGATCTCGAACATCGTCGATCGCGCCTGGGCCGGCACCGACTGGACATTGAAGCGCGCGATTGCCACCGCGCGGTTCTGGTGGATATCGCTTGGGTATTTCTGCGGATTGTACGTCTGGTACGCGGTGCAGGTTCACCAGACCAAATATCTGCTCGACATCGGCTTCAGTCCTGCTGTCGCGGTCTGGGCGCTGGGTGTGGTCAGCCTGCTCGGCATTCCCGGCCAGATCCTGCTCGGGCACCTCTCCGACCGGATGGGGCGTGAATGGATATGGGCCGCGAGCTGCCTGGGCTTTGCGATCTGCTTCGCGGCCCTGATCGGGCTGAAATACGCGCCTGTGCTGCCGCTGGTCTACCTGATGATCCTGACCCAGGGCGCGCTCGGCTACGGCCTGACCTCGATCATGGGCGCGGTGGTGCTCGAAATATTTCAGGGAAAACAATACGGCAGCATTTTTGGCACCATCATGCTGGCCGCATTGGCCGGCGGCGCCGCAGGTCCCTGGGCGACCGGCATTCTGTACGATTTCTACGGCAGTTACACGGTCGCCTTTGCGATCGGCATTGCCGTCAGCGTTTTGTCGGCGACCGCCATCTGGCAGGCATCCCCGCGTAAGGTCCGCGCCGTCGCGGGCCAACTGCACAAGGTGCAGAGCGGGGCCGGCGGTTAGCCTCCTGGTTCGACGCGTTTTCGCGAACCGGTATCACCTCGCCCGAAAACGCCATGGGGCGTTCAGGCCGATCCAATTCCGATGGCGCGCTGCAGATCGCCGATGGCCCGCAAGAAGCTTTCGGCCGGCGTGGTTTCCGGATCGATCAGGCGGTGCAGGCGAAAGCCATCATCCATCGCCAGAATGATTGTACTCACCCACGCCGGGTTGAGAGCTGCATTCCCGCCGCTGTTCTTCGACGTGGTCTCTACGATATCGGCGATCAGTTTTCGCCGAGCGCGCAGGCGCTTGGCAAGTTCGGGCCGGCGCTTTTCGGCGCGCGCCACAAACAGGATCATCTCCATGTGCAGAAGAGGAGAGCGGCCGAGCGGATCCTGCTGGCTGCGGTCCATGGCCTTCAGCGCATCGATAAAATCCGCGAGGGTTTTGTGCCTGGCGAGAAGATCATGAATGCGTCGAATCGACTGCTCGACGTGATCCTCGAGCATGGCGATGATCAACTCGTCCTTGCTCTTGAAATTCGAATAGAACGCCCCGCGCGTAAAGCCGGCCGCAGCCGCAATGGCCTCTATGCTGGCGCCGCCGATGCCCTGTTCCTCGAACACCCGCGCCGCCGCCTCGAACAGTTTGTCGCGGGTATCGTCCCGGGTCGGTCTGGTTCTGACTCTTGACATCCTCGCGTTTTAGTTCAGAATTCAACTCGATACAACTATGTATCGAGTTGGCATATCCAGAATTCCAGGGGCGGCAACCCGACGAGGGTACCATGAACGAGCATGTTCAGACTGCGACCAGCCGGTTGTTGTTCAACCCGCTCGCACCGGAGGTCATCCGCAATCCCTATCCCTATTATGAGCGCCTGCGCACCACCGACCCGATGCACCTGACGCCGCTCGGCCTGTATGTCGCAAGCCGTCATGCGGAGGTGAGCCTCGTGCTGCGCGACAAGCGCTTCGGCAAGCAATATGCCGAGCGCACCATTCGCCGTTATGGTCCGAAGATCATGGACGAGCCGGTTTTCCGCAACTTCGGCCTCACGATGCTGCAGCAAGACCCGCCCGATCACACCCGCCTGCGCGGCCTGGTGGTCAAAGCCTTCACCGCGCGCCGGGTCGAGGACATGCGCCCGCGCATTCAGCAGGTCGTCGACGAAACGCTCGATCGCATCACCCCGCAGGGCAAGATGGACCTGATCGAGGATTTTGCGTTCCGCCTGCCGGTCACGATCATCTGCGACATGCTCGGGATCCCCGAAGATCATCGCGAGACGTTTTATGCGGGCTCGCGCGACAGCGGACGCATTCTCGAGCCGGTGCCCATGACGCCGGACGAGATCAAGGCGGGCAACGCCCGCAATGCGATGGCGGCGATGTACTTCCAGCAGCTGTTCGAGCTGCGGCGCAAGCAGCCCGGCGACGATCTGACGACGCAGCTGGTGCAGGCCGAGGAAGACGGCAGCAAACTCACCAATGAAGAACTGACCGCCAACATCATTTTGCTGTTCGGCGCTGGCCACGAGACCACCGTCAATCTGATCGGCAACGGGCTGTTGGCGCTGCACCGCAATCCCGAACAGCTCGCGCTGCTCAAGGCCGATCCCGGTCTGATCACCAACGCCATCGAGGAATTCCTGCGCTACGACTCCTCGGTGCAGTCGACCGGCCGGGTGGCGCTGGAAGACATCGACGACCTCGCCGGCAAGAAAATCCCCAAGGGCGAGGCCGTGCTCTGCCTCTTGGGTTCCGCCAACCGCGACCCGGCGGTCTATCCCGACCGGCCGGATCGTCTCGATATCACCCGGCCCAATGTGCGGCCGCTGTCGTTTGGCGGCGGCATTCACTTCTGCCTTGGCGCCCAACTCGCGCGTATCGAGGCGGAAATCGCGATTGCGACCCTGTTGCGCCGGCTGCCGGATCTGCGGCTCGATGACGCCGAGAATCCGGAATGGCGGCCGACCTTTGTCCTGCGCGGCCTCAAAAGGCTGCCTGCAAGCTGGTGATCGGCTGCGCCGTCAAGCCGTCGCGCGATGCTGCTGTGACTTCGCCACAGTTGGCCTTATATATGGCCCCGATCCGGCGCTGATTTCAGCGCGGCGGCGGGCGGATGGCTCTGGCATCACCATCGCGCGATGGCGCGCCTCGCCCGGCGGATGAACCGTCGTGCCGCGCTGAAGCCGGCGCACCGGAACGTGCTCAAAAGGAGACCCCGTGCAGACGACGCTGCTCGGACTGTCGATTGCCTTCATCGTTGCGCTGATTGCCGCGCTGATCGGGCCGTACTTTATCGACTGGAATCAGTTCCGGCCGCAATTCGAGACCGAGGCGACGCGGGTGGTCGGCGCGCCGGTGCGCGTCAGCGGCGAACTGGATGCGCGGCTGCTGCCGACCCCGTCGCTGCGGTTGCGCTCGGTGGTGGTCGGCGGCGCCAACGATCTCGGCAAGGTCCGCGCCGACAAGCTCGATGTCGAATTCAGCCTGGGATCGCTGATGCGCGGGGAATGGCGCGCCACCGAACTGACGATCAACGGCATGGCGCTCGATCTCGGCCTCGATTCGCAAGGCAGGATCGATTGGCCGACGTCGAGCGGAAAGTTCAATCTGGGGTCGCTCGCAATCGACCGCGTGAACCTGACCGGCCGCATCGCGCTGCATGACGCGGCGAGCCGCAGCACCCTCGAGCTCAACGATATCGCCTTCAGCGGCGATGTGCGCTCGCTGGCTGGCTCGGTACGCGGCGACGGTAACTTCATGCTGTCCGGTGTGCGCTACCCGTTTCGCGTTTCGTCCGGTCAGAGCGCGGACGGAAACGCCACCCGGGTCCATCTCAACATCGATCCCGGCGCGCGCGCATTGTCCGCCGATCTCGATGGCACACTCGCTTTCGAGGCGCGGACGCCGCGCTTCGAAGGCGCGGTCGTTTTGGCCGTTCCCCCCGGGCTCAAGGCTGACGGCGACGTTCCGATAACGCCGTGGCGAATAGCGGCCAGGGTCAAAACGGATCCGGCCGCGGCGCGGCTCGAACAGATTGAAGCCAGCTACGGCACTGAGGAAAGCGCGCTGAAATTCGCAGGCACCGGCGACATCCGCTTCGGCCCGTCGCCGCTGCTCCGCGCCGCGCTCTCGGCGCGGCAGTTCGATGCCGACAGGCTTGTCGCCAAGGACGGCAATGCCGAGCCGGTGCGGGTATTGCCGGCGTTGCGAGCGCTGATGTCGGGAATCCCCGAAGCGCCGATCCCGGCGCAAGTCGAACTCAATTCCGAGCAGGTCATGCTGGGCGGGCGTCCGCTGCAGGACGTCGCCGCCGAATTCCATACCGATTCGAAATCCTGGACCGTCCGCCGGCTGGATTTTCGCGCACCAGGTGGAACGCGGGTGTCGTTGGGCGGGACCGGCGCGCAAGCCAATCCCGCCGGCGATTTCAAGGCCGCGCTCAATGTCGAATCGTCCGATCCGGATACGCTGATGACGTGGTTGCAGGGACGGAGCGAAATTACCTATCGCAGCCAGAAGCCGCTCCGCCTGCGCGGCGATGTCAGCGTGGCTTCGGATCGCGTGACGATCGAAGCCATGAAAGCCGAAATCGATGGCGGCGCGGTGGAAGGGAGGATTACGGTTTCGCATCAGCCGCCAAATAGCGGCTCCCGGCTCGAAGCCGAGCTCAGGGCGGAACGTCTCGATCTCGATGCCGCGACGGCCTTGGCGCGTTCACTGGCGGGCCCGCAAGCCGAGTGGCCCGACGAGGCGCAGCTGTCGCTGGATATCGACCGAGCCATTTCTGCCGGTCAGGAGTTGCGCCCCCTGGTGGCGAAACTCGGCTACGGCCCGAAGATGATCACATTGGATCAGCTCAAGATCGGCGGCGCCAGCAATGTGATGGTGGAAGGGGCCGGCAGTTTCGACTGGGTCAATACGACCGGAAGACTGGCGCTGAATTCAAGTACCGCATCGCTCGGTCAGATCACCGCCCTGATCGCGCCGCTTGCGCCGGCACTGGCCGCTCGGCTCAATGCGATGGAGGCAAGCCCGGGCCCGGCGCGTCTCAAACTGACGCTCGATGTCGACAAGAACGCCGAACGGGCCGATCGCGCCAACGCGCGCGTCGCGCTCGAGTTCGACGCGCCGCAGCTCAAGGGCGTTGCCACCATCACCGTAAGGCCGGAAGTCGCGGCGATGCGCACGATCGATCTCGATGCGCTGCAACGCAGCGACTTCAGTATCGAATCGAAACTGTCCTCGGAACGCGGCCGTTCATTGCTTGCCTTGCTGGGCCTCGACCGCGCCATCGCAGGCGGCGAAGGCGCGGCGCAATTCGAGGGATCGGTGGCGGGGGTGTGGCGCGCGCCGATGCGGCTGAAGGCAAAAATGTCGGGAGCCGGATTCGATGCCGAAGCGCAGGGTACCGCCGAACCGTGGGCGGCCGAGCCCGGGGCCAACGTCAACCTCGCCGTTCGCGGCGTCAATCTTGCTCCGCTTTTCAATCTCAAGCCGTCGGATTCGCTTGCGCAAAATATCAGCCTTTCCTCGCGCGCGTCGCTGACGGCCAACAAGCTGACCTTCGATGACCTCGGCGGCACGATATCCGGCTCGCAACTGCGGGGACGCATCGCATTGGCCCTGGATGGCGAAAAGCAGGTCGAGGGTGAAATCGGCCTCGACACACTCGATCTCGCGCCGGCATTTGCGCTCGCCATCGGCGCCGCCAGCCACGACGCGGCTGAACCGCTCGGCGCGGGGTTGTTGAAGGGATGGCGTGGCCGCATCGCATTTCAGGCGCTGCGCGGCGTGCTTCCCGGCGGCGGCGAATTGCGCCCGGTCAGCGGTGCCGTCAAGAGCGACGGCCAATCGCTGACCTTCGATGCCATCAAGGGCGGCATCGGCGGCGGCGAGGCGACCGCCAGTATCGACGCCAGGCAGGGTGCGGACGGAATTGCGCTGAATGCGCGCGTTCAATTTTCCGATGTCGATGGCAAGGCCCTGCGCTATCGTACGCTGGCGATGCCCGCAGGTCGCGTGTCAATGCAGATGACGCTGGCGAGCCAGGGCCGCAGCGCCTCGGCGCTGACAGGGGCACTATCCGGGAGCGGAACGCTCACGTTGGAATCCTCTCGCGTCGCCGGATTGGATCCGCGCGCCTTCGATGTTGCGATCCGTGCCAGCGACAATGGGCAGGCGACTGACGACAACAGGCTGCGGCAGATCGTCGAGCCGGTGTTGTCGGGCGGCGCCTTGTCGGTCGCATCGGCGCAAATTCCGTTCAATATCAAGGATGGCCGGATTCGCGTTGGCGCGACCACGCTCGATGCCGAAGGCGCGCGCGTCATCATCTCGGGTGGATACGACATTCCGGCCGACCAGGCGGACATTCGCGCCAGCCTCGCGTCGACGGCGACCGGATTTGTGACCAGCCGTCCGGAAATTCAGCTGTTCGCCGTCGGTTCGCCCGATGCGCTCGATCGCACCGTCGACGTCGCGGCGCTATCGTCATGGCTGGCGCTGAGGGCGATCGACCGCGAAACCCGAAGGCTTGATTCGATCGAGCGCGGCGATCGGCCGCCATTGCCGGCATCTATACCGCCGCCGCGTGCGGCCGCCGGAGCGCCGGACCCGGCCGCTTCGGATCAACCGCTTTCCGAGGTGCCGATGCCCGATCGCAATCCGCACCAGGCTCCCCCGAAACCCAGGCTCAGCGTTCCGCGTCCGCCGGCCGCACCACCAACTCCCAATGCGCCTGCCGTTAGCCAACAGGTTGCGCCGCTCCCGCCGCCGATCGAGGTTCGTCCGGCGCCCGGACCGGGTGTTGCACGGCCGCCGAAGCCGAAGCCGCCGCTCGTTCTGACGCCCCCGGTGGCCAGTCCACAGCGATCGGCTTTCTAGAGCGCGGACTTAACGCGGCGTGAATTTATCGATGGCCCTGATCGGCTAGGATGCGAAGCTGCACCTGAATGCGAGCACCTGTCTGTCGAGATCGGCGGCCGTCGGGGCGCGGCGAGGCGGAAACTTGGCGTCTCGCGCGCAAGGGCGTGAACCGTCGAGCGATCAACCGCGACTTATCAGGAAGCGCGGTCTGGTGGACGCGGCCGACTGGGTCTGCGATCGGCAGGGACAGCCTTGCTGCCCGATTTGGTGGCCGCTCCGCTGTGAGACAGCTCACAGATGGATTGTTGGCGGAAGGGCAGAAAAGCTGTCATCGTCAGATGAATATTGCGATGGAGGTGATGTCATGCGCCGTCCTGTTTTTCTTTTTCGCAAACTGTTGTTTCTAGCCGGGCTTTTACTGTTTCTCCCAATTTCGCTCGCCCACGCCGCATCCGCCGGAAACCGCGTTGCGCTGGTCGTCGGCCAGTCGGCCTACCGCGCCGTTCCGGCGCTGCCCAACGCCCAGAACGACGGCAAGCGAATGGCGGAATTGCTCACCAATGCGGGCTTCGAGGTTACCGCCGCTCCCGATCTGTCGCAGAACGACATGCGCCAGACCATCAGCGACTTCGCGGCCAAAGTGGCCGCGAGCGGACCTGACACCATCGCGCTGGTGTTCTATGCCGGCCACGGCTTGCAGATCGATGGCGAGAATTATCTGGTGCCGATCGATGTCGATCCGAAACGCGAAGCCGACATTCCGCTACAGGCCGTCCGGCTCAACGATCTCCTGAATACGTTAGGGGCGCTGCCGACCCGGATGCGCATCATCATGCTTGATGCCTGCCGCAATAATCCGTTCCCGGCACTTAACCAGACCGCCGGCCACGGCCTGGCGATCGTCGACACCAAGGCCGGCGCACCCGGTTCGTTCATTTCCTATTCCACCTCGCCGGGCGCCGAGGCCGAGGACGGCGCCGGCGCCGACAGCCCCTACACGACGGCGGTGCTCTCGGTCGCGAAGCAGCCGAATCTGCCGATTGAAGAGGCCTTCAAACGCGTCCGGATCGCCGTGAGCCAGGCGACCGATGGACGGCAGATCCCCTGGGAAAGTTCATCGCTGACGACTGAGTTCAGGTTCTTTGGCGGCGACACCGGGGAGCCGGCAGTGACGGCGCCGAAGTCGTCTTCGACGGCAATGCGGAGCGTCGACGACTGGCGCAAGGACCTGCAAGGCAAGGAGCCGAAAGTTGCCTACGAGCTCGTGATCGCCGATGACTCGGTCGCAGCCTACGAAGCCTTTACGATGCTGTTCGCGCAATCCTCGTACACCCCACGTATGCGTTCGCTGCTGGAACGCCGGCGCGAGATGCTGGCATGGAATACCGCCATTGCCATCAATACGGCGGCCTCCTTCGATGAGTTCCTTGCAAGCTATGGCAACAGCGATCTGGCAGCGACCGCGCGCAAGATACGCGAGCGCGTCCTCAACCGCTCGCTCGGCGCCAACGCCGCGCTCATTCCGCCGGTCCTGCAGCCGACCAATGTTGCGCTGGGGCCGACCTGCCCATGCACCATTCAGCCGACGCTGCCGTTGAAGAAAGATGTCGATACGCCGATCAAGCGGGTCAATACACCGCCGATCAAGCAGGTCGACATACCGCCGACCAAGCGAGTCGATATACCGCGCATCAAGCGGGTTGATACTTCGAAGCCGAAGCGCCGGCCGCCGCC
>WNGI01001340.1_pt1 | contig 20306 bp, 21 predicted proteins | sample 5400621 | NCBI WGS metagenome assembly WNGI01 (sample SAMN13153374, study PRJNA577476) | soil metagenome | isolation source: 20 cm soil or saprolite under Garry oak tree replicate 1 | place: USA:California | collected 2016-06-15
CGAGCCGAAGCCAAGGAGCCCGCAGGCGTTGCGGCAGCCGTCCGGGACTTGCTAGGTATCCGCCGCACGCCGCCCGGCATGACGATTGGAGCGCTCCTCGATGATCCCCCTTCTGATCCTCCTCGAAAACATCCTCGCGGTTGCTGCCCAACTCTGCCTGCGCCACGGGGCGGCGAGATTCGCCGAGCAGCCGTTGGCGCCGTGGATCCTTCTGGAGCCGGTTAGGAACCCCTACATCCTGTCCGGCCTGCTCCTGCACGGCATGAGCTTCTTCCTCTACATCTTCATCTTGTCGAAGCTCCGGCTGAACGTGCTCTACCCGGTCGCAACCGGTCTATCGATCGTGCTCATCACGATCTTGTCCGTCCTCCTCCTCGGCGAGCGCCTGAGCGCGGGGCAGGGGGTCGGCATCGCCGCGATCGCGGGCGGAATCGCCCTCGTCTTCACGACCTGACGCCCGACGCGTTCAGAAGTACGATTGCAGCGTGCCCCTGCGCCGAATGTCGAGCGTGGCGCAGTGGAACGATCCGCCGAAGGGCTTGTAGTTCATGAAGGGGCACGGAACGGGCGTGAGGCCGTGGTCCTTCAGCAACCTGATCATCGACACCTGCGACCGCTCCACCACCACCCGCCCCGGGTCCAGCATCAACACGTTCAGGCTGATCCACTTGCTCACCATTGAGAGATGGAGGTTGCGCAGGCCCCGGATGGGATCGGGTTCCGGCGCAACCAGGATGTCCCACGACTCGAGGATGGGTGGGAGCTCCGTGGGATCGACATATTCCGGATTGATCAGCACTTTTCCCGGCGCGAGTGGCACGAAAGTCGTATCGATGTGCAGTGGCTGCGGGCAGTGGCTCTTGATCTCGTGAATGCGGAACTGGGGGCCGAGGTGACGACGCAGCCATTCGATGCCCGATACATTGGTGGCGTTGCTGCGTGTGACGAACAGGTCGGTACCGCAGCGGACGAAATCGGCGGCATCGAACAGCGGCTCGAACTCGTTGATGATGTAGCGTACCGGCTCACCCTTGGCCGGCGGCCTGAAATGATTGGAATACAGACAATCGAGCAACTGCGGCTTCGGCGCGGAGATCCAGCGCGCCCCCTGCGACCAGTACTCCTTGAGCAGCGTGCGATAGGCGTGCGTCTCGAAATAGCGCGATCGCCATGCCATCGGTGTCTCGATGATCTGGTCGCCGATCACCAGGATGCCGTCGCGCGGACTCGCGGTGCAAAAGCCGTTGGAGGTCCAGTCTGGTGAGCTGAAGCGAAGGGAGAAATCGACGATGTCCGGCCGGCGGACTTTGATACCCTCCGCCTCGAGCAGGCGGACGAAGCCCTCGAGCTCCCTCTGCGCCGGCTTGAGGAGGACCCTCGGGTATCGCCGACCGGCGAGTAGGGGATAGAGACGGGCCGCCTTGGCCGGCAGGTTGCCGACCATCGTCACGTGGCTGGGCGGTGCCGCGGCGCCCTCGAGGCGGCCGACGACGACTTCCTCCAGCGGATCCCACTCGTTCCAGGAGTTCACCACGCAGGAATTTGCGGTCTCGGCTGTGCGTTCGGGTTCCGGTGCGATGGCCCGCGACATGAAACCTCCGGAAGGAATCGGCGAGGGCCCTCGATAATCGTCTGGCGAGCGCGAGTCAACGAGAGGGTGCGGCGTTGCTCCGCCGACCAAACGGCCCGCCGCTTACGAGTCGGGGTCCGTCTCGCTGCCGTGCAGCGAGACGGTCTTGCCGGCGTCGGGTGCGCCCTCCGCGGCCTCCGCTGGCGTCTCCGCTGCGTGCCCGCCCCGCCGCCGCGCGCTGCGCCCCGACGCCTCGGCGCGCCGGCGCGCTGCGAGCGCGCGCTTCGCGTCGCGATAGCCGGCGCCCATCAGGTTCCGGTTCTTCCGCGGGTAGGCGTTGAAGATCGCGAGCGGGCCGAAGCCGCTCCACTGCTCGCCGGGCTCGATGACGGTGACGGGCACGCCGTGGAAGCGGCCCCCCTCCATGCGCGCGTAGAGGTAGCCCGCGTTGCCGATCGTCCGCCACATGACGTCGAGGAAGCGCTGGGCGAAGCCCGCGAAGGTGAGGAACCGGCTCCGGTACGGGAGCTGGCTCGCGATCGGCGCGAGGAGGTAGATCTCGGTGGCGCCGAGATCGATGGCGCGGTCGAGCGGGATGTTCCAGGCGAAGCCCCCGTCGACGTACCAGTCGCCGCGGAACTGGATGGGCGGGAAGAGGAGCGGGATGGCGTAGCCGGCGCGCGCGATGGTGCGCAGCTCGCGCCAGTCGGCGCAGTCGCGCTTGCCGTGCATCTCGCCCCGCCCGCGCGAGAGGTTGAGCAGCACGAACTCGAGCTCGAGCGGGCTCCGGTAGAGCTTCTGGAAGTCGATGTACGGCTCGACCCCGCTGATCAGGCGATCCATCGAGAAAAGCGACACGCCGAGGAGCGGGTTGTGCCGCAGGCTGGGCGAGAAGATGCGCGGCAGCGAGCTGAACTCCTTCCACGCCATCTCGAGCCGCGCCACGCCGCCCGAGCCGTAGCAGCAGGCGTTGATGCAGCCGATCGAGCTGCCGATGATGGTATCGGGCACGATGCCGCGCTCCTCGAGGAGCTTGAGCGCGCCCACGTGGTGCGCGCCGAGGGCCGCACCCCCGCCCAGGATGAAGACCCGCTTCTGCCGCTTGGCCATCGCGGACGCCCCCTCATAGATCGGCGGGGGGCACGCTTGCAATCCGGACCCACCTCGCGCTAGGCGGCGCCGCGCGCCGATGCTGATGCTGATCGACTACTCGAGCCTCCTCTTCCGCAGCTTCCACACCATCCCGGAGAGCGTGCCCATGCACGCCGTGTACGGGTTCTTGAACATGCTGGCCCGGCTGGTCACCGACCGGCGGCCGGACCGGCTCGGCATCGCCGTCGACGAGGACTGGCGCCCGGCGTTCCGGGTCGAGGCCCTGCCCGCGTACAAGGCCCACCGCGTCTCCGACGAGCCCGATCCGATCGCGCCCGAGGAAGCGTTCGGCCGCGAGGTGCTCGAGGCCCTCGGCGTCGCCGTGGTCGGCGCCGAGGGCTTCGAGGCCGAGGACGTGATCGCGACCCTCGCGGCGCGGGCCCGCGAGCCGGTCGAGATCGTCTCGGGCGACCGCGACCTGTTCGCGCTGGTGCGCGATCCCGACGTGCGCGTCCTCTACCCGCTGGTCGGCGTCACCAAGCTGCTCCAGGTCGACGAGGCCGAGATCACGCGCCGCTACGGCATCCCGGGTCGGGCCTACGGCGACTTCGCGCTCCTGCGCGGCGATCCGTCGGACGGGCTCCCCGGCGTGCCCGGGATCGGCGAGAAGACGGCGGCGCGCCTCATCGCCGCGCACGGCTCGCTCGCGAACGTGCTCGCGGCGAAGACGCTCCCGCCGGCGGTCGCGCGGCGCCTGGCGGCCGCCGAGCCCTACCTCGCCGCCGCGCGCCGCGTCGTGCCCCCGGTCGCCGAGGTGCGGTTGCCCCCGCTCGACCTCGCCCTCCCGAAGGCCCCCCGGCACCCGCGAACGCTCGCGCGCCTCGCCCGCGAGCACGAGCTCGCGACGCCGGTCGGGCGGGTGGAGAAGGCGCTCGCCGCGGTCGGGCGCGCTTGACGGTGCCTCGCTCCCGGGCGTAAGGGTCGAGCGAAGACGCCCTTCGCCGGGCTGAGGCAGGGACCGAGAAAGGAGCGCGTCATGGCCGCCGAGACGGGGCTCTCGAGCCGAGCGGTCGAGGGCGGCGAGACCGCCGCGGCCACCGCCGTCTATGCCGAAGGCCTCCTCGCCGGGGTGGTCGGCGCCGCGGCGATCGCCCTCTGGTTCCTCGCGCTGGACGGCGTGAAGGGGCGCCCCTTCTACACCCCGACCGTCCTCGGCACCGCCCTCTTCCGCGGCGGCGCCGGCCTCCAGTTGCCCGAGACGCTGCCCATCGACTTCGAGATGGTGCTCAGCTTCACCTGGGTGCACGTGCTCGCCTTCTTGATCATCGGGGTGGGCGCCTCGCGCCTGCTCGGGATCGCGGAGCGCAACCCGAGCTTCGGCTTCGGCATCGTGCTGCTGTTCGTCGTCTTCGAGTTCGGGTTCCTGCTCGCCTGCATGCTCTTCGCCGAGCCGGTGCTGCGCGCGCTCACCTGGCCGGAGGTTCTGGTCGGCAACCTCCTGGCGGCGGCCGCGATGGCGGCGGTCTTCTGGCGCCGGCATCCGCGGCTCGCGATCCGCCCCTGAGCGCCGCGCGGCGCAGCCTCGCGGAGCGCCTCCGCGAGCAAGCGGCGTGGACGGCGCGCCTCGGCTCGCCGCTCTACACGACGCTGCTCGAGCAGGCGGCCGCGGACGTCGAGGCGGACGGCCCGGCGTGGGCGGTGCTGGCGGGACACGAGATGGACGTGCGCGCCTCGGCGCTCGCCCTGCGCTTCATGGGCGCGGTGCATCGGCTCGTGCTCGAGGGCCGCGCGCCGGCGCTCGCGCGCCACTACCCGTCGGCCGGCGGTGAGGCGGGGCTCGAGGGCGCCTGGGCGGCGTTCCGCGACACGCTCGAGCAGCACCGCGACACGCTGCGCGCGCTCGTCACGTCGCCCGTGCAGACGAACGAGGTGGGGCGCTCGGCCGCGCTCCTCGGCGGCTTCCTGCTCGTCGCGCGCGAGACCGCGCTGCCGCTCCGGCTGCTCGAGCTCGGCGCGAGCGCGGGGTTGCTCCTCCGCTGGGACCACTACCGCTACGAGCAGGGGGACAGGGGCTGGGGCGACCGTGCCTCGCCGGTGCGCCTGCTCGACGTGTTTCCGGATGGCTTCCCGCCCGGCGGTCGCCGCTGCCGCGTGATCGAGCGCGGCGGCTGCGACCCGCTGCCCCTCGACCCCTGCTCGCCCGACGGCCAGCTCACGCTCCTCTCCTACCTGTGGGCCGACCAGCGCGAACGCATCGCGCTCCTGCGCGGCGCGCTCGAGGTAGCGCGCCGGGTCCCGGCCGCGGTCGACGCCTCCGGCGCGCCCGCGTGGCTCGCCGCACGCCTCACCGCGCCGGCCCCGGGTGTGGCGAGCGTCGTCTTCCACTCCATCGTGATGCAGTACCTGAGCGCGGCCGACCGGCGGCGCGTCGCGAGCCTGCTCGCCGAAGCCGGCGGCCGGGCGACGGGCCACGCGCCGCTCGCGTGGCTTCGCATGGAGCCCGGCGGCGAGCAGACCGAGGTATGCCTGAAACTCTGGCCCGGCGGCGCCGAGCGTGTGATCGCGAGCGCGGGATTCCACGGCCGGCCGGTACGCTGGCTCGCGCGCTAGAGCTTCACGACGGCCACCGCCAATGCGCGGGGACGCCCCGCCCCCGGCGAGGCGAATACTCCGGTCGAAGGCATCGTGGGGCGCTGGCCCGCCGGCTACGGCGGTGCTAGGCGTGGGCCCCGTGGGAGTCGCCTTCGTCCGCGCGGGGGTGAGACGCAGCGAGCGCGGTCAGCCCGTGCGCCTGCGCTTTCTGGTCGACACCGGGGCGGTGTACACCGTGCTGCCGCTGAGCGTCTGGAGGCGCTTGCGCCTCCGCCCCCGCCGGACCGTCGAGTTCACCCTCGCGGACGGAGGCGTGATCGCACGTCCCGTATCGACGGCCTGGATCGAGATCGCGGGGACGAGCGCTCCCTCGCCCGTCGTCCTCGGCGAGGCCGACGACGGGCCGCTGCTGGGCGCCGTCACGCTCGAGACCCTCGGCCTGATGGTCAACCCTCTGAGCCGCGAGCTCGTGCCCATGCGGCTGACGCTCGCGCCGCTTCCCGTCTAGCCTCGGGTGGTCACGTGGGGCTCACGCAGGTTCCGGGCAAGGTGAAGCGACCCGACGGACGCGGCGCGGTGGTCCGTATCCGCTTCCTGGTCGACACCGGCGCGCTCTATACCGTGCTCCCCGAGCGCGTCTGGCGAGCACTCAGGCTGAGGCCCATGAGCACCGCGGAGTTCGGACTCGCCGACGGAACCGCCATCGTCCGCGCCGTCTCCGAGGCCCGCTTCGAGATCGCGCGGCGGACGGCCACCTCTCCCGTCGTCCTGGGCGAGCGCGACGACGCGCCGCTGCTCGGCGCCGTCACGCTCGAGACCCTCGGTCTCATGGTGAACCCGCTCACGCGCGAGGTCCGGCCGATGGGTCCGCTCCCGATGTACCGGGCGTTCGCGTCCGCGGGCCCGTAGTCGGCTCAGGTCGGAAAGCTCGCCACCAGCTCGCGGAGCCGCGCGCCGGCATCGCGCAGGATCGGCGCGCCGTCGCCCGGCAGCAGCACCTCGACGTCGAGCTTGGCGAGGGCGGCGACGCTGGCGCGCAGCAGCGGCGGGTCGTCCATCACCTTCTCGCGCAGCAGGGAGAGCTTGCCCGGCGGGTTGCCGATCACGGCGTCGCCCACGACGAGGATGCGCCGGCGCGGGCAGTGGAGCGCGATCTCGCCCGGCGACTTCCCGGGCACGCCGAGCACGGTGAAGGAGCCGATCTGCTCGCCGGGGGCGATCTCGGCGTCGATGGTGACGCCCTGGGCGCGCGCATAGTCCGCGTCGGCGGGATGGATCGCGATCGGGGCGCCGGTCCGCTCCCGCACCAGCGCGGCTTTGCGCACGTGGTTGCGGTTCGTGATCACGATGCGCGCCACCCCGCGCTGCACGAGGCGCGCGAGCACGTCCGCCGAAGGCTCGACGGGATCGACGCACAGGTTTCCCTCGGGGTGGCGGATGAGATAGCCGTTGAAGTCGTAGCCGTGGGGCTCGGAGAACCAGGACCAGGTGAAGACGCCGTCCACGATCTCGCGCATGCATCGCCTCCCACCCGATCCTACGCCGGAGCGCCCCCGCGCGTGAACCCCACCCCGCGGCTCTACACGCGCGCCTTCTGGATCGCGTGCGCCGTCCACTTCACGGGCGGGATGAGCATGGGCATGTTCCTCCTCTTCCCGCTCTTCGTGCGCGCGCTCGGCGGCGACGAGCTCACCATCGGGCTCGTGCTCGGCAGCGGGCTGGCGGTGAGCGTGGGGCTCCGCCCGACGGTGGGCGCGCTCCTCGATCGCCTCGGCCGACGCCGCGTGCTCCTCGCGGCCGGCACCCTGAACGTCGCCTCGTTCCCGCCCTTCCTCCTCCTCGGCGGCACCGGCCCCTGGCTCTATCTGCTCGCCACGCTCCACCTCGTGGTCGGCGGCGCACTCTTCGCTTCTTACTTCACCTACGCCGCCGACCTCGTGCCCGCCGGGCGGCGTGTCGAGGGGATCGCGATCTTCGGCGTCGCCGGCATGGCGCCGAACGGCCTCGGGCCCTGGCTCGGCGAGGCGATCATCGAGCACACGGGCTTCGCGGGCTTCCTCTTCGCCGCGACCGGGTTCGCGCTCGTTTCCCTCGCCTTGACGACGCTCATCGAGGAGCGCGGTGTGGTGCCCGTCCACGCGCCCGCGCCGCACAGCGCGGCGCGCGACATGACGCGGCTCGTGCTGCGCGGTGGGCTCCTCCCCGTGATGGCCGCCACCGTGCTCTTCGGCGCGGGCATCAACGCCGCCTTCTACTTCGTGGCGCCCTTCACCCGCGACCTCCACATCGCGAGGGCCGCGCCCTTCTTCGCCGCTTACGCCTCGACCACCATCGCGCTGCGTGTCTTCGGGCGCCGGCTGCCGGACCGGATGGGCGCCCATCCGATCGCGGTGCCGTCCTTCGGGGTGTTCGCGCTCGGCCTCGCGACCCTCTGCCTCCTGCCGCGGCGGGGCGTGCTGGTGGCGGCCGGCATGGCGTGCGGCGCCGGGCACGGCTCGCTGTTCCCCGTGCTGAACGGCCTCGCCGTCACCCGCACGCCGGCGCGCTTCCACGGCACGGTGGTGAGCCTCTACACGGCCGCCCTCGACGGCGGGGCCGTGCTCGGGACGCCGCTCTGCGGGGCGATCGCCCACACGGCCGGCTACCGCGCCATGTTCGCCGTGATGGCGGCGGCGAGCCTCGCCGGGCTCCTCCTGATGACGCGCGACGCGCGGCGGGGAACCGCGCGCCTTGGTGCGCCGGGTCCGATCAGCTAGTCTCTCCGCCCCGTGGGGCGCGAAACGCTCGAGCCGCAGGAGCTCCTGGAGGCGGAGGATCTCGAACGCTCGCGCGAGCGCGCCCTCAGGACCCGCGTCGCGGTGACGGCCGCCACCCTCGCCGTGCTCGCCTCGCTCTCCGCGCTCCAGGCGGAGCGGACGGCGGCCGAGAGCATCCTCAGCAAGAACGAGGCGGTCCTGGCCCAGAGCCGCGCCTCCGATGAATGGGCGTACCGGCAGGCCAAGTCGATCAAGCTCCACCTCCAGGAGCTGGCGCCCGGAGGCCCCGCGGACATCGAGCGGCAGCGGGCGGACATCGCCGCCAGCGAGGAGCGCGCGCGCGCGGCCGAGCACGAGCGCGACGAGGCGAACCGGGCCGCCACGGAGCGCTTCGAGCAGCACCACCGCTTCGCCGTCGGCACGAGCCTCCTTCAGATCGCCATCGTGCTCGAGACGATCGCGGCCGTGCTCGACCGCCGGAGCCTCTGGTGGGGCGGCATGGCGATCGGCGCCGTGGGCGCGCTGGCGTTCGCGAACGGCTTCCTCGGGCTCGTGTGATCCGGCGCGGGCGGCGCTCGGCTGATCAGGCGCTCAGCGGCTCTGGACGCAGCCCTGGACGAGGTTCGACCACTCGTACTGGTAGCCGTAGCCGTTCGCGAGGAAGGGCGACGGGGACCAGGCGCACTTGTCGTCCGCTTCGTTGCCCTGGCGGTCGAACCACGCGTTGCCGTCGGGATCGGTCGCCGCCTCGCGCGTCTCGTGGCAGGCGAAGTGCTGGAAGTTCTGCGCCGCCGTCCAGCCGGACCACTGGCAGCCCCCGCAGCTCGGATACGGCATCGAGGCGTACTTGACGTCCGCGCCGGCGTAGCCGAAGTTCCCGTGGTACGCGCAGAAGGTCAGGTTCGGCCCCCCGCAGGAGTCGTAGACGCTGAAGGACGCGTAGGAGGTGGGCGGGAGGAAGACCTCGTAGACCGTGCTCGTGTCGAGCCCGACCTGGCCGATCGCCTTGACGACCTCGCCCTGCAGCGCGGCGTCGGTCACGTTCGTCGGCGGCGTCGAGTTGTCGATCCAGTATCTGCTCGTCAGGCTGGTCAGCTGCACGCTGCCGCCGAAGTCGTAGTACTGCGTGATGACGTTGTACTCGGCGTTGGTCCCGAACTGCGTGAAGAAGTTGACGAGCGTCTGCGCGAGCGCGCTCGGCGCGCCGTTCGTGCCCCAGGTCGCCGACGGGCCCCAGAAGACCGGCACCACCTTCGCCTGATGCAGCACCGGGCCATTGTGATAGCTCACGTTGTTGCCCCCGGCGCCGCCGTGCTTCGCGGCCCGGTTCCGATGCGGGAGGACCTGGACGTGCTTGCCGGTGTTCAGCTCCCACACGCGCTCGGCCATCGCCGAGGTCGAGAAGAGGAGCGCGGCCGCCGCTACGAGGACATACTTCATCGGGGTCTCCTTTGGGCCGCGCACCCTAACGCGTTCGTCCTCCGGGAGGCAAGAAAAAAGAGGACCCACCCTGATGGGGGCCTCTGCTACGGCGACAGGGCGGTGGCGCCGCCCCCGCGCCGGGCGCTACGAATTCGCCAGCTCTCGGGCGGCGAAGAGCGCGCCTTCGCTCACGACTTCCTCCCCCACGCGGACGCCGGAGAGCACCTGCACCAGCCCGTCGACCTGGGCGCCCACCTCGACCGGGCGCGACTCGAGGCGGCCGTCCCCGGTCCGCACCAGCACGCGGAAGTGCTGCCCGTCCGAGAGCAGCGCGTGCGAGGGCACGACGGTCAGGCGGAGTCCCGGCGGCGCCTTCAGCGTGACGCGCGCGAACATGGCGGGCTTGAGCAGGCGGTCGGCATTGGGCACGGTGCAGCGCACCGGGACGGTCCGCGTCGCGTCCTCGATCACGTCGCCGACGGCCGCCACCCTCCCCGGGAACTCCTGCGGATACGCATCGACGCGCACCGCGACCGCCTGCCCCGGCTGGAGGAGCGGCAGCTGCCGCTCGGGCACGCGCACCATCACCCGCACGCGCGAGAGGTCGGAGACCACGACCAGCGGCTCGGCGCTCTCCGCGCTCGCCTCCATGCCGACCAGGGCCTTGCGCTCGACCACCGTGCCGGCGAGCGGCGCGCGCAGGAGGTAGCGGCTCGTCGGCTCGCCGGGCGCGACCCGCAGGCGCGCGAGCTGCGCGCGCGCGCGCTCGAACTCGGCCGCGGCCTTCTGCGCGTCCTCCTCGGCCTGGAGATAGTCCTTCTCGGCGATCGCCTGCGCGGCGCGGAGGCGCGTGGCGCGCTCGGCCGTCTTGCGCGCCAGCCTCGAGTCGCCGTCGGCGCGCACGTAATCGGCCTGCGCGGCCTTCACCTCGGGGCTCTCGAGTGCGACCAGCGGCTGGTCCGCGTCGACGCGGTCGCCCGCCTGGACGAGCAGCTGGACGACGCGCCCCGGGACCGGCGCCGCGAGGCGCGCGGTGCGCTCCTCGTCGAACTCGATCGTGCCGTTCAGGTCGGCGAGGCTCGTGCCCTCGACCTCGGCCACGGGTGCGAACTTCAAGAACGAGAGCTGCGCGGGGCTGAGGCGGCCCTCCGCCGCGGCCGCCGTCGTCTCGACCGCCTCCTGCCGGCGGCAGGCCGGCAAGGCCGCCAGCGCGACGAGGAGGATGCAACAAAGTCTCATGGGGACACCTCCAGCGCGGCCGCGCGGGTCACGTCGAAGGCCGCGGTGTTCAGGTCGCGCAGCGCGGCGAGATGCTCGCGCTCGGTCTGCACGTAGGTGCGCTCCGCCTCGAGGAACTCGAGCAGCGACACGGCGCCCTCGCGGAACGACACCTCGGCCGCGTGCCGCGCCTCGCCGGCCTGGCGGAGGAAGGCTTCCTCGAAGCGCGCGACGCGCTCGCGGGCGATCGTGTAGCTCGCCACCGCCGAGCGGATCTCCTGCGGGATCGCGAGGCGGAGCTTCTCGACCTCGCGGCGCGCGATGAGCGCCTCGGCCTCGGCGCGCTCGATCTCGCCCTGGTTCTGGTTGAAGACGGGGAGCGGCACGGAGACGCTCGTGCCGATCTGATTGGCGAGGTCGCCCGACACCTGGAACTCGCTGTGCGTGTACTGCACGCCGAGCGTCGGGTTCGGCCAGCGCTCGGCGCGCGCCAGGCGGAGCGCCGCCTCGGCCGCCTCCTCTGCCCGCTCGGCCGCCCGCAGGTCGGGCCGGCGCTCGAGCGCCTCGCTCGCCAGGTGCGCCGCGTCCTCGGGTGCCGGCGGGAGCGCGAGCGTGCCCACCGGCTCCACGTCCGCCGCCTCGACGCCGACCAGCGGGAGCAGCGCGGCCACCGCCTCGCGGCGGTCCGACTGGGCGTCCGCCACCTCGCGCTCGAAGCCGCGCTGCTCGAGGGCGATCTTGTCGAGCTCGGCGTGCGAGATATCCCCCTCGCGGGCGCGCGCCTCGCTCACGCGCACCGTCTCGCGATAGCGGTCGAGGTTCTCGCGCGCCAGGCGCAGGCGCTCGCTCGCTTCGAGGAGCGCCACGAAGCGGGCGCGCAGCTCGAAGGTGAGCCGGCGCTCCAGGTCCGCGCGCTCGGCCGCCGCCGCGTCCTCGCGGCGGTGCGCCGCCGCCAGCCGGGCGCCCCGCTTGCCCGGCAGCAGGACCTCCTCCTCGAGCCCGACCTGGGACACGACCGTGTCACCCACGCCGATGCCACTCGGATTGGTGCGGCCGAGGGGGAAGTTGCCGGCCCCCGCCGAGAGCGTCGGATTCGGCAGCAGGCCGGCCGTGACCACGTCGCCGTGGGCCGCCCGCACGTGCAGCGCGCCCGCGAGCAGCTCGGGGTTCTGCCGGCGCAACCCCGCCAGCGCCTCGTCGAGCGTCAGGCGCACCGTGTCCTCCCCGCGGGCCGCGGGGCCGAGGGCGAGCACGAGCGCGAGCACGAGCCAGCGCCGCCTCACCGGGCGCCGCCCCGGCGGCCGCGCGCGCGCCTCACGCGACCTCCGCCGCGCGGAGCGCCTCGTCATCGCGCCGCCCGCGCGCTCGCGGAACGCTGCGCACCCCGCGCCCGGAGAGGACGAGCGTGTACAGCACGGGCAGGACGAGCAGGGTCAAGAGCGTCGCCGAGACCAGGCCGCCGATCACCACCACGGCGAGCGGCCGCTGCGTCTCCGAGCCAATCTGCGTGGAGAGCGCGGCCGGGAGGAGGCCGAGCGCGGCGAGCAGCGCCGTCATGAGGACGGCGCGCAGGCGGCGGGTCGCGCCCGCTTCGACCGCCGCGCGCAGCCCGAGGCCCTCGGCGCGCAGCGCGTTGATCTGCGAGACCAGCACCACGCCGTTCAGCACCACCTGCCCCATGAGCGCGATGAAGCCGATGCAAGCCGACACGCTCAGGTTGAGCCCGGCCACGTCGAGGCCCACCACACCCCCCACCAGCGCGAACGGGATGGTCGCCAGGATGAGGAGCGCGCAGCGCAGCGAGCCGAAGGTATGGAACAGGATGGCGAGGATGAGCGCGATCGACACCGGGATGATGATGGCGAGGCGCGCCATGGCGCGCCGCTGGTTCTCGAACTCGCCGCCCCAGGTGAGGAACGAGTTGGGCGGCAGCTTCACCTCGGCCGCCACCCGGCGCTCGGCCTCGGCGACCAGGCCCCCCAGGTCGCGGCCGTGCACGTTCAGGCGGACGCCGACGAAGCGCATGTTCGCCTCGCGCGTGATCGACGCCTGGCCGGGCGCCACCTCCACGCGCGCCAGCTGCGCGAGCGGCACCTGGGCGCCGTCGGGCGTGGCGACCCGGATGTCGGGGAGGCGGTCGAGGGTCGCGCGCGAGGCCTCGGCCAGGCGGACGACCACGTCGAAGTGCCGCTCGCCCTCCCAGAGCGCGGTCGCCGTCGCGCCGCCGATCGCGGTCTCGACCACCTCCTGCACGTCGGCGACGTTGAGGCCGTAGCGTGCGATCGCCTGGCGGTCGACGACGATGTGCACCTGCGGCAGCTCGGCCGACTGGACGATCGCCAGGTCGGCGACGCCGGGCACGGTCGCGAGCACGCGCCGCACGTCCTCCGCCGCGCGCCGCATCGCGCCCAGGTCGTCGCCGAACAGCTTGATCGCGATCTGGCCGTTCATGCCCGAGATGTTCTCCTCGATGTTGTCCTTGATCGGCTGCGAGAAGTTGAACTCGATGCCCGGGATGTCCGCCAGGCGCGCGCGCATCTCGGTCACCAGCCGGTCGGCGGTCATCCCGCGCGGCCACCCCGCGCGCGGCCTCAGGTCGACGAAGTACTCGAGGTTGTTCGGCGTGGACCAGTCGGTGCCGTCGTCGGGGCCACCTAGCTGGCTGAGCACGCCCTTCACCTCGGGGAAGGAGCGGAAGAGGTCAGTGATGCGCGGCACCACGCCGCGCGAGGCCTCGCTCAGAGAGATGCTGGGCGGGAGGGTGAAGGTCACGTAGAGCGCGCCCTCGTTCAGCTCGGGGAGGAACTCCGTGCCCAGGCGCGCGAACAGCCAGAGCCCGAGGGCGAGCACGCCGAGCGTCGCGCCGACCACCGCACGCCGGTGGTCGAGGGCCCAGCCGAGCGCGGGCCGGTAGGCGCCGAGCGCCGCGCGCTCGACCGGCGTCTCCTCGCCGCCCCCGGCGTTGCGGCGGAGCAGGAGATAGCCGAGCAGCGGCACCAGCGTGAACGAGAACGCGAGCGCCGCCACCAGCGCCGCGCACACGGTGTTCGCCATGGGCGCGAAGATGCGGCCCTCGACGCGCTGGAGCGAGAAGATGGGGAGGTAGGCGACGATGATGATGCAGAGGGCGAAGAGCGTCGGCCGCGCCACCTCTTCGGCCGCCTCCAGCACGACGGCCCGGACATGGCGCGGGCCGCTCCCGCTCCCGTTCCGCGCCAGGCGCCGCGCCACGTGCTCGACCATGATCACCGCCCCGTCGACAATGATCCCGAAGTCGACCGCGCCCAGGGAGAGGAGGTTCGCGGAGAGGCCGCGCAGCTTGAGATAGAGGAACGAGCCGAGCAGCGAGAGCGGGATGACGAGCGCCACCACCAGCGCGGCGCGGAGACTCATCAGGAAAACGCCCACCACCAGCACGACGAGGAGCGCGCCGAGCACCAGGTTGTGCGTCACGGTGGTGAGCGTGCGCCGCACCAGCCGGGCGCGGTCGTAGAAGGTGTCGATGCGGACGCCGGGCGGGAGGATGCCGTGGTTCAGCTGCTCGACCTTGGCGTGCAGCGCGTCGAGGACCACGGACGGGTTCTCCCCCCGGCGCATGAGCACGATGCCCTCGACCGCCTCGGGCTCGCGGTCGCGGGTCACCACGCCGCGGCGGGGAAAGGCGCCGACCGTGACGCGCGCCAGGTCGCGGATGCGGATCGGGATGCCGCCGCGCGCCGCCACCACCACCTGCTCGATGTCCCCGGCGCCGGCGAGCGTGCCGAGGCCGCGCACCACGTACTGCTCCTCGCCGTGCTCGATGTAGTTGCCGCCGGCGTTGGCGTTCGAGCGCCCGAGCGCCTCGTACACCTGGTGCAGCGTGACGCCGCGCGCCTGCAGCTGCTCGGGATCGACCTGCACCTGGTACTGCTTCACGAAGCCGCCGAAGGAGACCACGTCGGCGACGCCCGGCACCTGCTTCAGATGCCGCTCCATCACCCAGTCCTCGAGCTCGCGCAGCTGCATGGGCGTGTAGCCGTCGCCGACCAGCGTGTAGCGGTAGATCTCGCCGGTCGGGGTGGAGAGCGGGCCGAGCGTCGGCTTCACACCCTCGGGGACGTCCACCTGCGCCAGGCGCTCGCTCGCCTGCTGGCGGGCGAAGTAGAGGTCGGTGCCGTCGTCGAAGGTGAGCACGACGAAGGAGAGGCCGAAGAGGGAGAAGGAGTGCATGCGCACGAGCCCGGGGAGCCCGTTCATCTCCTGCTCGACCGGGAGGGTCACCTGCCGCTCGACTTCTTCGGCGGCGTGGCCGGGGAAGAGCGTGATGACCTGGACCTGCGGGTCGGCCAGCTCGGGGAAGGCCTCGATGGGCAGGTGCCAGAAGGCGATCGCCCCGGCGATGGCAAAGGCCACCGCGAGCCCGAGGACGGCGACCGGCTGGGAGAGGGAGAGCGCGAGGATGCGGCGCATCGAGGCACCCGGAACAGCAAGGGGGGTGCCAGCGCCCGAGCCCCAGGATTTCTAGGCCAGCTGCGATCGGGCCTGTGGCAAACGGTCTCATGCCGGCGGGTAGCGCGCCCCAAGCACAATAGTGTCAAGAGGTTGACGACGTCCCCGGCGCCTGCGAGGCTCACCCCGCCGTGAAGCGGACCGTCCTCGCCACCGGACTCCAGTTCCCCGAGGGGCCGGTCTGGCTCGGTCCCCGGCGCGTCGCCTTCACCGAGATCCGCGGCCAGTGCGTCTCGCTCTGGCACGACGGCGCGCTCGCGCGCGTGGCGCGCACCGGCGGGGGCGCCAACGGCGCCACGCTCGGCCCCGACGGCGCGCTCTACGTCGCGAACAACGGCGGCCTCTCGCTCGGACACGAGGGACGCTGGACCGCGCCCGACGCCATCCCCGGGCGCATCCAGCGGGTGACCCTCGCGGGCGAGGTGAGCGACGTCGCCGTCGAGCTACCGGGCGCGCCGCCGAACCGGCCGAACGACCTCTGCTTCGGCCCCGACGGCCTCCTCTACTACACCGACCCGCACAACTGGGAAGACATCGCGAACCTGGGCATGGGCCGCGTCGGGCGCACGACGCTCGACGGCCGCGTCGAGCTGGTCGCGGAGATCCCCGCCTTCCCGAACGGCATCGCCTTCGGGCCCGACGACCGCCTCTACGTCGCGCAGAGCGTGACGCAGAAGATCCTGGTCATGGACGCGAAGCCCGGCGCCACGCCGGCCGTATGGGCGACCCTACCGCGGGGCTTCCCCGACGGCTTCTGCTTCGACGCCGCCGGGCGGCTCTACGCCGCCGGCAGCCTGGGCGACCTGGTAGTCGTCTTCGAGCCGGACGGAGAGGTGCGGGACATCATCGAGATGGGCGCCGGGAGCGAGCCCACGAACTGCTGCCTCGGCGACGGCGCGCTCTACGTGACGCTCGCCGGCACGGGCCAGCTGCTCGCGCTCGACGTGCCGGTCGAGCCCCTGCCCCTCTACCCCGCCCGGCGCTGAATCCCGCCCGCCCAGAGCAGCACGCGCTTGAAGGTGAAGAAGTACGGGCGCGTGTCCTCGAGCGCGGGCAGCAGGCGCTCGCGGTAGCGCGCCACGAAGCGCGCGTAGAGCTCCGCCGGCAGCCGGCGCTGGTAGTCGGTGAGCAGCGTGCCCTTCACCCACTCGACCACCTCGTCGCGTGCCGCCAGGCGGTGGCCGTAGACCTGGAGGCGGACGTGCTGCTCGGCGTAGCCGAGGCGCTCGAGGAGCAGCGCGTACTCCTCGGGCGGGAGGACGGCGCGCCCGGGGCGCGCGTGAGCGCCGAGGGCATCGCGGAAGGGCTCCTCGCCGGCCACCTGGGCGGCGACCACGTGGGAGGGGTGATCGAAGTTGGCCGGCATCTGCACCGCGAGCTGGCCGCCCGGGCGGAGCGCGGCCGTCAGGCGCGCAAACAGCGCCGGGTGATCGTCGACCCAGTGGAGCGCGGCGTTCGAGAAGACCAGGTCGTAGGCCGCACGCGCCGCGAAGGCGGCGATGTCGCCCGCCTCGAAGCGGAGCCCGCCCTCCGCGAGCGGCCGCGCCCGTGCGAGCATCGCCTCGGAGCGGTCGATGCCGAGCGTCTCGCCCGCCGCGAGCTCGTGGTGGAGACGCGCGCTCAGCTCGCCCGTGCCGCACCCGAGATCGACCACCCGCATGCCGGGGCGTGGGCGCACGAGCGCCAGCAGGTCGAGGAACGGCCGCGCGCGCTCGTCGCGGAAGCGCTCGTACTGCGCCGGGTCCCAGGCGTCGCGGGTCATGCAGGACGAGCTTCCTATCCGCTGCCCCGATCGACTACAAACGCCGCCGATGCGAGCGAGCGACGCCGCGAACCGCCCCCGCTGGAGCGGCCAGGCCGGGTTCTTCGAGATCTGGTTCCTGGTGGTGTTCGAGGCCGCGGCCCGGCGGGCGTGGTGGTTCCGCTACACGACCTTCGCGCCGGCGCCCGGGCTGCAGCCGGGCGTCGCGCGCGCCACGCTCTGGGCGGCGGCCTTCGACGCGCGGGCGCCCGAGCCGGCGATCGCGGTGAAGCACATCCTCGGCGCGGAGGACTATCAGTACGGCTGACGCCCCGGCTCAGCCGCGCGCCCGGGAAGCCGGTGCGCCGCCGGAACCTCTGCTCGGGTGCCGTAGAGCCACGCCAAGAAGAGGATCCCGAAAATGAGGTCGCCCGCCCCCACCAGGGGAGCGCGTGCCGACAGCGCGCCCACGGCCCAGAACCACACGAGCAGCGCAAAGAACGACAGCTTGCCGACCGCCGCGAGCGTGATGAAGAGACGGTCGGCACGACCCGCCGCCGCGGCCCAGAGATAGCCGAGCCCGAAGAGCAGAACGAACATGCTGACGGTCGCGAGGTAGAGCGGGTGCTCGCCCTGCGGGAATCCCGCGACTGCCCGCAAGGCGCGGGCGGGTGGAGCAAACAGAGCGGCGCCGACGATGTTCATCCCGGCGGTCGCGAACAACGCGCGTCGCATCCAGGTCGGCAACGTGGTCACGTCAGTTCACCTCTCGGGGTGCCGTGAGCGTCTGGAGTACCCCGCTCTTCTGACGAGCAGCAGGACGACCTCAATTCTTGGCGTTACTCGAGCCTGACGGGATCACCACGCCGGATGGTGCCAACCCGCCCGACGGCAGCATACACACCGACGTTGACATGGTTGTGTTGGGCTGCGGTGCGCAGGATTCCCGGATCCCTCGGGAGATCCCCCTGCGCGAGAGTGGTCATCACGCAACGCCCGCAAGGTCCGATGATGTTGAGGCGCACCGCCGTCCCGATGGCGAGCGTGTGGCCGACCCAGGAATTCTCCGCAAAGCCCTTCTCATCTGAGGCCAGCTGCACCACGATGTTTGGACGGAACCGCCGGACCTCGAAGCGGCCTTGCGGATACAGCTCACGCAGGCGATCGAGCGTGGCCGTCGTCAATAGATGGACCATGGCAACGTCGAAAAAAGTCCCCTCGGGTAATGTGAAATCGGTGACCGTGTCCCGATGGTCGAGGCCTTCCATGTCCGGCCAGTACTCCTCGGCATTGACCGTCCCGTGCCGGGCTGCACGCAACGTCACCTCACGATCGAGTGCCTTCGAGAGGATCCGGTCGAGATCACCCTGGTCACTGGTGACAGCGGTGCCATCGGGGAGGACGATTCGGACCGGAGGGACTTTCGCGGCCGAGCGCGTCGGTTCGACGAATGTCGCGCGGAAATCGAAGAGATGCGGCCATTTTCGCGGGTTCTTGGCGGTCGCCGCTTTGCCGTCGGAGCCGTCGACGAGGGCGTACGCACGATCGCCAAGCAGCCCACGTTCCGTGACCTCGCCAGCGTTCAGCTCCTCTCCCATCATGGACTTGACGGGATATCGCCAAAGGGAAACCACCGAACCAGGCCCGCCCTGCACTGCGTTCGACATGTTTCAGTCTCCTTGATCCCCTCGACTCGGGCGTCGCCTATCAAGCCCCTACGCCCAACGAATCGCGGTCGAGCGGCCGGCGGTCATCGGCGCTTGCATGAAGTAGGGTGGCTGGGCTGCGTCACTGGAGTTCTTCGTGCCCCCAGATCCCACTCCCCGTGGTCCCTTGCAACCAGGTCTCGCTCCCAGCCTGGGGCCCCCTCCGCAGCTGGGGCCGCCGCATCCGCGCGTCAGGCAGCGTGGCGGCGAGGAGCGACCGCATACACGACCAACGCGCCGAACGCCACCGCAAACCCGGCCCAGAGCCGCATGAACGCCGGGCCTCGTGCCGCCCACCAATCCAGCATCGCGCGAGCGCGGTCGACCCCGAAGAACGGCGTCGTGAGTCCCGCGACGAGCATGATGAAACCGAGGAGGCGCAGAACCTTAGGGGCGCGCGACGACGGTGCCGCTAGAACCAGGACCACTCCAAAGACGATGCGCAGAGCCGCCACGAGATAGAGCCCGAACGGGGTCAGGATGGATCCGACCGCCGTCAGGAGACCGTGCGGTGCCGCGACGCCGAACATGCCGATTGCGACGATGAACAGACCGACGAGCAGAGCTACCAAGACCACGTTGCCTTCTTTTGTGGCGAAGACATCATGGCGGCGAGCCGCCGCCCTCCGGCGCCCCCACGAAGGTGGTCCGGTTGCGCGGCGGTCGGATCCAACGCATCAGGCGGCACCGCCGCGAAAGTACGGCCATAGGAAGAGCAGGGGAACTCCGAACGCCAGCAGAGCTGCGGACACGAAGACAACTTCGCCCGACACCCCTGCTCGCATCGACAGGAGGAGGTCCATGGGGACCCACGTGGCGATGCCGGCGGCGAGCGCGGCGAAAGCCCAGCGTTCACGCCTGGCAAACGGATAGAGGAGAAGGCAGGTGTTACACACACCCCAACCTGCAATGGCTGCGCCGAGGATGCCAAAAGTCCATCGATGGTATGCTCGCACGGCGTCAGGCAGCTGCGGCTGCGCCCAGAAAGCCTGTGCGACTGAACGGTTGTAGCCCGCGAGAAGCGGCGCTTCCGGAGTAGCAACGAGGATGACGCCGACGACGATGGTAGCCGCGCTGGCCATCACCAACCAGACGCGCAGAAGCTGAAACGAGGCGCCGGCTTCAGTTGGTGGCTCAGTGCTCATCGCGTCGTCTGGCGATTCGCGAGTGCCGTACGCTTCAGCCGCACGTTGGACCGACGCTTCCTGCTCATGATCCGTCTCCTCTTCGAGGCCACCCAGCGGGTAGTCTCCTTCTGGACCAGAGTCTCGAGACGGCGCACCAACTCGGGATCACCCAGGCCGCTGAGCCGTCTCGGAAAGCCAGACTGCCAAAACGGATCGCCGAGCCAGGCGAGTGGACACCGCTTGTTTTCAAGGGTCTTCCGAATCCCAAGGCTGACGAGTTGCAGAGCTTGGAGGGCATCGATCCCATGAACATGATCGTGGATTGGGTGGCCGAGTCCGCTGATCTTGTACGGACACACCCAGTCCCAGCCATCGCCGATGTGTGTCGGCGACCCGATTGAGACGGTCACGCGGCGTCTCGTGTCGCGGTTCACCAGGACGCGCCTTGCGATAACCTTCCCGAGAGCGACTTTCCGCTTCATTGCGTTCACCGGGTAGCGACGAGCAAGGACCCTAACGCTCAGGTTCAGCCGCGTTCACGCCGATGGTGTAAACTGTCCATTTGACCGAGTCCGTGAGCGGCATGAACGTCGG
>WNGI01001593.1_pt1 | contig 20305 bp, 15 predicted proteins | sample 5400621 | NCBI WGS metagenome assembly WNGI01 (sample SAMN13153374, study PRJNA577476) | soil metagenome | isolation source: 20 cm soil or saprolite under Garry oak tree replicate 1 | place: USA:California | collected 2016-06-15
TGCTCGGCGCCATCGAGAAAGAATGGTCGCTTCTCGGCGAAGAAGAGCGATGCGCGCGGATCGATGATGAGTTGTCCGGCATCGGCTTCGACTTGCGAGAAGTCCGGATGGACGGTGCTGTTGAGGGTGAGGTTTTCGGTGACTCCCCAGCGTACATTACCGCCGACGACCGGCCGCTCGGCGGCGTACGACCAGTGGTCATCGGGTGTCGATGTGCCTAACGTGTGCTGGGTGATCTCGGGATTGACGTCGAGCACGAGCCCGCGGCGAAGACCGGTGAGGCCGTCGATCGTCCCCGACTGGGCGAGGAATGACGCCCCGGACCGATTCGCCGCCGTCCACGTCTGCTCATGACCGGAGTGCTGCACTTCACGCACGACTTGGATCCGCCAGCTTTGCACATCGGCCGACTGATAGCGCAAGGACTTGAAGGGGATGCGGATCTCGACCTCGTAGCCGGCGTCGGTGAGTCGACCCTTGGACTGAAAGACGTAATCGGGGCTGAGATCGGGCGCTTCGCGTCCCGCGGACGTGATCGTGAACCCCTGCGAGCGGCTGACGCCCTGCTCGACAATCGTGCCGTCCATCTGGACGCCTAACGGGTTCACACCGAACACCATTGCCTGGCGTCCGTCGCCGAAGGTGCCGAGAAAGATCTGGATCTGATCGTCGGCGCTGATCTTGTCGCGGTCGGCGAGGGTGGCGTGCACGGTGGCACGACCACCGTGTGGCTCGTAGGCGCGTATGCCGAAATAGATCGCCGTTGGTGAGTACCAAACGAGCACGGCGGTCGAATCCTCGGCCGGTAACCCGTCCTTGGGGGAGAACTCGGAGAAGTCGGTGAGTCGGACGGCGCGCGCCCACACCGCTTCATCGAGCACACCGTCGATGCGCACCTCGGCCTCGAGACGCGGTGCACGCGCGTGGATGGCATTGGCGCGGCCACTATAGGCCGTCGGAGCGGCCGCGGGCTCGCCGGTGAGCGTCTGAAATAGACCGAGGAGGGGAAGAAGCACCGCCGAACTTCGCACGCGGAGCGTGGGAGTGCAACGTGGCTGCTGGCGATCGTTAACCTTCACGGCATGTCCGAGCACTTCCGACGGCTCGAGCGCATGTATGCCGCCGCGCCGATCAACCAGTACTTTGCGCCGCGGCTGCATATTCCCGAGGCTGGCGTCGCCGAGCTGCGCCTAACGATTCGTCCCGACTTCCACCACGCATGGCGCGGTCTACTTCAAGGTGCTCGACGACGCGACGTTTTTCGCCGCGAATTCGTTGGTCGAGGACATGTTCGTGGTCACGGTATCGTTCAACATCTACCTAACGCGTCCGGTGAGCGAAGGCGAGATCGTGGGGCGAGGGCGCGTCGTGTCGCGCTCGAAGCGTTTGTATCTCGCCGAGGGCGTGCTCGAGGATGAGCGCGGTCGCGAGATCGCGCGCGGGAGCGGAGCGTTCATGCCGAGTACGATGTCGCTCGCGGAGTTGAGCGCGTACCGTTAGGCCTGGATGACTGGCTCTTCAGCTTGCTGCTCAGACATCGCACGCACGAGAGCGAGCCCAGTTTCGAGAAGGCAGCCGCGAGATGGCAGCCTTGGGTTGAAAAGGTTGGGAATGACTGAGAGAGCTAGCCCTATCTCCTATTCCTGACCCGTTAGTCTCAAAGCTCGCTGCTCGTTGCTGCCCTCTCGAAACTGGGCTCGCTATCGCGGCTGCGATGCCCTCGAGCGATATCGTGGGCGAGATCATCAGGCGGCTTCCACAAACGTCGCTAGCGCTTGCTGAAGGTGAGCGATCTCTTGCTCGAGCGCGGCGCAGGCGGCCTGAATCTCGTTCATCGAATTGCGACGCGAACCGTCTTCACGAATAGCGAGCCACCCTTCCGGCCTCGGTGCGCGTGCGAGCATTTGCTCCGCGGTGAGTCCCGTTATGCGTTCGGCGCTCGCGTTGCAGGTGGAGATCGAGAAGTCGGCGAGTTGGAGCACGATGCCATCGGCGAGTGAATCGATCATCATACGAAAGCGCTCCTCGGTCTCGCGCAGCGCTTGTTCCATGCGAATCCGGCCGCGCGTCGCCGTGACACGCGTGACGAGCTCCAGCGCCACGAAAGACGCCAACATCGCGATCGCAATCGATAGGACGACGAGGATCGGCTGGTAGATGCCAGACATGCGCGGTGAACTTCGAACGGGCGCCCCTGACGACGACACACAAATCGCTTACGCTTCGCGGAGGCCTTCATCGGCCGCGCGGTCGCTGGCGGGCGCACACGCGTACTCAGTCGACGACAATCTCCCTGTTTTGCAACCGCTAATCGCTGGCGAATGCGCGCGGAATCCCAGGAGTTTAGCCGGCCGCGCGTCAGCTTTTCGATGACGCTCCAGCGACGGGCGAGGGCATGGTTTCGCGCACACGTGCTTCGCGCGCGGCCTCCCATGCATTCCCACGATGCACGAGCTGATAGGCCTTCTCGAACCGCAGCGATTCGCTCGAGCCGGAGGTCGGGGTATCGAACTTCTGCACGGCGAGATAGACCTCGACCGAGTCGCCGCCTCGCGCGAGTACCTCGGAGAAGCGCACGACGTATCCCGGACCTCGCGCCGTGCATCGAGGCGTCTTGCGGGACACGGAGATCGGCGGCTCGCACACGCCATGAATGACACCCCGCTGTCGAAGCCCCGTCTCGATCGGCGCCGGCAGTCGCCTGTCTTCAGCCAGGCCACCGGCGCGTGGCAATAGGCGACGATCGAGCAGTAGCGTGAGCGCTGGATCGTTCAGCTCGAACGCCGCGGCGAGCGCGGATTCGTAGACGGAGACGCGGGAGTTCGGTGGCATCAACGCGGCGCGCAGTCCATGTCCGCGCACGAAGTGATCCTCGTCGCCTGGCGCGCAGGCAACGAGGATCGCGGTGCAAAGCACCGCGCAACGGAACGAACGAAGGGGGATCGCCATCGATCGGAAGACGCTCGCGTGAGTGCGCTACCGATAATGACGCCGACTCAGCCCCCGCCGTCAAACGACAACGCGCACGGAACCGGCGGTAGGCGGCACCGTGCGCGGCAAATGACAGCTTCAGTGCGTCGTCGACCGAGCGGCGACGATCACCGGCGCGCCTTCGCGACGGAGGGCGAGGTTCACCGGCGCCCCCGCGGCACGGCGGTACGCGACTTCCTGCTCGCGGCGCCGGCGGTCGATCTCACGGTCACTGAGCGGCTTGGACGCGGGGTACAAGCCCCCCGCCTGGCCGGTCACGGGCACATCGTTGCTGACGACGTCGATCGCCACGTCGTCGAGCCATGCCTGTCCGGAACCACCGAGCAAGAAGCCGAACGTGAAGCCGATCGCGGTGCGTGGTACGTCGAGCACGATCTCCTGCCGGGCCCAATCCGTGGTGAGCATCACCGGCCGATTCTGCATGTAGTCGGACGTCTGCACGACACCGTCGCCGTCGACGCGCATGAAGAGGACAGCGGTCCCCTCGTTCACGCCGATCGTCTTGAGATACCCGGTGAGCCGCACTCGTTTGCCGCGATAGGCATCGGCGCGAATGCTCTGCGCGAGCATCGCCGAGCCCCGCGGCGATTCGACGTTGGCTTTGATCGTGGCGCCGGCGAAGCCCTGGCCGCCGTCGCGCCGCGCGCCGTCGGCGCTAACGGAGTATTCGCTGGAGCCGTCGGTGACGGCTTGCCAGCCGGTCGGGACTTGCGCGCGCGCGGCAACCGGCGCGAGTACCATCGCCGTGCCGAGGGCGAACGTGCGGCTGGCGATTGTGAGACGTCGAATGTGCAGCATACGCGAAACTCCTCTGAGTGTCATGCCCGATTAGACGCCGCGCGCACGCCGATGGTTTCAGATATGAGTGTGAGAGTTTTGTGAACAGCGTCACGATTGCGTTCATGCCTAACGATTCGTCACCATCACCGTGCCCGCATGTCCGCGCGCGTTCGGCGATCCGTCACTCGCCGCGCGCGCTTCGTACCCTGTCGCCGGCAATGAGAAAAGCCCGCCGGGGTTTTTGCCCCGGCGGGCTCTTTGTCCTGCATCCACCGTCGATGACGAATCAACGACCGTTAGGCGCTCCCACGTCGCGGCCGTCATGGCCACCGGAGCGGCCTTCCCATCGCCCACCCTTGTGCTGCGCGGCATTCTGCTTCAACTGCACCAGGTTGGCGTCGAACTGCTTCTGCTGATCGGCGGTGAGGATGGCGCGCATCGCCGCGAACCGACGCTCGCGCTGCTGCTCCATCTGCGGACGCAGGGCTTGCATCTGCGCACGCGCCGCCGCCGTGTCGCCGCGCTGCCGGGCCGTGCGGGCGTCTTCCATGGCCTTTCGGAACTGGTCATTCGGCTTCTCACTCTTGCGCAGCTCCTGTAGCTTGGCCTTCTGGTCCGCGGTGAGGGTGATGCCCTTGAAGAGCTCGCGGCCCGGGCCGCGATTTCGCATACCGCGCTCGGCGTGCTCCTGACCCTGAGGCTGCTGCGTCGATTGCGCCGAGGCGGCACCGACCGCCCCAAAGGAAAGGGCCAGGCCCAACGCCATGGCCATCGTGGACTTACGCATGCTTCATCTCCGTGTGTGTGACCTGCAGCGCGTCGCGCGTTCGTGCGCGGGCGCCATGACACTTCGGAGAGTGATACCAGCGGCGCCGCTAGCAGGTCCCGTGTTCCATCGATAACGGCACCAATGGACCGCGGCTGTTACGAATGGCGGCCGAGGCGAGACGAATGACGTCTGAATTCGCTAGCCGAGATTGCGGCTTCGGCTTTCGTGGACGGGCGAAGGGAAATCGTACCCGATAGGGCGAGCCCAGTTTCGAGAAGGCAGCGGCGAGCGACGAGCTTTGAGATTGAAGGGTCAGGAATGGAGTTTCCGCGTGCCGTGCTGCTCACTCCCCAGGTATTAAGTCTCAAGTCTCGTCGCTCGCTCCTGGCCTCTCGAAACTGGGCTCGCTATCGTGGGTGAGATGGCCCGGCTGGTGCACCCGAGAGCATAACTGAGCGCTCAGATTACCAGATATGCGGTACCATCTCGGCCGGCCGAACCATTGGATCGCCGGGCTTACACCCGAACGCCGCCGCGAACTCGGCCATGTTCGAGAGCGGAGCGTTGACGCGCCACTCCTCTGGCGCATGCGGATCGAGCGTCACGCGCGCCCGCAGCGCCGCCGGGCGCGTGTGCTGGCGATAGCTCTGCGCATAGGCAATGAAGTAACGCTGCTCCGGCGTGAAGCCGTCGATTGGAGCCGGCCTGCCATTACGCTGCAACGTACGTTGCAGCGCGTCGTAGCCCGTGAGCACGCCACCGTAGTCCGCGATATTCTCGCCTAACGTGAGTCGCCCGTTCACGTGAAGGGTGTCGATCTGGACGTAGCCATTGTACTGCTGGACGACCATCGCGGCTTGCTCCGAGAAATGCACGGAGTCCGACGGCAGCCACCAATCGCGCAGATTGCCAGCGGCGTCGTAATGCCGGCCTTCGTCGTCGAAGCCATGGGTCAGCTCATGGCCAGCCCAACTTCCGCCCAATGACCCATAGTTGGCCGCATCGTCGGCAGTGGGATCGAAAGTCTGGGGCACGAGCGCGCCAGCGGGAAAGACCATCTGATTGACGGTTGCGTCGTAGTAGGCATTCACTGTCGGCACCGTCATCTCCCATTCCGTCTTGTCGACAGGCAAGCCCGGACGATTGACGACGCGTCGCCACTCGAAGGCGCGGGCTCGTTGCACGTTCAACGCGAATGCACCCTCGCCGACCACCAGCCGCGAGTAGTCGCGCCACCGATCCGGATACCCAACCTTCTCGGCCATCTTCGCCAGCTTGTCCAGTGCCTGCGCGCGCGTCGAATCGGACATCCACGTTAGGCGCATGAGCCGCGCGCGGAACGCCTCGCGGATGTCGTCGATTACGGCGCGCGCTTTGACGCGCGCCTCCGGTGAGAACGTCCGCGACACGTAAGCCTGCCCGAGCGCCTCGCCCATCAGCCGATCGGTCTCCTGCGCGCAGCGCTTCCAGCGCGGCAGCAGCTCCTTCGCCCCAGTGAAGTTCGCGCTGAACGCAAAGTCCTCGTTCACGAACGGACTGCTCAGCCACGGCGACAGTTGCGCCAAGGCATGGAAGCGCAGATACGCGCGCCAGTCGTGAAGCGGCGTCCCGGCCAACAACTCACTCGCCCGGCGGAAGAATTCGGGCGAGGCGATGTTGACCTTTGCGACGGTGGCCGCGAGCCCGATGGCCCTGAAGTACGCGGGCCAGTCGACGTTGGGCGCGAGCTGGGCGAGCTGCGCCAACGACATCGGGTGGTCAGTCGCCGCCGGATCGCGCTGCGCGACCCGCGTCAATGACGCCTTGGCGAGCTCCGTCTCGAGAGACATGACGAGATCCGCATCCGCCGATGCCTCGGCCGGCTCCTCGCCGGCGAGACCGAGAACGCTGCCGATGTGATGGATGTACGCGGTGCGCAACGAATCGGCGCCAGAGCCCTGATCTGTGTAGTAGTCGCGGTCCGGCATGCCCAGCCCGGATTGCAGAAGCCATACGATGTAATGCGCGGCGTCATGCGGGTCGGGGGATGGAACGTACCCGAACAGCACATTTGCGCCGCTCACCCGCAGCTCGGCAATTTCCGTAAGCAGTGCCGCGCGCGACGTGATGGCATCGATGCGCGCCAGCATCGGACGCAACGTCGTCGCGCCTTTCGACTCGGCGCCGACCGAGTCCATGCACGATGCGTAGAAAGTGCCGAGCTTGCGTTGCGTGCTATTCGTGGCCGGCGATGAGCGCTTCGCCATCGCCTGCTCGAGCACGGAACGGACAACGAGCTCGTTCCGGTCCGCCATGTCACGGCCGACGCCTGACGAGGAGTACGCGGCGGGGATGACGTCGTGCGCGAGCCATGTACCATTCGCGAACTGAAAGAAATCGGCGCACGCTCTGACGCTCGTGTCGATCATCGCCGGATCGATGACTCGAAGCGCAGCGAGATGTTGGTCTAGTCGCGGCGCGGCCGCCTGTCGCTGTGCATGAGCGTCGCCGGCGACCAGGGCGACGGACACAAACGCCGTGACCCAGCGGAGGGAGTAATTCAAACAATGGAAACGTTCCTGGGACATTGTGGCGACTCTCGCGCGGTAGTTGGCAACGCCGAACGTAGGACCGGGAAACCGGTTGTCAACGCACAATGGCTCCCGCTTTCTCCGGTGGCGTGGGGCGTGCAATGAATGGCGAGTGAGACGTCACGACTCGTGAGTCCATTGGGGAGGTGTGGTCGCATGTTCCGAACTCTGAATCGCGGGTGGATCGTGGTGCTATTTGCCGGAATGGGCGCGCCCGTTGTGCATGCCCAACGCGCTGGTACCACGCTGCGCGATTCCGTCGGTGACGCCGCCGCGGCGTTGCTCAATGACGGGCGCACGAACGAAGCACGCATCGCGCTCATGCGCGCGCTACGCGCCGGCACTGATCCCGCGCAAAAGGCGACATATCGGCTCGAGCTGGGCGACACGTTCCTCTTCGACGGGCAATACGGCGAAGCTGCGCGGGCGTACAACGCCGTGCTCGCGGGCACTCAGGCAGTCACCGTAGACAGCCTCGTTCGGTGGGCGCACCACGGTTTAGCGTTGGTCGACGCATTCAATGGGCGTTCCGCGCGCGCGGCGACGCATTTCGTCGAAGCACTGAAGGGGCCGACATCGCTCACCGACAGCATCGAGATGCTCGTCATCACGTCTCAACATGACTCGGCGCTCAAAGCGCTCGATCGTTTGGCGCGGCAGAATCCTGACGCAACGCAATTCATACACGCGTTCCGTGGTCTGAGCTGGATGATGGCGGGGCATTGTACGCAGGCGCTGCCAGAGATTGCGAAGGCGCCACACCAGGATCGCCCTGTGCCACTCGCGGTGCGCGGACGCTGTGCAAGTAAGCATGGCCAGCGCACCGACGCACTCGCGTTGCGCGATTCGGTGCTGAAGCAGAAAGTGCCGGATCCATTCGCGTGGTATGTACTCATCGCGCGGGATGCGGCGCGAAAGATCGAATAGTTCATATCGCCGCGTCCTCTGCGGTTTCGTACGTTAGCTTCAGTTCATGCGTGAATCGTTGCTTCTTCTGGCCGCATTGGCGTTGGGCACGCGAGCAGCCGGGCAAGCCGCGGGTGCAACGTTGTCGAACGAGGAACGAGCTCTCGTTCAACATGTCGATGCGGAGAACGCGCGGTCTATTGCTTTATTACAGCGCATCGTCGACATCAACAGCGGGACGATGAACTTCGCCGGTGTCCGCCGAGTCGCCGACGTGTTGCGCGTCGAGCTGGACTCGCTCGGCTTCACCACGAGATGGATAGATGGCGCTTCGTTTCATCGTGCCGGCCACCTCGTCGCCGAGCACGGGGGGCCCGGTCCGAAACTGCTGCTCATCGGGCATCTCGATACGGTGTTCGAGCCGAGCAGCCCATTTCAGCGCTTCGAGCGGTTGGACGATTCGACGGCGCGCGGGCCTGGCGTGATCGACATGAAGGGAGGAGACGTCGTCATCATCAGTGCCTTACGCGCCTTACGGGCCGTCGGCGTGCTGGCGCGGCTCAACGTCACCGTCGTGTTCCATGGCGACGAAGAGGATGCGGGAACGCCGCTCAGCGAGGCCCGGCGGGCGCTGATCGAGGCCGCGCATGGCGCGACGTCGGCGATCGGCTTCGAGGATGGATCAGGTGATCCTCGCCTCGCGGTCATCTCGCGCCGCGGTGACGAGTCCTGGACACTGCGGACGACGGGCACACCGGCGCATTCGTCGCAGATCTTTCAGAAAGAAGTCGGCGCCGGTGCGGTGTACGAAGCGACGCGTGTGTTGAGTGAGTTCTATCGACAGCTGTCGGGCGAGCGATACTTGACGTTCAATCCGGGCCTCGCGTTAGGCGGTACGGCCGTCCGCGTCGATAGCACCGGGGTTGCCGGTGCGGCGGAAGGCAAGGCGAACGTCGTCGCCGAGCACATGACCGTCGTTGGCGACCTCCGGACGATCTCACCAGAGCAGCTCGCGCGCGCGAAGCGAATGATGCAGGCGATCGTCGCGACACATCTGCCGAATACGAACGCGGAGCTGACATTCGACGCGGGGTATCCGCCGATGGCGCCGACGGCGGGCAATCGACGACTGCTGACGCTCTACGATCGCGTCAGCCGCGATCTCGGTTTGTGGCCGGTGACCGCGGTCGATCCATCAAAGGCCGGCGCGGCCGACGTGTCCTTCGTGGCGGACCTCGTGCCGATGAAGATCGACGGAGTAGGGCTTTCTGGCCACGACGATCATACGACGAAGGAAACGGCGGACTTGCGCATGTTGCCGGTGCAAACGAAGCGCGCGGCCCTGTTGCTATACCGACTCTCCATCAAAACGCCGGACGCGAGCGATCGGTAGGGCTGTCACCTGTCATCCTTCGCTTCGCTTAGGATGACAACAAATTCGCAGGGTGAATTGTCCGGGCGCAGGGACGCGCGACACGTCGAGCGAGCTAGTTCGTCTCTTGAGTGGCGACGCAGGCTCCGACTATGCCGCGTGCCCTCGTGATAGCCGTGTGAGCGCTGTCACTCTGCGACTCGTTTCTGCAGTCCGCCCCGGGCCCCTGGATGCCGTACCTCTCGTTCGACAGCGAGTACTGCGAGCTTCGCTTCGGCGCTAACCTGCTTGGTGGGCGCGGCGAGGGCAGCGTGTTGCTGTCGGTGCTGGCCTCGATGCCACCGACGGCGCTCATACTCGTGAGCGGCGACGGACGGACGACGATTCGTCGTCTTCCGTCGCGCTTTCCAATTCGCGTCGACGGGGAAATCCTCGGCTCCGCGTCGATGGAACTGCTCGACAATTCGCACCTCGAGGTCGGCGAGCACCGGTTGATTTTCAACCTGTCGGTCGAAACACCGGCGGCAAGTGGCGCGCACGAAGTCACCGTCGGTACCGCGGCCACGGCTCCGGGAGGTGCGGGACGGCCCAGCGCGGAGCGGCCCATTCCCGACATCGACCCTAACGACGTCTCGCCGTGGTTGCTCCGCGAGATGCGCACGGGACGAACGATCAGCGTGCCCCGCGGGGGCATGCTGATTGGACGCAGCGAAGATTGTCACCTCGTCGTCCCCGGGCGCGGCGTCTCGCGCCGGCATGCGCTACTGGAGCCCTACGCGACGGGGTTCGCTGTCTCTGATCTGAGCGCCAACGGCACACTCGTAAACCGCATCCGATGCCGGGATCATCAACCCCTGTCGAGCGGCGACATGGTCCGCATCGGTGATGAGGATTATCGCGTCGAGAATGGCAGCGCGACGCGTCCACCTCAATCGGAGAGCCAGCGCGCCACAGAATTTGTGCAGACCGTCCCGGTGCCAACCGACGAGGAGCGACCGGAGCCTCTTGCGTCGCTCGAGGTGACGCGCGGTGGATTACGCGGGACGCACTACTCGATCGAGCGTCCAGTATGCGCCATCGGCAGCTCGCGCGCGAACGATCTGCGCCTCGCCGATCCGAGCGTCGCACCCTCACACGCGACGCTCATGCTCAAAGGGGAAACGTGGTACGTCGCTGACCTTCGCTCGCGTCATGGCACGTTCGTGAACGGCTATCGCGTTGCCGCGGAGCGCGCGCTGGCGCCCGGTTGCACCATAACGGTGGGACACGTGACGTTGGTCTTCCGTGCCCGCAGGAGTCTGCCTGCACCGGAACCGGAGCAGCCAGAAGGCTGGGTCACCCGCTTCGTGAAATTCCTCCGAGCGAGTTGAGATAACCGGGATTGTCATCCAGAGCGAAGCGAGCGGGTACCCGCTACGCGGGTGCTGCACTTGCGCTATGATAAGGCGAAGTGCAGATCCCTCGTCGTTTCACTCCTCGGGATGACATTGAGGAGTGTTGCTCCTCCTCGGGATGACGAAGACCATGTCCATTTCTTTCAAGCTCAACGGCAAGTCGACTACTGTCGACGTGCCGCCCGACATGCCCCTGCTCTGGGCGCTGCGGGACGCGCTCGATCTCAAGGGCACCAAGTTCGGCTGCGGCATGGCGCAGTGCGGCGCGTGCACGGTGCACGTCAAGGGTGTGGCAACCCGATCGTGCGTGACGCCAGTTGCCGCCGTGAAGGGCGCTGAGGTCACGACGATTGAAGGGCTCTCTGTCGACGGAACGCATCCGCTGCAGCGGGCGTGGGAACAGGTCGACGTCCCGCAGTGTGGCTACTGCCAGGCGGGCCAGCTGATGTCCGCCGCGGCACTGCTCAAGAAGACGCCGAATCCCACCGACGCCGACATCGACGCGGCAATGAACGGCAATCTCTGCCGCTGCGGAACGTACCTGCGCATCCGCGAAGCGATCCACCTAGCTGCGTCGATGACGCCGACGCCGGCGACGCAAGCCGGCCGCGCGCGTGTCGGCGCGAGCAAGCGCTAAGGAGGCGCCATGACGACGAACCTAACGAGCGAGATCGTCAGCCGCCGGCACTTTCTTCGCGCGAGCGCGCTGGTCGGTGGTGGCGTGTTGATCGCCAGCTACCTCGAGCCGTTTGCCGGCGCCGCCGCGTTGGCGAGCCCCGAGGGCGTAGCCGGCGGCGCCGCCGATTTCGTGCCTAACGCCTTCATTCGTATCGCGCCGACCGGCATCGTCACGATCATCGCCAAGAACCCGGAGATCGGCCAGGGCATCAAGACGATGCTGCCAATGCTCATCGCCGAGGAGCTGGACGTCGACTGGAAAGACGTGCGCATCGAACAGGCGGCGCTCGACACGAAGAAGTTCGAGAACCAGTGGGCCGGCGGGAGTACAGCGACGCCGACAAACTGGCTGCCGATGCGGCGCGTCGGCGCGGCGGCGCGGGCGATGCTCGTCGCGGCGGCCGCGCAGACGTGGGGCGTTGCGGAGAGCGAGTGTGAGACGCATTCCGGTGCGGTGCATCATCGCGCGAGCGGCCGCAGCCTCAAGTACGCCCAATTGGGACAAAAAGCAGCAACTATCCAAGCACCAGATCTCGCAACAATTGCGCTCAAGGATCCGAGCCAGTTCCGCATCATTGGAACGCGCGTGCCAGGTGTCGACAATCACGCGATCGTCACCGGCAAGCCCATGTACGGCATCGACGTCACCATGCCGGGCATGCTGTACGCCGTGTTCGAGAAATGCCCAGTCTTTGGCGGGAAGGTGGTCGCCGCGAACCTGGACGAGGTCAAAGCGGAACGCGGCGTTACGCATGCGTTCCTCGTCGAGGGAGGCAGTCAGCTCGCCGGCTTGTTAGGCGGTGTGGCGATCGTCGCTGACAGCTGGTGGTACGCGAAGAACGCGCGCCAGAAACTCAAGGTCAGCTGGAATGAAGGGCCGACCGCGGAGCAGTCGAGTGCCGGCTTCGCAGCGAAGGCAGCGGAGCTCTCCAAGCAGCCGGCCCAGCGCACATTGCGAAAGGACGGCGACGTCGACGCCGCGCTCACCGGCGGCGTGAAGGTACTCCACGCCGATTACTTCTATCCGTTCATCTCGCACTCGCCGCTCGAGCCGCAGAACTGTACCGCCTCGTATCGCGATGGAAAGCTCGAGATCTGGGCGCCGAGCCAGACACCCGCGAACGGACGTCACATGGTCGCGCAGACGTTAGGCATCAAAGAAGAAGACATCACGATCCACCTCACGCGCACTGGCGGCGGCTTCGGCCGCCGGCTCGCCAACGACTACATGGTCGAGGCGGCGTGGATCGCGAAGGAAGTCGGCGTCCCCGTGAAGCTCCTCTGGACGCGCGAGGACGATGTCCGTCATGACTTCTATCGGCCCGCGGGCTTTCACTTCTTTACCGGCGGAGTCAGTGGAGACGGGACGCTGGTCGCGTTGCGTGATCACTTCGTCTCCTTCGGCGACGGCGAACGCTTCGCGCCGAGCGCTGGTATTACGGCGAACGAGTTTCCGGCGCGCTTCATCGCGAACTGCGAGATTGTTGCGTCAGTGATGCCGTTAGGCGTCCCGACGGGAGCGCTGCGCGCACCGCAAAGCAATGGCCTGGCGTTTGCTTTCCAGTCATTTCTCGACGAGCTCGCACAGTTGGCTGGGAAGGATCCGCTGCAGTTCCGTCTCGACTTGCTGGCCAATTCGCCAACGGCCGATGCGCCACCGCCGGCGGGCCAGCAGGCGCCGCCGCCGGGATTCACGTTCGACGCGGCGCGGATGCGTGGCGTGCTGGAATTGGTGGCGGAAAAGTCCGGCTGGAGCTCCATGAAGCTGCCGCGCGGTACCGGTCGTGGTGTCGCTTTCTACTTCAGTCACCGTGGTTACTTCGCCGAAGTCGTACAAGCGACGGTGAGCAAGGCCGGCGCGCTGAAGGTCGACAAGGTGTGGGTAGCCGGGGACGTCGGGAGCCAGGTGATCAACCCGAGCAACGCCGAGAACCAGGTTCAGGGCGCTGTGCTCGATGGGCTCGCTGAGGCGTTAGGCCAGGAGATCACGATCGAGCGCGGTCGCACCGTGCAGAGCAACTTTCACGACTTCAAGCTCCTGCGGCACACACAAGCGGCGCCGGTGGAGGTGCACTTCAGATTGTCGCAGAACCCGCCGACAGGCCTCGGCGAGCCGGCATTGCCTCCTGTGCCGCCGGCGCTGTGTAACGCCATTTTCGATGCCATTGGGAAACGCGTGAGGACTCTGCCGTTATCGAAGCAGGATTTGTCCTGGAGCTGAATCGAAGCGGGAGCACGGAATAGCGAATTCCGGACTCGCTCAGGTTGAACGCACTTACGGAAAACGAACTGCGATCTTCCGGCTCCGCAACGCGAGAGTGTCGGAGCGCAGCGAGTCCGTACCTGCTTCGGCGTGGTTGGCCTCGAGCAGATAGGAAACGAGCGCGAGATACTCGGTCTCCTTGAGCCCGCCGGGGTTCGTCAGTGGCATCGTGCTCCGCACCAGCGCGTAGAAGTCGAAGACGCGGCGGTCGTTCCAAGTCTCGACGAAGCTCTCGCCGACGAATTGGGAGCGCGCATGGCACGTCGCACACGTCTGATTGAAGACGCGTTCGCCATACTCGGCCTGGGCACGCCAGTACGTCGCGGGCGGCAGGTTGGCCGCAGTCGAGCGAATCACGCGCGCGGTCGAGTCGAATCGCAGCGGAATCGGCGCGCCGGTTGGCGCGCTGGCGGTGAGATGTGCACCGAGTGGAGCACGCACGTTCGTAGCGGTAGCGCCGCTGCTTGCACAGCCGACGATGACGGTGGTCCACACCGCGGCACTCCAACAGCTCCGGCGCATCACGCAGTCTCCTTATCGTTTGGCTGTTGCTCCATTATATCGCGTGAACGTCCTTTGGCGATCCCGTTTGCATTAGACCGACGAGCGCGCCATGTTCTGCCGCGCTGATGCCGTCTGTTGCGGTGCTAGAAATGGCGAAGAAACATGAGCGACGACTCGAACACGACTAGCCATCTCGATCGACGTGATTTCATCAAAACCGCTGGAGCTGGTGCCGGGCTGATTCTGCTCGGCGACGCCGCGCGCGGCGAAGCTGCACCGGCCCGAAGCGCGGTGGTGCGCAGTGGTGCGTCGCCGGACATCGTCGTCATTGGCGCAGGGATCTGGGGAAGCTTCACAGCGTATCATCTGCGCAAGATGGGCGCGAACGTCACGCTGGTTGACGCGTACGGACCGGGGAACGCGCGCTCGACGTCGGGCGACGAAACGCGCGGCGTGCGCTCCTCCTACGGGGACCGGCCTGGTGCGCTCGGCGAGTTGTGGATGCTGTGGGCGCGCGAGGCGATGACGCGGTGGCTCGCTTTCGATGACGAGTGGGGACGCGACGTGCGCCTCAATCTTTTCCACGTCACGGGCGATCTCATTCTCCGCGACGACTGGGACAACTTCCAACTGCGGTGCAAGCTGTGGTGGGACCGGCACAAGATACCGTATGCCATTCTTGCTCCCGAGGATGTCCGCCGGTCCTTTCCCGTCATCGGCTTGGACGACATCACCGCCGTGCTCTACGAGCGGGATGCGGGCGTCGTCCGCGCGCGCCGCGCCGTGCACGCCGTGGCCGCGGCGTACGAGAAGCTCGGCGGCAAGATCGTCATCGGGCGGGCAAGTCCGTTAAAAGTTACGAATGGCAGGCTCGAGGCGATCAGCCTCGACACGGGGACGACCCTCCGCGCCGACACTTTCATTTACGCCGTTGGCCCATGGCTCGGCAAAACTTTTCCCGACCTTTTCGCAAAGAAGACACGCGTGCCCATCGGATACGTCTGCTACTTCGCGACCCCGATCGGCGACCATCGTTTCACATATCCTAATTTGCCGAGCTTCAATTTCCCGGGCGTCACCGGATGGCCGGCGCTGCCGGTGGACAATCGCGGCTTCCGCGTGCGCGGTGCCGAGCGCGCACCCACCCCATCAGGCGCGGTGGTGGCCTCCGGACAGACGAGCAAGAACGCCAACGGTTCGACGACCGACACCGGGTCGAATCTCGCCAACGCCGGCGGCGGCGCCCGGCAGAGTGGCCAGCAAGCTGATGTCCCACCCCAGCAGCAGGACCCGGACACGAGCGACCGCTGGCTACCGCCAGACCGTCTCGAGGGCTCGCGTCGCTTTGTGGCGCATCGCTTTCCGCTATTGAAGGACGCGCCGATCGCGCAGACCCACGCCTGCCACTACGAGTCGACGTCGAGCGGCAATTTCATCATCGACAAGCATCCCGCGTGGGCGAACGTGTGGATTGCCGCCGGCGGCAACGCGGAAGGATTCAAGTTCGGGCCGAAGATCGGCGATTACGTGGCGCAGCGCGTCATGGGGGTCTGGGCGGACGCGGCGGTGAACGACGTCTTCAAGATCCCCGAGAAAGAGTACGAGCCTCCGAAGACGGACAGTACGAAGGCGACCACTAAGACGCCCAGCAATTAGCGTTTACGCAGGTGAAGGCAGCCGTTGAGCCACTCTACTGTTGTGGAAGTCCAGATTGCTCGCTTCGCTCGGAATGACAACGAATGTCGTGAGGTCCGATGAAACGACTGCTGTGTGTCGCGCTCGCATGCCTAACGCCGGCGATCACCGGTCGGACGCAGGTTGCGGCACAAGGGAGCCCCGCGCCCACGAACGACCTCCCCAATCCCTATCGCACCATCGAAGGCTGGGCACAGCTCGGCCGGCCGTGGGGGGCGACGAGCGCTGTCGACATCGCACCCGATGGCAAGGGCGTATGGGTCGCCGAGCGGTGTGGCGCGAACAGCTGCGCGGAATCGACACTGCCCGCCGTCTACAAGTTCGACGCGAACGGTAAGCTCGGTAGCTCATTCGGCACCGGGATGTTCGTATCGCCGCACGGCATCTTTGTCGATCGTGAGGGGAACGTGTGGGTTACGGACTGCGCCTGCACCGGCGGCAGCGGGCGCGGCGGCGCACGCGATACCTCGGCGCCGCGACCGACCAAGGGACATCAGGTCTTCAAGTTTGATCACACCGGCAAGGTGCTCCTCACCCTCGGGAAACCCGGCGGCGGGAGCGGCGCGGAGTACTTCACGCAGCCTAACGACGTGCTCGTCGCGCCGAACGGGGAAATTTTCGTCGCCGAGGGACACTCGTCCGCACCGGGATCGACGGCGCGCATTCTCAAATTCTCAAAAGACGGAAAGCTGATCAAAACATGGGGGACGTTCGGCCATGGCCCAGATGATCTCGATCAGCCGCACGCGCTAGCGATGGACTCACGCGGCCGGTTGTTCGTCGGCGATCGTGGGAACAACCGGATCAAGATCTTCGATCAGGATGGCAAGCTGCTGGATACCTGGTATCAGTTCAGCCGGCCGAGCGGGATCTACATCGATGCGAGCGATGACATTTATGTCGCTGACTCGGAATCGGGCTCGGTCGCCAAGGATCGGACGAACTGGAAGCGCGGGATTCGCATCGGCAGCGCGCGCGACGGATCGGTGCGTGCGTTGATCCCCGATCCTAACGAGAATCCGCCGAGCACGAGCGCGGCAGAGGGTGTCGCGGTGGACCGGGATGGAGTGATCTACGGTGCCGAGGTCGGGCCGCGGGCGCTGAAACGGTATGTGAAAAGGTGATTCGAACTACCAACGTCATCCTGAGCGAAGCGAAGGATGACAAACGGAGGGGTTATGGACGGAACACGTAGGGTTTCTCGGCGCGGATTCGTGGGCGGCGTCACAACGGCGTTAGGCTATCTCACACTCGAGCCGTCGTCGCGGCTGTGGGCCCAGAGCGTGGTCGGAAACGCCGCACCGCGCGCGCAACGCACCGCGGACGAGTACGACACGCTCGCCAAGCTCGCCAACAACGAGAACCCCTACGGCCCCTCCGAGGCCGTCATGAAGGCAATGCAGCAGTCGTTCAAGTATGCGAATCGCTACGGCTATCCCGAAGGTGGCATCGTCGAAGCCATCGCCAAGCACCATGACGTGAAGGAAGAGAACGTCATGCTCGGCTCGGGATCCGGCGAGATCCTCGACGTCGTGTGCAATACGTACTTGCACAATGGACGCAAGATCCTGAGCTCCGAACCGTCGTACGACGTGCTCTACCAGCACGTCACCGCCTTCAAGGCGGATTCGATCAGGGTGCCGGTGCTTCCGGATTTTCGCCAGGACATTCCGGGGCTGATCAAGGCCGCACGGACGTTCAACCGCGATATCGGCTTCGTGTACCTGTGTAGCCCGAACAATCCGACGGGACGGATCGTCACGCAGCGCGAGATCAAGCAGCTGCTCGACGGGATTCCCGAGGACATGCCAGTGCTGATCGACGAGGCCTACTTTCACTTCGTCGAGGACCCCGACTACGGGACATCGGTCCCGTACGTCCTCGACGGACGGCCGGTGATCGTGACGCGCACCTTCTCCAAGATCGCGGCGCTGGCCGGCATGCGACTCGGGTACGCGATCGCGCGACCAGAGATGATCCGCGCCATGCGGCCAAACGCGACTGGCACGATCAACGCGATCGTGAAGTACGGCGGCGTCGCGGCGCTCAAGGACACGGAGACGCAGGCGAAGGTGAAGCGCGTCACCCTCGAGCTTCGCAAGAAGACGGCGGCCGATCTACAGAGCCTTGGTTACGCCGTGATTCCGTCCGAGGCGAATTTCTTCATGGTCCACCTGCGCCGGCCCGTGCAGCCGGTGATCGAGGAGTTCAAGAAGAAGCGGGTGCTCGTCGGGCGCCCCTTCCCGCCCTTGCTCGAGCATCTCCGCGTGTCGGTCGGTACGGCCGATGAGATGAGCAGATTCTTAACGGCGTTCAAGGAGATCGTTCCGCAGGCAAGGACGGCGGCGAAGGCGAGCTAACTGTCATCCCAAGGAGCGCAGCGACGAGGGATGACAATCGGCTATTGCCTGGCCTGCCCCGCTCCATCCCCGGCCTTGGGTAGCGTGAGCGCGACGAGCGCTGTATTGGACCCCGCTCCTGTGGCGAACACGATGTACTGGCGGCCCTGGTGCATGAACGTCATTGGCACCGCGGTCGTCTTCGCGGGGATCTGGACCTGGCTGGCCTCTTTGCCCGTGGCCTTGTCGACGGCGTAGAGGTAATACGGCGGACGCGGTGGTCCCCCACTCCGGCCCGTGCCATAAATGACAAGCGACTTCGTGGTGATGATCTGCGCCTGGCCGCGGCCCGGCTGCGGCGGCAGGGCTACGCCCGCGAACAACGGATCATTCGACGTCACCGGTGTCATCATGCCGTTCGGAATCCACCAGATCTTGTCACCCGAGTTCATGTCGTACGCGGTCACGCCGCCGAACTGCTTTGTCTTGAGAATCGACACGCCGCCGATCGTCGAGCCGGCGGAGCGCCCCTCGAAGCCGTTGCCGCGGGCGTTGCCAGCCTGCGCGACGTAACCCGGTGGCGCCGGCAGCGCCCCTAACAAGCCGCAGCTGTCGTGCGGCGAGGAGTATCGGAACTCGGAGCAGGGATCCTTCTGCACCTGAATCGTGCTCAAGCCGCTCTGCCCGCCGACGTAAATCTTCCCCGTCTCCGGATCGGCCGAGGTACCGCCGTCGATGTTGACACCCCCCGACGCGCCGGGTGCGTACCAGGAGCACTTGTACCCACTCGGTGCCGTGCCGTCCGTCGGCGAAGCAGGTATGAAGTACGGGCCCATGCGACACTTCTTCGCGAGCTTGAGTGCCGAGTCTTTGATCGCCGGCGTGTAGTCGATGAGGTCGGATTCGACGAGACCCTGCTGCGAATAGGGCCCTGGCCTCGTTGGGATGGGCTGCGTCTTGGACGTCTGCTCGCCGGGCACCTCACTTTGTAAGACCGGCGTCTCGACGATCGGCCAGATCGGCTCACCCGTTAGGCGATCGAGTGTGTACACCCACCCTTGTTTCGTGGTCTGCGCGACGATCTTGCGCCGGCGTCCGTTCACCGTGACGTCGAGGAGGTTCGGCGCCATCGGCGAGTCGTAATCCCAGATGTCGTGATGCACGAATTGGAAATGCCATTTGCGTTTGCCGGTCTTCGCGTCGAGGGCGACGAGACTCGTGCCGAAGAGATTGTTGCCTGGACGATGCCCGCCGTATTCGTCCATCAACGGCATGCCGACGGGAATGTAGACCAGCCCGAGTTCGGGGTCTGCGGAGTACGGCGCCCAAGCGTCATTCTTCCCGACGCCATCACTCCCGACCTTCGAGCTCCTCGTCCACGACTCCGCGCCAAACTCACCCGGCTGTGGAATCAAATTGAACTTCCACAGCTGCTTACCCGTGTGGACATCGAATCCGCGTATGGCGCCGGGAATGTTATGTGTGCGGATTGGGAAGTAGCCATGCACGGCAGAGTTGCCGACAACTATCACGTCGCCGACGACAATTGCCGGCGAGCTGTTGGCGATCTGGCCCTGCGCCGGATCGATGCCGATTGTGCCGTCGGCGCCGATCTTCTTCAGAGGGTCCCACGTCTCGCCGGGGCGTGCCTTACGAGGCGGCGCGGCATCGCTGATGATGAGTGGACCTGTATCATCGACGGCGAGCGGGACGAGCGGGAAGCCGAGTCCGTCCATGAGATCGACGATCCCATTCTTGCCGAACTTGGGATCGGGAACGCCCGTCTTGGCATCGAGTGAGGCGAGGTGATAGCCCGGTGTGATGACAATGACGCGCTCGTCGTGCCCGTCAGTCCAGTACGCGAGCCCGCGGCCGGCGAATTGACGCGGCGCTTTCTGCCAGCGGATGCCCTCGTCGCGTCGCCACATCCAGAGCGTCTCGCCGTTTGCCGGGTCGATAGCCGCGGCGATGCGACGCGTCGTCGCGACGGTAAAGAGCCGCCCGTTCGCATAGAGCGGCGTCGTGCGATAGTACTCATCACTGC
>WNGI01002777.1_pt1 | contig 20305 bp, 20 predicted proteins | sample 5400621 | NCBI WGS metagenome assembly WNGI01 (sample SAMN13153374, study PRJNA577476) | soil metagenome | isolation source: 20 cm soil or saprolite under Garry oak tree replicate 1 | place: USA:California | collected 2016-06-15
CACGAGCAGCTCGCGTTTCACGCGCGTGGTCGCGCGCTTTCGGGCTTGGAGCACTTCGACCTGGCCAGCGGCCTCGGCGCGTGTGCGCCTGCGCGTCTATTTGTAAATGACCGACTCGACGTGGCGCTCGCCGTCGGCGCGGCGGGCGTCCAGCTGGGACAAGGAAGCCTCGCTCCCGAGGACGCGCGCCGCCTGGACGCCGGCTGGTGGATCGGCAAGTCGGTCCACGACTTGCGCGAGGCAACCGCCGCGCACGCCGGCGGCGCCGACTATCTTTTGGTAGGGCCCGTGTTTCCGACCGCCACCCATCCCGACCGGGCGCCGTTAGGCCTCGCGCGGTTGCAGGAGATCGTCGGACTAGGGTTGCCGGTCATCGCCATTGGCGGAGTGACGCCCGAGCGGATTCCGCAGCTCAGGGCGATGGCCGCGATCCATGGCGTGGCCGCCATTAGGGCGCTGTGGCACGCGGCCGATCCGGCGGACGCTGCGCGGCGGATGGTCGAGGAGCTGAAAGGATGAACGACACGGTCGACGTCACGGTGAATGGGGAGCCGCGCGCGGTGGCGCGGGGTGCTACCCTGCTCGCACTGCTCGAATCGCTCGCGCTCGACCCGCGCGTCGTCGTCGTGGAGCACAACCGCGCGATCGTGCGGCGTCCGCAGCTCGCGGCGGTGACGGTCGCGCCGGGCGACGCGATCGAGCTGGTGCATTTCGTCGGAGGGGGTTGAGTCTATGACTACGGCCGTGGAGACGATCCGGGACATTCCGTTCACGATCGGGGGGCGCTCGTTCCAGTCGCGCCTCATGGTCGGCACGGGGAAGTACCGGGACAACGACACGATGGCCCGGGCGATCGCAGCCTCCGGCGCCGAGATTGTCACCGTGGCGGTCCGGCGCGTGGACCTGGACCGCACGAAAGAGGAGGGCGTCCTGTACCACTTGGACGCGCAGCGGTACTTCCTGCTCGCGAACACCGCGGGGTGCTACACCGCCGAGGATGCCGTCCGCTACGCGCGCCTCGCCCGCGAAGCGGGGTTCAACGAGTTCATCAAGCTCGAAGTGATCGGCGACCAAGAAACCCTGCTTCCGGATGTCCAGGGCTTGCTGGTCGCCGCACGGACGCTGGTCGCGGAGGGGTTCAAGGTTCTGGCCTACACCAACGAGGACCTGGTGACCGCGCTGCGTCTCGAAGACGCGGGGTGTGCCGCCGTCATGCCGCTCGCCTCGCCGATCGGGAGCGGCCTCGGTCTGTTGAACCCATTCGGCGTGCGCACGATCAAGCGACGGCTCACGGTGCCGGTGGTGGTCGATGCCGGCGTGGGCACCGCATCGGACGCGTGTCTCACGATGGAGCAGGGCGTCGACGGGATCCTGATGAACACGGCGCTCGCCGCGGCGCGCGATCCCGTGGCCATGGCTCGGGCCATGCGCCTTGCGGTCGAGGCCGGGCGCACGGCGTACCTCGCCGGCCGTATGCCCAAGCGCGAGGTGGCGGTGCCTTCTTCGCCGCTGGAAGGGATGCTGGATTAGGAACGCGACAGCCGCCCGGCGCGCGGCACTGCAGATGCTCGACGCAGTGCGCGGCGGTGCGACCCTTCAGGGCGCCCGGGATGGGGCGCTGGCGAACCTGATGGAGCGCGACCGCCGCCTCGCCTACGAGCTGGCGGCCGGGGTGCTGCGGCGCCGCGCCCAGCTCGACGGGATGCTCGAGCTCGCCACCGCCGATCCCCGCCTTCACAACGTCCTCCGGCTCGGGGCCTACCAGCTGCGTGCCCTCGCGCGAGTGCCGGCATACGCCGCCGTCTCCACCAGCGTGGAGCTGGCGCGCGAGATGGCCGGCGAGGGCGGAGCGCGCTTCGTCAACCAGGCTTTACGAAAGCTCGCGAGCTCGGGGAGCGGGGAGCGGGGAGCGGTTCCCTCCCATCCACACTGGCTCCTGTCGCGCTGGCGCGCGCATTTCGGTGCCGAGGAAACGGCCCGTCTCGTCGCCTGGAATGACTCCAAGCCGCTGCTCACACTCCAGCCGGCTCGGTGGAGCCTGGAGCAGCTTCGCGCGCGGCTCACGGAGGCTGGATACGGGGTACGAGAAGCGCCCATGAGTGCGGGCGTTCAGGTGTCAGCGGCGGGCACCGCTCCCCGCTCCCCGCTCCCGCCGGAGCTGCCGGGCTTCGCCGAAGGCGGGTTCATCGTCCAGGATCCCGCCCACGCACTGGTTTGCCGCTTCGCCGCGATCCCGCCCGGCACGGTCGTCTATGACGCCTGCGCCGCACCCGGGGGCAAAGCCGTCGCGTTGGAGCGCGGCGGGGCGCGTGTGATGGCCGGCGACGCGCGACGCGAACGCGTCGGGCGGCTGGTCGAGACGGCGCGGCGCGCGGGAGTGGCGATTCGGGTCGCGGTCGCCGATCTTCTGGCGACCCCGTTCCGGTCGGGGGCGCTGGCGGCCGTGCTCGTGGACGCTCCCTGCTCCGCCACCGGGACCATGGCCCGGCACCCGGATGCCCGCTGGCGGGTGACGCCCCGGACGATCGCCCGGGCGGCCGAGCGCCAGCGGGCGCTGCTCGCGGCGGCGGCGGCGCTGGTGCGCCCGGGCGGACTGCTGGTCTACGCAACGTGTTCACTCGAGCCGGAGGAGAACAGCGACATCGTGACCGAGTTCCTGACGCGCCACCCGCAGTTCGCCCGTGTGCCCCCCCCAGGGGGAGGCGCGGTCCCTGCGGCGCTGCTCTCGCCGGCCGGCGACTTCCAGTCGCTGCCGCAGCGCCACGGGACGGACGGTGCGTACGCGGCGCGCCTCGCCCGAGTGCGCTGATGCGGTTCCGCCGGCATATTCCGCCGGTCCGGGAATGGCGGCTCCCGGCGCTCGACACGCTCGGCGCACGGCGCTGGGGTCTCGCGCTGCTCGGTGCCCTGCTCGGCGGCTACCTCACGGCGTACCTGCTGCTGTTCCCCGCGCCGCTCCTACACGGGCACGGCGTCGTGCCCCGCGTCCTGGGACTCTCGCTGCAAGAGGCGTCGGACCAGCTCCGGAAGGCCGGTCTTCAGGTGCAGGACGGCGGCAGCGAGCCGCACCCCACGGCGTCCCAGGGCACCATCGTGTGGCAGGACCCGCCGCCCGGCGTGAGCGCGCCGGCGGGATTGCGGGTTACCCTGGTGTCGAGCGAGGGCCCGCCCAAGATTCCGGTGCCGGATGTGGCGGGGCTCGACGGCGAGCTGGCGCGGCGCCTGATCGTGGCGGCGGGGCTCACGGTGGCGCAGGTGGAGTCGGTGCAGGCCGCTGCGCCGCGAGGCATCGCGATGCTGACGCGCCCGGCGGCGACCGCCCTGATCGGACCGGGAGCACCGGTGACGGTGGTGGTGAGCCGCGGCGCTCCCACGATCGCGGTGCCCGACCTGCTCGGCCTGTCGCAGGCGGACGCGCGCACCCGGCTCGAGCTGGACGGGCTCGAGATGGGCACGGTGACGCGACGCCGCACGAGCGACGCGAACCCCGGCACGGTCGTGGGGCAGAAGCCGGGGGCCGCGACCCTGGCCGCGCCCGGCACGGTGGTGGATATCGTCGTGGCCCGGAGCCCATAATGATCAATGGGGGAGGCGGGGGGATTCGCATCGCGCCCAGCGTCCTGTCGGCGAACCTGACCCAGCTCGCCGAGCAGGTGGAGCAGGTACTGGCCGGCGGCGCCGACTGGCTGCACGTGGACGTGATGGACGGCCGGTTCGTGCCGAACCTCACGTTCGGGGCGAACATGATCGCGGCGTTGCGCGGACTCACTAAGCAGCCCATCGACGTGCACCTGATGGTGGTCGAGCCCGAGCGCTACCTCGAGTCGTTCGCAGCCGCGGGCGCTTCCGTCTTCACGTTCCACCCAGAGGCGACGGTGCACGTTCAGCGACTGCTCGGCGCAGCGCGAGCTCAGGGCATGCTCGCCGGGCTCGCGCTGAACCCCGGATCGCCGCTGCAGCTCGCGGAGGAGGTCGTCGCCGACTTGGACCTGCTGCTCATCATGACTGTGAACCCCGGATTCGGCGGGCAGACGTACCTGCCCGCCTCGAGCGACAAGATCCGCCGGGCGCGCGAGCTACTCACCGCGCATGGCTCCCGTGCATTCCTCGAGGTAGACGGGGGGATCACGTCCCACACCATTGCGACGGCCCACTCGGCCGGGGCGGACACGTTCGTTGCGGGCCATGCGATCTTCACGAGCGGCGACCCCGCTCGCGAAGTCCGTGACCTCCGACGGCGCTGCCTGGTGACCGTATGACGCGGCCGCGGCAATGGACGGTCGCGCTCGGCGTAGTGATGGCGTTGGTGTTCGGCACCGCCCTCGCCATCAAGATCCGCCCGCAGCTGGATCTGCTGGGCGTGGGCTCCACCGCACCCACGTTTCGCGCCACCGACCTGGGGACCGGGCGCCCCATCACCCTCGCCGACTACCGCGGCAAGGTGGTGCTACTCAATGTGTGGGCGACCTGGTGCCTGCCATGTCGCGTGGAGATGCCGTCGATGGAGCGGTTGTACCGGCGCCTTGGCCAGAGCGGCGACTTCCGGGTGGTCGCGGTCAGCATCGACGAGGAGGGGGATTCCGTCGTCAAGGCATTCGCGCGCGAGCTGGGGCTCAGCTTCGACATCCTGCACGACCCGACGGCAGCCATCAAGCAGGCGTACCAGGCGACCGGCGTGCCCGAAAGCTGGGTGATCAATCGCGACGGCGTGATCGTCAAGAAAGTGATCGGCGCCTCGGAGTGGGATGGTCCCGTCAACGAAACCCTGATCCGGCGGCTGATCGATGACCGTCCGCGCTAGCCTGGGGCAGCTGTTCGTGCGCAACTGGCCGATCAAGCTGGCGGCCCTGTTCTTCGCGATCATGCTCTACGTAGCGGTCGCGGCGCAGCAACCCCTGACGCAGAGCTTCGCTCTGCGACTCGCGATCACGATCCCGCCCGGCCGGACGGTTCGGCAGCAGCCCGCCGGTGTCACGGTCGTGATCGCCGGGACGGGCAGCGAAATCCTCAAGCTGCGCTCCTTCCCGCGCGTGATTCGCAAGGTCATTCCCGATACGTTCTCCGGCTCGCTGTGGCGGATCCAGCTCCAGGCCACCGACGTGGAGCTGCCCAAGGGGATCGGCGTGCAGGTCGCCGACATCCGGCCGCGCGATTTCGATATCCTGCTCGACTCCGTGTCGCGCAAGGACGTTCGCATCGTGGCGCGGGTGAAGGTCGAAGCCGAATCGGGCTACGTGCTGCGGGGCCTGTCGATCACGCCCAGCCTGGCCCACCTGGTGGGGCCGGAAAAGAGCCTCGCCAAGTTCGACTCGGTGGCGACATTGCCGACTGTGATTTCCAGCGTGAGCGGTCCCTTCTTCAAGACCGTCCCGCTCGACACCAGCTCCTTGGGCATCGTCCGGATCTCGCCCAAGGCGGTGCGGATGGAGGGCGAAGTGACGGAGCTCATCGAGCGCGCGATCGCCGGCGTACCGATCACGACCGCGGCGTCGGGTTTCACGGGTTTCCTGTTGTCTCCCGAGCGCGTGTCGGTGATGGTGCGCGGCCCGGCGTCGCGGGTGAACACGCTCACCCGGGACAGCGTGCGCGTGGTGGCGCACCTCGTCGGCAAGGCGGGGCCGGGCGGCTACGCCAGGCTCACTGTGAGCGGGCCGCGGGGCCTGGTGGCGCGCGCCGTACCGGACTCCGTGTCTCTCAAGCGGAAGACCGGACGTGGCTGACGTCGTTCTGGGTATCGAGACGTCCTGCGACGAGACCTCAGCCGCCGTGCTGGTGGGCGAGCGCCGGCACCCCGAGCTCGCGGGCCTCGTGATCCTCTCGCAGGACGTGCACAAGGTGTTCGGCGGCGTGGTGCCGGAGCTCGCCAGCCGGGCGCACCTGTCCGCGCTGCCGGCCGTGGTGGACCGCGCGCTCGCCGAGGCGGGACTCGCCTGGAGCGCTGTGGACGCGGTGGCGGTGACGCAGGGGCCGGGCCTCGTGGGCGCCCTGCTCGTGGGTGTGGTGTACGCCAAGGCCCTGGCTTACGCGGGGGACCGCGAGCTGATCGGCGTGCATCACATGGAGGGTCACCTGTTCGCGCCCGCCCTCGAGGATCCGGACTTGGCACCGCCGTTCGTCGCGCTGCTCGTGTCGGGGGGCCACACCCTGCTGCTCGATGTCCCCGCCTGGGGCCGCTACCACTTGCTCGGTGCCACCCGCGACGATGCCGCCGGCGAGGCGTTCGACAAGGTGGCCACGCTGCTCGGCCTGGGCTATCCGGGCGGCCCCGCAATCGAGCGGCTCGCCGCCCAGGGCGACCCGCGGCGATTCTCGTTTCCCCGCCCAATGCGGGACGAGGGCTATGAGTTCTCATTCTCCGGTCTGAAGACCGCGGTGCTACGCGCCGTGCGGGCCAGCGACGACCTGGAGCGCGACCGGCCGCACCTCGCCCGCGCCTTCCAGGACGCGGTGCTCGACGTGCTAGTGACGAAACTGGAGCGGGCGGTGCGCGCCACCGGCTATCGCACGGCCGTGCTGGGCGGGGGGGTGGCGTGCAACCGGACGCTGGCGGAGCTCGCGGCGCAGCGGCTGGCGGGGTTGGCGCGCGTCGCGGTCGCGAGCCCACGCTTGAACGCCGACAACGCCGCGATGATCGCCCGCGCCGGCTGGCACCGCCTGGCGCTGGGCGAGCGCAGCGACTGGACGCTCGACGCGCGCGCCGATCTTCCACTGCCCGGTCTCGAGACCGCGGAGCTTCCGCAATCCCGATGACTATTTACCCGCTGGTCTTCCAGCTCGGCCCGATCCCCATCACCGGTTACGGCCTCATGATGATGGTCGCGTTCCTCATGGCCGGTTGGGCGATCCAGGTCGATCTGCGGCACCGCGGCATGAACGAGGACTACGCCGCCGATATCGTGTTCGCGGCCGTGGTGGGGGGCATCGTCGGGGCCAAGATCTGGTACGTCCTCCTCACGGGAGAGTGGGACGCGCTGTTGCGGCGCGGCGGCTTTGTGTGGTACGGCGGGTTTCTCGGGGGCGTGGCAGCGGTCCTCGGGCTCGGCTGGTGGCGGCGCGTGCCCGGGCGCTGGGCGATGGAGCTCACCGCCGCTCCGCTGGCGCTCGGCTACGCGGTCGGGCGCGTCGGCTGCTTCCTCGTGAACGATGACTACGGCATCCCGTCCACGCTGCCTTGGGCGATGAAGTTTCCCGAGGGGCTGCCGGCCACCACGGTGGCGAACTTGACGCAGATGCACGTCCGCTTCCCCCCGGGGGCGGACCCCGCGCAGCTCGTGGCCGTCCATCCCACGCAGATCTACGAAACGACGCTGATGCTGCTCGCGTTCTGGTGGCTGTGGCGCCTGCGCGAACACCCGCATGCCGTCGGCTGGCGGTTCGGCGTCTACCTCGTGCTGGCGGGCGCGGAGCGGCTGTTGGTGGAGTTCGTGCGCGCCAAGGACGACCGGCTGCTCGGGCCGTTCACCTTGGCCCAGCTGACCAGCGTTCTCGTGATGATCGCCGGCATATGGGTGATCGCGCGGCTGCGCGAGTCCGACGCCGCCCCGAGCGTACCCGCCGGACTCATGGGAACGACGGCCGCCGACGATCTGGCTCGGCGCCATTGAGTCGGCTGCGCTGGAGCCATACGACCGCGACGAGCAGCAGGACGATCAGGATAAACTGGAGCGCCAGGGACTGGACGGTGGGGTAGATGCCGAGCACCGGGATGCGCGGCGCCCATGCGACCACGCTCGTTCCCAGGATCCCCGATTCCTGGAGGTCGGCGATCCCCTTCCCAGCGAACACGAAGGCCATGTAGTAGAGCATCGAGCTCGTCACCGCGAAGAACGGCTTGAGCGGCACCTTCATCCCGAAGCGGCTGATCGCGACGTACACGACCACGAGCGCGACGGCCCCGAGGAGGATGCCCCCCACCACCGGCCCGGCGGCCGAGCCATCGCCGCCTGGTCCGGCCGACGTCAGCAGAGCCTTGTAGAACAGGATGGTCTCGAAGCCTTCGCGATACACGGCAAGGAAGGCCACCGACGCGAGCGCGAATCCCGAGCCGGTCGAGAGCGCCTCTTCCATCCGACCCTTCACGAACGCGTTCCATTTCGCCACTTCGATCTTCGACAAGAGCCAGTAGCTCACGTAGAACAGCACCGCCGTGGCGAGCAGCATGGTGACACCCTCGAGCGCTTCGCGCTGGCCCGGCGTGATCTCGAACAGCAGCTCGACCACCGCGGCGGTGAGGAGGCTCGCCCCCACGGCGGCCCAGGCACCCTGCGCCACGTGGCGTCGGCGCTCGACCGCGCCCGCCTTGGCGAGGAACGCCATCAGCGCCGCGACGATCAGGATCGCCTCGAACCCCTCGCGCAGCAGCAGCACGAACGACTGCATGAGGAGGTTCGCGCCCGAGCTCCGGTCGGCGACCAGCCGCTCGGCGCGCTCGAGTCCCGCCAGCAACCGGGCGTGAATCGCCTCGAGCTCGTCGCCGCCGGCACCCGCTCCCGCCCGGGCGCGCAAGCTGGCGAACGCGTCCTCGAGCTCGCTCGCGAGCGCGGCATTCCGGGCGCGCACATCGGTCTCGACCTGCTCGAAGGTGAGGTACGCATCGAACGCGACCTTGTCGGAGCGCAGCGCCACCGCGGAGTCGAGCTGGCGCCGCACCGTGGAGAACGTCGCGGCCGCCGGCGAGGTCTCGTGGTACTGCCGCTCGGCGGTGGGAATCACCCGCAGGAACGCCACGAGGCTCGCGACCTGGTCCGCCTCGAGCGTGCGGGCGAAGCCCGGCATCGGCGTGCCCGACCGGCCCTGCAGGATGAGCCGGGTGAGCTCCCGGTCGGTGAAGCGCCCGACCACGGCGAGGTCGGCGAGCGCCGGTGGCCGCACGGAGAGGGACTTCGCGAGCGGACCATCACCTCCCCCGGTGGCACCATGGCACGACGCGCACTGCGCGGCGTACAGCCCCTCACCCTCGCGCACCATCGCGTCGTCGGCGCGGAATGTCGCGACATAGCTCGCGACCGCCCACCGGTCTTCGGGGGATAGCGTCTCCTCGAACTGCGGCATGGCCGTGCCCGCGATGCCGATCGTGAGCTTGCGGTACACGTCCACGGGAGACACGGTGCTCATCGCCGCCCGGTCGGCCAGGCTCGCGGGCGGCGGTCCCTCGAGCTGTCGCGCCTTCGGCCCGTCGCCCAGCCCCGTCGTGCCGTGACACTGCACGCACTGCTCCCGAAACACCGTCGCCCCACCGGCGAGCGATGGGGGCCGCTGCGGATACGGATCGAGTGCACCCCCCGCCGCTGCGGCGATGCGCTGGATCAGCGTACCCGCCCGCTGAGCCACGGAGTCAGGCGGCGCCACACGAGCCATCATCGCCTCCAAGGCCGCGAGGTCGACATCCGCCGCGGCCCGGACGGCGCTGGGCAGCGATCCCACGTCCAACCGGGCCTGCTCCAGGAATTGTCTCGCCTCCGAGACCTCCTCGGGCACCGTAACGCGGCCGCCCCTTGGCGCGACTCCGATAGCGTACTCCTTCGCGGCGAGAGAGGCGGCGGCGACGATGCGGCGGGAGACGGACAAGGAATCCGTCGCCTGGCCTGCCGCGCGGACTGCCACGCAGGTGCTCAACAGCAAGCCGAGGAGGGGTTTACGGTAGATGGGAATGATTCTCAGTAAGGAAGTGTCAAATACTAGAGTAAAATAGTCGGGAATTCAAGCGGACGGATCACCCCCGCTCGAGTACGACGACCGCCACGGCCGCCTGGTGGGTATGCGAGAGGGACAGGAGCACCCGCTCCACCCCCAACTGCTTGGCCCGAGCCGCGGCGAATCCGGTGAGACGAACATCGGGCCGACCGTCGGGCGCGCGGATGACCTCGATCTCCCGCCAGCCGATTCCTCGCGCCGCTTCGCTGCCCTGCAGCGCCTTGTAGACCGCCTCCTTGGCGGCGAGCCGTACCGCCACGTGGGTCGCTGGGTCCGGGCGACTCTCGCAGTAGGCGCGCTCGGTCGGGGTAAGCAGGCGCTCGAACACGCGCGATCCTTTGTCGGCGATGATTCCGGCGACCCGAGAGACCTCGACCAAATCGACGCCGACGCCGATCGCGGTCACGGCTTGCCGCTCAGAAGCCGAGGCGCGCGGCGAGCCACGCGGGGGCGGGGAGGTAGCCGCCCAGCACCAGTCCGAGCCATACCAGCGCCACCGCGAGAGGCGTCCACAACGCGACCAGCGGCCACAGCGACGGTCGCCAGCGGGCAACCACATCGATCTCGGCAGCCCAGCGGCGCTCCTCGTCCGCGACCTGCGTCTCGAGCGCCAGCCACGCCGCCTCGAGGCGGCGTGCGGCGGTGCGGAGCCCCTCCTGCCACTCGGCGTGCGCCCCCTTGTCGAGCACGCTCGCCTCGCGCACGCGCGCCGCGGCCGTATCGAGGGCATCGAGGGCGGCCACGAGCGTTTCACCGCCCGCGGCCAGGCGGGCGGCGATCGCCCGCTTTTCGGGACCCGTGAGGAGGCGACGGCGGCGGCGTCCCTGCGGCATCCGTACCCGACGCGCGGCTCGCTCGATCTCCCCGTCGAGCGCGGCAGTCACGCGGTCGCTCGCCCGGCGGACCGACCCCTCCCAGGCGGAGAGCCAGGCGCGCCGGCTCACCGCGTCGAGTACGCGATCGCGATCCTCGCGCCCGGCGGCGGCCCGCGCTTCACCGGCCAGCTCCATGACGCGCGTCGCGAGCTCCTCGCGGATGTCGTCGAGCGGAACCCACGGCTCCTCCAGGCGGCGGGGCACGAGGACGCGACCGAGCGACGGCGCGAGCTCGGGGACGCGCAGCGGCATCGGGATCTTCACCGGCGCGCTCATCGGGCGATGAGGGCGGCCCGCCCCGTGCGAGCCTCGTACTGAGCCACGAAATACGGCAAGGACTCGGGCAGAAAGCGGTCCCGCGCGAGACCCGTGGCGGCGATCGCGCGCTCGATCTCGGACGGCTCGCCTTCGACCTCGAGCAGCACGTCCATCGCCGGATACCACTCCAGGCGCAGCACGGCCTGACCGAGGCGATACACCTCCACCCGACGGTCGATGCGAAGCGACACCGTGAACCCCAGCTGTTCGAGGATCGTCAGCACCGACTCGGGCGTGGCAACGCGCGCCTCCGCTTCGGCGCGGTGGCGGTACTTCCCCCGCTGCGAGGGGGGCCCCTTCCACCCCAGCACTCCGTAGGCCGGGGCGCCGTCGGCCGGTCGAAACTCCCGCAGGCGCAGCACATGGTCGCGCTGCGCGAGGGTGCGGCCCCGATCGAACCGCCGGTCGATCATGTCGCCTCGAAAGTCGAGCGTCGCCCCGGCGCGCACCAGCGCGGCCCGCAGCCCGTCGGGATCGTCGACCCGCGCCTTGACCTCGAGCTCGTCCGCCGGAGATGCCGAGAGGTGGGTCACGCGAAGATGGCGTGCAGCACGGCGGCCGTGTCGGCCAGGGTCTCGAAGACGTACGCCGCACCGGTCGCGCGCAGGGCGGCGACATCGTAGGAGCCCGTGGCGACGGCGACGCTGCGCGCGCCGATCGGCCGGCCGCACGCGACGTCGTCCGGCGTGTCGCCCACGATGATCACGTCCGAGCCCGTGAAGGTGACGCCCGTGACGGCCGTCGCGCGCGCAGCGGCGACCGCCGGGAGCTCGGCGCGACGGGCGGAGTCCGAGCCATACGCCCCGACGCGAAACCGCGTGGGGTCGAGCCCGGCCGATCGGAGCTTCAAGGCCGCCCCTGGGGCGACGTTGCCCGTGAGGAGCCCGACCAGCACCCGGCGGCGAGCCTCGTGCGGCTCGAGCGCCGCGAGCAGGTCAGAGATCCCCGCCATCAGCCGCGTCGTCTGCGTCGGCCGCTCCAGCTCCGTGCGCAGATGACCCACATAGCGTCGGCAAACCGCCTCGATCAGGGTGGCATTCTCCGCTCCCGAATGCCCCGCGAGCGAGAGGAGATCCTGCACGATCTGCGGGTCGGTCTTCCCGTCGAAGCGGTAGCGGTCGATGGGCCCGGCGGTCCCGGCCTCGTCCACCAGCGCGCGCTGGATCGCCCGGCGCCCGGCGCCGTCGGTCCAGAGCAGGGTCCCATCGATGTCGAACAGGACGAGCTTCATGCGGCAAACATAATCGACCAATGGCTAGAACATGTGGAGGCGTTGATGGTGTGGTAGGGGCGCAGCATGCTGCGCCCCTACTCATCGACCTACCGTCGGACGTTCACCCGCCGCACTGCCACCAGCATGTCCCGCAGCCGCTTCGCGCCGGGCGCCTCGCCCAGCAGGTCGTCCGACCCGACGCCGCCGCGCGACAGCGCGGAGTGCACGATCCGGCCAGCGCCCGACCAGAGGGCGACATGGGAAACCCGCTGCCCGTCCGCGAAGCAGAGCAGGTCACCCGCCTCGTACCCCGAGCCCGCAGGGTCGATCTTCACTTCCCGCCCAACGAGCGACTGCTGGTCCGAGTCGCGCGGCAGCGTGATGCCCCGGGCCGCGTACGTTCCCTGAACCAGGCCGGAGCAATCGATACCCCACTCGGTGCGTCCACCCCACAGATACGGAGCGCCTGACAGCCAACGCAGGGCCCACTCCGGCGGCGCGAGCAGGCGTGCCTCGGCTCGGAGCTCCGATTCCGGCCGGACGACGCCGGCGCTCACATTCCACGTGCGTCCATCGGCGGTTTCGACCTGCTCGTTCCAGCGCAGCGCGACGCGCGCGCCCACCGCCAGGCGAAGACGCTGATCCTCGAACTTGAGCTCGGCGCCAAGCGAGCGCCCGGCGGCCCTGCTGCTCCAGTCCTCCGCCGATTCGCTCGATCCGAGGGCCACAAAGCCCGCATGGGTCCACGCATGGTAGCCGTCGCCCGCGCGCACCCGCAGCCACACACCTCCCTCCCCACGCCGCTCCAGCAGCACCAGCGGCTCGCCGTGCAGCGCCTCGCTCGCACGGTCGGCCGCGATCCGCGGCTCGCGCAACAGCGGCGCGACCGCGGCCGTGACCACGGCCGCGGGCTCGTCACGGACCGAGGCGTCCGGGAGCAGCCGGACGTCGGCCGCCAGGCCGGCGTCCGCCGCAATGCGCCGCAGCGCACCCAGGGCGTCGCGGTCGGTGGTGCAGCCGGCCAGACGCTGCGGCTCGACCGTCACCTCGAGCACGCCCAGCCGCGAATCCGGCACCCATTTGCGCGCGACGTCCGCGATGTCGCGCTCGAGACGCTCGGTCACTGGTCAGCGAGACCCGGGATGTCGCGCAATCCCCGCGCGAGCCGCACCGCGCGCTCCACCGCCGTCGGCACCGCGAGCGCCGCGAGCGCCTCGGCCTGGAGCGGGGTCGCGGGCGCCGCGGCGGCGGTGCTCACCGCGAACACGACGTCGCCGTCGAACAAGGTGCCGTAGGGAACAATGCGCCGCGCCAGCGCGTCGCCCGCCGCGTGAGCCAGGCTCTCGAGGCCGGTGCGGTCGAGCGTCGCGTTGGTCGCGACCACGGCGAGCGTGGTATTGCGTGCCGCCACCGCGCCGAAGGGGGCGCCCCCTTGGGCGAAATGCGTCAACGCGTCCACCGGCTTGCCGTCCGCGCCGCGGGCTCCCGCGAGGATCGTCCCCGAGCCGTCGAGCACGTTGCCGACCGCGTTCAGCACCACCAGGGCGCCGACGACGATGTCGCCGCCGCTCACGGCCCAGCTTCCCACGCCGCCCTTCATGGCGGCGCGTGGACCCAACGCCTTGCCCACGGTGGCGCCGGTCCCCGCACCGACGGACCCTTCGGGCACCTCCTGCGAGGCCGCCGTGCACGCACGGTACGCGTCATCCGCGGTTGGCCAACGGTCCGCCTTGCCGCCGGGCGCCAGATCGAAGTCGAAAATCACCGCGGTCGGCACGATCGGCACGATGCCGGCGGGCCCTACCGGCAGGCCGCGCCCGCGCTCCTTGAGCCAGCGCATCACGCCGTCCGCCGCTCCGAGACCGTAGGCCGAGCCGCCCGTCAGCAGGATGGCGTCGATGCGGTCGACGAGGTGGCGGGGGTTGAGCGCGTCGAGCTCGCGGGTGCCGGTGGCGCGGCCGCGGATCGCTCCGGAGGCGCGCATCCCACCGTCCGGCCCGAGCACCACGGTGCATCCGGTCGCCCGCTCGAGGTCGGTCCAGTGCCCGACGGAGATGCCTCGGACGGCGGCGAGGTTGGAGGAAACGGACGACGCCATGGGAGCGCGAAGATAGCTTGGCTTGCTCGGGTTGTGGAGGGCACATACGTTAGCGACATGCCCAACCCCGACCCGCAGAGCCCCCCGACCACCGTGCTGGTGGTCGACGACGAAGACGGCATCCGCCAGGCCCTCGATCGGTTTCTCACGCGGCTCGGCTACCGGGTGTTGCAGGCCGCGAGCGGCGCCGAGGCGCTCGATCGCCAGGCCGCGGAGCAGCCGCAGATGATGCTCTCCGACATCCGCATGCCGAACATGAGCGGCGTGGAGCTCGTGCCCAAGGCCCTCGCGGCCGACTCGGACCTCGCCATCATCATGCTCACGGCCATCGATGAGCCCCGCACGGCCATCGAGTGTCTCAAGCTCGGGGCGTACGACTACCTCATCAAACCGGTCGACCTGGACGAGCTGGAGATGTCGCTCCAGAGCGGGCTACGCCAGCGGCAGCTCGAGATCGACCGGCGCGAGCTGGAGCAGTGGCTCGCGCGCGAGGTCGCCGTGCGCACGCGCGACCTGGAAGAGCGAACCACCGTGATCGAGGACGTGGCGCTCACGGCGCTCGCGGCCGCGGGAGACTGGCCGGGGGCGAGCGACGCGATCGAGAAGTTGGCGAAGGAGTTCGGCACGTCACCCGAGGACGTGACGCGCGAGATCCGGAAGCGGCGGGGAGCGAGTTAGGCTTTCTGCGAGGCTTTGGCTTTTTCTTCACACGCCTTGCAGCGCGTGACGCCTCGGAACGAGCAGATCAAGCAGATGAAGGTGCCGCAATCGGCGCAGGGATAGCCCTCCGAGGCGCGCTCCTCATTGCCGCAGGAGCGGCACACCATCGCGTCGTGCTCCATCAGTTTCGGCTTATCGGTCATGGTCCACCTCAGATGTCGAGCCCGTAGACCTTAATCTTATTGATCAGCGTCGCGCGCGAAATCCCGAGCTCTTGGGCCGCCCGCGTGCGGTTACCACCGTGGAACCTGAGCGTCTTCTCGATGTGCACCCGCTCCACCTCCGCGAGCGCCAGTGGCTTATGGCGCCCGTCGCCACCCGCTCCGGCCCCCCCCGCCCCCCCCCCCCCCCCGCAGCAGTGCGTTCTGACGTGCCAAGCGGACCTTGTCGCACACGCGCGCCGTGGCGGCGGCCAGGTGGCTCAGGTCCACGGGCTTCGTGACGAAGTGCTCGGCACCGAGCTCCATGGCGCGCACCGCGGTTGCGTTGTCGCCTTGGTCCGTGAGGAGAATGACGGAGCCTCCCCGGGATCGCAGCTGCTCGAGCACGCCCAGTCCCTCGAGCCCGGCGATGTGCAGGTCGAGGATCACGACATCGGGGCGCAGTCGATCGAACGCTTCCAAACCCGCCTCGGCAGCAGCGGCGCGCCCCACGTCGTAGCCCATCCCGCCGAAGTAGTCGCCCACGGCGCGCAGCTGGTCGGCGTCGGTGTCGATCAGCAGGATGCTGTCAGCCACGACGTGAGGCGCCGAGCGGCGCGGTCGCGGGGTCCACGATGACGGGGAGCGCAGCCGGGACGAGACGTGCCTCGAAGGGCGCGTCACCCCACGGCTCGCCGTCGAGCTGCATCGGCCGCGGAGGACCCTCCAGTACGTCGACGCGCACGCTGCGGCCGCGGCCGAACCACAAGCGCCGTGCGCCGTTCGCCGGCCGGCGCACCAGCTCGAAGAACGCGCTCAAACTCTGGACTACGCCGACGGCGCGGAGCACCATCACGTCCAGCCAGCCGTCGTCCGGCGCGATGTTGGGCCGCAGCCGCAGGAAAGGCGGCACGAGCTCGCCGCAGTTCACCACGAGCACCAGCGCCGCCGGCAGCTCGTGCGCGACCCCGTCCACGGTCACGCGGTGCAGGGGACTCGTGACCCCGGGGAGCGCGGCGAACGCGCGCATCACGTAGGCCGCCATCTTCCAGCGGCGCTTGTCGGCCGCCGCCGTGCCGGCCATGAGCTGGGCGTCGAAGCCGGTGCCGCTGCACACGGCGAAATAGTGGGTCCCGTCGGCACGCTCCACGCTGCCGAGGTCGATCGCCGCGGTGCGGCCGGCCAGGATCACCCGCGCCGCCGCCGCCGGATCGCGTGGCAGCCGCAGGTTACCGGCGAGCAGGTTCCCCGTGCCCCCCGGGACCCCGTAGCACACGAGAACCTCAAACCCTTGGGCGGGCGCTTCGCGCGCGAAGCGACGCGCGTCACCCGAGCGAGCCGTGGCGAGCACCTCCACCGTCCAGCCGCCGCGCCGCAGCGTATCCCGGACCGTCGTGACCGCGCGGGCGTCGGTACGGGCCGCCGCGGGGTTGGCGATGAGCAAGGCGCGGGTCACTAGTAGCGCCGCTCCCAGAAGAGGTCCAGACCGACCTGCCGTGGCACCGTATTGCCCTGCGCGGTAGTCTGTGCATCCACGCACGTCTGCACCGGCGCGAAGCTCGCTTCCGTGCGCCATTCGGGACTGATCCGGAACTGCAGCGACAGGCCGAGCATGTTTTGCACCCCTACCTGGCCTCCCGCGCAAAACCCCGCGTTCACCACGAGGAACGTCTTGGGGCCGAGCTGCCGCCCGACGGCGACGTTCCAGGGAACCACCGCAACGCCCTGCCCGCCGCCGCCGGGGCGGATCTCGACGTAGTCCACTGGCACGCCCCCCGACACGATGGTCTGCTCGATCTCGCCGGACAGGATCGCGAGCGCGCTCTGCACCACGGCTCGCTGGTCGGCGATTCCCTGGTCGCCTCCCAATTCCACGATCCGCTTGCCGAACAGCGTTAGCGCGATGATCTCGGTCTGCGACAAGTCGTATTTCTCCGCTTCGAGCGTGACCTTCGGCACCAGCAGGGTGCCGCCGATATGCGCCACCACCGTGATGTCATCGGGCTGACCCACCGGATGCACGACGTGCTTCGCTTTGATGTCGAGCGCGGCGTCCTGATCGGGAGTGCCGAAGTACCGCACCGTCCCCTCGCTGACGACGAACTCGCGCGACACCGGCCCCACCTTGAGGCGGTATGTCCCCCGCACCGCCTGCAGCGTACCGCTCACCAGGTACTGATTGCGCTGCTTGGTAAGCCCCGCGGAGCCGGCGAGCTGGATGTTCGCCTCGTCCGAGCGGAGCCACACGTCGCTGCCCATTTCGAGCTCGAGGTCCTCGATCCGCAGGCTGTCGAGAAACACGTTCTCGAACTCCGGACCGAGCCGTTGCTGCTGTATCAGCGCGGCGAGCGACGTGTCCGCGAGCTCGTCCAGGTTCACGATCCGCTTCTGCACCAGGTCGGCGAAGTACAGAACGCCCGACGTCACCTTGGCGTGACCGGTGAGCGTCGCGCCGAAGACCGGCCCCTTGAGCGACAGCCGGCCGCTGGCGGTGATCGCCACGTTGTTCTTCAAGTCCAGCGCCTTGAACTGGTCCGCCGCGATCTGCAGGTCGAGCACCGGATGCGTGAGCTGCTCGAGCCGCACGATGCCGGTGAAGTCGGCCCGGCCGCGCTCGCTTCTGGCCGACAGCGACTGGATGACGATCGTGTCGCCCGAAAAGGCGAGACGCCCGTTCAGGTCTTCGTAGCGCACGCTCAGGGTCGGGATCGTCGCGGCGGCGTTGGCGATCTGCAGGTCGCCCCGCAGGCGCGGCGCGTCCCACGTCCCTGCGATCCCCAAGTCCGCCGAGAACACTCCGGTCACGCGCTGCAGCGATGGCGTGAGCGCCTCCAGGACGGAGAGGTCCACGCTGTCCGCCCTCGCCCCCACCGACAGCGTGTCGGGGAGCTGGCGGCGCGGTACGGGCTCGAGGGCGAGGTCCAGCGGCAGGTACGCCTGGACGTCGAGGATCTGCTGGCCCGAGCGCCACAGGTGGAGCGCCCCGCGGAGGCGCCGGTCGTGATAGTCGTACGTCCCGTCTACGAATGGCGCGCGAAACTCACCGAACGCGCCGTTCGAGAGCGAGAACGACCCGCTCGAGACGGGGCTGGCCCGCGTGCCCGACAGCCCGGCGGTGAGGGTGACCGTCCCACCCACCTCCGCGGTGTCCCGCTCGAGCAGCGCGTACAGTCCCACGAGGGGGAACCCCTCCAGCTGGATGTGCGCGTCCGCCCGACCACGCGTCGGCAGGGCGCCCTCGAGCACCAGCTTGCCGGATCCATAGGCGCTCTGGAGCACCAGCCCGGTCACCGTGGCCGCGGAGTCGGTTACGGTCAACTCCGTGGGCCGCTCGAGCACCCATACGTCGCCCGGAAGGTGGACCGCCAGCGAGTCCACGCCGATCGCGAGCGCGGCGCTTCCCGTTGGTGCGGCACGGCGGGCGAACCGGCCTCCGGCGAGAAACGCGCCCCCCTCCCCGATGCGCGAGCGCGCCAGCCACGTGAGCGAGTCACGCGTTCCGCGCGCCGCGGCGAACGCGCCCGAGAATCCGAACATGCCGTGGGCGATCGAGTCCAGGGTGGCGTCGAGCGCGAACGTCGGGACGGGACCCGGCTGCCAGGTGTAGTGGCCCCGGCCGGCCGGGACCCGCCACGCGCGCCACGCGAGGCGCTCGACGCTGGCGCGCGCGTCGAGACCGAGCGAGTCGAGGGAGCCCTCGAGCCTGAGGTGCACGCGCGCCGAGCCGGCCAGCGGTGCGTTGTCCGCGACCTCCCCGCCAGGGTCGCTCAGCCCGTCGGGCGGACCGCCCGCGAGCCAGCCCAGCAGCGGGTCGAGCGCGTTGAGACTGTCGGCGTCGAAGTCGAGCGCCAGCTGGCCGCGTGCTGCGCGCGTCCACCCCAGGGAGCCCGACCCCGTGGTGATGAGACCCGACTGCGCGACGCGTAACGAGTCCACGTACAGGCGCCGGTCGGCGAACCGCACGCGCACGGCGCCGGAGTCCAGGCCGGCGCCGGCGAGCCGCGATGGCTCGAGCATCGCCTGCACCGTCCCGAGTGGCGGCACCGCACTATCGCCCGCGAAATCTCCCCGGACGATGAAGTTGAGGCGGGAAGGAGGAGCCGCGCGGCCCAGCCAGTGCGCGAGGTCCAGGTCGCGGACCGTGACCTGCAGGTCCTGCGCGCCGTAGTGCGGCAGGTCGAGCATCAAGGTCCCGTCGCCGCGCAGGTCTCCGGCGGGCGAGTGCAGATCGACGTGCGTCTTTAGCGCGCCGAGCGGGCCGGCGAGCCTCACGGGCCCCGTCACGGCGCCCTGGAGCGGCAGCGTCGGGAAGCTGCCCCGCAGCCCGTCGAACGACAGCGAGTCCGCCGTGACGTCGGCGTAGACGCCGAGCGTCTCACTCCGCGTGTCGAGACGCACGCTCCCCGTCAGCACGCTCGGGGGCAAGTCCCCGTCCCGATGCTCGAGCGTACCCGCGAACTGCGCGTCGGGGAGCGGCCCGTTGAGTGTTCCCGTGGCGGAGAGCGTGCCGTGCAGGCGCACCGCCGGGGCGAGCCGCGCCACCGTTCCCAGATCGACGCTCGACGCCTCAACCTCCAACGGTTGAAACCGCATGCCGTCGGCGGCTTTGAGATTCACCTCGCCCTTGCCGCGGATGCGGGTTTCGGGCCATCCCGCAACCAGCGAATCGCGGAACGACCAGTCGATCTCCAGGGCGAGGCCCGCGAGCGGCCCGGTGGCAACGGTGTGTCCGCTGAGCCGCCCCGCGAACGGCAGCGTATCGAGGAAGGGCCGGGCGAACTCGAGGTCGAACTCGCGAGCGTCCAGGTCCGCGTCGCGCAGGGCGACGAGACCCGAGTCCGCGGCGCTGAACGCGATGAGCCGGCCCCCGACCGTGCCGCCGCCGTACGCCAGGCGCAACGGGTCGAGCCCGACCTCGAGCACCCGCTCGCCGTGCGAGCGCAGCCGCACGTCGCCCGACACCACACCGGCGCCGGGAACGCCCGCGAAGCGCCGGTCGATGAATTGGAAATCCTCGAGGGTCGCCGAGTCCGCGCGCAGCCGCAAGTCGAACAGCAGCGGGCCATGCGGCCAGCGGAGCGTGCCGCGCGCGTCGCGCAGCGCGGAACGCGGCAACCGCACGCGCGCGAGCTGCACGTCCATCGAGTCACCGATCACCCGCAGCCGGCCCGCCACGTCCACGAGGCGCACGCCCGGGTCCGAGCTTTCCATGGCCAGTCGGGAGATGTCGATCCGGATGCCCCGCTCT
>WNGI01001341.1_pt1 | contig 20304 bp, 14 predicted proteins | sample 5400621 | NCBI WGS metagenome assembly WNGI01 (sample SAMN13153374, study PRJNA577476) | soil metagenome | isolation source: 20 cm soil or saprolite under Garry oak tree replicate 1 | place: USA:California | collected 2016-06-15
GGATCTCATCGACTTGTTTCAGTCGTGAGATGTCGTGAAAGAGGGCAACTACGCCGCTCGCTCCCCCATCTTGACCCGTGATCGGAACGACGGTGACCTGAAGCTGCTTTTTGCGATCGGGCGCGCTCACCTCTGCAACTCGCGCCTTGGCCTGACCGAGGGCGGCTCGAATTGGCTCAATCACGTCGCTATCGCGAATGATGTCGAGTAAGGGTGTTCCGGGCGCGATGGGAGATTGGCCGTACAATTTCTCGAAAGCGGGATTGCAAATCAGAATGTGCTGGGTGGAGTCAACCACCAGCAAACCATCGGTCAGTGCGGAGAAGACTGCACGCACTTCGGCCGCGTCTTTCGAAACCTGGCGGTCAAGCGCGCGCTGGCGAGCTAACAATTGCTCCAAAGCCAGGCCCACCCGGCGGGCGCGCGGCGTGCCGCTAAGAAGAAATGTCGGAGGCTGTTCGCCCCGCCCAATTCTCGTTAGGAGATGTTCAAGCTCCTGCCAGGGACGCAGGTAAAGGCGCTGCAGAAAGAAGGCAGCGGCGACGACAGGAAGAAGTGCTATTGCAACAATCCACCAATGCATGCGCGATTAACTTTCGCGCAAACGATAGCCAAAACCGCGGACAGTTTCGATAGCGTCGCCAGCCTTGCCCAGTTTCTCGCGCAACCGGCGGACGTGGGTATCGACCGTGCGGGTATCGATCACGCTTTCGTAACCCCAGACATCACTGAGCAGGCGGTCCCGCTCCTGCACCCGGCCGCGCCGTTGCACCAGAGTGTGCAGCAATTTGTACTCGAGGCTGGTGAGACGAACTACTTTGCCGTTGACGGAAACATGATGGCGCAAGCCATCGATCCGGATGGGGCCAGCGACAAACGATTGCGTTTCGCCCGGAGTCTCGCCGCGGCGCAGAATCGCCTGAGCACGCAGCACGACTTCGCGCGGTGAGAACGGTTTTGAAACATAGTCATCCGCCCCCAACTCGAGACCGACAATGCGATCGATCTCCTCTGCCTTGGCCGTAAGCATGAGAATGGGAATGTGCCGGGTGAGGGAGTCGCCCTTAAGAATTTTGCAGACCTCCAAGCCTGGCATTTTTGGCAGCATCAAATCGAGAATGACCAGCACTGGTGATTCTTCCCGCGCCCGGCGCAAACCCACCGCGCCGTCCGCCGCGGTGATGACGTTGAATCCGGCCGCGCGGTTGAAGGCACGCACCAGCATCTCGACGACGTCGGCTTCGTCTTCGACAACGAGGACTTTTTTTCCCGGGGCCGTGCTCACGACCGCCAACTCTGGCCCTTAAGCAACAGGCTTTGGCAAGCCTTCCGCTTCGGAGCCGGCTTTCTCGTTCAAGGCTTCTGTAAATTCCTGCAGGCTGGAGACGATCTGTGGCGCCTTGGTCAGGACCGTCGAGGCCAGTTTTTCGCCGTAATCTGGCCGGCGCTGCGACATTTCCGAGAGCGCCATCATCACGGCGAGGGCGTTATTTACGGAATGCTTAATCTCGCTATACTTAGCCTGGAGCTGTTTCAGCTCTTCGTGAGAAATGCTCTTTTCACTCATTGCACGTCGATTTCGGTAGAGAAAAACAAGCCTTGTGCTTGACTTAAAGGTTCGACATCCGTCGTCCGAATGCCTGCGCAAGTTATCAAAATCATTGGAGCACGCCAGCACAATCTCAAGAATCTCAGTGTCGAGATTCCGCGAGAGAAACTGGTGGTCATTACTGGCTTGAGCGGGTCGGGAAAGTCCTCTCTCGCCTTCGATACTCTCTATGCTGAAGGCCAGCGGCGCTACGTTGAGAGCCTCTCTGCCTATGCCCGGCAATTTCTCGATAAAATGGAAAAACCCGACGTCGATTTCATCGAGGGTTTGTCGCCGGCCATTGCCATCGAACAGCGCACTGCCGGTGCCAACCCGCGCTCGACCATCGCCACCACCACCGAAATTTACGATTACCTGCGGGTTCTTTTCTCCGCGGTGGGCCAACCGCATGATCCCGCGACTGGAAAAGCGCTGGTTCGCCAAACGCCGCAGCAAATCGTCGATCAAATTTTGGCCTATCCACCTGAAACGAAGATCGTGGTGCTCGCCCCCATCGTCGAAAATGAGCGCGGCGAATTCCGCGATGTGATCGAGAAACTACGGCGCGAAGGTTTTGTCCGTGCGCGGATCGATGGCGAGATCATCGAGCTCGGTCGGCCGGAACCGATTCGATTAAAGAAAACTGAATTGCACACCATCGAGGCAGTTGTCGATCGCCTCATCATTCGTGACGGAGTTCGGGTGCGGCTGGCTGATTCGGTCGATACCGCGCTGAAATGGGGTGGGAATCGCGTCGTTGTAATGAGGGAAGTGGAGAAGGCCGCGCCGTCGGCGCCTGGAGCGGTGGACGCGACAGCGCGCGTCCCTCCAAAAAAATGGGAGCTGCAGCGCTACTCTACCGACTACGGTAACGCCGATAGCGGCTTCACCCTCGGCGAGCTAACGCCGAAGCATTTTTCCTTTAACAGTCATCTCGGTGCCTGTCCCGCATGTCACGGGCTGGGGACGCAACTGGTCGTTGATCCCGAGTTGATGATTTCCGAGCCGGAAAAATCGATCGCCGAAGGAGTGATTACGCCATGGCGTCGTGGAGCGAAGCGGATGCAGGCCTATTACAAAAAGTTGCAGGGCGCGCTGGTAAAACATTTTCGCATCGATGAAGAAGCGCCGTTTGCCGAGCTGCCGGAAAATTTTAAGAGCGCGCTTTATTTTGGGACGGGTGAGACGCCGATTGAAATGAAGTTCGGCAGTAACGGTGAAAAAATTGCCAGGCCTTTTGAGGGGTTGGTGCCACAAATGCAGCGGCTCTACGAGGAAACCGAAAGCGAATTCACCCGTAATCGGATTCGTTCCTTCATGACCCGCGAGTCATGCAAAGTTTGTCGGGGCGCGCGTTTGCGACCGGAAATTTTAGCCGTGACCATTTCGGCTGTCATCCCGAGCAAGCAATCCCGTGGAGGTGAGCTTAAACGGCCCGCACCGGGATCCCTCAGTCCGAGCCGGACTGGCGTTTCCGTTCGGGATGACCAGTTGCGGGAGCTCAATATCCATCAGTTTACCGAGCTGACGGTGGAGGAGGCCGCGCAGTTTATTTCACAGGTCGCGCTCTCGGCCCAGCAGAGACAGATCGCGTCGGAAGTGGTACGCGAAATCGAATCGCGTTTGCAGTTCCTGCTCGAAGTCGGGCTAGGCTATCTTACACTCGATCGCGAGAGCGGAACACTCAGTGGCGGCGAAGCGCAGCGGATTCGTCTCGCCACCCAAATCGGTTCCGGCCTAGCTGGAGTTCTTTATGTCCTCGATGAACCGAGCATCGGGTTGCATCAACGCGACAACATTCGCCTGCTGGGAACGCTCAACCGGTTACGCGATCTGGGAAATTCCGTCATTGTGGTCGAGCACGACGAGGAAACCATTCGCGCGGCCGATCACATCATTGATCTCGGACCAGGCGCCGGCCCACGCGGCGGCGAGATTGTCGCGCAAGGGGAGCTGGAAGAGATTTTAAGCGCGAAAAATTCGATCACCGCCGATTACCTTTCCGGTCGTGCCCGAATTGCCGTTCCCCGCCAGCGTGTTGCGCCGCGTTCGATCAACCATCAACCACTCGTCACGCCGAAGCGAAGCGAAGGCGGGTCAACTATCAACCCCGATCCGGAAGGCTGGCTAACGATTGTTGGGGCGAGCGAAAATAATCTCAAGAACGTCAACGCATCGTTTCCGCTCGGTTGTTTCATTTGTGTGACCGGTGTGTCGGGCAGCGGCAAATCAACTCTGGTGGACGATATTTTGCGCCGAGCATTGTTCCGTCATTTCTACAATGCGAAGGAAAAACCGGGAGCGTTTCGTGGTTTGCGCGGGGTCGACCAAATCGACAAAGCCATTGTGATTGATCAAAGTGCGATTGGGCGCACGCCCCGATCCAATCCAATCACTTACAGCGGAGCATTCACACCGATTCGCGAATTGTTCGCGCAGCTTCCGGCCGCGCGCGTCCGTGGGTATGACGCGGGGCGTTTCAGCTTCAATGTCAAAGGCGGTCGCTGCGAAAACTGCGAGGGCGGCGGGCTGATTAAAATCGAAATGCATTTTTTGCCGGACGTCTATGTCGAGTGCGAAGTGTGTCATGGACGACGCTACAATCGCGAGACACTCGAAATCACCTATAAAGGAAAGAACATTGCCGACGTGCTCGATCTGACTGTGGACGAGGCGGCACGTTTTTTCCGAAATGTTCCGAGCGTGTCGGATAAATTGAATGCGATGCTGGATGTAGGGCTCGGTTATCTCCGGCTGGGCCAGGCCGCCACCACTCTTTCCGGCGGCGAAGCGCAACGGGTAAAACTGGCAACGGAACTGGCGAAGAAGGCTACCGGCCGCACTTTTTACGTTCTCGATGAACCAACCAGCGGTTTGCATTTTGCCGATATCGAAAATTTATTGCGCGTGCTGATGAAGTTGCGCGATGCCGGCAATACGCTGGTGGTGATCGAGCACAATCTCGAAGTCATTAAATGCGCTGACTGGTTGATCGATTTAGGGCCGGAGGGCGGCGAACGGGGCGGCAAAATCATCGGTGCTGGTCCACCGGAGGAGATCGCGGAAAGGGCCGGAAGTCATACCGGACAATTTTTGCGTCCATTGTTGCAATGAACCTTTCGGGACATCTCGCCGGCGCCATTTGTATAGGTGCAATTGCATTTGCGGCCCCGGCTAGCGGACAAATTAAGACGGAAATCGCGGAAGCTGCACGACCGCTTGATGAAGGGGTCCCGGAAGTCGCCGTTTACCAGTTACAAAAATTGGTTGCCAGACTCAGTGGAACGGACGCGATTAAGGCGAAGGAAAAACTGGCAGAGGCCCTGATTGCGGAGCGGCGCTCCACCGAGGCGCTCCATTTGCTGGAAGAGCCGGCGTTGCGCGACTCGACAAGTGGCAAATTTCTCCGCGCTCAGGCCTTGGCAGGATTGCATCGGTATGGCGAGGCGCTCCAGTTGTATCGTGAGACCGCGAATGACAACAGCGTGCCGCACCAGGCTGCGGCCGCATTTGGTGCTGCCGAAATGCTGCGGGCGCTCGATCAAGCCGACGAAGCCATTCGGGCTTATCACGCGCTCGAAAATGATCCGCGCTTCGGAGTCTCGGCCCGTCTGCGCGAGGCGGAATTGTTTATCGCGAAACAAGACGGCGTCATGGCGAAGCGTATTCTCGATGGCACGCAGACCAAAATCACGACCGATAAACGGCAAAAACGCTTATTGCATGCACGGATCGAGCTGACCAATCAAAGCCCGGAGAAAGCGGTCGGATTGCTTGATTCGCTGATCAAGAAATCGGAAGGCGAATCGCGGGAAACGGCGATCGCCGCGCTTTTTACCATGGCTGATGCGCATTTGCAGATGAATACGCCGGAAGCGGGGGATGATTATTTGGAAGGTTTTATCGACCGACACCCGATTGATCCCGCGCTGCCGCAGGTTTTCGCCAAGCTGGATCAGGTTTACCGCGCCGAGCGCAAGCCACCACGTAACGAACTGGAGAAGTGGGCGCGCGATGCCACGCAACCGAGACGCGGAATTGCGCGATGGTATCTCGCGCAAAGCGAACTGCGCGCCGGCCGCCGCGAAGAGGCGATTCGGCTGTTCGAGCAAATTCGAAGGGCAACGCCGGTGCCGGCGGTGCTTGCACCTGCGCTCTTGCAATACGCACGGCTGCAAATCGAAGCGGGGAAAGTCAACGAGGCTCAAGCTATCCTTAGCGAAGCCGGAAAGACGAACCCGGCGCCGCAGGTGCGCGAGCAAATCGATTTCGAATCGGGACGCGCAAAGTACGCAGCGCTGAAATTTCGAGATGCAGCCGACCGCTTCGAGACTCTGGGAAATAATCGCTCCGCCATCGCGCCGGTAGCGCTTTTTAATGCTTCGCTCGCGTCGCTTCGGGCGGAGGATAAGACAAAAACTGAAAGAGAGAAGGCAGAATTGGTCAGGCGCGGTCAGCTCGATGAAGCGGCAGAAGTTGCATTGGAGCAGGCGGTCGTCGCGGCCGGGCGAGGTGAAAAAAATGCTGGTGCGTTGCTGCAGGATTTTGTTCGCCGTTTTCCCAGTCATCCGCGCGTTTCTGAAGCACAGATAGCATTGGCCGAGATCGCATATCATGCCGCTCCGCCCAGGCTCGATGAGGCAGAAAGAAATCTGGCGGCAGCACGCGCGGCGCATCCAACCGAACTTGCAGTCGAGCATGCCGATTATCTCACGATTTGGCTGGCGGATGCTCGCGGCGCGGACAGCGATCGTGTGGTCGCCTCGGCCCGTGATTTCCTGCGGGCGCATCCCAACTCGCCACTGGTGGCGGAAGTACGTTTGAAAATGGCCGAATCGCATTTTCGCCGGCAGGATTTCGCCAGCGCACAAACAGAATTCGAAACCCTGGCACAGGAGAACCCGAAATCGGCGCTGACGGAGCAAGCACTCTTTCTGGCCGCGCAATCAGCAATGGCGAGCATGGCCAGCCATTCGCTCGACCACGCCCTGGAATTGCTGACGCAGGTTGTGGCAATGAACGGCGAATTTCGATGGGCGGCGCGCAATGAGCAGGCGGCAATCGAACGCCGGTTGGGCAAATCACAAGACGCCCAAGCGCTATATGATGAAGTGCTCAAAGAAGACGCACGTGGAGCGGAAAAGCGCGAAGCTTTGTGTGGGAAAGCCGACATTCTTTTCGAGCAAGCCAATGCCAACGCCGCCAACCTCGATCGCGCAGTAGGGATTTACGATCAGCTTGCCAACGAAGCGGCCAACCAGGCGCATTGGCGCAATCAGGCTCTGTTCAAGAAAGGTGTTTGTCTCGAGAAACAATCAGATCGCGACGGCGCACTTGCGACTTTCTATCGCATTCTTGAATTTAATCCTTCACCCGACCGGCCACCGGAATTTTTCTGGTTTTATAAAGCCGGATTTAACGCGGCACGATTACTGGAAGAGCAACAAAAATGGGAAGCGGCCGCGGCGATTTACGAAAAATTGGTGGCGGCCAATGGACCGCGCAGTGAGGAAGCGAATGCGCGCCTGGGGCAATTGCGGCTGGAGCATTTTCTTTGGCAATAACGGGATGAAAATCGACTGCGATTGTCATTGTGTTGTGCCCAGAAATGCTGCATAATCGAGATATGAAAACACCATTCAGGCTGTCCGGCCTGGTTGGTTGGATGGGACGATGCGGCGTCACGCTTGTCGCGCTGGCGTTTTGCGCATCGGCACTCGCAGATCCGAGTAAGAACGTAGTTGCAACGCCTAAAGAGCAGGCGAGCAAAATGCAAACGGCGACCCAGGAGGTCACCAAAAAGCATTACTACATATTTACCGGCGGATCGGCGATTCCCCAGCCAATCGACCGCGTGAGCGGCCCAATTCCAACCACTGCGAGCCCGATGCTAGTGCTCGGGAATTTCAGTGGTGAGTAGGCGGCAGTAGAATTTTTTTGGCCGCGCCAACGCGCTCGCACAAAGCGCGTCGGGAAACTTTATTTTTCTCGCCAATCCATCAAGGCACGCAATCGACGTCCGGTTTTCTCCAGCGAGTGACGTCGCCCCTCTTGCAATAACGCGCGATAGCGTTTTCCTCCGGTTTTCATCTCGCGAATAAATTCGCGCGCAAATTTTCCGGTGCGGATTTGTCCCAGTGCCATCGTCATCTTTTTTCGGACGTGCTTATCTACAATTTTTGGTCCAACGGTGAGATCGCCCCACTTTGCCGTGTCGGAAATCAGGTCGCGCATCCCTGCGATTCCGGCTTCATGGATCATGTCGACAATGAATTTCAGTTCGTGTAGGCATTCGAAGTAAGCCAGCTCCGGCGCATAACCGGCGCGAACCAACGTCTCGAACGCGGCCCGAATAAGCCCGGTTGTTCCGCCGCATAATACCGCCTGCTCCCCGAAAAGATCGGTCTCCGTTTCTTCCCGAAAAGTTGTTTCGATGACGCCGGCCCGGGCGCACCCGATCGCTTTGGCCCATGCGAATGCAATGGCGCGTGCCTGACCGCTAAAATCGTTTTCCACTGCGAGCAAGGCCGGCACGCCGCGGCCTGCTCTAAACTCGCGCCGCACCATTTGTCCTAATCCTTTCGGCGCTACCATTACGACGTCGACATCGCGCGGCGGCACGACAGTCCGGTAAACGACGGTGAACCCGTGAGCAAAGAGAAGCGTTTGTCCGCGGCGTAAATACGGCGCGATTTCTTTCGCAAAAATCTTCGGCATCTTGGTATCAGGTAGGGCGAGAAAAACAATGTCGCTTCGCCGCACCGCTTCCGATGTTTCCAGAACAGTAAATTTTTGAACTCGCGCCCTGAGACGCGACTTGCTGCCGCGGCGCAGTCCAACCACGACCTCGAACCCGTTATCGCGGAGATTTAGGGCGTGGGCGTGACCTTGCGAGCCAAACCCGATCACGCCGCAAATTCTGCCACGCAGAACGTCTAGTCTGATCTGTTTGTCGCGATAAATTCGCACCCGCATCGCCGGACAAGAGTGGCCGATGCGCGCCCTCCCGCCAAATTCAATTTAATTGGCTGCTATCCGTGGCGACGTTGCGATCGCCTTTAGTCGCGTGGCTTTGTCGCGCGCATTCTGTGCCTCCGAAGTGCGTCCCATTTTGTCCAGGATCTCGGCGAGCATGAGGTATTGCCGGGGCTGATTTGGTTCGCGTGCGATGGCGCGGCGTTGGGTAGCGCATGCTTGCTCGAGGTTATTTTGGCGAACCGAAATTGCGGCAAGTGAATTTAACGCCTGGACGTCGTGGACATCGAGTAAAGCAGCATAGCGGAGGGCACGGGTGGATTGAGCAACGTCATTGTTCTCTGCATATAGCCGGCCTTCTGCCAGCCAGGCGGCGTGATGCCACCAGTTTTGACGAGTGTAGTTTTCAATCAAACGCAACGCCGGGAGCGGACCTTGTGTTCGACGCAGCAATTCCGATTCAAGACTGATCAGTTCCCATACTTGGGGATAATCGGCGCGGGCGTGCTCGAGCACCGCAATGGCTCCGGTATCGTCTTTCGCTCCCGAGCGCATTTGCGCGAGATTTAGGACCGCGAGCCAGATGCGAGGATACTGAACTCTCGCTTCCTTGGCGTGTTGAGCATCCCGGGCAAACAGGCTTTCTGCCTCGGCAGTTTTTCCCTCACGCACCAGAACATTAGCGAGATTATTGCGCGCGATCGGGTAGTCTGGGTTGGTTTCGAGAATGTGGCGGAACATTTTTTCTGCTGTCGCATATTCGCCACGATTCGCGTAAATCTGCCCCAGGTTTACGCCGACGCGGCAGCTTGTGCCACCCGCAGCCAGGGTGCGCTTGTAGAATTTCTCTTCGTTACTCCAGTCACTGCTGCGGATCGTGCTGCGGACGCTCAAGGCGAGGATTGCGATCGCTGCAATGACAGTCAAACCGGCCCCGAACCTCCGTGGCAAGTCCAATGCGCAGCCGCCGAGGAAAAGCAAGAAGCCGACACTTGGCAGGTAAAGCCAATGCTCCGCCACGGTCGCGTTAAGTTGCACGATATTTGAGATCGGAAGATAGGCGGCAAAAAACCAGACTGTGCCCATCATACGCGCTCGCTGACCTATTCCGCGTCTCACGCAGCCGTAGATGAACGCCGCAAGCACAACCAGACCAAGAATCGAGAGATATTCCGAGGCGGCTGTCTTCCGCCAGCTCTCGCGGCTTAGGTAATTGCCGGGATCGAAAATCGTGCGCTCCATGTGCAGGTTCCCCGGAAAGACCATCAGCCGCCCGTAGTCACCCAGCGCGCGCAGCATCAGCGTGCCCCGAACGGCCGCCGACCAGTTTTCGGTGAATGGCTTCTCCGCTCGCGCAACCGGAAGCCGGCGTAATTCAGCATATGCGGCAAGCACCAACGCGCAGCAAACGATCGTCGTGATCTTTACTTTTTTGCTGATGTCCCCGGCGAAGATAAGGGTGTGGACCAGAAAAATGAGTATCCAAATACAAGCGATTTCACGGGAGCAAAGCGCCAGCACTCCAGCCAGCGCCGCCAGAGGATAAAGAATGCCTTTTAGCCAACGCGTTTTGGCGATCCGGGCGCGCAAAACCAGTAGCCATGCGCCCACTGAGAAAACAAAAGCGAGGCTGTCGGCCCGTCCGGAAATGTAATCGATCGCGGCGGAATGGACCGGATGCACCATCCAGATGCCGGAAATAATGAAAGCGGCAAGGGTACCCGCGCGCGCCGAGCCCGGGTCGTCGCTGTTCCAAAGGCCGGCCCCCTTTCCAAGCAGGTGCGTGAGTAACCGATAAAGCAGCAGGCCAGCGACCACGTGCAGGAGAATATTGCTGAGATGAAAACCGGCTGGATCCGTGTTCCAAAAAAAGTAATCGAACATGTAGGAGAGATTCTGCACCGGTCGGTAGTGACCCGAGAGCGAATCGAGAAAGAGATAGTGGCGGAACGCTTCGAGGGCGAGAAGCGGGCTTTTTATGAAGGGATTGTCTCGGGTGAGGCAAACATCGTCCCAGATGAGTTGACCCTGGATCGCGGGTAATCGGATGATGAAGCCGATGGCTCCGAGAAAAAAATAACGCGGCCATTGCTTGCCGCAAAAAGCGATAAGGCGCGCGCGAAAACCGAGGCCAAGCGGCACCTTAGTCGGAATCTGACTCATGAGCAGGATTGCGAGAGAGAAGCTGCATCTTTAAACAAACGAGCGTCCTCCCGATTTGCACGAGAGGACGCCCGGAAGTTTTCAGAACTCCGATAACCTGCTAAGGCCCGTAAGGCGACCAGAAGCCCGTGCTGGCGACGTCCGACAAAACGGCGTAGTCAGCCGATTGCACCTGAGGAATGGTGTCCACCGTCTGTTGACCGTAAGCGGTCCCGAAGAGGTTCGCGCCTGTGTTATAGAGGATACTGTCTTTCTTAACGTACTTGGTCCAATCGGCGGTCCCAACCACGTTACCGGTGGTGCGATTGGTTTCAATTGCGTACTGGTCGACAGCAGCGTCGATCATACGCAGATCGTTAAGGATCTTGGAAGCCTGAGAGCGTTTGCGCGCGCGCAGGAATCCAGGAACGGCTATCGCGGCCAGCAATGCGATGATTGCGACCACGATCATGATTTCCACCAGCGTGAAGCCGGCATGTTTTCGATTCAATTTCATTAACATTATCTTTTATTGCGTTGGTTTATTGTTTGTTTGTGTTTGAGTTGCGATAGGCGCGGCTTCCGGCTGCGATCTCACAACTCATTCCCTGCCACTCCCTTTGCGGGGAATGGCAGGCGAATGAATCGTCAGAATTGGATTACGGTCCGTAAGGCGACCAAAAACCGGTGCTGGCGACGTCCGACAAAACGTTGTAGTCGTTGCTTGGCACTCTCGGAATGGTGTCAACCGTCTGAACACCGTAGGCACTTCCCAAGAGGCTGGAGCCGCTATTATATAGCGACGAACCTTTCTTTAAGTAGTTCGTCCAGTCGGCCGTATTCACCACATTCCCGGTGCTGCGGTTAGTTTCGATGGCGTACTGATCAACGGCGGCGTCGATCATACGCAGATCATTGAGGATTCGGCTGGCCTGGGAACGTTTGCGGGCACGGAGGAAGCCGGGCACCGCGATCGCGGCCAGCAATGCGATGATTGCGACCACGATCATGATTTCCACGAGGGTGAAGCCCGCGCGGCGTTTATTAAGTTTGTTCAACATTGCTAACTTGCTTTCTGTTCTCTATTGTTTGTTTGATTGCGCTCCGAAGCACCCGCCTCGGAATAGCCGCCTTAGGGAGCACTCTCGATGCCAAGCAGCGAGCGTTTTAGAATTTCTAGAAAGCGAGTTGTCTCCTTCGGAGCCCGAATGCGCGAGTTCAGGCGTGATTCTCGCTTTGCAAACACTACGGTAGCCGTCACTTACTGATGGAGCCGATATCGTGACTCCGCGTAAGCTCCTCAGCCCGTTTCATCTCCAGTCGGCGCATTACGTTTTCGCGGGCGTTCTTCTCATCCGTGTCGCTGTCCTCGCCCGACTGACCATTTCGCCATACCTCCTCCCGACTCACGGAGACATGCATTTTTACGATGATTGGGCGCAGCGGCTTCTTAGCGGCGAACTCACTGACCTGGCCTTTTACGGCCTGCCGGGGTACGCTTACCTACTAGCGGCTCTCTACAAGCTTGGCGGCTACAGTCCATTTGTTCCGGCCCTCTTGCAGGCATTGCTTGATGCTGGGACGGCGATGCTGATCTATAAGATTTCGGTTGGCATTTTTCTCGGAACCGCCAAGCGCCACGCCCAAATCGCAGGCTTGGTCGCAGCGGCGGGCTGGGCCCTTTTCGTCCCGGCACAAACCTACGCCGCCATTCTCATGCCCACGGCCTGGGTCGTCTTTATCTTTTGGCTCATCCTTTGGCGAATCATCAGCCGCAAAAACGCACCAGAAGGATGGGAGGCATTGACCCTTGGGCTGCTGGTCGGCCTCACCGCGACAGCAATCGCAACCATCCTTTTCCTGATCCCATTGTTAATCGGCGCTATCTTGCTCAAGCCGGCGATTTCCACTCATTCCCAGCTCCGCATTCGAATCAGCGCCCTGGTCCTGCTTTTTCTTGGCGCTGCTGTCGGTACTTCGCCGTGTTGGGTGCACAATCGTCTGATTGCGCACGACCGTGTGTTTCTGTCCGCCCACGGCGGTATTAATTTCTGGATTGGAAATAATCCCAGCGCGAATGGTTATCCGCGTTTTCCGCCCGGTCTTCGCGCTGGGCAGGCCGCGATGTTGCAGGATTCAATAGACGCGGCCGAATCTGCCGCCGGGCATTCGCTCAAACGTGGCGAGGTCTCGCACTATTGGTCCGCCAAAGCGCGTGACTACATCGAGCGCGATCCGACGGCCTGGCTACGATTACTTGCGCTCAAATTGCGCACGTTCTGGAGCGCATTCCAGTACGACGATCTCAGCATCGTTACCATCCTGCGGGAGCAGAGAGTGACGTTCCCGGGGATTTATTTTGGACTGGTCGCCGCCTTCGCCTTGCCGGCGATGATCCTTGGATGGAAAACCGCACCGGCCGGGCGCTGGGTCACCCTTGCGATCGCTCTGCAGATGCTGGCGTTGTTGCCGGTTTTCACGACGGAGCGCTATCGATTGCCTGTTGTTCCCGGCCTTCTTGTTTTCGCCGCCTTCGGTTTGGTCATGTTTTTCAACAACCTGGCTGCTGGCAAGTTTCGGCCGGCGCTCTCCTACATCGTGCTCCTAACAGTTTCCACCGTCTTTATATCCTGGCCACAACGCGACCCCTCGCTCTGGGCGCTCGACGCCTACAACAGTGGCTGGCAAGCGCTCGAATCAAACAATTTGGCGCTCGCGGAAAAGAAACTGGATGTTGCCTATGCTTATGTGCCGGATAATTCCGAGACAGTTTTCGCGCTCGGAAATCTGCGTCTGGCCCAGCAAAAGACTGACGATGCATTAGCATTTTATTGGGCCGTCCTTTCGATCGATCCGAAGCATAAAGGGGCCCTTAACAATCTCGGCGTTATCGCCCTGGATTCTCGCGACTATGCCAACGCTGAAACCTGGTTTCGGCGGGCGGCACAAATCGATCCCGCCAATGCGAAGACCCACTTTCTCCTGGCGAAAACATTCCTTGGGCAAGGCCATCGCGAAGCCGCGCAAACTGAGATCGACGCAGCTCTTCGGCTCAAACCTGACCAGCCGGAATTCAGGACTTTAAGTGAACAAATCAAAGTCGGACCTCCCTAGGCCCAGGACCACCCGGTACCGAAGCTGCTGAACGTTACGCGTCGTGAAATTCCGGCGCCTCAACCGCACATTTTGTCGGCCTGTGGTCGCTGACCTATCGGCGCGTCGTTGCAGTCTTGGCTGGTCCGGTCACAAGTCATGACATCGATTGCGGCGACCTCTTCACAAAAATGGAGCAGCCGGTGGAACGCGTTTCTTCGAACTGGGCATGCTTCATTTACTCCAGACCTGTCAAACCAGGTAGGGCGAACGACGGACCAAGGCGAAGCTTCAACAAAGGAATCGGACCTACTTACCAAGGCTGAATGGCTGGTCGGCCTTTTGTTAACGGCGACTATCCTCTCGTTGCTTTTGGTTCGAGCCATTTATGCCGACGCACTCTCGCGAGATGAATGCGCCGTCGTGCAATTGGCTGGAATGCCGTCGCTCTCTGAACTTCTAGGCAACTTCCAGCACGAAGCTTTTCCACCATTGTTTCCGTTCATTGTTCGCATTTACACAGCCTTATTCGGCTCGAGCGATACCGTCTTACGTGTTTTCGGTTTTTGTGTCGGTTGCTTACTAATGGGGGCATTTTGGATTAACTCACGGTTGTTTCGCAGTGGCGTTCCACTGGTCGGACTCGGGTTGCTGAGTTTAAACACAACCTTTTTCGTATGGGGGACAACTATTCGAGGTTACGGCTTGGGCAGTGCGTTGATCGTACTGATGTTTGGCTGCGTCGGCAGCCTCCTTCTGGCTTCGACTCCCAGGCGTAGCGTCACCGCGATGTTAGTTTGTTTCTTTGGTGTTCAAGTTCTCCTTTACAACAGCATTCTATTAGTGGCCATCGTTGCGTCGGCTGCGGTACTCTTCCTCTTCCGGCGTTGTTTAAAACATGTCCTCGCGATCTCGACCCTCTGCGCGGTCGTCTTAAGTTCCCTTCTAGCTTACGTCCCGGCCTACTCGCGCGCCCGAGATTGGAGCATTCTAGTGCGCGGCGTACCAACCCCTTACTCATTGTGGAAGCACTTGGAAGTCGCCCTTGGCAATCCGGATTATAGTATCCCGGCTCTTTGGTACTCGATCGCGATTGGCCTAATCGGAATCCTCGTTTTTCGAATCTATAAAAACGGGGCCGGTCAGCCCATTTCAAACCTAGAGCTTATTTGGTTTGCCTTGATCGTCTCTGGATTAAGTATTACAGGCTGTTACCTGTTTCTTCGAGTCCTTAGCTATACTACAAGAGCTTGGTATTATCTTGCTCTGATCTGCCTGATTGCAGCCGCATTGGATTTAATTGCATCGAATCTTTGTACGGCCGCGTGGTTACGATTGGTTCGGCTCGGATTGGGATTGGCGGCATTGATCGCGGCCCCTTTTGCCGATTGGTCAGCTATCACGGAACGCCAAACCAACATCGACGTTGCCGCGCGGACGGTTGCAGACCGAGCCGTACCAGGTGATTTGATTGTTGTCACTCCATGGCAGTTTGGCATCCCGTTTCAACATTATTACCGCGGCACCGCGCCTTGGATGACAATTCCCAGCATCGCTGAGCATCGGATTCATCGCTATGATCTGATGAAAGCGAAAATGATCTCCGCACATCCGATCGACGATCTCGGGCAGGCCGTTCGCGCCACGTTGCTCTCAGGAAGGTGTGTTTGGTTTGTCGGCGGACTCAATCTTCCGCCTCCGGAAAATGGTCCAATGGTTTTGCCACCAGCTCCCGCTTCCCGATTTAAATGGGATAACAGGGCCTATACAGCCTCCTGGTGGCAACAACTAAGTGTCTATGCAGTTTCGCACGCGAACAAGGTAGATGCGGTGCCCCTGTCGGTGCCTCAATCTGCTCGGATCAACGAGCTGGAGGAGACTTCGCTGGCGGTGGTTCAGGGATGGCACTGATCGAACTCATAGGCGTACAAGCCGACGCAATCCTGGGAACCCGTAAAGCACGAGCAACAATCACTTCTCGGATGAAGGAGTTTCGGCCCTGACGGGATTGGAATTTGCCCACAACCGTCAGAACCGCTACATCTTCGCTACTTCTGGCCCGATAGAATGTCTGCTCATCGTTTGTTTAATCCACAATTCATCGCGCTGTCGATCATTCTGCTAATCGGCATTTTCCTCCGCCTCCCGCCTGGGCTTTTTCAGAAGCCGGACGGGCCGCTTCGCAGTTTCGTTGTCCTTCATCCGCAACCGGCGAGTCAGCAGCTGGGCTTCGACGAAGGCCTTTATCGCGACTACACCGATAAGCTTATTCGCTTTGGGTTGATCTCGTATCCAGAGATCATCGAGCGCTATCGGGAGAAGCAGCAGACATTAACGGGTTCAATTCTGCCACCGGTCCGCTTCCTCTACATTTTCTTTGCCTACGTATGGCATGAGATTTTTGGATCGGAAACACTAAGCTGCCTTAAGAACGTGTCGGCTGTCTTCGGCATGTTTACTCTTCTCTTGGCCGCGATTTTTGGCGCGCGACTCGGTGGAACTGGCTATGCAATTGGGGTTGGAGCGCTAATGGCCTTTGCGCCTACCCAATTGCATATGTCTCAGCATGCCTTGGTTGATGGATTCTTCACTTTTTGGGCGATGCTGGTGCTTTGGTCGCTGTGGGAAAACCTGCGTGCACCGCAGAATTGGCGGTGGCTCGTTCTTTATACCGTTGCCTTGACCGCGACGGTTCTCACAAAAGAAAACGCTTTCTTCGTCTGGGTCGCTGTCGTTGCCATTCTCATGGCCAATCATTGGCTGAAGTTTGGCACGGTCACGCGAAAACTACTTCTGGCTACCGTCATCGGCCCCGCTCTCGGGGTCGTTCTGTTAGGGATGCTGGCGGGAGGAGCAGCTTCCCTAGTTGCGACCTATCAGCTGTCGGTTAGTAAGAACTACGAACTCAAGTACGCGATTCTCACTGGAGATGGTCCATGGTATCGCTACCTGGTCGATCTAATGTTAGTTAGTCCAATTGTCCTGCTGCTGGCAATCGGATCCGCTTTCAACCTCCGGCGGACAAAGAAGCAAGAGTGGTTCTGTTTTCTCTTCATTGCCGCGAGTTACCTTGTCATGTGCAATATCAAATACGGAATGAACCTGCGTTACGCAAATATGTGGGACTTGCCCTTGCGTGTCCTCGCCTTCAGCCAAATACTGGTCCTGATTGGGTTCGTCGCACAACGATGGCGCAGCATCGCGCTATTTGCCGCTGTCGGCCTAACCTGCGCGTTCGAGATGCGTAATTACGTCGTCATGGCCGTGGAATATCCGCTCTACGAACTGGTCAGTCCCGAACTCATGCGTGGCTTGAAGATTCTAAAATCGCCGGTGGATCTAAAGTGAGCGGAACTGGCTGACTGTTCGGCTGCTGATCGGCGTTTCGCTGGCGTCGCGTTGGTAAAGCCAGCCAAAGGGTACTCAAGCTGCTCGAATTTTTGGGGATGAACCCCAAACGCGATCTGCGCGTGGTCTGTATTGTCGCAGGTGCGCTCGTCGCGCTGACCCTCAAACTCGCGATTGCCTACAACACCATCGGCACGAATGACGCCGTGTTCTTTTATGGATTCGCAAAGGTCCTGAGCCAACATGGGCTCGAATTTACATATCAGCACAGCCGCTACTTTAACCACCCGCCGCTGACCGCTTATTATTTGCGCGGCATCTTAGCGTTGACCGAGCAACCCTGGTGTCAGGCCGCCGGCATTCATTTCCCCTTTCTCCTTCGCTTGCCTGGAATCGTCGCTGACTTTTTAGTCGTCCTCATCTTGCTCAAAATAGCAAAGACGGCTGTGTTCATTCCAACCTGGGCGTTGGCCCTTTTCGCAATCAGCCCGGTTTCATTGATGGTCTCCGGCTTTCACGGAAACACCGATCCGGTAATGGTGTTGTTTCTGGTTTGCGCGGCGTTTATGTGCCTGCGAGGAAAAGCGGCGCTGTGCGGATTATTTTTCGCGCTCAGTTGCCAGATCAAAGTGATCCCACTTTTATTGTTGCCCGTCTTCTTTTTCTTCTGGATCGCGCGCGGGAATGGTCTGCGATTCAGTGCCGTCTTTGCGGCGTGCTGCGTCGTACTTTGGGCCCAACCCATTTTTCAATTCCCGATTCTGTTTACTAAAAACGTTTTGTTATATGGAAGCTATTGGGGCGAATGGGGGATCACCTATTGTCTTCGCCTCATGCATTGGCGGCCCTTCAACGGCAGGGGAACTTTCGATTTGCCGGTGCCTGCCGCCGCGACCGCGCTACTACTCAAAGTAGCAATTGTGGCTGCTGTATTTGCAATCGCCTTTCGTCGCCGGAACCTCAATGGTCGTGGTTTGTTTGATTCCGTTGCTTACGCTTGGATTATTTTTTTCCTCCTGTCGCCGGGCGTATGCATCCAATACATGGTCTGGCTGGCACCGTTCATTCTTGTTCTCTCGAGCTCGCTTTATTTGTGGCTCACCGTCAGTAGTTCGATTTTCCTGTTTGTCGTCTACACTGCAATTGCTCGCGGATTTCCCTGGTTTGTTGCCATGTCCAATGGGAAAGATCCCACCTTGGCAACATGGTCACTGTTGCCCTGGCTCGTGCTAATTGGCGGCTCGATTATGCTTTGTAAGAAAGCGACTAAGCGCAAATTGCATTTTGATGCCGTGCATGTGGAAGCATTGCAAACCGAAAGCGCTTAGACTCCTGTGTGCGCAAGATGTAAGAATATCCGGTAAACCCCGCCTAACCGGAAACTAGTCTAGAAATACGCCATTTTGGCGGGCTGCTCCGGCGCGACCTTCGAGCCGATTTTGCGGTGGAACAAAAGATAGTTTCCGAATTCGGCGACGACCTCAAAGTGCTCTTTCACCATTTGATTTGGCACATCGGATTGAAACTCGCGCGAGCGATTTGGCTCGTTCCAAAAATCGAAGTCGCGATTTAGCACCAGCCAATCGGCATCTTTCACATCCTCCGCCAGACGCGATCCGGGACGGTTTGCTGAAAAAGGATTCATCTCGAGGAAATAGGTGGCCGGCCGCAACTGCGGCAGCATGTAATAAAGATATGTATCAGTGCAATTGGTTCGGCGCAGATCGGCCGGTCCGATGAAGAGGCTCTCTCCAGGGGCGGACAATTTTTCAATCCTGTCGAGCAGGCGACCTGCGTTTACTGTGGTTGTCCGCTTGTAGAATGGGAAGACACGGCCTTTGTGCTGAACAAAGAGCTGTTCGTCTTTCTGCGAAAAAATTGCGGCTTTGAATTCGTGCTTAAAGTAGGCAGTTAGTTCCGGCGCGAGGAATTCAATCGTAGCGAGAATACCGAAGCTTGCGAGGAGCACACTCTTGAGGTTTGGCGATGCAGCGCAATCGCGAGACGCCAAAACGAGCAGCGACAACGGTAGCATTCCGAGGGAAATGAAAGCGGCGCAGGTCAGATGCATTACATCAAGACGCTGCATCGCCTGGGGGGTGAGCGCCGCGCCCAATAGCGCCAGCGCCAGCAGAAGACGGCCGTGGACGTCGTGCGGCCTAGCGCGAATGCCAACAATACTGGCCGCAAGATTGATTGCGCTTGCGATTAGATGGGCAAAAAACAATCCGATCACATCTGGGTCGACTGAGAAAATCGGTAGATGGCGACCCGGGCTGCAGTAAAAGACGGGGTAAAGGAACAAATTGTTGAGCATTTGCTGTGGTCCGGCCACGCAAGTAAGCAGGAGCAGCGGAATCGAGGCGGCGACAAAGCCTGCAAGGTATCGAAAGCGCTGAGAGCGGCATATCAGCTGAAGCAGCGGAAGGGTTGATACAATCACGGCCGGCCCAAGATCGACTCGATAAAGAAGCGCTGCGCCCCCGAGCAGACCTCCCAGGAAGATGCGCGCGTTCGAATTGGGATTAAGCAAAAGCAAAAAGGAACCGAGAACGCATGCCACACCGCCAAACCACGAATAGGCGGCGAGCTGCGAAAGAAGCAAAATCCAGCCGGCGAGCGCGGTGCAACTAGCAGCGAGAGCCGTGTTCCAACGTGAAACAAGAGCGAAGATTAGCAAAAGGACGAGTGCGCGATAAAGAAAGCCAATTCCGCGCTCAACCGAGATGTTCGCCCCGAAGAAGGAGTAGGTCGCGGCCAGACAATAAATATTGGCCGGTCCGTAGAATGTCTCAAAGTCCCGATATGGGACCTTGCCATGTTCAATTAGTTCGGGATATAGGAGCAGCGATCCTTCATCCATCGGCGAGCCGCCTCTCTCGAATGAGGGGATCAAAGGCAGCAACAGCAGAACAAGAACTAAAGAGCCAACAAGGAACGTTCGCTGAGATCGCTTGCGCCCGGCATCTCGCGCGAGGCAATTTGAACTTTCGGGAGCTATGGTAGCAGTCGCGACCAGGGAATCGCCGGGATTGGGCATGCGCGCCATCAAAGCGCCTGTTATGCCAGCGAGATGTCAAACTGCGGGAACCAGTTTTGCTCTGCCGAGAGAAAGAAACCGTTCAGCGATCGTTTTGACCAATCGGCGACGGTTTTCC
>WNGI01005641.1_pt1 | contig 20298 bp, 21 predicted proteins | sample 5400621 | NCBI WGS metagenome assembly WNGI01 (sample SAMN13153374, study PRJNA577476) | soil metagenome | isolation source: 20 cm soil or saprolite under Garry oak tree replicate 1 | place: USA:California | collected 2016-06-15
CGCGCCGATAGGCGCGCGCCAGGTCGACGCGCGCCTCGGCAAAGTCCGGCGCGCGCTCGAGCACGGCCTCGAGCGTCGCGATGCTCTCGGGCACCTTGCCTTGCTCCAGGAGCGCGGCGCCGAGGAGCCATTCGCAATTCACCTCGCCCGGGTCTTGCAGCAACAGCTGCCGCAGCAACGCTTCCGCGCTCGCCGCCTGTCCGGCGCGCAGCGCCGCGTGCGCGTGGCGCACGCTCTGTTCGAAGGCGGCTTGTGGATGCGGCGCGCTCATGGCTCCCGTTGCGCTTGCCGGCCGGCGCCGCCTCGCGTCGTCCGGGTCTGCGGCGGCGAGCGGCCGCCGGGGAAGCGCAGCGTAACACGCGGCCCCCGGGTCGGGATTGCCGCTGCCCTGCGCGCGCAGCGGGGCTCAGGCTACACTTCGCATTCTCAGCCCGCTGCCCTTGCGCTGCGGGCGCGGCGGCGCAGACGCACAACGCCAAGATCCTGAAGCGACTGCGGTGCTCTACTCCCGGGGAGGAACATCGTGCACCTGAAACGCCTGCTGCCCCTGTCTTTGGTCGTCGCTGCGAGCCTCGCGCCCGCGTCGGTGCAGGCGGGACGCCCCCTGAATCCTGAGGATTGGTTCCGCTTCCAGGCGCTGTCGGATCTCAAGATCTCACCCGACGGCGCCGCGGTCGCCTACCTCGTGACGAGCTACGACCGGGAGTCCGATGAATCCCGCAGCGCGTTGTGGACGGCCAACTGGGCGGGGGATGAGAGCGTGCAGCTGACGCGGGGCGAGAGCGTGTCGGAGCCGCGCTTCAGCCCCGACGGGCGCTACCTCAGCTTCCTGTCGGCGCGCCCCTCCGGGGACAAGACCCAGCTGTGGGTTCTCGATCGACGCGGCGGGGAACCGCGGCAGCTGACTCACCTCACCGGGGAGCTCACCAGCTACGAATGGTCGCCCGACGGTCAGCGCATCGTGCTCGTGATGCACGCGGGCGGGGGGTCCGCCAACGGCAAAGCGGACGGCAAGGCGCCGCAACCCATCGTCATCGACGCGTTGCAGTTCAAGGCCGACAGGGACGGCTACCTGGATGCGGCCTCGCGCTCGCACCTGTACCTCTTCGATGTGCGCAGCGGCGCCTGCGCGGCCCTCACCGCGGATTCCGGCCGCCGCGAGTCGCATCCGGCCTGGTCGCCCGACGGTGAGCAGATCGCCTACGTCAGCGACCCCATGAAGGGACCTGAGCGGACCGCCATCGACGAGATCGATCTCATTGCCGGCCGCGCCGGCGCGACGCCGCGGCGGCTCCTGATGAGCTGGTCACCCAACAACCAGAGGCTCGCCTGGAGCCCGGACGGGGCGCGACTCGCGTTCCTGCAGGGCGCGGAGGCGAAATTCAACGCCTACATCATGGATAGCCTTGCGACGGTTGACGTGAAGTCGGGTGAGGTGCGCGCCCTCACCGACCGCCTCGATCGCGCGGTCTTCTCGCCGGCTTTCGCAGCCGACGGCCGTTCACTCGAGTTCGCCGTCGAGGACGACGGCACCCAGTACCCGGCGCGGGTCACACTCGCAGGCGCGCCGCTCGAGCGGCTCGGCGGGCCCATGGTCGTGCACGAGCTCGCCGCGGCGGCCGGGCACACGGCCGTGTTGGTTTCCACCGACCGCTCGCCGGCGGAGGCCTATGCGCTGGAGGAGGGCCGGCTGCGGCCCCTGAGCGCCCACAACCACGCGCTGTTTCTGGAGTTGCAGCTGGGCGCGGTCGAGGACATCGCCTTCCGGAGCCGCGACGGCACGCCGGTGCACGGACAGCTCGTCAAGCCGCCCGACTACGTGCCCGGGCGTCGCTATCCGACGATCCTGTGGATCCACGGCGGACCGAACGGCCAGGACGACCACTCCCTCGAGCTGCAAGGCTACGGGCCGCCGCTCGAGCGGCAGCTGTTCGCGACCCACGGGTACGTGGTGCTCGCCGTCAACTATCGCGGCAGCAGCGGGCGCGGCGCGAAATTCGCCCGCAGCATTCTCGCCGACTGGGGCCACAAGGAAGTCGAGGACCTGCTCGCCGGGGTCGATTACGCGGTCGGCTTGGGGCTGGCCGATCCGGCGCGCCTGGGCGTCGGTGGCTGGAGCTACGGCGGTCTGCTGACCGACTACCTCATCGCGAGTGACACGCGCTTCAAGGCGGCGATCAGCGGCGCCGGCAGCGGCAACCAGCTCTCGACCTACGGCACCGACCAGTACGTCGTCGAATACAACGCGGAGCTCGGGCCGCCGTGGCGCAATCCGGCGCTGTGGCTGAAGGTCTCCTATCCGTTCTTCCACGCGGATCGCATCCGCACCCCGACTCTCTTCCTGGGCGGTGACAAGGACTTCAACGTGCCGGTCGCGGGCGGCGAGCAGATGTACCAGGCGCTGCGCACGCTCGGGGTCCCGGCGCAACTCATCGTGTATCCGGGCGAGTACCACGTGCTCACCCGGCCGAGCTTCCTGGTGGATCGCTCCCGGCGTTACCTCGACTGGATGGACAAGCACCTCGGGGGCCAGCCCTAGAGCGGGCGGCCCGCCGCACGCCTCACCGGGTGCGGCTGACGAACGACTCGTCGGTGAGACTCTCCAGAAACGCGATGAGCGCGCTGCGTTCGGCACCGGAGAACGGAACGCGCGGCAGACGCCGATCGGTACGCGCGGCCTGCGCCGCCACCGAGGAATAGTGATCGAGCACCGCCGCGAGGCTCGCCAAGCGCCCATCGTGCATGTAGGGGGCGGTGAGCGCCACGTTGCGCAGGGTCGGCACGCGCATCGGCCGGGCGCTCGTGCCGTTGCGTGCGAAGCTCGCCGGCCCGGTCTCACCCTGCGCATCGCGCCAGTTGCCCGAGAAGTTGAATCCGGAGTGACACCCCGAGCAGCCCGCGCGGGTCGAGAAGAACAGCGCCATGCCCCGTTTGGCTTGCCCCGACAGCGCGTCGTGCTCGCCGTTGAACACGTAGCGATCGAAGGGCGAGCCGCCGGAGATCAGCGTGCGCTCGAAGCTCGCGATGGCCTTGAGCAGATGCTCGAGAGTCACGGGCGCGGGATCGCCGGGGAAGGCGGCGGCGAAATCGGCGGCGTACGCCGGATCCGCCGCCAGCAGCGCGCACGCCGCGGCCTCGCGGCCCTTGAGTCCGAGCTCCACCGGGTGCTCATTCAGCATCGGCTCGAGCATCTGTGCCTCGAGCGTGCGCACCCGGGGTCTGCTCCAGCCGAAGCTGATGTTGTAAGCGACGTTGACGAGCGCCATGGCGTTGTGCGGCAACGCCTCGCCGGTGGCGCCGATCGCGACCGGCCGGGCTTGCGCGAAGGCGCGCGCCGGGTCGTGGCAGCTCGAGCAGCTGTACCGGCCGGTCACCGACAGGCGGGGTTCGAAGAACAGCCGCTCACCGAGCGCCGCCTTGGCCTTCGACATGGGATTGTCAGGCGGTACCGCGGGCGTGGGGAAACCCCGCGGCAGGTGCCAGGCGTACTCTTCGGCCGCCAGCGGACAGGCGGCGGCGGCGAGCAGCAGCAGCGCCGCTGCCGGAAGGCTTGCCCGCGCGCGGCTCAGCGCCAGCTGGCCGCCGTCCCGGCGCGCGTGAGCGCCGCGGTCTGGCCCGCGATCTGCGCTCGCTCCTGGATCCACTTGTCGAGCTCGTCCAGGTGAGTGGCAGTGCCCGCGGAGGCGTCGGCGCGCTGGTCCGCGACCCAGTTCTTCATGGCCGTGAGGAGCTTGCCCGCCAGCGCGCGGTTACCCGCGTACAGGTCGAGGTACGCCTGCTGCGCGTCCGGGATGCGATTGAGCGCGAGGTACGCCTCGCCGCGGTACTCCAGCGCATCCGCGTAGCCGGGCTTGAGAGTGAGCGCCTTGTCGTACGCCGCGAGCGCCTCGTCGTAGTGACCGAGCTTGCGGCTCGTGTAGCCCAGGTAGTTCCATGCCTCGGGCAGCTGGGGGTCGAGCCCGGTCGCTTCCCGGAACTTCGCCAGCGCCTCGGCATAGCGGTCCTGGGCCTCGTGCGCGGCCCGGTCCTTCTTGCCGGCGTCGCTCGCCTGCGCGGCGGCGGCCTGTGCCTTGTCGGCCTTCTTCACGCCGTGCACGCCGTCGTTGTAGGCCTCCCGCGCCTTCTGCTGCGGCGTCTGCTCGCGCGGCACGGGAGGCGGTGCCGGCATGGACATCCCGCCGCCCCCGTTCGCCCAGGCCGCGGCCGTCCCGCTCGTCAGCAGCAAGGCCGCCAACACCCGAACAGCGATGCGCATAAACAGTTCTCCTTAGCTTAGGGCGCCCGCGGCGCCGGCGCCGCAACCGACCAGTGGGCGTTGCGGAATTTCCACCGGCCGTCGCGCCGTTCCGCCACGGCGGTGAAGTAGCCGCGGTCCGTGACCCGGCCGCCGTCGGCGGCCACCCGCAGCTCGGACCACGAGCTCGCCATCACCGCCAGATCCGGCGTCAGCGGGTCGACGCGCAGGTCGTCCCCCCAGCGCAGCTCGATGGACCTGAGCGTGCGCGTGAGATCGTCGATGCCGCGCGCCGCGGAGGCGGCGCTCGAGAACACCAGTTGCCCGTCGGAGGCCATGAAGAACGTGGGGCCCGGGGAGAAGTAACGGCGCCAGGCGGCCGGTCCCTCCCGCGTGACGTCGTGCGCGACGTCCTGGGCGAACTGACGCACGGCGTCGGTGACGGCCGCGCGCGTCGCCGGACTTAAGCCGGCCGGCGCGGCGCCGCCGGCATCGCGCCGGGGCTCGCAGCCGGTCGACGCCAGCGCCGCCGTGATGAGGACTGCCGCGACCGCGCGCATGCCTCACCAGCGGTTGCGCAGCTCGCGCAGCTTCACGAACACGGTGCGGGCATCGGGATGCTCGCCGAGATCGGGGAACGCTTCCCGCAGCCGCGCAATGACCGTGGGATTCTGCAGCCGCAGGAACGTGTTGATGCGCTTCTCCTGCCCGAGCGTGGTGACCATCGCCGCCGCCGGGTCGTGATGGCGCGCCTCCCCGAGCAGCCGCGGCGCATCCGGGTTGGTGGGCTCGCGATCGAGCGTGAACTCGAGGTTGCGCGCCAGGTACTCGTGGCCGGGGAACACGCGCGTCTCGTCCGGCAGGCGCGCGAGCTGGGTGACGAAGCTCTCGTACAACTTCTCCGGGTCCCCGCCGTTGTGACAGTTGCCGGCACCGGCGTTGAACAGCGTGTCGCCGCAGAACAGCGCCGGCTCCTCCGTGCGCGCCAGCAGGCAGACATGCGCCAGCGTGTGTCCCGGGGTGTCGAGGCATTCGAGCTCCACGGTACGCCCGACCTTGATGACGTCCCCCCTGGCGAGGCCCCGATCCACGCCGCCGATGCGCGCCGCGGCCGCCGCGTGCGCGGCTACCTTCGCGCGGGTTGCGGCCCTCAGGCCGGCATTGCCGCCGGTGTGGTCGGTGTGCTCGTGCGTGTTGAGAATCTGCGTGATCTCCCAGCCGCGCTTGCGCGCCGCCTCCAGGCACAGCCGCCACTCGAGCGGATCGACGGCGAGCGCCTCGCCGGTCTCGGCGCAGGCGATCAGATAGTGAAAATTCCGTAAGCTGTTTCCCGACCAGATGCGTTCCGTCAACATAAGGCACCTTTGGCTGTCGCTGACTCGCAACGTACCCCGAAACGGCCCGCGCGCGCCATAATGCACGCATGGCGCACACGTTTCTGTTCGAACCGGCGGTATGGACCGCGAAGGGCACGCTGTGGCGTGCCGACGGCGAGCCGCTCGAGGCGATCGGGCGGACCGAGATCGCGCATCGCCCCGAGTGCTGGCTGCTGTCAGGCACGCTCAAGGTGCTGGGATCGCCGCCGGCGGAGTTCGTGCACGCGTACTGGATCGAGCCCCCCGGCCCCGACGGCGCCAGCATGAAATGGACCTTCGAGGACGCGACCTTCGGTACGCTGCGCGGCCGGTTCGCGGTCATCGGCGAGTCGATCCTGTCGGTGTTCGGCTGCGAGTCCTCGGGCTATCACGGCGCGGAGCACCTGGGCCAGATCGACGCCAGCACCTACCGCTCGGCCGGTGTGCTGCTGCTGAAGGAGCAGATGATCTATTCCTGGCAAATGAGGCTGCAGCGCGCGCCCGAGCGCGCCTGAGCATCGCCCGCCGCTCACGGTCCGCCGCTGCGCATCGCCGGCAGGTAGTGATCCACCAGCAGCGCCGCGAACAGCCACATCAGGTAGGTCACCGAGAAGCGGAACACGCGCATCGGCAGCTCCTCGCGCGCGGTGATCTTCAGCGCCAGCGCGTAGTACAGGAACCCGGCGTTCAGCGCCAGCGCGGCGGCGAGGTAGATCAGGCCGCTCATGCGGGTGAGGAACGGCATCAGCGTCACGACCACGAGCAGCACGGTGTACAGCAGTACCTGCAGCCGCGTGTAGGCGAGGCCGTGCGTCACCGGCAGCATCGGAATGCCGGCGCGCGCGTATTCATCGCGGCGCGCGATCGCCAGCGCCCAGAAGTGCGGCGGCGTCCACACGAAAATGATGAGAAACAGCAGCAGCGCATTCGGGTCGATGCCGTTGGTGACCGCCGCCCAGCCGAGCACCGGCGGCGCCGCCCCCGCCGCGCCTCCGATGACGATGTTCTGCGACGTCGCGCGCTTCAGCCACACGGTGTAGATGACCGCGTAGCCGATGAGGGACAGGAAGGTCAGCACCGCGGTCAGCAGGTTCACCAGGAAGGCGAGGATCGCCATCGCGCCGACGCCGAGTACGGCCGCGAACACCAGCGCCTGGCGCTCGGTCAGCTGCCCGCTCGGCAGCGGCCGCGCGCGCGTGCGTGCCATCAGCCCATCGATCCGCCGGTCGAGCACCTGATTGAGGGTGGCCGCGCAGGCGGCGGCGAGCGCGATGCCGAGATTTCCCCACACCAGGGCGTCCACCGGCGGCGCCCCGGGGCTGGCGAGCAGCGTCCCGACGATGGCGGTGAAGGTGACGAGCGCGACGACCCTGGGCTTCGTCAGCTCGAGGTAGCGGCGCCACAGCGGCCGCGCTACGGGCGCATATTCCGATGTCGTCGCCACGGGATGCGCAGCCTAGCAGATCGCGGTGCGGCGCTGGCGTGGGCCCGATTCAGCGCGTGCTCAGGCATCGCAGCAGCGCCAGCGTGGCGAGCAGCAGCAGCGCCGCGCCGGCCGTGTGCGCCGTGGCGAGCCACAGCGGAAATGCCTTGAGCACCATGGACGTGCCGATGAGCAGCTGCAGGCCGAGCGCCCCGAGCACCCCCCAGGCGCGCAAGCGCGCGCCCGACAGCCCGCGGCGCCGCAACACGAACAGCGCCGCGAGCGCCAGTGCCACGGCCGCCACCAGTGCGCCCAAGCGGTGCGTGAGATGAATGGCGACGCGCGCCGGGTTGTCGAGCACGCCGCCTTCATAGTCGATGTTGAGACCGCGCCACAGCACGAAGGCGTCGCGGTAATCACCGTGCGGCCACCACTCGCCCTGGCAGGTCGGAAAATCCGGGCAGGCGACCGCGGCGTAATTGCTGCTGGTCCAGCCCCCGAGCGCTATCTGCACGGCGAGCGCGGCGAGACCCACGAGCGCGAGCTGATGCGCGCTCGCAATCGGCGAGGCGCCCCCGCCGCTGATCTTGCGGCCGGCGCTTTTCAGGGCGGTGGCCCCCCAGGAGCTGCTCGGCAGCGACAGCATCAGCCACCACAGCAGGCCGAGCGTGGTGAGGCCGAACAGCAGGTGCAGCGTCACGATGAGGGGCTTGAGCTGCCAGGTGACGGTGAGCATCCCGAGGAGCGCCTGCACGATGACGGTCGCAAGCAGCAACAGCGTGAACGGCAGGCTCACCGGCCGCGCGCGGCGCGCACTGATCGCGAGCGCGGTGACGCCCAGGATCACGAGCACGAGGGCGCCGGCCGCGTAACGGTGAAGCATCTCGCGCCACGCCTTGCCGAGCGCCAGCGGCCGCCCGGCATACGCGGCTTGCGCAGCGGCGCTGTGCCCGGCGCCGGTTGGTGTGATGTGGCCGTAGCAGCCGGGCCAGTCGGGGCAGCCGAGCCCGGCAGCGGTCAGGCGCACGTAGGCGCCGAGCACCACGACGATGAAGCACAACAGCACGCCTGCAACGGCCAGGCGACGCATCCAGCGGGCAACCGGCATGGTTGGCAAGGCACTCTCGCGACGTCAGCCGATGTGCGACAGCTTCAGCAGCTTCTTCAGGTCCTCGAGCAGCCCGTGAGGATCCCGGCGCGCATCGTAGCTCATCATGAGGTTGCCGAGCGGATCGACCACGAACAGCGAATGCTCGCGCCCCTCGGAGGGAAACTCGCGCAGCAGCGCCACACCGGCGGGGCCGGCCGCGTCCAGGATCTCGAGGCCCGCCTGCTCGGGCCCGAGGAGTTCGCGGGCACAGCACCCGCCGCTGGCGAGGAACACCCGCTGCAGGCGCGTCATGTCGTTGTTGAGCGCGAGGCGCGTCTGACGCATCACGTAAAGCGCCCGGCGGCAGGCGCTGTCGCAGGCGCCGTTGCCGACGTACGCCAGGGACCATGTGCCGCGAAACGGCGCGCCGTGCGCCGCCGCGGCGCCCCCGGGCAGCGGCAGCCTGATCGGCGGCAGCGGCCGCGCGGGCGTGATCAGGACGCCGTGGTTGACGCGGCGCGCCGGGCGCCAGAGGCTGCCGTAGTACGTGAAAAACGCCATCACGAGCGGCAGCAGGAACAGCGCCGCGAGCCCCGCCAGGGTGCGCAGGTTGCGCTCGCGCAGCTGGCTCGCGGGGGTGTTCATCGCATCGGTGCAGCGTGGTTGCTGCGCGTGCTCATGATCGCCCACCCGATGAGCGTGAGCGTCGCGAAGCTCCACCACTGGATGGCGTAGGAGAGGTGCCGCAGCGGCGCCATGCCGGGCGGCTGCCAGTCGCGCACGTAACCGAACGGGGCCTGCGGGTCGAGCAGCACAATGCGCGCCGCGAGCGGCGCGCCGAGCGCGGCGGACAGCTCCGCGAGGCGCGGGTAACTGGTGACCTTCGGCCACGCAGCGACGGCGCTGGGGGCGGCCCGGCCGCTGGCGAGCCCCGGGCTCGGAAGCTCGGCGATGCGGCCGCTCAAGGTCACGGGCGCGGCGGCCTCGAAGGCGATGTCCGGCAATCGCGCCCGGGTGCCGGAGAACGGCACCCAGCCGCGATCGATGAGCAGCACGGCGGCGCCGGCGCGCGTGAGCGGGGTCAGCACTTCGTATCCGGCGCGTCCGCGGTAGCTGCGATTGTCGAGCAGGAACTGGCGCGCGCCATCCAGCCGCCCCGTCACGCTCACGCGCTGGTAGAGCGGCACATCGCTCACGGCGCGCGCCCCGAGTGCGATCACCTGGTCCGCGCCGCGCGCGAAGCGGGTCCACTGCTGCTCGCGCTGCATGCCCTTGTGCCACTGCCACGCACCGAGTCGCACGCACAGTGCGCACAGCACGAGCGCCACGACCGTGAAGCCGGCCGACGGGGCGAACACGCGCCCCCCGAGCCTCAGCCGCCGCGACATCGGTCATTGCTCCGCGGCACCCCGGCGATACACTGCGCCCCATGCAGGCGCTCGTCCGGCTGCTGATCGTGGCGAGTCTCGCGGGGATCGTCGTGAGCCTCGGCTTCGGGCTGTTTCATCTGTCGCGCGGCGGCGCCGACGATTCGCGCAAGATGGCGCGCGCCCTGACCATTCGCATCACCGTGTCGCTGGTGCTGTTTGCGCTGTTGATGCTGGCCTGGTACCTGGGGCTGATCTCGCCCCACTCCCTGCAGTCCGGCAGCGTCCCGCACCGGTAGATTTGCGTCACGCCTGCCGGTGCCTGCCGCGGGGTGAGGGCTCATCTACAGCCAGTAGACGAAGATGTAGAGGGCGAGCCACACCCAGTCGACGAAGTGCCAGTACCATGCGACCGCCTCGAACGCGAAGTGCCGGTCGGCGCTGAAGTGCCCGCGCAGCACCCGCAGCCATATGACCGTGAGCATGATCGCGCCCAGCGTCACGTGCAGGCCGTGGAAGCCGGTGAGCATGAAGAACGTCGAGCCGTAGATGCCGGTCGAGAGCCGCAGGCCGAGCTCCCGGTAGGCCTCGCCGTACTCGCGGGCCTGCAGGCCGACGAAGGTGAATCCCAGCAGGAACGTCAGCGCCAGGAACAGCGCCAGCCTGCCGCGCCGGCCGGCGCGCAGCGCGAGGTGCGCGAAGGTGACCGTGAGTCCGCTGGTGAGCAGGATCGCGGTGTTCAGCGCAGGTACGCCGATCGCGGGAATGGTGCCGAAAGTAGAGTCGGCCCGGCCGCCGACGTGCCCCGGGCCGTTGGTCGGCCAGACGGCCTCGAACTGCGGCCAGAGGATGAAGTTGCTGAACACCTTGACACCCTCGCCGCCGAGCCACGGCACCGACAGCATGCGCGCATAGAACAGTGCGCCGAAGAACGCGGCGAAGAACATCACCTCGGAGAAGATGAACCACATCATCCCCATGCGGAACGAGCGGTCGACCTGCAGGTTGTAGATGCCGCGCTGGTTCTCGCCGATGACGGTCGAGAACCAGCCGAAGAACATGTAGGCGAGCAGCACCGCGCCGGGCAGGAACGACCACGCGCCGCTCCAGTCATTCAGGTAGCCGATCGCCCCCAGCATGATGGCGAACAGCGCCATCGAGCCGCGGATCGGCCACGGACTGTCGTGCGGAATGTAGTAGTGGCTGCCGTTGGGGGCGTGTGCTTTGGCCATGTCGGTGAGTCTTCCTTACCCCGAGTCGCGCGTGCCTAGGGTTGGCGGACGACGCGCGAGGATTCGTCGTAAAACGTGTACGCCAGCGTGATGAGATCGATGTGGCGCGGCAGCGCCGGATCGATGAAGAAGCGCACCGGCAGGTCGCGCCCCTCGTTGAGTCGGAAGTGCTGGGGCGAGAAGCAGAAGCATTCGGTCTTGTGGAAATACGCGGCTACCTCCGAAGGCGCGATGTTGGGCACCGCCTGCGCCACGGTGTCACGCCCGGTGAGGTTGTGCGCGTAGAACTGCGCGGTGTAGAGCTCACCCGGATGCACCTCGAGGGTGCGCACCACGGGACGGAACTCCCAGCTTCCGGCGCTGGCGACGTCCGCCAGGAATTCCACCTTCACGGTGCGACTCAGGTCCGGGTGCTCGATGGCCGGCACGCGCTCGAGGAGCCTCGCCTGATCGCCGTAGCCGGTGACTGAGCACAGCACGTTGTACAGCGGCACCAGCGCAAAGCCGAAGCCGAAGCTGCCGGCGGCCATGGCGAGCAGTTGCCACAGCAGATGGCGGTTGGCGCGCCGCGGGTCGCTCATGGCCAGCCGCGCACCAGTGTCATGGATCAGCGCGAGCAGCAGCGCGCTGCGCCGTATGCGCCGGCGCCGCGGGTCCTCAGCGGACGGCGCCGCAGGCGCGGTGCTGGTGTGCGGCTGCATCAGTGCTCCGCGCCGCGTGCGATGACCGCATCCGAGGGCGGCGTGATCCAGGAGTGATACGGCGGCGGTGAGGGCAGCTCCCACTCCAGTCCATGCGCGCCCTCCCAGGCCTTCTTGCCGACGCGCTCTGCGGAGCGCGCGCACTTCCAGATGATGTACGGGAACAGCAGCTGCGCCAGGCCGAAGCCGAAACCACCGATCGAGGACACCATGTTCCAGTCGGTGAACTGCACTGCGTAGTCGGGAATGCGGCGCGGCATGCCGGCGAGCCCGAGGAAGTGCTGCGGGAAGAACAGCACGTTCACGAAGATCGCCGACAGCCAGAAATGCCAGGTCGCGAGCTTCAGGTCGTACATCCTGCCGGTCCATTTCGGCAGCCAGTAGTACACCCCCGCCATGATGCCGAAGACCGCGCCCGGCACCAGTACGTAGTGAAAGTGCGCCACCACGAAGTAGGTGTCCTGGTACTGGTAGTCGGCCGGCACGATCGCCAGCATCAGGCCGGAAAAGCCGCCGATGGTGAACAGGAACAGGAACGCCAGCGCGAACAGCATCGGTGGCTCGAACGACAGCGAGCCCTTCCACATGGTCGCGGTCCAGTTGAACACCTTCACACCCGTGGGCACCGCGATCAGCATGGTCGACAGCATGAAGAACAGCTGCGCCGCGAGCGGCATGCCGACCGTGAACATGTGGTGCGCCCAGACGATGAAGGACAGGAAGGCGATCGAGGCGACCGCGTACACCATCGCCTCGTAGCCGAACAGGGGCTTCCTCGAGAAGGTCGGAATGACCTCCGAGACGATGCCGAACGCCGGCAGGATGAGGATGTAGACTTCCGGGTGTCCGAAGAACCAGAAGATGTGCTGGAACATCACCGGGTCGCCGCCGCCAGCGGCGGTGAAGAAGGTCGTACCGAAGAAGTGATCGGTGAGCAGCATGGTCACCGCTCCCGCGAGCACCGGCATCACCGCGATCAGCAGGTAGGCGGTGATCAGCCAGGTCCACACGAACAGCGGCATGCGCAGCAGCGTCATCCCCGGCGCGCGCATGTTTACGATGGTGACTATGACGTTGATGGCGCCGAGAATCGAGGAGGCGCCCATCAGATGGATCGAGAAGATCAGTATTGGGAAGGACGCCCCGGTCTGCAGCACCAGCGGCGGGTACATGGTCCAGCCGCCCGCGGGCGCCCCGCCGGGCACGAACAGCGACGACAGCAGCAGCGTGAACGCAAACGGCAGGATCCAGAAACTGAAATTGTTGAGGCGCGGCAGCGCCATGTCCGGCGCCCCGATCTGCATCGGAATCATCCAGTTCGCCAGCCCCGTCCACGCCGGCATCACCGCGCCGAAGATCATGATCAGCGCGTGCATGGTGGTCATGGAATTGAAGAACTGCGGATCGAAGAATTGCAGGCCGGGCTTGAAGAGCTCGAGCCGGATGAGCATCGCCATAAAACCGCCGATGAAGAACATCGTGCAGGCGAACACCAGGTACATCGTGCCGATGTCTTTGTGGTTGGTCGCGTACACCCAGCGCCGCCAGCCGTACGGCTTGTGGTCGTGGTCGTGGGAGGCAGCGGGTGCGAGCGGCTCGGCCATGTGCGACTCTCGGTAGAGCGTTTGGGCTGATCAGGAAGCGGTCGCCGCAGCTGCGGTCGTGGGCGCCGCGGGCGCGGCAGAGGGCGTTACCGGGGGCGCGGCGGGCGGTGCGGCGGCCTGCTTCTGCTCGGCGGCCTTGTCCTTGAGCCAGGTGGCGAAGTCCGCCTTGGAGCGCACGTCGACCACGATGGGCATGAAGGCGTGATCGCGGCCGCACAGCTCCGCGCACTGGCCGCGGTACAGGCCCGGCTTGTCCGTGTCCACCCTGAACCAGGCTTCGTTCACGAAGCCGGGGATCGCGTCTTTCTTGACGCCGAACTCCGGCACCCACCAGGAATGGATGACATCCGCCGCGGTGACCAGCAGGCGCACCTTGGTGCCGACCGGCACGACCAGCGGGTGATCGACGTTGAGGAGGTAGTGCTCGACGGTGTTGGGATCGATCCCGGAGAGCAGCTCGCGCGCCGCATCGCTCTTGCGGTCGAGGCGCGAGTAGTAGGCCACGCCGTCGTCGAGGTAGTCGTATTGCCAACCCCACTGGAAGCCGGTGACCTTGATGGTGAGCTCGGTCTTGGTGGTGTCCTCGATTTCCACCAGCGTCCTCGCCGCCGGCACCGCCATGGCGATCAGGATGATCACCGGCACCACGGTCCAGATGAATTCGACCTTGGTGTTGTGGACCAGGGTGCCGTCGGGGATCGCGCCCCTGGACTTGCTGTAGGTGATGATCGACCAGATCATCGCGCCGAACACCACCACAGCGATGGCGACACACACCCAGAAGATCTCCATGTGCAGGTCGTAGATCTTGCGGCTGATCTCGGTGACCCCCCGGGGCATGTTGAGCTGGCTCCAGCCCGAGTCAGCCTGGGCCGCGGGGAAGCCGGACGCCGCAGCGACAGCCAGGGCGAGCGGGGCGAGCTTTGCGCAAATCATCGTTACGTGCCTTACAGCGCGCACCCCGACCGTTGCAGGCGGCGCATCTCAAAAAAAGAAAGCAGACCAGCTCCGCGTGAAGGCCCTGGGGCCTACGGCCAGGAGGGCGACTCGTTGACGCGGCCGATTAGACGCTGCAACCGAAGCGCCAATCCACGCCGCTCCTCTTCCGTGAGAAAGCTGCCCAGCTCGCATTGGTGGCCGTGCGACTCAATGGTGAGCCGGCTCGGGTGCTGCTGAGCTGCGGAGCGGCGCAGTTTAACCTGCGCCCAATGCCGCGGGAACACGATCCGTGAGCAGCGCTCGCGCACCCGCAATTCGATGCTCACGTCGGCGTCGGTCACGGTGATGGTCTGGCGGTGGAAGCGGCACTCCAGGGACAGTTTGAGCGCCCAGCCGAGCAGCGCCATCTCGAGCCCGGCGAAAGGCAGGACCGGCCAGAAGCCCTTCATGGCGAGGAACGCGCCGACCCCACACGGGAGCACGCAGGCGCCGGCAAAAAACACCTGCGCCCCCCGCACGCTGAGCGAGCAGTTCGGGCAGATCTCGATGCGCAGTGGTTCACGGTCCACGGACGTCACGATGGTAGCGCGCCCTCCGCAGCCGCGATCAGCAAGTCCTTGAATGCACGCGGAATCGCGATCAGCCTCTGCATTTGCGGGGATTTGTCAGGGGGTCCCCTGCCTCCACTTACAAGGGGTAGAATCTCTCTCGTCAGACGAGGCACTGCCGGTACTCCAATCCGTCAGGAGGGAGACATGAGCGCTGTTCTACTCGCCGTGTTCAACGACTACGAGACGGCTGAGCGGGTGCGCGTGATGCTGGTCCGAGACGGGTTTCCTACGGATCGCGTGGAACTCACGGCCTCTTGTGAGCTGGGCCGGGCCGCCTTCGAACCCGCCGACTCGCTGCACGGCAAATGCGTCCAGTACTTCCGCACACTGCTAAGAGGCGACGACGAGCGGCAGTACCCCGAGATTCTCGCCCAACGTGTCGCCAACGGAGCAGCGACTATTACCGTGCTTCCGCGTGGTGCGATCGAGACGGCACGTGCGATCGAGATTCTTCAGCAAGCTCATCCGGCAGACGTGGTGGGACACGATCTCGCGAACCACGGATGGGAGCACGCGGCTGCCAAGCATGAAGGCTATTGGGTTCAGCACGTCTGGCTCCAGAGCTCGCCCGACACCGATTGTATCTACTGCCGTCTGTTCCCGGGCAGCTCGCACTGACTGCCCACCGAGCTGCGGCGCGTCGCGGCCGCGTGCGCAGCCTGGCATACACTGGGGATCACCGAGAGCCTGGCGCGGCAAGCGTGAGCCTCAACCGGTCCGTTGCGACAATGCTTTGGCCCTCAGCGGGATATTTCCAATCATGGCAACATTGCTGCAAATAGCCGGTCTTCTGCTGTTCCTGGTTTTATGGGGCGTGGCCTGGCGCAGGCAGCCAAATCTGGCCTTCGGAATCTTTCTTGGTGTGGCAATCGCAGCGGTGGTAGCCGCAGTCCTCAGGCCCTTCGATATGCACAACGTCCCACTCTGGCTGCCGCCGCTGCCTTTCGCAGTGGTCGCCATTTGCCTGCTCTGTTTTGGCATTTGGGCTTGGTTTTTGGGAAGAAACCGCTAGGCCAAGGCCCGTCGAAGCCGCCTCGATCACCGTGCCAGAGCGCGACCTATGCTGCGACACTCGCCTGACGGGCACCTCGACGCCGCAGGGCGGCACCGCTCCCACGTTAGACAGCGCTCATCATATTTCGGATGATCTGCACGCCATGGGCGTCAAGGGGGATTAGCGGATGGTGATGGCAGTTGCCTTGGTCCTGCTGGTGGTTGGAACGATCCTGTTCCACTTCCTGAGCCCGTGGTGGTTCACGCCGATCGCATCCAACTGGAAGATGATGGATGACACGGTGAACATCACATTCGTGGTCACCGGGATCGTCTTTGTAGCCGTCAACCTGTTCATGGCCTGTGCAGTCTTCCTGTACCGTCACCGCCAGGGACGACGGGCGGAGTACGCGCCTGAGAATAAAAAGCTCGAGTGGTGGCTCACGATACTGACGTCGCTCGGCGTCGCTGCGATGTTGACACCCGGTTTGTTTGTATGGGCCAAGTTCGTCACCGTACCGAAAGGGGCCGCGGTGGTAGAAGTGGTGGGTCAGCAATGGACATGGAGTTACCGTTTTCCCGGGCGTGACGGGGTATTGGGCAGCACTGATGCCAGGCTCATCACTCCTGACAACCCGTTCGGCATCGATCCAAAGGATCCCAGGGGCGCCGACGACATCTTGATATCGGGCCCCGAGCTGCATCTGCCCATCAATAAGCCGGTCAAGATGTTGCTGCGCTCCAAGGACGTCAACCACCAGTGGGCCGTGGCGCAATTCCGCGTCAAGATGGATATGGTGCCGGGCATGGTCACTTATTTCTGGGTCACTCCCACCCGCACCGGGCAATTCGACGTGCTTTGCGAGCAGCTATGTGGGCTGGCGCATTTCGCCATGCGCGGCCGCGTCGTGGTGGATGAGGAGAATGCGTTTCAGGCATGGTTGTCCAGTCAACCAACTTACTCCGAAACGAGAGCCCAGGTCGCGGGCAATGCTTCGGCAGGCCAGGCCCTCTATGTCGTGTGCAGCGCCTGTCATGGGCCCCAGGCGCAGGGCAATCAGACGCTCAACGCCCCGAAGCTGAGCAGCCAGGCCGGCTGGTACCTGGCCACGCAACTGCGGCATTTCAAGCAGGGAATCCGTGGGGCAAGCGATCAGGACATCTATGCAAAGCAGATGATACCGATGGCTGCGACGCTGGCTGACGACACGGCAATAGACAATGTCGTCGCCTATATCGATTCTCTGCCCGATGAACGCCCGCGACCCACCCTTTCGGGAGATCCTGACAGAGGCAAATCGCTGTACACGACCTGCGCGGCCTGTCACGGCACTGCCGGCCAGGGTATCTGGTCGACGAAGGCCCCCCGGCTAGCCCACATGAGTGACTGGTATTTGGCGCGACAACTGCATAATTTCCAGCAAGGTATTCGCGGTGGCCATCCACAGGACTTCGCCGGTGCACAAATGGTGTTGATGGCCAAAATTCTGCCTGATGACCGGGCGATCAATGATCTGCTTGCCTACATTCATACGCTGTGACGGCTGGGCCGCCGGCCGGATCGGCTGTTCGGGCCGCGAGGCGCGAGCGCGCGGCGAAAAGATGCGGAGGAGGGGTTTTTAATGGCATTCGTTGCAATCGCCGACCGCGACCACGCACTTCATGACCCGCAGACCTTCATCACGAAGTACATCTGGAGTCAGGATCACAAAGTCATCGCAATCCAGTACGCGATTACCGCCATTGCGATTGGCCTGGTTGCTTTGGGGATGTCAGTGTTGATGCGCCTGCAATTGGGGTTCCCGCATTTCTTCTCCCTCATCGTCCCGAGCAACTATTACCAGTTCATCACCATGCACGGCATGATCATGGTGATCTACCTGCTCACCGCGCTGTTTCTCGGCGGCTTTGGCAACTACCTCATTCCGCTGATGTGCGGTGCCCGGGACATGGTCTTTCCCTACATGAACATGGTCAGTTACTGGGTGTATCTGGTCGCGGTGCTGGTGCTGGTGGCCGCCTTTTTCGTGCCTGGCGGACCCACCGGCGCGGGTTGGACCCTGTATCCCCCGCAGGCTGTTCTTCCGGGTACTCCGGGAGCGAGTTGGGGCATCATTTTGATGCTGCTGTCGCTCGCCATATTCATCGTCGCATTTACCATGGGCGGATTGAACTATGTGACAACTGTCCTGCAGGCCCGCTGTCGCGGGATGACCTTGCTGCGCATGCCGTTATCGGTATGGGGCATTTTCATGGCCACGGTCCTCGGGCTGCTGGCCTTTCCCGCCTTACTGGTCAGCGCCGTCATGATGACGCTCGACAGCGTCCTGGGCACCAGCTTCTTCTTGCCCGCGGTCGTCTCGATGGGACAACCCCCCACGCACAGTGGGGGTAGCCCGCTGCTGTTCCAGCATCTGTTCTGGTTCTTCGGTCACCCGGAGGTTTATATCGTTGCCCTGCCGGCCTTCGGCATCGTCTCGGACCTGCTCAGCACCCATGCGCGCAGGCATATATTCGGCTATCGCATGATGGTTTGGGCAATCCTTGCGATCGGATGCCTGAGCTTCGTCGTGTGGGCTCACCACATGTACGTCAGCGGCATGAACCCGTATTTCGGTTTCTTCTTCGCCACGACCACGCTGATTATCGCCGTCCCGACCGCGATCAAGGTCTACAACTGGGTGCTGACGCTGTGGCGTGGTGACATTCATCTCACCGTCCCGATGTTGTTTGCCATCGGGTTCATCTTCACCTTCATCAACGGGGGCCTGACGGGTTTGTTCCTGGGTAATGTAACGGTGGACGTACCGCTGTCGGCCACCTACTTTGTCGTCGCCCACTTCCATATGGTCATGGGCGTGTCGCCGATCCTGGTGGTGTTCGGGGCGATCTACCACTGGTATCCCAAGATCACCGGCCGCATGTTGAATGACACGCTGGGCAGGATCCACTTCTGGCTGACATTCCTCGGAACCTATGCAATTTACCTGCCCATGCACTATCTGGGCATCCTGGGTGTGCCACGGCGGTATTACGCCTTCAGCGGCACTAACTTTATCCCGCCGTCGGCCGAGTGGGCGAATACGGCCATCACCATTTCGGCCCTGTTCGTAGCGGCCGTCCAAATGGTGTTTTTATTCAACCTGATCTGGAGTCTCTCCAAGGGCAAGCCGGCGGGCGGCAACCCCTGGAGGGCTACGACCCTCGAATGGCAAACACCCGACACGCCGCCGAAGCATGGCAATTGGGGTGCAAAGCTGCCGGTGGTCTATCGTTGGGCTTACGACTACAGCGTCCCGGGCGCCAAAGAAGATTTCATACCCCAAAACCAACCGGTCGATGCTCGCACCCCCGCCGGACGTGACCACGGAATCAAGTCGTGAGTCTTTCGGTTGCGTTTGTCGCCCTGCTCGCGGGGGTCGTTGTATGGGGCCTGCTGGCAAGAAGACTCACCGCCAAGCCGTGGGAGACGCCTGGATCGCGTGACGATGTCGAGGCGGAGGGCGCGCTAACTCTGCCGCCGGCCAAGGTCGGTCTGTGGATTTTGTTGGCGGTGATCACCTCACTGTTCGGGCTGTTCATCTCCGCCTACTGGATGCGTATGGAGCACGCCCACGGGGATTGGAGTCCGCTTGCGGTACCGCGACTGCTGTGGCTGAACACCGGCCTGCTGATCCTGAGCAGCGCCGGCATGCAAGGGGCGCGCGCGGCGGCAAGACGGGCACAGCAGGATCGTGTCAGGCTCGCTCTGATCGTGGCGGGCGTACTCGCCCTGGCGTTTCTGGCCGGGCAGCTCGTGGCGTGGCGCGAATTGAGTGCCTCCGGACATTTCATGGCGAATAGCCCGGCCATCGCGTTTTTCTACCTGCTGACCGGGGTGCACGGGCTGCACCTGCTCGGGGGCTTGTTGGTTTGGGGCAAGACCGTCGTTAGAATGGCGCACCCCGGCGTCGAGCTGCTTGATGTGGCCCTGAGCGTGGAGCTGTGTACCGTGTACTGGCATTACCTGCTGCTGGTGTGGCTGGTCCTGTTCGCTGTGCTGTTGTCCAGCTGAATCTTCGGGTCAAATTCGTATGGCAGAACATGCCCTGACAACTTCAGGAGAATCCACCTCGGCGCTCCCGGGCCTGCCGGGAGTCGTCTCCGACTGGTCGGCCGATAAGCAAGCCTTCCCGGTCCCCTGGGGCAAGGCGATGATGTGGATCTTCCTCCTCAGCGATACCTTCATCTTCACCTGTTTCCTCACTTCGTACATGAATGTACGAATATCCACCACCGCGCCCTGGCCGAATCCGAGCGAGGTCTTCTCCCTCGATATCGCAGGTGCGCACATCCCGCTCATCCTGATCGCGATCATGACCATGGTTCTGATCACCAGCAGCGGAACCATGGCGATGGCCGTCAACTTCGGCTACCGCCGCCATCGCGCCAATACCACGGCGCTGATGCTGATCACCGCGGCGTTCGGCGCCACGTTCGTTGGCATGCAGGCGTTCGAGTGGACCAAGCTCATCCGGGAAGGAGTTCGTCCCTGGGGGAATCCTCTGGGCGCGACGCAGTTTGGGTCGTGTTTCTTTATGATCACTGGTTTCCACGGCTTGCACGTATCGGCGGGCGTGATTTATCTGACTGTGGTAGCGCTGCGGGTGTGGCGCGGATTTTATGACCGCAAGGGGAGCTACGAGACGGTGGAGATCACCGGCCTGTATTGGCATTTCGTCGACCTGGTGTGGGTATTCATTTTCGCGT
>WNGI01001343.1_pt1 | contig 20296 bp, 19 predicted proteins | sample 5400621 | NCBI WGS metagenome assembly WNGI01 (sample SAMN13153374, study PRJNA577476) | soil metagenome | isolation source: 20 cm soil or saprolite under Garry oak tree replicate 1 | place: USA:California | collected 2016-06-15
CCTCACCGCGCGCGCCCTCGCGAACGCGAAGGAGAAGGACGTCCTCCTGCTCGACGAGCCGACGAACCACATGGACGTGGACACGATCGAGACGATCGAGGAGTTCCTCCTGGACATCGACGCGGCCGTCCTCCTGGCGAGCCACGACAAGTTCCTCCTCGACGCGATCGCGGAGAAGGTGATCGAGCTCGACCGTCAGCGGACCCTCGAGTACGTCGGCAACTACACGGACTACCGGGTGCAGCGCGACGCGATCGCGCGGGCCCGGGAGGCCCAGCGCCACCGGCATCAGAAGGAGCTGAAGCGGCAGCTCGCGATCATCGAGGAGTTCAAGTCCCGCAAGGTGTACGAGCAGGTGCTCTCCCGCAAGCTGCGGGTCGAGCGGATGCGGCGCGAGACGCCGGAGGCGCCTCCGACCGCCCCGCGCGCCTTCCGCCTCTCCTTCCGCAAGGGCGCCTCGGGTCCGGGGGTCGTGCGCCTCGAGGGCGTCGCGAAGTCCCACGGCGGCCGCCTCCTCTTCGCCGACGTCGACCTCGAGCTCGCGAAGGGGGACAAGCTCGGCCTCGTCGGTCCGAACGGCGCCGGGAAGACGACCCTCCTCGAGGTCCTGATCGGACGCCAGGAGGCGGACGCAGGTTCCGTGTTTCGAGGCAAGAACCTGGCCATCGGCTACTTCGCCCAGGAGGCGGAGGAGCTCGACTTCTCCCGCACCCTCCTGGAGGAGATTAGCAGCGTGCGCCATCCGCCGCCACCGGAAGCCTGGGCGAGGGGCCTCCTCGGTCGCTTCTGGTTTCGTGGGGACACGGTCCACAGCCGGGTCGGCCAGCTGAGCGGAGGTGAGCGTGCGCGCCTCGCCCTCGCGAAGTTCATCGCCCAGGACTACGACCTCCTCGTCCTCGACGAGCCGACGAACCACCTCGACATCGAGAGCCAGGAGATCGTCGCGGCCGCCCTGCAGACGTATCCGGGCATGCTGCTCGTCGTGAGCCACAACCGCAGCTTCCTGAACGAGGTGGCGAACAAGATCGCGGTCATCGCCCACCAGCGCCTCGCCGTATTCCAGGGGACGTTCAAGGACTCGTGGGCCGCGGCGAAGATGGCGGAGTTCATGGCGGTGAAGCAGAAGCCGCGGTACCGCGTCCTGCGCGTCGTCAAGGACTGGGAGACCGGGACGGCGTACCACGGCGGGGACGTGATCGCGCTCCACGGAGCAGAAACCCAAGCGTTCTTGCGCCTGCTCCGGTGGGCGGAAGCGAACGGCCGAGTGGAGCGCATCGAGACGTAAGGCTGTCGGCGGCGACGGTCCCCTTCCTTACTTATAGCCCCGTCCACGAATGAAGACCTCGACGACCTTCACTTCTCGTTCAACGACCGCGTGGATCGCCCGGTAATCTCCAATCCGGATCCGAAACTTCGTTGGATTCGTCCCTTCAACGACTCGGATGTCGGCCTTCGGACGAGGTCGAAACGGATCCTCCTCGAGGACACGCAAACCCTTTACGATGCGAGTTCGGGTTCCGGCAGGCAGTTTGCGCAGCTGCCGCGCCGCGGTCTCCGACAGCGTGACCCGGAACGTCATGCCTCATCCAATGGGATGAACTCCTCTTCCTCGAGGATCCTGTTCCACCATGCGTCGAGTTCTTTGATGGATGCTCGTTCAATCAGTTCCCGGATCACCTCGTCGTAAGTCTGGCCCTTAGAGCCCATCTTGCGGAGCATTTCCTTTGTTTCCTTCTGCAGAGAAATCGTCGTCGTGCCGGCCATGTCATGGTCACCATGGCCTCCATGGTACTTATGCTTGACCATGTACTGTTGTTCCGAGACCAGCAACGTGTAAAGGGTGATGGTCCCTGAGGTCCCTCGCGTCCGCGTGGCTACGGGTCTCAGTCGATTCCATGGAGAGGTCATCCTTGCCAGCATCCTCACGGGCACGGCCTTTCCCGCGGCGAAGTACGTTCTCGGATTCATCGATCCGTTTACCTTCGGCTTTCTTCGCGTCGGTATCGCTTCGGTTTTTGCCGCGCCAATCTTCCTCTTTCATCGATCCGCCCGGATCGACGTATTTCTCGATCGGAGCGTGTGGTCGGTTGGATGCCTGAGCGCCCTTTCGATTAGCCTGCTACACCTTGGCGTGGCCCTCACGACGGCATCCAAGACGAGCCTGATCATCAGCTTCAACGTCGTTTTCGTCGCGATCTTCTCGGTTGGGATCTTGAAGGACCGGTTGACGCGGAGCCAGATCATTGCAATTGGACTCTCCGTCGTCGCGATCGTGCTCCTGACCATCGGAGGCGACCCGCTACGCCTCCTCCGGATTGAGGCGGTCGGAGATTCGCTCGCGTTCGGTTCGGCCGCCGTGTCGGCGTACACGGTCGTGCAGACGAAACGACTCCTGGTTCGGTTCGACTACCTGAATCTCGGTGCGGCGGTCCTCCTCATCGCCGCCCTGAGCCTCGTCGTGCCGCAGGTCATCTTCGGAGGCCCTGTGGCTCTCCCATCCGTGGGCTGGGGTGTTTTGCTCTGGACAGCCGTTGTTGCGACGCTCGGAACGACGCTCCTTTGGACGTCCGGGCTGGGGCATATTAATGCGACCGTCGCGTCGCTTTTGTTCGCCGTCCAAGTCTTCGTCGCCGCGACGCTCTCGATCGCCCTCCTCTTCGAATCGATCAGCGCCGCGTTCCTCATCGGGGCCGTCCTCTCTCTCGCCGCCGTCCGACTTGCGGTCAAAGATGCGTGACACGCCCGACATCGGCGCGGGAACCTATTTGTCCGAGACCACTTGGCCCTTGGAAACGAGCGTCTCGCCGTCGACCTGGAACGTCGCGTCCAACAGAATCGCATCGAGATGCGACTTCGAGACGACATCGCCGCCCCCCTGAGGGAACATGCTCGAACCGAGGGCGATGTTCACGCCTCCACGGAGCGACTCCGCATCCACCGGCGTCAGGGCGGAGAGGCTCGCCCGTGCGTCGAGGCCGAATCCCGTATGTGAGAAGTGATACGAATCCCGGTCGGAATACGAGGTGAGCCACGCGGCCACCCGTCGTGCGTCTCGCCCACCCGCGATGTCCATCGCCCTCCCGGCCTTGACGCGGATCGCGACGGGCTCGTCCGGGAGGAAACACCTCGGGTACAGGGAGATCGGTCCGTCGACCATGAAGAGTCCGTCGACGGCTCCCCGTTCCGGGTAGAAGGTGATCGCGGACACTCCGATGCTGTCGTACAAGTGGTTGGGCTTCTCGACGAAGCCTGCCTGGTACGCGAAGCGCCGCGAGCCGCAGCGTATCGTGGCGTCCGTTCCTTTCGGAGACGTGATTCGAATCTCCCGCGCTCCCGCCAGGCCCGCGATGAGTCGCTTCGCCTCGTCCGCGATTTGCTGCCGAGGGACCAATCGCTCCACGTCGTCCTCCTCGAGCAAGACCTGGAGGATCGAGACCCCCGCTCGAAGCGTGTCTGCGTTCGCGGTCGTGTAGAGCCATGGCTGCGTCGCAATGTCGACCACGAGATCGCAGTCTCGGAAGGCTTTAAGGGCCGCCTCGGGAGGCGCCGCCAGGAGTTGACTTGCGGTCTCGGTGCCCCGAAGGAGGAGGGGACGCGCTCCTCGAACTAGCGCCGCCGTGAGGAACGCCTGAGGGAGCGGCCCGCGCTTCGCGGTGTCCGTCCAGATCGCGACCCGGTCGTCGTGGTCGATGCCACAGAGTCCGAGGATCGTGGTCGCGGCTGCTACCGTCTCCGGTCGGCTCTCCATTTGCTCGCCCCCACGCCCCGCGCCAATCCCGAAGGACTCGGTGATTAGCCCTTGCTGAGCTGGTTCCAGTGGTCACTCTGGCGGCCCTCGGCCGGGTTGAACACGTAGCCGCCGATCCAGTCACGGAAGACGTGAAAGTTGAGCGGCTGCTCCATCGTGATTACGGGGACGTCGTAGTAGGCGGCCCACTGGATCTGCTGGTACATGCCGAACCGCACGTTCTGGTCCAGCTCCCGGGAGGCCTGGTCGACGAGGGAATCAACCGTGGCGTTGTGGTATCCTGCAAGCGCGGACCGCCAGCCCAAACTGTGCATCATCGGGAACGCGTAGATGTGCGGATCCCAGAAGTAGCCGCCCCACCAGAACATCCACATCGGCAGCGCGCCGTTCACGTAGAGGTCGATGAGGGGCCCGACGTCGAGGACCTGGACCTTCAGGTCGAAGGCTGGGTTGATTTGCTTCAGGCTTTGTGCCAGGAGCTCCCCGCGGATCTGCATCTCGTCGTTCGGCTCGTGATACAAGGTGAAACTGAACCCGTTTTGCCAGACGGGGCCGGGAGCGGCCAGTGAGCCGCCCCACGCGAGCTTGAATTCGTCGGCGGCTTTCACCTGGTCGAACGGGTACGAGGGCACGCTCGGATCGTTCGCCCACATCGGCGGAGGAATCGGGGAGTTCGGCCGCACGGCGAGGTTTTGGTACGCAGACTGCAGGTACTGGTCGTACGGCATCGCGTAGTTCATTGCCCGCCGGACGTGGAGATCGCTGAAGAACGTCGCGTTGATCCCGGTCGTGCAGCACGGCACCTTTGCCATGTTCACGGTCTGTGACATCCCGGTGAAATGGATAAACGCCGTCCGGCCTCCGGAGATGATCTTCACGCCCGGAGCCGTTTCGATCTGGGATTTGAACTGCGGAGTCACGTCCGCCTGGTCCGCGTCGCCCGCCTTGAGCAAGGCAATCCGCGTGCTCGCCTCCGGCGCAATCAGCAAGACGACCGTGGTGACGCTCCTCGGCGGCCCCCGCCAGTAGTACGGGTTCGCCTCGAGGATCAGGCGTTGACTCGGATCCCAGCGGACGAGGTTGTACGGCCCCGTCCCCATCGTATGACGCTGCATCCACAGGTCATCCTTCCCCGTCCAGTTCACACTCGTGTCCGCGGGATTCCATCCGCCGTGGCCGATCACGTACGCTTGTGACAGGATGTAGGTCGGGTTGAGTCCCGCGAGGACCTGGAGGAACGGCGCATAGACGTAGCGAATGTGGAAGAGCACGTCCTGTCCCTGGACCTCGATCGCGTTCGCGATCGTCGTTCGGTCCGAGCTACCGCCGGTCAGCGGATCGACCAGGAACGGAGCTTCCCCGAACGCTCCGGGCGGGTTCATCGTGAGGAGCCGTTCAAAGGAATACTCGACGTCCTGTGGCGTGAGGGTCGTTCCATCCGCGAACCGGACGCCCTGACGGATCGTGAAGCGGTACGTCAAGCCGTCCGCGGAGATGCCGCCGTTCGCGATCGTGGGCACCTGCGTCGCCAAGGCTGGCACCAATGTGTTCGGGTCGCCGGCGGCCCATGTGAGGAGTTTGTCATAGGAATTCATTAAGACCTCGCCGGCGACGTAATCGAAGATCTTGATCGGGTCGATGAAGGCCGGCTCCCATACGACTGCCTTGAAGTAAGTTTTCGGGTTCGGCACGATGCCGCTGTAGGGAACGAGCGGAGGCAGCACCTGGACCGTGTTGAAGACCTTGGCCGTCTGGCCGTTCGATGCCGTCACCTCGAGACTCACGGGGTAGTTTCCTGGCGACGCCCACACGTGGCTCGTCGTGGCCGTGGTCGCCGTCGCGCCATCCCCGAAATTCCAACGGAAAGCGGTGATGCGGGTCGTATTCTGGTTCCACCGCCCGGCATCGAGCGAAAAGGCCCACGAGCTGGAGCCGTTGAAGCTGACGGGTTGATTCACGCGGACCACGCTGGCGTTCGCGATGATCACCGCGGTAGGAGCGCTGGCGTTGTCGGGTGTCAGGCCGGGCCTCAGGACCTTGAGCAGGATGAGGGAATCCGTTCCGATCACGGACGCGCCGGCGTTGTCTGTGACGGTCAGGACAATGATGAATCTCCCGGGATCGGGGTAGGAAACATTCACCTGCTTCCCGGCTGCCAAAATACCGTCACCGAGGGTCCAATTGAATGCGACGATCGTGCCGTCGGAATCGCTCGACGCGGAACCATCCAACTGGAGCGGCTGGCCGGTGTCCACGATCTCTTTGCTAGCGAGCGCGCGGGGCACAGGCGGATTGTTTGACACCGGACCCTTGGGCAAACTAAGATAATAATACGTCCCACCGGAAAGAACGACGAGGACGACGATTGCGACCGCGATCCACTTCAAATTCGACTTCTTCGGCACCCCTTCCGGTGCCGGAGGGCTCTCTTGCACGATCCTCCTCCCTGCGCTACGAAGGCGCCCGGGGGCAAAGCCGTAACCCCGCCATTCGCCGGCTACCGTCGCAGCCTCGGATCGAGCAAATCACGGATCGCATCCCCCAGGAGATTCCAACCGAGCACGAAGAGGAAGATGGCGAGCCCGGGGAATGTGACGGTCCACCAGCGGCCGTCCAGGATCCAGTTTCGGCCGTCGCTGATCATAAGCCCCCATTCCGTCGTCCCCGGTTGGGCGCCGAGGCCGATGAAACTCAGAGCCGACGCGACCAGGACCGTCGTCCCGAGATCCATGGTCGCGACCACAAGGAGCGGTCCGATCGCGTTGGGGACGATGTGGCGGGCGATGATCCCCCGCGTGCGAACCCCAAGGGCTCGAGCCGATTCCACGAACCCTTCGTTCTTGATGCGGAGCGTTTCCCCCCGCATGATTCGCGCATACGAAGGCCACCAGACGAGCGCGAGGGCGACGATCAGGTTCTCAATCGACCGTCCCAGCACGGCGGCGACGGCGAGGGCGAGGACCAACCCGGGGAGGGACATGAAGAGATCTGTGATCCGCATGATGACGGACTCCACGCGCCCTCCGACGTATCCCGCGACCCCTCCCGCTGCGAGGCCGACGAGGAACGAGATGCCAACCAACGTAAACGCAATGCGAATCGAAATGCGCGTTCCCCAAATCACGCCGTAATAGATGTCCGTCCCGAAGGGCCCGGTGCCGAACGCGAACTGGGAACTCGGCGGCTGCGGGTCCGTGATGAACGTCTTCGGGATCACGTAGGGATCGGCGGAGCTTGGAGGGGCAAGGACGGGCGCCAACACCGCGATCAGGAGGAATCCAATGACGATGGCGAGACCGAGGAGGCCCAACGGGCTGCGACGGAACAAGTAGAGGTAATAGCGGAATTCTTCCAAGCGCCGTGCCAGGGCCCGTCGGACGATCTCTTGACGCGACAATTGGACCGCGGTCGACTCGGCAACGGCCACGTCAAGTCCCACCCACGCGGATTCGGGGATCGAGATAGACGTAGGCGAGGTCAACGATCAGATTCGAGATGATGTACACCCCGCCGACGATGAGCGCGAATCCGAGGATGGCCGCGTGGTCCAGCGTGAGAGCCGACCGAGCCCCCCACCGCCCGAGGCCAGGCCAGAGGAACACGAGCTCGACCATGACCGCGTAGCCGATCAGCCCGCCGAAGTACAGACCCGCCACCGTCGTCACGGGGATGAGCGCGTTTCGCCGCGCATGTTTTCGGATGACCTGTGACTCGTCGAGCCCTTTAGCGCGAGCGGTCCGGACGTACTCGCGGTTCAACGTGTCGAGCATGCTCGAACGCATCACGCGGGTCACGAGGGCCATATTCCCCGCCGCGAGTGTGACGGCCGGGAGAATCAGGTGAGCGAAGGCGTCGACGAATACCCGCCCGTTCCAGTTCAGGATCGAGTCGAGGAGAAGCAACCCCGTGTATTCCCGGAACGTGCCGTTCGGCGGGAATTCGCTCAACACGACCGTGTCGCTCAGTCGCCCAGGACCGATCCAGTGGAGTTGGGTGTAGAATACATACAGCAGGAGCAGGCCCAGAAAGAATCCGGGAAGCGCATACCCACCGAGGGCGAAGAGCCGTGTCGCGTGGTCGATCGGGCGGTCTCGCTTCACCGCGCTAACGGTCCCGAGCGCAATCCCTCCAAAGAGAGAGAGGAGGAAGGCGGTCAGGGCGAGTTCGAGGGTCGCAGGAATAAACGTGACGATCGCGTTGAGGACCGGGATTCCCTGGCTACGCGAGAAGCCCCAATCGCCGCGAAAGAGGCCGAGCATGTAGTAGTAGTACTGAACCGGGATCGGATCGTTGAAGTGATAGATCTCCTTGATGCGCGCGATGTCCGCCGCCCCCATCTGCGGCGTGACGTACGCGCTCGCAGGATCCCCGATCAGCCGCGTGAGCGCGAAGATGATGACGGTGAGAGCCAGGAAGATGGGGATCGTCCCGAGGAATCGGCCGATTACATACCGGACGATCGCCTTCACAGGTCCGCCCTCAACGCTCCCCGCGACCTAGGATTTGCTCGAGGGAATCTTAAGCTTCGGGTGGACGATTTTCCCGTCTTCTACAACCAATTTGCCGTCGAGGTGCATGGACTGGTGCATCACGACAATGTCCACGTGGGACTTCGCGCGTGTCTTGCCGCCCAACCCCCGGAAGAGGTTTCCTCCGAATGCGATGTTGATGCCTCCCTCGATGCTCTCGACCTCTTGGGCCTTGTCAAGCGACGCGCGGGGATCTCCCCCGAAGCCTGTGTGGGCGATCACATAGGAGTTCGGATCGTTGAAGGCGTGGAGCCATCGTTCGAGCCGGAGCGCTTGATCCCCTCCTTCGACTTTCACGAGCCGCCCGCCGTCGACGGTCAGCTTAATCCGCTCGCGCAAGTGCATCGGCTCCGGGAACGTCCACACGAAGTCTCCCGGCTCCAGCACCATCGTGCCGTCCATGCGATCCTCGAGGGGAGCGACCGCGTAGATCGCCGTCGCGGCGCTGTCCCAGTCCTCCGGCTTGCGGACCACTCCGTCCTGGCCCCAGCCGGGGCGACCGTGGCAGTCGGCGACGATGTCCGTCCCCGCCTCGGAGGTGATCCGGACTTTGTTGGCTTGGTCGAACATACTCGCCGCGGCTTCCGCCCGCCGAACTTGACCTTCGTTCGGCGTCATCTTCGCGAGGCTTGCTTCCTCCGCAAGGACCTGGAGAACACGACTTCCGTTGTCGAGGATCGCGTTGAGCCCCTTCGTGTACAACCACGCGTCCGTCGCGCAGTCCACGACCATCGTGCTCGCCTTCATGAGTTCCAACGCGGAGCGCGTGGGCTCTTGCAACATGATGCGTCGCTGCGGGAAGACCGCGAGGATCGGTTCCACCCCGAGACCCAAGGCGGCCGCAAAGAAACTCTGCACGATCGATGGCGACTTTCCGGTGTCCGCGTAGACAACGACTTCGTCGCCCTCTTTGAGTTCGCAGTGCTTCAGAATTTTCGTTGCGCTTCGGACCAGGTCCATTCCTTGTACTCCGATCATCGGTTTCCCTCACAGGACGTAGAGCGATTCCCGTAGCCCCTCCGAGTCCGTCAGCAAGACGCCGCCGTCCGGGGTGACCCTGACGAGGTCCTCGACATGGTAGGCGTCCCGCGGGCCTGTCCGGATGAACGGCTCGACATAGAACACCATGTTCTCCTCTAATGTCATCTCGTTGTACGGTTGGATCATTGGCTCTTCGTGAAGGCCGATCCCAATCGAATGGCCAATGTGGGGCGCGTCGAACGGGTAGTCATAGGATTTGACGGTTTCCGCGGCCAGATGCCAGAGCTTGCTTGCGGGGGTGCCTGGTTTCATGGCTTGGATCACCCGACACTGCGCTTCGTAGATGGCCTTGTATCGACGCACCTGTTTTGGCGAGGGTTTCCCGACGACGCCGGTTCTTGCCACGTCTGTCTGGTATCGGTCGTATAGGCCGCCGACGTCGCAGCGGATGAGGTCTCCTGTTCCCAATTTTCGCGGACCGGGCACGGGATGTGCATCGCCGCAGTGCGAGCCGGCACCCATGCACAGGAAGGAAATTTGCCCGAGCCCTCGCGAGAGCATCGCGTTCGACATCATGACGGCAAGCATGCGTTCTGTGTCGCCCACTCGAGCGCTCTCCCACGAGTCGATGATGGCCCGCTCCGTCACTTCCCCTCCGCGCCTCAGGGTTTCGATTTCCGACTTCGCCTTAATCGCGCGAATGCGTCCGAGGACGTGTTCGACAGGGAGCCACTTGGCCTTCGGAGCGGTTTGGGAGAGACGTTCGCGGTACATCGCGCTGATGTGCCGGCTCTCGAATCCGATCGCTCCGTCGGAGAGTCCCCTTTCTTTCAGGAGCGCTCCGAGGACGTCGACCGGGTTCTCGGCAAACTCCACGTACGGTCGGACGTCCTGAATGGCGGATTCCTTGCGAACGAGGGTCTCTTCGATCACGCAGACCAGGAACGTCGGATCGCCGTCCTTGGGTACGAGCAGCAGCGCGAGACGATCGGGGATGGCCCGGATCGTCATGATGTGGCTGCCCGAGAAGTAATACGTGTTCTCCAGCGAGCTCGCGACCACCGCGTCGAGGTCGCCCATCGATTCCTTCAGCCGACGAATGCGTTGGTTCACCAGTTGCTTTTCCAAGCTTACCCCTCCCCTCCGAGTTCCTTGAACAGAAACGATCCTCTCGCGAGGACCTTCGTCCCCCCGACGTAGAAGTCCGCTCCCAAGACTGTGCAGTCGGCGTGGCTGGCGGCCACGTTCTTCCCGCCCACCGAGCCTTTGCCTTTGCGGAACTCGATGTCAATCGTATTGGCGCCAAAGGCGACGATGACCCCTCCGTGCATTGCCTCCCATGCGACCCAGTCACGATCTTCGATTAGTTTTGGAGGAGGTCCCGATTCTTCGTCGAAGCCGAACCCTAAGTGTGCCACGACCCCAAGGTTCGCGTCGCCAAAGGATTCGAGCCAGCTTTGGAAGCGGTCCGCGTCGGCGCCGCCCTTGACCTCGGCGATGCGTCCCCCCCGGATGGTCACCCACACGGGACTTGACGCGATGAAACTCGGACCGCCCGCGAGGTAGAATGTGGAGTTGAGGACGACCTCGCCCTCCACGGAACCTTCGATCGGGCAGACGTTGACAAAGGCGGTCCCCAGGCTGTCCCATTCCCCCGACTCCCGGACGACGCTATCCTGCGCGGCCGGCGAACGTCCCTCGAACGACGCCCGCAGTTCGCTCCCGTCCGGCGAACCGATTCGGACTTCCGTTTCGCCGTCGAACAGGGATTCGACGAACCGCGCCCGTCGGGCAACCTCGGCGCGCGGACGTTTCTTGAGGATATTTTCGCTCGGCATGAGCACTTGGAGCATGCGCGCACCGGCGCGCATGATCTTCGTTGTCGCCGGCGTATAGAGCCACGACTCGGTTGCGAGATCGATGATGAAATCGGAGTTGGCCATCGCCTCGACGGCCTGCGGGGGCGGTTCGACAAGGGGCTTGCGCGAGGGGACGCGGATTGTTGCCGGATCGACGCCCGCTCCTTGCGCGGCAGCCATGAAGGCATCGAACACCTCCGGCTCTCGGCCAGTGTCTCCGTAGATGGTCATCGTCTCTCCGGGCCGAAGGCCGCACGCCTCGTAGATCTCCCTTGCCGCCTGAACGTAATCGGGCCAGCGTTTCACGCGGGACCCTCCCGGTTGACCGCATCACCGAGTCGAATGGACGCCACCTCACGCTTGGAGTCCGGGGTAGACGAACTCCCCCGCGCGGATGATGGGCTGGTCGTCGAGGAGGAAGTCTCCCCCGAGGGTCGTGAGGTCTGCATGCGCCTTCGCATCGTTTACCCCGCCGATCCCTCCCGGAAGCCCCACATTGGAACCCAATGCGAGGATCGTGTTCCCATTCATTGACTCCCACCCCGCGATGTCGTTCGGGATCGGTGGCGGCCCGGCCCGGGCGTCAAGTCCAAAGCCGATGTGGCTGCTGACGAACATCTTGTCGTCGTGGAAGGACCGCAGCCAGCGATCCAGGATCCGAGCCTCGGATCCCCCCTCGACCTTCGTCACGCGCCCGTCCTTGTACGTCAAGGTGGTCGCCTCATTGCAGATGAACTGATGACCCGGAATCAGGAACATCGTCCCGTTCACGACAATCTGGCCGTTGACGGAGTCCTCTTTCGGGAAGACATTGCACATGCCGAGGGTGAGGCTGTCCCAATCACCGGGATGGACGACGGCCCCGAATTGGGGCATCGGTTTGCGGCCAGAGAAATCGGCGGTCAGTTCCTTTCCCTCTGTGACGACTGTGAGCGTCGTGGCGCGATTGAAGAGCTTCTCGGCGAGCTCGACGCGCTCTTGAACCGGCCGGGTCGGAGGCCGGGCCAGGATGGCATCTTCCGACGCGAGCACCTGAAGCATGCGCGTTCCCGAGGCGAGGACATCGTATGTCGCTTGCGAATACAACCAAGGAACGGAGGTCAGGTCGAAGACGACGTCGGCGGCCTTCATCGCCTCCACGGACACGGGGGATGGGTTCTCGAGCACGCGCCGGGTAGGCGACGCAACGAGGCTCACGTCCGCTCCGGACGCGACGGCCTCTCCGAAAAACGCATCGACGGTGGCCCGTGTTTTGTTCGTGTCCGTGTACACGACGACCGTTTCGCCGGGCCTGACCAAGCAAGCCTCCATTGTCAATCGCGCTGCGCGCATCAGGTCTGATCGACGTTCTTCCATGCCGCCCCCTCGCGAATCTTAACGGTTGATACTGTAAAGCGCTGATGGCGACATTGGGCGGGGTTCGAGTGTCGACCGGGAACAAGGTTTATCAACGAGTCGGATGCTTTTCGTGCTGCCTTCTTGGAGTCTATCGGATCCTTGCAGGAGGGGGAGTGAACCTGTACCGGATGCGATGCGCCATTCGACATGACGGTTGCTGGGCGACGAATCTCGGGAGTGTCCCGAGTGTGTACGATTTGAAATTCTGGGCCGGAGTTCGGCTCGATCGGACGCGCATCATGGGGACATTCGTCGCAAGATCCAGAGAGCCTATCGATGTCCTCAAGTACAACGCCTATCCCCTCGAGTTCGTTGAGGTGCTCGAGGAGGAGCCGACACCGAACGACTTTCAGTATTCCGTTGAATACGTCGCCCTCGATCGTCGGAAGGACACGACGATCAACCTCATCTTTGAATCGGGATGTGTCTTCGAACCGCCCGCGACCGTGAACGGACCCTTCGAAAACCACAACTTGCTAGCGCCGCGGAAGCTCAATTTTGTGAAATTGAAATCCATCCTTCAAAAGCACAAACGGGAGTTCAAGATACTGAGCGTGAAGGAGATCCGAACCGGAGGCCAGGAGATCCCGAAAGTGAGTTGGAGGAAAGAATTGACCCCGCGGCAGTTGGAGGCCGTTCAACTCGCATACCGGAAAGGGTTCTATTACTACCCGAGGCACGTCCACATCGCGGAGCTCGCGGGGGAAGCGAAGCTGAGCCGGTCCACGTACCAAGAACACCTCCGACTCGCCGAGGTCAAACTGATTCGCTCGCTCATGCAATCCGAGGAATGAAGCGCCGGCATAGGCAGGCATCGTCATTATACGTCGCCGGGTTATCCGAGCCGGGGGAGGAGCACGCAGGACGTGCTGGCTCGTGCGGATGTTGCCTCCGACGCAGCGCAGCCGCTGCTTCGCGTGGAGGATCTCAGGGTTCATTTCGAAACGTACAAGGGAACCGTTCGCGCGATTGACGGGGTGACGTTCGACATCGGTCGCGGCGAGATTCTGGGTCTCGTCGGGGAAACCGGGTGTGGGAAGTCTGTCACCGCGCTGAGCACGTTGCGGCTTCTTGTGTCGCCCCCCGCGAGGATCCTGAAGGGCCGCGTGATGTTCGAGGGCCGCGATCTCTTGCGGACGCCCGAGGATGAGATGAACAAAATCCGCGGCAACCGAATCTCGATGGTCTTCCAAGAAGCCATGAGCAGCTTGAATCCGGTCCTCCCGGTCGGTGCGCAAGTGGCGGAGAGCGTCTTACTCCACCAACGCGAGTCCGTTTGTGACAGCGTCCTCAGCGGCCCTGCGGGTCGCATGGACCGGAGCCCCCTCAGAAACCTCCGGTCCCGAGCCTTCCGATGGATGGTCCGACACTACCGCGAAAAACCGCGATCCGCGCTTTTCCGGACGTTGGACCGGATCCCGATTCTCCGTCGGTGGTCGCGACCCCTGGAGCGGGAGGCGCTTCGCAGGACCGCGGATACGTTTTCGAATGTCCGACTTCCGGAACCGGAGGCCACGCTTGACAAGTTCCCTCACGAGTTGAGCGGGGGAATGCAGCAGCGGGTCGCGCTCGCGATGGCCTTGGTCTGCCGGCCCGCCCTGCTCATCCTTGACGAGCCGACTACGGCATTGGATGTAACGATCGAAGCTCAGATCCTCGAACTCGTCAAAGCGCTGAGGGCCGAGTACGGCATGAGCGTCCTCTTGATCACCCACGACCTCGGGATTGTGGCTCAGACCTGCGATCGGGTCGCCGTGATGTACGCGGGGAACGTGGTCGAGTCCGCGGATGTCATCGAGCTCTTCTCGAAGCCGCTTCATCCGTACACGACCGCATTGCTACGCGCGATCGTGAGTCCCCATCAGACCGGAGACCTCGAGGTAATCAAAGGCTCGGTCCCGGACCTGCTTCATCCCCCAGACGGTTGTCGTTTTCATCCTCGATGTCCCTTCGCGATGGATGTCTGCCGCGAGCGGAAGCCGCCGACAACGCTCGCATCCACAGGTCACGAGGTCGCTTGCTTCCTGTACCCGGAGGGACCCGCATGAGTTCGGCGCTCTTGGTCGCCTCGGACCTCACGCGCATCTTTCCCGGCCGGGAGCGGCTGTTCGGTCAGACGGAGCTACCCGTCCACGCGATCGACCACATCAACCTCGAGATTTATCCCGGTGAAACCCTCGGGCTCGTCGGTGAGAGCGGCTGCGGAAAGACGACCCTCGGCAAGTGCTTGATCCAGCTCCTCCCGCCGACCGGTGGCGATGTGTTTTACAACATCCCCGAGAACGAGCTCCGGGAGGCGACGTCCCTCGTCCGCCGAGGCGAGGATGGCGAACGACTCGAAACGATTCGGCGTCGCTATGCGTTGAATCGACGTCCGCCGGAGGAGATGCGGCGGCTTCGGAAGGAACTCCAGATCGTCCTACAGGATCCGTTCTCGTCGCTCAACCCAAGGATGCTGGTCCGCGATATCCTCATCGAACCGTTCCGATCCCATGGGATCCCGCAAGCCGAATGGATGGAGCGCGCGGTCAAGCTTCTGAGTCGTGTCGGGCTGTTGGAGGATCACCTTTGGCGCTATCCCCACGAGTTCAGCGGGGGGCAACGGCAGCGAATCTGCATCGCCCGAGCCTTGGCCCTCAACCCGCAATTCATCGTCCTCGATGAGCCCACGTCGGCTCTCGATGTTTCCGTCCAGGCTCAGATCCTGAACTTGCTCCGAGGTTTGCGGCGGGATCACCGCACGGCTTTCCTATTCATCAGCCACGATCTCCGCGTGGTGCGCTACATGGCCAATCGGATCGCCGTCATGTACCTCGGGAAAATCGTGGAGGTCGGGACCAAAGAGCAGCTGGAGAAATCGCCGAACCGTCATCCGTACACGGAGGCCTTGCTCGGTGCCGTGCCGGAGCCCGATCCCCGACTCCGAGAGAAACCTGCACTCCTCTCCGGCGAACTGCCGAGCGCGCGGAACCCGCCGTCCGGTTGTCGGTTCCGAACTCGATGCCCGCTCGTGCAATCCGTCTGCGCCGAGCAGGAGCCCCCGCTCGTGGCGCGCGAACCGCATCACCTCGTGGCATGTCACTTCCGGTAAGCCGGCCAAGGCTGGGCTCGAGTTCTTGATGCCCGCGACGCTACCCCGGCGAGGACGAGGATGCTAGGAGATCTACCGTCAGATCCGGCGCTGGATTACATCGACGCGCACAAGGAGCCTCACACAGCGCGCCTGTTGAAGTTGCTCAAGCAGCCGAGCGTGAGCCCGACGGGTGAAGGCGTCGTCGAGTGTGCCCACCTTCTCGCCAAGATGTTCGAGGAGATCGGCTGTCCTCAACCCGAGCTCATCGAGACTCCCGGAAATCCCGTTGTGTATGGAGAGATCCCGGGGTCCGGACCAAAGACATTGCTCGTCTACCTGATGTACGACACGCAGCCGTACGACGACGCCGACCTCTGGCACTATCCGCCACTGGGCGGTACGATCGACGCGATGAACCTCCCGGGAGGCCACGTGCGGGCGCTGATCAGTCGAGGGGCGATGAACTCGAAAGGACCGTTGGTCATGTTCTTGAACGCGCTCGAAGCGATCCTCTGGACACGAAGGGAGCTTCCTGTGACCGTAAAGCTCATCGCTGAGGGAGAGGAAGAGCTCGGGAGCAAGCACCTTCCGAGTTTCGTGAAGACCAACCGAACGCGGCTGTCCGGTGCGGATGCTACGTTCTTCCCATATCTGATCCAGAGCGCGGCGGGGAAGGCGCAGATGTGGCTGGGCTGCAAAGGAATCGTGTACGTCGAGCTCGAGGCGTCTGGGAAGAACTGGGGCCGAGGGCCGTCCGAATTCGATATCCACGGGAGCTATAAGGCCATCGTCGATAGCCCGACATGGCGACTCGTCGACGCGTTAGGGACCATGGGGAGTGGAAACGGAAATGAGATTCTGGTCCCGGATTTGACGCGGAACGTGGCGCCGCAGAGTCCTGAGGACGAGGACCTACTGCATCGGCTCGCGGCTACCTGGGATCCTCGTGACTTGAAGGACATGTGGAAGGTCAACTCTTTCAACGTGGACGAAGGTGATCGTGTGGCGCTTCTTCGCCGGTATATGTTCACGCCTTCCTTGAACATCGACGGAATTTGGAGCGGGTATATCGGGAAGGGGAGCAAGACCGTGCTTCCCTACAAAGCGACCGCCAAGCTCGATCTCCGGCTCGTGCCGAAACAGGATCCCGGGGACGTAATCCCCGCGATTCGCAACCATTTGGACCGACATGGATACAACGACATCACGATCACCGCTCTCATGGACGGCTACTACCCGAGCAAGTCGAGCGTGACAGAACCCGTGAACCAAGCCCTCCTCCAGACGTATAAGGAGGCTGGCATGACGCCGGAGATCTGGCCGTTGATCGCCGGGAGTGCGCCGTTCTACTGGTTCACCGAGTTCCTGAAGGCGCCAGTCGCGGCGGGTGGAATCGGACACGGGGGAAGAATGCATGCCCCCGATGAGTACATCGTGTTCGAGGGGAACGAAAAACTGGCGGGGATGCCGGAAGCAACGAAATTCTTCGTTCGCTTTCTCGATGGATTCGCGCATAGCTGATCCCCAGAGGACCTAGCCCAGAGATCTGGATGGGCTTCGGGTCTCCTTGAATGCCCGTTTAGGATCTTCATGACGCGGTTCAATTGCCGCGCCGGCGCTTGCTCCGTTTGTAGTCCTTCTCCATAACCAGGGCGAATTGTTTCCAGGCTCGAACACTGTCCGCCTCTCGCTGCGCCTTCCTGAGCTTCGTTACGGATGCGTCTTTGGGTTGCCGTCTAAAGCGGAGGTCCAGCTGGGTCCGACCGTCTGAGAGACTGGTCAACAGGTAATCGGCCGTCATGTCCCGGTGATTCCCGAAGCCGTCCATGTGCCAGCGGTTCGGGGGACGGAAGGTGACTGCGTTTCGCGACCAGTTCCATCCGTCCTTCGTCTCCTCGAGATCCTCAAAGACGACATGACCTGGCGTCCGTTCGACGATTTTCCTTTTGTATGTTGCCCTCTCGAGCTTCGGGTCCTCTGATGTGAAGTCCGTGCACCAGGCGAACGCAAAATCCAACGGAACTTGGAAGGACACGCGGATCCCATATTCGGGGCCAACCCACTTCGCTCGACGTCTTTCTTTCTTCACTCACCAGCCTCCTCGAGGGAACGATTCTGACTCTAAGACGCCCAAGGTCACATAAGTCTTGCCGTAGCCGCAGGGCAGCTGCCGCAGTGCGACGCTTCTCCCCGGCTCCGACTACGCTAGCGGTCGCGTGACAACCCCAGTCTACTGTGAAGGCACGCGGCCAATACACGAAGCACCATGGCTTGTCCGGAACTCACACCTCATCCGAGCCACTCGGGATGGGCGACGGCCGAGTCGAAGTCGTGGTCGTCTTGTAGCGTTCGAACGCACCGGCCTGCGCCGCGCTAGCGCTCTTGGCCAGTAGGATCCTCTCTGCCTGGGGCGACATCGGCCGGAAGGTCCGCGCGGGACTCACGCGGATCAGGCAGATCGCAAGTCCGACCCGCTTCAGCCGGCAGACACATGGGCGACCACTCGGATGACGTGGCGGTGAGGAAGGTTGGTGAGCTGGTTCTTGCGACGGTGGTACACGGGAGACTGGAACGGGATCTCGTGGTCCGTTGTTCTTGAGTTTCAGCGGTTGAACTGTCCGCACTCCGAATGCAATCGTCCGATCGTCGGGCGCTCTGTTCGGATGCGGACGGTGCACGGGCCTCCGACGGAGGAGTTCCATTACGACCTTGGTCGCTCGTTCGATGCCGTTGCGATCCTGCGGGTCACCGGACCACGAGACGAATCTTGGGGGATTTTCCCGACGAATCAACAACTGGTGCACTTGAGCCGGGAGCAGCTCTCCGATGATGTACGCGCGAGGTTCCCCGTCGTGACTGCGGACGAAGCCTCGAGGCTCGGGATGGTCGTGGGAACGAAGATTCGGGAGGAGAACATCTGATTCATATCGCCCCCTCACAAGCGCGTGGGTCGGTCAGGGCTTGGTTGAATACCTCTTGAACTCCGACTTTCAGGAACGAAGGATTATCCCAACTTCCGCTCATCAACGGATCTCGCCGCGAAGCGCAGGTGGAAAGCATGTCAAAAGGAAAGGGAAGCCGGAACGACCAGCGCTCGAATTCGTTGAATCCAAACAACCGCGCCCACGCTGCGTCGGAGACGAACCGAGCGGAGCAGTTGAACCCGACGAGTCCAGCATACAAGTCGTCCAGAGGGGAACAGAAGAGCGACGAAGAGTCCAGTGATGAGGACTAACCCTAACCTGCTTACGCGATCCCCTGAACCGAGAAAACCTAGCGCCCCGAGAGAACTCCTTCGGGCCTATGGCAACGGTCACGCTGTGCCAGGGTGTCGCTGTAAGGGGGCCGAGAGAAGGCCCTCGCCCAGCTGGGAGCCCTCGAGCCCCGCGTGCTCGAGGGAGTGCCGCTCGACATCGAGTTGGCGTGGGACGCTGGCCTCCTCAAATGCGTCCATCGGGACCCCCCCATGGCGGATTGTGTGATTGCTGCCACCACCCTCCGCCTCGGGGACCGTGTCGTGACGAATGATCCTCACTTCTCGAAGGTGAAGGGTCTTCGCAGGACGTGGATCTGAGGGCCTGCTATTCGTATCCGCGGAACGCTTCGATTTCGATGTTTGAATCAGGGATATTCAGCTCTCGGAGCAACTGCAAGGTTCCCACGACCATGCTAGGCGTGCCGGTGACGTAGTAGATCGGATCCGAAAGGTCGCGCGCGGCTTCCGAGAGAAGTTTCTGATCAATCCGTCCGGTCCTGCCCTGCCATCCTATGCCCTCGGTACGGGTGAGGGTATAGAGGATGCGGAAACGGGGGTTCTGCTTCTCGAGGGCATCGAGTTCGAGTCGATACACGATCTCGTCCTCGCTCCGGTTGCTATGGATGAGCCGGATCGGGATGGGCAGCGCCTTGTCGGCCGCGTATTCGGCCATGCCCTTGAGAGGCGTGATCCCGATGCCTCCCGCCAGGAGGACCGCGGGCCGCGTTTCGTGGAGTACGAAGTCGCCGATCGGGCCGAAGACGGCGACCTCGTCGCCGGGCTGCAGGGCGGCGAAAGCGCGTTTGTAGGGGGAGTCCGAGAGGCGGACCGCGTATTCGAGGTGCGGGCGCGTGGGACTCGTGGCGAGCGACATGGGGCGCGCGTCCATCCCCTCTTCGGTCTTCAACTGAAGGAACGTGAACTGGGTGGGACGGAAGGTGAAGGCTTGGGGTTTCTCCAGTTCGATCGCACGGGTGCTCGGTGTGAGCGACCGCGACGCTACAACTCGGGTTCGGAAGCCTCGCGGGGGGCCTGCCACTGCCTGGACCTCGATTCCTTGGAGCCCGGTATACGATGGCCGTATTTCGTGACTTGGAACGGGAGGAAGACCTCACCTCGCGGGCGTGACGGAGCAGCGAAGCGCCCATGGATCCATAAGCGGACTGACCATTCGAAGGACTTAGACCCCGTCGGAGCGTTGGGCAGCACCTTCAAATCGACCCGATGCGTGCCGTCGAATCCGGCCCATGGAAAACGGCGAGAGTCGCGGGGCAAAGGACACCGTCAGGACGGAGGCTTTCAGCGACGGGGTCTTCGCCTTCGCCATCACACTGCTCGTCCTGAATCTCCACGATCCATCCACCGACACCACGTCGTTATCGGAGGGGCTGATCAAGGAGGCGCCGTTCTTCTTCGCCATGGTGACGAGCTTCATCACGATCCTCGTCATGT
>WNGI01003359.1_pt1 | contig 20291 bp, 21 predicted proteins | sample 5400621 | NCBI WGS metagenome assembly WNGI01 (sample SAMN13153374, study PRJNA577476) | soil metagenome | isolation source: 20 cm soil or saprolite under Garry oak tree replicate 1 | place: USA:California | collected 2016-06-15
CTTTCCACCGCATTTTATGAATTCCACGATCACGCCCGAACAATTCGAGAGGCTCCTTCCGCTTGCCTGTGAGTGGGCGACCGCGCAGGAACAGCGCATCCTCGCGACTGGCGAAGCATTATCGAAGACGATGCTTGCGGATGCGCGTCTTGTCGGCGTCGCCGCCCCGGAGAGGGTCCGCCTGCTGCATGTCCCGGAGATTCCCATCCCCGCTGATCCGGTGTTGCGCGCTGCTGTTCAGGAAACGCAATTTCTCTCGCCGCTTACCCGTGGTTTGGCGCTGCGCTACGGCATCTTTATCCGTTCCGACTGCAGATTCGATCGAACGATGGTTATCCACGAACTGGGGCACACCGCGCAGTATGAGCGCCTCGGCGGGTTCGAGCCTTTTCTCCGGCAATATCTGTTTGAGTGTCTCACTATCGGTTACCCCGAAGCACCGATGGAGCAAGAGGTGATCGCACTCACAGCGCGCTTAAGCGGATCGCAAGCCCAGGCCTGAGTAAGGCGATCGACCTTATGCCTCCGGTTCCCGATACTTACGATTGTTTCCGAGAGTTCATTCAGGAGTTACGGGCTCGACGGAGTCCCGGCCTACCAAGAACTCGGCGGCAAAAACGGAGCGCTGACGAGTTAATATTCAGGTGTTGCAGCTGCAACACTCAAATGTTAACTCGGGGTTTGGGAAATGGCGACTAGCGGGTAGGTGACGCAATCGCCCAGACTTCTTCCGCGCAGGCCCAGGACAAAGTGAAGCCGGCGCCGCCGTGGCCGTAGTTGTGAATGACGGTGCGGCCGTCGCCTAACTTTTCGGGCTCGAGCCGCACTCCGGATTTTCGAAATGGGCGCAGCCCTACCTTTACGGCGATCACGCGCGGCGGGTCGATCCCGAGGACGCGGCTGCATTCGGAAACGATCGCGGTCGTGTCCGCGGATGAGGGCTCGCGATTATCGCTGATCGAATTGGTGCCGCCGAAAACGCAATCGTGCGCGCGCGGAATCGCGTACATCAGTGGAGCATCGTCACAGACAATCGCCTGCGCCAGATCGAGCTTTGGCACGATCGCGACCTGACCGCGGTGCGGTTCCAATTCCGAATCATGAACCAGTTCGCACGCGCCGATGCCGGCGCAATTGATGATCAAACCAAAATCACGGGGAATTTCTTCCGCCTTACTAATATGAGCCGACTCAATTATGCCGGCGGTGGTGTAGAACCGGTTGGCCAGGTAATCGAGGTAAATTGTGGTGTCGATGAGCGGAACGGTTAAGGCGTAGCCATTCGAGAAAATGGAGGGGAAAGCGGGAATAGTTAGAGATCCCTCGACTTCGTTCGGGATGACAGAAATGGGATGGGCTCCTAGGTCTTTTGCCCAGCCGGGAATGAGGATTTCGCGGGCGCGGCTAAATTGGCGGATCTCGATCATGGAGACGCCGCTTTGCGAATCGCCCGCGAGCTCGCGCAATCGTTCATAGGTGATTAGCGACCAGGGAATGACTTTGTCGGCCGGCTCGGCGTCGTATGGGAACCAGACGGCCGCGGCTGCGCCAGAAGTTGTTTCCCCGCCGGTTTCGCCGGCGAAAATTGTCACGTCCCATTCGCGTTCGGCGAAAACAACGCCGCAGGTTAGTCCGGAAACGCCGGCGCCGATGATAGCTGCGCGATTTCGCACGCGATCAGGTTTCCATCAGCAAGACAGCCGCGCCATTTAGCTTTCCCTCGCGCAATCGCGTCAGGGCTTCGTTCGCCTGTTCCAGCGGAAATGCTTCTGTTTCCGTCCGTATCGGAACGCGCGGCGCGATTTTCAAAAACTCGCTGCCATCCAGCCGGGTCAGATTCGCCACTGAACAAATCGCGCGTTCGCCCCACAGATCGCGATACGGGAAGGCCGGGATGTCGCTCATGTGAATTCCGGCGGAAACTACGACACCACCTTTTTCGAGGTGACGCAGGGCCACCGGGATGAGCGCGCCGACCGGCGCGAAGATAATGGCGGCGTCTAATTTTTCGGGCGGCGCTTCGTCAGAGCCGCCAGTCCAGGTAGCGCCAAGGCGCTCCGCAAATTTTTGGGTCTCGGAATCGCCCGGGCGCGTGAAAGCAAAAACTTCGCGTCCTTCAAAAACTGCGACTTGCGCGATGATGTGGGCAGCGGCGCCGAACCCGTAAAGCCCGAGCCGTTTCGGATCACCGCATTTGCGCAACGCGCGAAAGCCGATCAAGCCCGCACACAACTGCGGCGCGGCCGCGACATTGTCGAACTGATCGGGAACATGAAAACAGAAGCGGGCGTCAGCGACGGAGAATTCCGCGTAACCGCCGTCGATGGTATAACCGGTAAAACGCGCACGCGGGCAAAGATTTTCGCGTCCGGAGCGGCAGAACTTGCATTCGCCACAAGTCCAACCCAGCCACGGAATGCCGACTCGATCGCCCTCGCGAAATGTTTTCACCGCGTGACCAATCTTTTCGACGCGGCCAACAATTTCATGCCCGGGAATGAGCGGCAATTTTGGTTCAAGCAATTCGCCATCGACGATATGGAGATCGGTCCGGCAAACAGCGCAGGCGGAAATACGCACCAGCACTTGTCCGACGTCCCGCTGCTTCGGCTTGGGAACATCACGCAATTGCAGCAGCTGGTTGGGCGCATCCAACACCATCGCTCGCATGAGAGGAACTATCTCCAGGGAGAGTAGGAACGCAGGAACTTATTCAAATAATTTCGAATAGACCGGATTCCATTGTAGCAAAAGCGGAGGAGTTAAACGACGGAAAGCTTGCGCGGAAATGAGATCGCTGGTGTAGAGTCGGGCGATGGTTTCGATCAACAATAATGGACTGACCGACAAGATTCTCGGGGGTGAACGGATCACGCCGGAAGAGGCGCTCTTAATATACGAGTGGCCGCTGGAGGAGCTTGGCGCACTGGCCGATCAACGGCGACGACAGGCGAAGCGTTCGTCCTACGACGGCGATGGAAATGAAATCGTGACTTACATCGTCGATCGCAACATCAATTACACCAACGTTTGCAACGTTTATTGCAAGTTCTGCGCGTTTTATCGTACCGAAAAGGACGACGATCACTACGTCATTTCATTGGAACAGCTCGATCAGAAACTGGACGAACTTTCCGCCGTCGGCGGTGTTCAAATCCTGATGCAAGGCGGACATCATCCCAAGCTCGGGTTCGAATGGTACATCAATTTACTCCGCCACATCCGCGAGAAATATCCGCGCATCAACATTCACGGATTCAGTCCACCGGAGTTCCAGCATTTCGCGGAAGTTTTTGGAATGCCGCTGCGTGAGGTAATCGCAAAATTCAAAGACGCCGGCCTCGGCTCGATCCCGGGCGGTGGCGGTGAAATTCTGGTCGACCGAGTGCGCCGGAAAATTTCGCCATTGAAAATCAAGAGCAACGAGTGGCTCGAAGTGATGCAGGTCGCACACGAGCTGGGGTTGAAATCGAGCGCGACGATGATGTTTGGTCACGTCGAAACGATTGCGGAACGGATCGAACATTTACAACGCGTTCGTGATCAGCAGGAGGCGAGCGGCGGCTTCACCGCTTTCATCTGTTGGACGTTTCAGCCGGAGAACACGGTGTTGAAAGTGAAACAAAAAACAAGCGTGGCGGAATATTTGCGAATGCAGGCGCTGGCGCGGATTTTTTTGGATAACATCGAAAACATTCAGAGCTCCTGGGTAACACAGGGACCGGGGATCGGGCAGGTGGCGCTGAAATTTGGGGCCAACGATTTCGGGAGCGTGATGATGGAAGAAAACGTGGTCAGCAGCGCGGGGACGACATTTCGGCTGGATGCAAAACAAATCGAATCACTCATTCGCGATGCCGGTTACGAGCCGCGCCAGCGCAACAATTGGTATGAATTGCTCAATTAGATTGCGCGTTGTGATACTTGCAACGAATTGCGGCTTGACGATAATCAGCTCCCTGTTGAAGTAATACCCGCAGTCCCCCACCGCGGCCCGACGATGTCCCGAAATGTTTTATAATTCGATACGCCGCCGTTTGGGACGGACTTCTTTTGCCGCGTTTCTCGGGGCTGCAATCGCATTGATCGCGCGGGCGCAATCGCCCCCCGGCGCAGCGCATCAAGGTGCGCCGATCATTCGATCGATCGATGTCCAGTATACCGGGCCGGCCACGATCAGCCGGGAACGTGTACTGGCCCAAATGCGGACAAAGGTCGGATTGCCTTACTCCGAAGTCGTTGCCGAGGAGGACATCCGCGCCATTTATAATACCGGGCAGGTCCAGAACGTCCGCATTTTCGGTCAACCGGAAGGCGATGGGGTGAAAGTGATCGTGGCGGTGCAGACGCGCACGATGCTGAATGAAATTCAAATCGACGGCGCAACGCGGATCAGCCCGAAAAAGCTGCGCAAGAACCTCGGAGTGAAATTAAACACTCCGCTGCGAGAAGAAGATTTGGAGAAGGGCCGGCAAAAGATCGTGGAAACTTATCAGGCGCACGGTTTCAACGATGTCGATGTGACGGTTCACGTCGAACCGATTGATGCCGTCCGCGGCACTTCCCGCGCCGTTTACACGGTCAATGAAGGGATAAAAGGCTCGGTCACCTCGGTGCGCTTCGAAGGCAACGCACATTTCTCCGACCGGGTGTTGCGCAAGCAGATGAAGACGAGACAAAAAACGCTTTTTTCTTTCGTGGATAAATCGGGCCGGCTGGATGAAACGCAATTGCAGGACGATCTGCTGAAGATCCGCGAGTTTTACCAAAATCATGGCTACGTCGACGTGGCGGTGCGCGATGTTCGCAAAGGGCGAACGAGCAGCGGCGCGTTGCAAATCGTCATCGCAATCGATGAAGGCCCGCAGTACCACGTCGGCAAATTAAGTTTTGTCGGCTACAAGGCGACGACGGAGGAAAAGTTGCGTCTGGTGGTGAAGATGAAGGAGGGCGCGATTTATTCGGCAAAGGGGATCAAAGATGACGCCAAGGCCATGGCCGACGCCTATGGCAGCGGCGGCTACGTTGATCTGACAATTGTTCCGGAAAGTTCGCCAGCCCACGGCAGACTGATCGATATCACCTACAGAATCGATGAGGGCCAGCGCTCGTACGTGGAACGCATCACTATCGCCGGCAATACTCGGACCAAGGACAAAGTAATCCGGCGCGAAGTATTGATCGCGCCGGGCGATGTTTTCAACACCGTGCGGGTGGAGACAAGCAAGAAGCGCCTGGAGAATCTTGGCTATTTTAGCAAGGTCGACACTTTTCCGGTTGATACCCCCGTGGAAGGACGCAAGAACCTGGATATTCAAGTCGAGGAAAAGCGGACCGGTTCGCTCAACTTCGGCGCTGGTTTCAGCACCGTCGATAGTCTCATTGGATTCATCGAGCTAACGCAGGGAAATTTTGACATAATGAACTGGCCAAGTCTGACCGGGGGCGGGCAAAAATTCCGTATCCGGCTGCAGGGTGGGACGCAGCGAAAAGACGTCGAGCTCGCGCTAACCGAACCGTGGTTCATGGACCGGCCAATTTCACTCAGTTTCAGTAGTTTTTATCACGAGGCAAATTATCTGAGCTCGCTTTACGACCAGCGGAATTACGGATTTTCGCTTGACGTTCGGAAAGGAATTCTCCCCTACCTCTATGGCTCGCTCGGCTATCGGTTGGAAAGTGTCGATACTTTCAATGTTGTCGTTACTGCCAGTGACCAGCTTTTGGCCGAGACGGGCCCTTCCACCAAAAGTGTCTTTACTGCCAACCTGACGTGGGATCGCCGCGATAATCCGTTTCTTACTCGGCATGGCGAACGTATTACTTATACTTGGTGGGTGGCGGGTCCTGGCGGGACCGAGCAGATTTATGGCTTCGATGTTGAAGCATCCAAGTATTGGCATCTGCCGTGGGATACGATTTTACTGGTCAACGCCGAAGTTGCCGGCGTCGACGCCTGGGGTGATCAAACCAAGCTGGTAAAGATTTACGATCGCCTTTTCCTCGGCGGCTCCAACAATCTTCGCGGATTTGAATTTCGTGATGTGGGCCCGAAAGATGAACACGGCGAACCACTCGGCGGACAAAGTATGGCCCGGGCAACCATTGAGTTCACCTTTCCCATTATCGAAAAGGCGCGGGGCGCCCTTTTCTATGACACTGGTTTTGTTAACACCAACCCCTGGGACTACAATTTCAATAACGTCGCTTCCGACATTGGATTTGGTTTACGTCTGGACTTGCCGATTGGCCCACTTCGTGTTGACTACGGCATTCCGCTTCAGCAGGCCGGCAACCACGGTAGTGGGAAGTTTAACTTCAACGTCGGTTATCAATTTTGAACGGAAAATAACAACGGCGGTCTAACTCCTCTCCCTCGCCCTCACCTCGATGCTGGCGCTGCCACTCGCCGCCTTTGGCCAGGGCAGTCTCAAAATCGGGACCATCAATATGGATCGCGCATTCAAGGAATACACGAAAACCAAGGAAGCCGAGAAGAAGATTAACGACGCTAAGGATGCTGCGAAAAAGGAATTCGACGATCGCACTGATGCTTACAAAAAGGCGCTCGAAGAAGTGAACAATCTCAACAAACAGCTCGAATCGCAGGCCCTGAGTGCAGACAAAAAGACTCAGCTGGCGAAAGACCGCGACGACAAGATTAACAATATTAAAAATATGGAGCGCGAGATTAACGAGTTCCGACAGACACGTGAAAATCAGCTGCGGGAACAGGCGTTACGAATGCGCGAGGGAATCGTCAAAGAAATTACCGAGATCGTGAATGACAAGGTCAAAACCCTGAACATGGATCTGGTCTTCGACAAGTCGGGAATGAGCTTCAATGGCGTGCCACTGGTGATGTACTCGCGCGATAGTTACGATTTCACGAACGATGTTGTCGCAGCGCTGAACAAGCCTGGTCGCACCAGCGCCCTCAATACCGAGATGCCGCCTCCGCCACCGGCCGCAGCCGCCAAGGCCTCGCCGGTTGCATCGGCGACCCCGAAAAAGCCGTAGGCTCACTTTCCCGCGCAAAACGCACGCCCGCGTCGGCTGGCGTGCGTTTTGCTTTTTCGATGTCGCGTCTTTCCCCATTTCCTCCGGCGCGATCGACCTGGTGCGCGGTCCTCCTAACGAGTCTTGGGATTTTGATCTGCCAAGAGACGAGAGCGGTGAGCAATTGGCCGTCGACTTTAACACGCGATCCGCGCGGCAGTTTCCCGGACCTGCGGCCAGCGCGGGCCACCTATGTTTACGGCTGGAGCGGAATCACCGCCGCCACATCCGAAGTTTATTTTCATCACGGCGATCAACAAACATTTGTGCTGGAAGGGCGAGGGCGGACCGTAGGCCTGGCGCGCGTCCTTTGGAGATTCGATTTGAACTATCGTTCGGCGGCAAATGCCGAGACCTTGCGTCCACTCGACGCTCATCAGGTTGAAACAGTGCGCGGCAAGCGGATTGAAACCAATCTCAAGTTTTCCGATGAAGGAGTGAGTGGCAGCCGCGTTGAAAGCAATCACGCCACGCCCGCAGTCAAGGATTTTAACCTTGAAAATCTGTACGATCTCCACTCCGCGTTTCTCTATCTGCGCAGTCAACCGTTACGCGAGCATAGCGTTTATCGCGTCGCAGTTTATCCGGCGAATTCCGCCTATGTCGCCACTCTTACTGTTGTCGCCCGCGAACGCGTGCGCGTGCGTGCGGGAAGTTACAATGCGATCAAGCTCGATCTGAAGTTGCAACGCGTGAGTAAAAAGAACGAGCTCGAGCCACACCGGAAATTTAAACGCGCCACTATTTGGATTTCAGATGACAACGATCGGATGCTCCTGCGCATCGAAGGCCAGATTTTTGTCGGCACAGTCACCGCCGAACTGCAGTCGGTTACCTTCGAAAGCAATTAGAAACTATTCAAGCTTATCAAAAGACATTCAAGCGGCGGCAGCTACAGGAACCTCGACGGCATACAGCCTTGAAAGCCTGTGTGCCACACAGGGCGCGAGATCTGTGTTTCTTTAGCGGAACAAGGAGCTGCGGTTCCCAACCGTGTTAATTAAAACCGACGACTGGAAGGCGCCGCTCCTGGGGGAGGGACCGGGCGCAATGATGTGGAGTGCCTAGTGAATCCATTCGCCGCGGACCGGCGGTTCCTCCGAGGGAATGAAACGCCGATGCGGTACTTCCATCGGAGCGCGCCCGTGTTGGCCTGGCAATAAGCCGAGCGCAGCCAGCGTCTCCATGTCGAGCCGGCCATTGGGCGGAATACCCAGCTGCGACTGAAATGCCCGCAGCGAAAATTCCAGATTCGGTCCAAAAACGCCGTCGCTTTCACCTTTGTAAAACCCGCGCCGCCGTAGTTGCGTTTGCGCGCCGAGTACGACGCGCTGTTGCAATTCGGGGGGCGCCATTTCGTAAGGCGTGTGGCTGAAAACACTCGCCGCAGATTCTGCCGGCGCCGGGTGTTCTCGATAAGTCCGAAAATCGCTTGGGGGCGACGTCGCAGGTGCGACTCTTTCGGTGGTATTGCCGGAATCTTCCAAATTCCGAGGTTGTGGCGTAGCCGTTGTTGTTGCCGTGGAAGAAGCAGAGGCCGCCTGCAATGCGCGCAGCGTCTCTTCATCTAACTCTCCGGTTACTTGCATGCCGTTGCGAATTTGAAATCGCCGGACCGCGGCGACAGTGTCGGCGTTTTTGTCTCCGTTGATTTGGCCAAAATAGTAACCTTGTTCCTTTAGCTGTTCCTGCGCCTGCTGGACCGCGCTGTCAGCCAGCGCCAGCTGCGCCAATGCACTCACGAAAATCGCCGTCCCAATTTTTCCTTTCATCGCTGCGAGCGGTTTGACGCCTTGTCTATCTTCTTATTCATGGACTCGCGCCGTCAAGATCGTCCGCGGATGCTTTGACCGCCTCCCGATATTTCAAAATGCCATCGCTTATCGCCACCGCCAGTTGCTCGCGATAGCTCGCGTTCGCCAATTTCCCGATCTCATTTTTGTTGGTCAGAAAACCGCCTTCCACCAGCACCGCGGGATGGCGCACATTAGCCAGCACATAAAACTGCTCCCCTTTCGTTCCGCGATTAATCGCCTGAGTGTGTGCTACCAGCTGCTGCTGAACAAATTGGGCCAGGCTCTGACTTTCCACATTCGACTGAACGTTAGCGATCTTTTGCAGAAATGGCAGCCAACTTGCGATCGTCGGAATGCCAGTGTTTTGTTGGGCAGCGAAATAGGTCTCAATTCCACTGACGTCCGGCCGCGGTCCCTCATCAAAATGAATGCTCACCACGATGGCATTGTTGGCGCGATTGATCAGCTGTGACCGTTCGCTTAACGAGACATAGGAATCTCCCGTGCGCGTCAGCAATGTCGAGAGGCCTTGAGCACCGAGGAGCCGATCGACTCGCTGGGCCACATCAAATGTCAGGTCTTTCTCCAAAACATTGCCCGCCATCGCCCCCGAATCCTGCCCACCGTGGCCGGGATCGAGTATCACCAAAGCGAACGGCTTAAGCTTTTTATAATGTGGAGGTGTGGTGTGCGGCAATAGTGGCTCCCTCGTCCGCATCAACATCAACAACGACAACGCCATTAAGATAAGACCAAGCCAGGCAATTAAGTCACTGGCCGGCTCGGAGAGACGGAAACGGCCCATTCTATTTTGGGATCAACGGTGCCAGCTCGCTCCCTTCGACAGCGCGATATCGCACCGCCCGATTCGTGTTGCGCTCCAGCACCGCCGCCGAAATTGTCCCGCTGCCAACTCGCTCACTCCGTTGCCGCCGAATTTCATCCTCTCCCGGCATCGGTTCATCGGTTTTAGATTGACCGACCGTCCAGGTGTCGAGCGCGATTTCGAGAGTTGCCGACAGATCCCTGCCGCTTTGAAATTGTTTCTTCAGAAACTCTGTCATTTGCTCGGCCGACTTTTTGCTCGCAGCCAGAACAGCAAAAGGCGCATTGCCTCCGTTACTTGCGTGCAGATTAATGGCGCCGTCGTATTCCACTTCCAGAAAAAGGTCGTCGGCCGGGGAGGTTCCGATTTCGACAAAAAGCAAACGGGCCAGGAAGGGGGCACCGTAAATTTGTTCGAAGGCGTTTTTCATCACCGGACTTAACGAGTAATAGGCCAGGCGGCGCAGTGAAACATCCGCGGCTGAGCGGGTAAATCCTTCCGTGCTGGCAAGCTCAATCGCAGCCATGCGCAGACGCTCGATGTCACCCGGATGCCCGATGGCACCGAGCGCAATCCGGTCGTAAATCTCGAAAAGCTTTTGCTGCCCCACCGTCAAAAGCAAGATCCCCTCCGTATAACCAAGCGCCACAACTGGACTGCCGGTGGCCAGCTGCATTTCGATGTAATCGCGACGCGTGGCGATTGCTTCCACCCAACGATATGGCTCTTCGATCATGCGACGCGCTCGTGAAATAACTCCGCGATCTTTTCTTCCGGCAGCGTCAGAATGCCATCAGCCGACACGATTTTCATTACCGGAAAAATCTTCGCATGGCGATCGATCCCGCCCGTCGCCGTATCCGCCTCCGACGCGGTATCGAGCGCGCGCAAGGCAACCACGACGGCTTCATCCTGGCTGATCTTTTGCAGTGGCTTTTTGCCCCAGGTATTTTCGTAATAGAAAATTCCCCGCACCGCCGGCGAGCCCGAGCCGGTCGCGGCAAAATCGGTCGCTTCGAACTGCGCCCCCATGGCATCGTAAAAATAAAGACGCGCCGAAGGTGATACTTTGACGTCGTAAGTCGCGAAAATCGGGACGACGATCCCAACTCCCTGAAGCGCAAAGCCGAAGTTGTCGCGCAATAATTTCGAAAGCGCGCGCACTTTGCCGTCCACGCTCATTTCCTGCAATTGTGTCCGGCGAAAAAATTGAAACGAGTGTTCGAGCACGCGGGCCATTTCCCAGGCCGTGGCGGGCACGCCCGCGATCGCCATAATGGAACGCCGGTCAATCTCCAGCACTTTATCGGCTCGATCGTAAACGACGGTGTTTCCGGAAGTCGCCCGCCGGTCGCCCGCGACCAGCACACCATCGGAAAATTTGAAGGCCAAAATTGTCGTCGATTCCGTCGGCATAATTTCCGCCGCGCGCGTATTCATCGGACCAATCTGAGCAGCAGGCCCGAGCAAACCCTGGCGCCGGAGCAAGGAGGGAAAATCACTGCTCGCTCCGAAATCGAGCGACTCTTTCCCGTCCATTTATTGGCCGGTGCGCTGCCGGTAACGCTTCGATTGATTGGGATCTACCTTGCGCATCTTTTTCAGCAAATCCTTCGTGTCCGGTCGCGAGATATCGGGTGAACGCGGCCCACCGCCGTCACCCTGTTTCGGCCCCCACGGCACCGGTTCGACCGGCTTTTGAGTGCGTTCTGGCATCGACAAAAAGGTACGGGAAATCATCAGAATCGCAACCTTTCCGGTGATTTTCGGTTGAGCCGTCCGTGTCCAAATCGCGCGCGTGCTTGCCAGCCTTTGCACCAGATGTCAGAATTTCTGAAATGAAATTTTTCGCTGCCTGCGCGGTTTTGCTACTCGTGGTCGCCGGCGCATTCGCTCAACCACCGCAGGATTCCCCATCGCCCGCCCAAATTGCCGCGCTTGAAAAAAAGATCGATCAGATCAACACCAAGATCGACGCGCTTTCCCAGCAGATTTTGAAGCTGGAACAGCAGGTTTCCCGTCCGGGGACGATGATTGGCGAGCCGACGCCAGCCCCAGTTCCTAGTGCCGCGACATCGACGAATGAGACTCCTCATCCGGCAGCGAGCAATGGTAACACTCATGTCGTGGCCCGCGGCGAGACGCTGACCTCCATTGCCAAGCAACACAAGGTCGGCGTGGAAGAACTTCAAAAATTTAATCACATTGAAGATGGGCGAAAATTGCAGGCCGGACAGACAATCATGATCCCAGCGCCCTCAGCCAGCCCGGCAGCGAGCTCGTCACCTTCGCCTACGGCGGAATAAACGATGGCAATGGATCCAAGCTGGTATCTCCGCAAATACGACGACGGCGGTATTTTTGGCCCGCTGCCATTTGATCAACTGTCGCGCTGGGCCTCGAAGGCGCGAGTAGCTCCACGCGATCTCGTTTCCTCGGACCAGGAAACCTGGATGAAAGCACCGATGGTTTCAGAATTGGGAATGGATTGGCTGGTGGAGGTGACGAGCGAGCGGTACTACGGGCCGACCACGTTAGGAGCAATTAACGAATTCGTTCGGCTCGGCGAAGTAACACCGGAAAATTTCGTCATCAATACCTGTGATGGATCGCGCCGGAAAATTCAGGAGATCACTCCACTTTTCCCGAATCAGATTGAAGAGGGCGATGCTTTGGTCGAACAAACGCCGGCGGCGTCGGGCATGTCGATCAAGTTCGAGGAACGGATTCGCGATCTGGAGCGAAGTCTGGGAGAGGAACGACGCTCTTTGCAGGAAGCGGAAGCTCGCTATCGCGAACTCGAACAACGCTATCAGGAATTGCTGGCGGCCTCGCCTGCTCAGCCGTAGCGCTTCCTTTACAGATTAGGATTCAGCGAATTCCAGAAATCGGTGTCAGACGCCGCATCTTTTCAAACTCCTAAATTCCTGGTAGGGCGAGACTCTGTCGAACCACCGAAATGCGCCAGGACCATGAACCTGAAGACACGACTCCGCAGAGCGTCGCCCTACCAAAAAAAGCGGCTCACATCGGCACCGGCTCGATCTCGGGTATCTCCAGCAAACTTTGTTCGCACAGGCGCGCATATTTTCCACCGAGTGCCAGCAATTGCTCGTGGGTGCCGCGCTCGATGATGCGACCGTGATCGAGCACCAGAATTTGATCCGCGTGTACGATGGTCGAGAGACGATGCGCGATAACGATCGAGGTCCGATGAAACATTAGATTCTCCAGTGCCTCCTGAATTAGCCGCTCGGTCGCTGTGTCCACGCTGGCGGTCGCTTCATCCAGAATCAAAATCGGCGGATCCTTAAGGAGTGCGCGCGCAATCGAAAGCCGTTGTTTTTCCCCCACGCTTAATTTCACTCCGCGCTCCCCCACCACGCTGCTCAATCCATTTTGCAACAGGTCAATGAAATTGCGGGCGTTCGCCGCCTCCGCCGCTTCCATCAGCTCCCCGTCACTCGCACCCGGTTTCCCGATTTGCAGGTTTTCACGAATGGTGCCGTTAAAGAGAAAACTTTCCTGCGTCACCATCCCGATCTTCTGCCGCAGCTCGCGGATGTTGAGGTCCTGAATCGATTGGCCGTCGATCAAAATCTCACCCTCATCGAACTCGTAAAAGCGTGTCAACAAATTGATCAAAGTGGATTTTCCCGCACCGGTTTTGCCGACCAGCGCGATGGTTTCGCCCGGGCGCGCACGAAATGAGACGTTGCTCAGCGCCGGCAACTCCGAACCGTAGGTGAAACTGACGTCCCGAAATTCAATCTCGCCTCGTACCTCCCTTTCGAATTTTTGTCCGCGCTGCGACTCCGCCGGTTCGTCGATAATTTCAAAGACGCGTTCGCCCGCAGCGCGTCCAGCCTGAATCAACTGATTGAGCTGATGGAGTTTACCCACCGGTTCGTAGAGAAAACCGGACAGAATTAGAAAGGCGGTGAGATCGCCCAAATTGGTCGCTCCCGCCAAGATCTCACGCGTCCCAACCACGACGACTAGCAAAATGCCGAACGAGCCGAGCAAATACATCGAGGGGCTGTAGACTGCCCAGATTTTCATCACTACGAGAGTGGCCCGCCGTAAGGCGTCGCTCGCTTCGTTGAAGCGCATGTGTTCCTGGCCCTCGCGCACAAAGCTCTTGATCTGGCGAATGCCGGAAAGGTTATCGTGCAAGAGTGAATTCATGTCGGAGGCGGCGCGGCGCTGCAGTCGATACCGCCGATGTGCCGTGAGCGTGTACCACAATGCACCACCAGCCAGAAACGGCACCGGAGCCAGGGCGACAAGCGTGAGTTTCGCGCTGAGATAAAACATCCCTGCGAGCGCAATGAGGATTTGCAATACCGCCACCGTCCCTTGATCGACGCCGTCGATCAGGACGCGTTCCACTGAAGTCACGTCTTCCAGAATTCGCGTCATCAGATCGCCGGTGGCGCGGTTGTCGAACCAGCGCAGAGGTAACACTTGAATGTGCGAGTATAAATCGCTTCGCAGATCGAAAATTACCTTTTGTTCGAAGGTATTGTTCAGCAGAAGCCGCAATGAATTCAGCCCATGCTGGAGGAATAGTGCGACCACCGCTATCACCACCAGCGGGACTAAATACTCCGGATGATGCCCGACGATGACTTCGTTGATGCCCTTTCGTATTACCGCCGGAGGGACCATCATCATCAACGTCCCGGTAATCGCACAGGCCATCATCGAGATCCCGAGCACCGGATATCGTTTCAAATAGGCAAAAACGCGCCAAACCGTATTCATATAATAACTCGCAATTTACAATTCCACAGTCTGCCCAGCCGTGCCACTGTCTGTCAGTCGTGCGCCACACTTCCGACGTGCAAATCGAGCAAATCTTCATTTCGCCCGAACACAATTTCGTCGGCCACTACGGCCAGCCGCCCGGAATGTCGCCCCTCATCGAGAAGGAACGAATCGAATGTGTCGCGGGCAAGGGTTTGCTCGGGGACCGCTACTTTAAGCATGCTGAAGATTACAAGGGCCAGATCACCTTTTTTTCCGCGGAGGTTTTCGAGCGACTCTGCACCCACTTTGGAATCAGGGAGAAACCGGCGGGCGTGTTGCGCCGCAATGTCATCGTCTCCGGGATCGATCTCCTTTCGCTCATCGGTTGTGACTTCGAAGTTCAAGGAGTGCAATTCCGCGGCACGCAGCATTGCGCGCCGTGCGAATGGATGGACGTCGCCTTTGCCCCCGGCGCAAAAGAATTTCTCAAAGAAAACGCCGGTCTGCGTGCAAAAATTCTAACTGACGGCGAACTCCACCTCGGCGATGCGCAGCTTCGGATTGTAAAGGAAGCGGCGGCGACCACAAACGCCTAAGACCGATCGAACGACGTCATCCCGAGCGTCAGTCGCGGCCCCGGGGCGAAACCTTTAACGTAACTTGGCGGGATTCTGACTCGGGATGACGGCTGCGCGAGATTCACACGTGATCGCCGATCGAGGTGGATCGTGCGCTCCGTCGCGCGATGCTAAACAATTGCGGCTTCCGCCGCCTAATTAACATCGAGCAAGGGATTGCTCGATCCACCTCAGACGTGATCGCCGCGATGTTTGTGGCGGTTCTTAAACGTCAGCTCGGCGATGCCTGATTTATCGAGTTCGCCCAGACCTTCCGCGATCATGTTGTCGTACTGCTGTTTGGTCGCGCGAGCGAGCGGAAGCTCCAGCCCAAGTTCGCGCGCGAGATCGAGCGCGATCCCGCTGTCTTTGGCGGCATGCGCAGCCGAGAAAAAGCAGCTGTGTTCGCGGTTTTGCATGTCTTCGCCGTCGGTTTGCAAAACGCGTGAAGCCGCGCCGGTTTCGGAAAAAACTTCGCGCAACATCGTGAGATCGAGCCCGAGCGCGTCACCCAGGCCAAGACCTTCGGCCAGGCCCGCGGTATTGATGTTCATTACCATGTTGACCAGCGCCTTTACCTTGGCCGCTTCGCCAGCTTTTCCGACGTAACGAACAGTTTTGCCAAGCTTTTCCAAAATCGGTTGCGCGGCGCGAAACGCCTCCTCATCTCCGCCACACATTAAATAAAGCGAGCCATCGCGTGCCTGGGTGATGCTCGAGGCCATGCAGGCTTCGAGGGAACGTGCGCCCGCTTTCCCGGCGAGTTCTTCAACTTCGAGGTGCACCCGCGGCGTAATCGTCGCGCAGTTAATGAATAACTTCCCATGCGAATTTACGAGAAGGCTGTCCCCCGATTTCGCAAAAATCTTTCGCATCGCCGCATCGTCGCTCACGACGGTAATAATGACGTCCGACTGTGAGGTAACCTCCGACAAATCTTGACACGCCGCGCAGCCAAGCTCGCCCGCCAGTTTCGTCGCGGCCGCGCGATTCACATCGTAGACCGCGGTCACATGCAATCCGCAATCCGCCAAACGACGCGCCATGTTCGCGCCCATTCGGCCAATGCCGACGAAACCGACATTCATCTTAACACTCCCATACTTCTGTCATGTCGAGCGAATGTGCCAGTCCGGCTCGGACCGAGACATCTCTAACTATTTCGCTGATTTTTTCGGACTGAATAGAGCAAGAGATTCCTCCACTTCGGTCGGAATGACAAAGGGACATCATACCCTTCCTGCAAAAAACGGATTCCGCTGCTTTTCCTCCCCCACCGTCGTCATCGGCCCGTGCCCCGGACAGATGATCGTCTCGTCCGGCAAGGTCAGAATTTTTTCGAGATTATTTTTAATCGCATCTTTGTAGGAAACATTTCCGCCGCCCATTGAGCCGGCGAAAATTGAATCCCCCACAATGGCGACCGGTTGCGCCAGCCCAGTAATGAAGAAGGTCATGCCTCCACGGGAATGCCCCCAGGTAAGCAATGCTTTTATTTTCAAATTGCCAACATTGAATTCTTGACCTTCGGAAATCGTTTCGGCGCCCGGAATGGATTCGCGCTCGGAAATATAAACCGGCGCGCGGGTTTCTTTTTTTAACCGCCCCAGATCGGCAATGTGATCGGTGTGCGCATGTGTCAACAGGATCAGTTTGACCGCCAATTTCTCCTTCGCGACTCGATCGAGCATCGGACGGGAGTCGGCGCCGGTATCGAAGGCAATCGCTTTGCGCGATTTCGGGTCCCATACCAGAAATGCGTTCACCCGCATGTCGTGGAACGGCGTGTTGAACATGGCCAGACCATCGATCTCACGCGCAGTCGGTTGGTATTCGTTCTGCGCCAGATCAGTTAGCGCACGCGCGCCAAGCCCAAGCACCGGCGCCACGCGAAACAGTGCCAGCTCATCAAAATGTCCATTGCGCAATTTTCGTATCGTATTCGCGTCCAGGCGCGCTTTTTCCGCCAGATCGGAATCGGAAATTTCCAAGCCGCGCTGCGCCTTGCCAATGACATCGCCGAAATTATCCTCGAGTGGAACGCTCATGCGCTAGTATGTTTAGCTCCCTTGGGAGCGGAGTTTTTATAGTCTATCGTCCCAAGAGCAGCCAAGCTCCATCGGAGCGACGTGTACGAATGCGCGATCATTCGTGTGTGGGTGTTAGCCATTCATGCATCATGCGACGAGAACTACAAGCATGGCGCTGCCTACGGCGCTGGCAGAACGCGCAACTCTGGGATCTTACGGGCAACAAACTTTTCAAACGCCGCCGCCACTTCGATAACGGAAACAGATCTTCGGGACTCTGCTTCGATTGATGTCATGGCAACATTCGAAATTCCGCACGGCGTGATCTGATCGAAGGGCGAGAGATCGCCACACACATTAAGTGCGAACCCATGCATGGTGATCCAATGCCGAACACCCACGCCGATGGAGGCAATTTTTCGTAGCTGAACCCAAACACCAGTTAATCCTTCGCGACGTTGCGCTTTAATTTCGAACTCGTCCAAAAATTCGATCAGCAACCCTTCAATCCAACGCAAATATTTGTGCAAGTCCTGACCATAATTGCGTAGATCGATAATGGGATAGCCCATTAACTGGCCTGGCCCGTGATAGGTCGCCTGCCCACCACGATTGATTTGAAAAAAGGGATGCGGCAGATGTGAGGCGCCCCGCAAGCTGGTCTGGTCCGGTGTCCGGCCAATTGTGTAAACGGGATCGTGCTCAAGCAGCAGGATGGTGTCGGCAACGTTTGGTTCGTTTCGCTTTTGCGCGACGATTTTTTCCTGCAACTGCAGCGCATCCGCAAAATTCATTCGGCCGAGCCAGCGAACATCGAGTGGAGCATGGAGGGCGGAGCTCTGCGACGCCGGAATCGCCAGTCCAGCTCGGACCAGGCTCGCGGAGCTCGCCTCTCCAAATTGCTCCGCCACCTCAACCCTCATATTTGCGTCGCTCCCGGCATTCCCAATCGTGCCGCTTCCTGTGCCCGCAAATGAGTGAGGGCAATCGCGAGCGCGTCGGCCGAATCTGCATCCGGTGTTTCGGTTAAGCCGAGCAAGGCCCGCATCATGAACGCGACCTGGTTTTTTCGCGCGCCGCCAGTTCCAACGGTCGCTTGTTTGATTCGTCTGGGTGCATATTCGAAAATCGGCAAGCCGTTCTCCGCCGCCGCCAGGATGGCGGCACCGCGAGCCGCCCCGAGCAAAATCGCGGTTTTGTAACTCTGCACGTAAATGACGGCTTCGAGGGCGCAGCAATCCGGCTCATGCTCGCGAATCAATTGCGCCAGCCGATCACGAATCGCCACCAGACAAGCTGAAGACTTCAGGGAAGTGGCGTTATGAATGGTGCCAAAGAAAAGGGCGCGCGATTTTCCGTTCTCGCCATCAACCACCGCGACTCCGCAGTTACGCAACGAAGCATCAATCGCCAGGACGCGCATGGCTCAATGTTGAACAAAACCGAGCGCGAGGAAAACGCAGCCAATAACACCGATAAGCATGCTTACCAGCCAGTACCGTCTGCGTTTCGTTAGGGCCGCAATGGCCGCGATCGCGATTGCGATTTGAAAAAAGGTTACCCCCCTCGCGAAAACTTCATGCTGGTGAAAGTTTTGTTTAGCTTCCCCTTCCTTCTCACGCGCTTCTTTTTGAATTTCGCCTTGTTCTTCGGAATATTTTGCCGCCTTCTCCCGGTCCGCATCATTCGTTGAACCGGTCAGGCTCATTTTGGCGTCGAGCACCGCCGCCTTGATGCCCTTGGCCTGATAAAATGCCCACTGATCAGCCGATTCGATCTGTTTCATCATTGCTTCGTTGGCGTGACTACCCGAAAGCAATCCGGCAATCGCCGCCAGCACCGCCAGAATGGCTGTGCTCAGCGCCACCCACGAGATCCATTTCTCGCCGCTCTGTTCTGCATGATGATGAATCTCTTCGTGCAAATGTTCGAGCGGGACCTCGGCTTCCTCCATCAACTCAGTCTAAAATCGCGAGCCGTCCGTTCAAGATTGAATCGACAAGCCGCTACGGCCACCCTTAATTGCGGACAATGGAAGCGACCGCGTCGCGAAAACTCAATTGCCAAATTTGCGGCCGGTCGTTCCTGCCGCAAAACGGCGCCATCGGCGAGAACGTGCGGCCTTCGCTCGCCGAATTCATCAAATCACAGCGACCGAACTGGGATCCGCAGCAGTTCATTTGTTTCGGCGACCTCGGCGCGTTTCGCCGAGATTACGTTAAACACACGCTCGAGTGTGAAATCGGCGAGCTCACTACGCTCGATCACGAAGTCATCGAAAGTTTGCGAGAGCATGAAGTGCTGACTGAAAACATCGAGAAACAATTCGAGCGCAAACTGACCTTTGGCGAACATTTGTCGGATAAAATCGCGGAGTTCGGCGGGAGTTGGAAATTCATCATCACTTTCGGCAGCGTTATCGCCGTCTGGATCGTGCTTAACGTGCTGCTCCTGCTCAATCGCGGCTTCGATCCTTATCCGTTCATTTTACTGAATCTCATCCTCTCCTGCCTGGCTGCGTTGCAGGCGCCCGTCATCATGATGAGCCAAAACCGGGCGGAAGCCCGCGATCGATTGCGGTCGGAGAACGATTACAAGGTCAACCTCAAAGCCGAGCTCGAGATTCGGCACTTGCACGAGAAAATCGATCACCTCTTGCGAAAGCAGTACAACCGACTCTTCGAGATTCAGCAGATCCAGATCGAGCTGCTCGAAGAACTCAGCCAGCGCAAGCGGGGCTCTCCTCGCGAGCACCCGGTGCCACCTGGGAATTCGCCGGCCTAGTTTTCGTCCGCAACTTCCGCAAAGGCGACATCACCGGAGCGCAAGTCGAGTTCGGCTTCCTCCGGTGTGCCGAAGACGCGCGCCCGATTATCATCAAATTCACCCTCCCACCGCGCGATCACCACTGTCGCGAGAGCGTTTCCAATCAGGTTGACGCACGATCGGCCCATATCCATGATCGCATCGACGCCGAGAACGATCGCGACGCCTGCCGTGGCGATCGGAGCCGGGATTAGATTCGTCAAAGTCGCGAGCAGCACCAGAATGGAGGCGCGCGGAACACCAGCAAGCCCTTTGGAGGTAATCATGAAGGCAACCATCATGGAAAGCTGCTGCGCGAAACCAAAGTGTTGCCCCACGCTCGGACCGGCGGCCTGCACAATAAAAATCGAAGTGACGGCGAGGAAAATCATCGAGCCGTCGAGAT
>WNGI01001345.1_pt1 | contig 20286 bp, 17 predicted proteins | sample 5400621 | NCBI WGS metagenome assembly WNGI01 (sample SAMN13153374, study PRJNA577476) | soil metagenome | isolation source: 20 cm soil or saprolite under Garry oak tree replicate 1 | place: USA:California | collected 2016-06-15
GGGATCGCGGAAGTAGGCGGCCATCCGCGACGGTGAGCGGACGGCGATCTCGCCCGCGGTGCGCGGCGGCAGATCACGGCCGGCATCGTCGACGATCCGGACCTCGACGCCGGGGACCGGGGGGCCGCACGAGCCGGCGCGCGGCAGCACGCCGACGGGCGTGATCGTGACGACGCCGGCGTCGGTCGAGCCGTAGCACTCGGCGACGTCCGTCACACCGAACCGCTCGATCACCCGCGCACGGATCGAGGCGCTGCCGAGGCCGAGGATCACCCGCAGGCGGCTCGCGCGCTCCTCGTTCGACTCCGGGCGCGCGAGGAGCATCGCCAGGATGGTGCCGAGTGTGTAGAGCACGGTCGCGCCGGTCGCCTGGACGAGCGGCCAGAACGCCGAGGCGTGGAAGGCGGCCGGAAACGCGACCGTCCCGCCGGCGTGCAGCGCCGTCTGGACCGCGCCCCAGGCGTTGCCGTGGAAGAGCGGCGTCACGGCGAGGACGACGTCGTCGGCCGTGATGTGGAGCGTCTGGAGGAAATGGCGGCCGGCCCGGCCCGACGTGCCGTGGGTGAAGAGCACGCCCTTTGGATTGCCCGTCGTCCCGGACGTGTAGAGGAGGAGCGCCGGGTCTTCCGCGCCGACGGTGAGCGGCGGGGCCGTCGTGTCCGAACCCGCGAGCGCCTCCGGCGTCACGACCGTGCTCCCGTGCCGCCGGAACGTCTCCACGTGCGACGCCCCGGTCACCACCACGCGAGGCTCCGCGTGGCGCACGATGTAGCCGAGCTCCGCCGCGCCGAGCGCCGGGTTCAGCGGGTTCAGCACGGCGCCCGCCTTCAGTGCCGCGAACGCCGCGACGAGATACTCGATCGAGTTGCCGAGCGCGAGCGTGACGCGGTCGCCGCGCACCACACCGAGTGCCGCGAGCGCACGCGCCGCCGCGTTCGCGAGCCGGTCGAGCTCTGCGTAGCTCACCGCGCGGCCCTCGTGCAGGATGAACGGGTGCGCGCCGCGCGCGGCGACGTCGCGGGCGAGGGCGTCGAGGATCGTGTCGCTCACTACGCGAGGGTGCCCCAGTCGGCGACCAGCACCGCGCCGACCACCATCTTGGCGTCGTCGGAGGCCAGATAGGCAATCGCCTTCGCCATGTCCGCGGGGTCGGCCAGCTGGTGCGGCAGGGGCGGCGAGTAGTACGCGACGAGCTGCTTCTCGAAGTCCTCGCGCGGGATGAAGTGCTGGATCAGCGGCGAGCGGATGCCAGCGGGTGCGAGGCAGTTGATCCGCAGGCCGCGGCTCGCGAACTCGAGCGCGATCGAGCGGGTGAAGTTGACGAGCCCCGCCTTCGACGCTGCGTAGTGCGCCGCGTAGGCCTGGCCTCGCATGCCCGCGCTCGAGGCGACGTTCACGACGGCGCCGCCCGGGCGCGCCAGCAGGTGCGGGAGCGCCGCCTTCACCGTGTTGAACGCGCCGGTGAGGTTCACGGTCAGCACCCGCTGCCACTCCTCCTCGTCGATCTCCTCGAGCCGGGCGGAGCGGCCGATGCCGGCCGCGTTCACCAGGATGTCGACGCCGCCGAAGGCGCCGACCGCCGCGTCCACCGCGGCGCGCACGGTCGCCATCGAGCCGACGTCGCAGACGGCGCTGTCCGCGACGCCGCCGGCCGTGCGGATCGCCGCCACCGTCTCGGCGAGGCCGGCGCCGTTCACGTCGACGCCGAAGACCTTGGCGCCCTCGGCGGCGAAGAGCCGCGCGGTCGCCCGACCGAGGCCCGAGCCGGCGCCGGTGATGAAGAGAACCCGCCCCAAGAACCTCATCGTGCCCACGCCTCCTCGACGCGTCCGGCCGTCGTGATCGTCGCGAGCAACCGGAGCGTGTGCTCGAAGACCGCTTCGACGTACTCGTCGGGCGTACCGGTGACCGCATCGCGCGGGATGACCACCTGGTAGCCTGCGTTGACGGCCTCGAGCGTCAGCCCGAGGATGCCGACGTTCACCGAGACGCCCGTCGCGACGACCGTCCGGACGCCGAGGTTCCGCAGCAGCGCGTCGAGCTCCGTGCCGTCGAACGGCGTGAGGCCGTGGAAGCGCGTCACCACGTAGTCGCCCTCGGCGGGCGCGAGGGGCGCAACGACCGCCTGCTGCGGCGATCCCGGGAGCAGCGGCGTTCCCTTGCGGCTCGCGGCCAGCAGGAGACAGTTCGCGACCGCGCCGCCGCCGTCGGGGCGGCGCGACATCGTGCAGTGGAAGACGGGGACGCCAGCCCGGCGCGCCGCGGCGAGCACGCAGGCGATGTGCGCGACGGTCTCGTGGCGCGCCACCGACTCCGCGAGCGCGCCGAGCCGGCCGCCGCCACCGATGATGCCCTCCTGGCACTCCATCATCAGGAGCGCAGCGCGCGACGGGTCGAGCAACGCGTCGAGGTCGACCGGCATCAATCGATCGCGTAGAGGCGGCGCGGGTTCTGGTCGAAGATCGACCGCTTGGCGCGCTCGGAGAGATCGGCCCGCTCGGTCAGGATCTTCACCGTGTCGGGGAACTTGCAGTCCCAGTGGCAGTAGTCGGACGCGTACACGACGACGCCCTCGCCAAGCGAGTCGACCACGTGCGGGATACCCTTCTCGTCGGGGTCGCAGCCGATGAAGCAGCGACCCGAGAGGAAGTACTCGCTCGGCTTCCGGTCGATCCCCGGCGCCTGCTCGGGCGTCAGCTCCCAGTGCTCGTCGAGCCGCTCGAGCCACGTGGGCAGCCACCCGACGCCGGCCTCGAGGAATGCAACGCGAAGTCGCGGGAAGCGGTGGAGGATGCCGCCCACGGTGAACGCCATGATCGCGATCATCTGGCCGACGGGATGGGTGAAGGCGTGGACCTCGAGGCGCGTCTTCCAGCGGTCGACGCCGATCGGCACCTGGTCGATCGCCTGCCCACCGCCGTGGACGCAGACCGGGACGCCGAGCCGTTCGGCCTCGGCCCAGACGACGTCGAAGCTCGGGTGGTCGAGGTTCTTTTCGCGGATGTGCTGCGGCGTGACCATGCCGACCATGCCGAGCTCGGTGACCGCGCGGCGGAGCTCCGCGGCCGCCGCCTCCGGGTCGATCATCGGGAGCTTCGCGACGGACTTGAGCCGCGCCGGCCGGTAGCGCGTGTACTCGGCGCGGGCGTCGTTCAGCGCGCGACAGAGCGCGATCGCGAACTCGCGGTCGAGGCCGGCCCACTCCTCGCCCGCGCCGCCGGGGAACATGACGGTCTGGTCGATGCCCTCGAGGTCCATGTCCTCGAGCCGGGCCTTCGGGTCGGTCATGCCGGGGCGCTCGAGGCTGTCGAGCTTGGCAGTCCCCTTGGTCTCCTTCACGCCGACCCCGGGCAGGTTGGCGAACTGCTTCTTGATGCGCTCGCGACGCGCGTCCCAGAGCGGCTGGAGCCGCGCCGGGATCCGCTCGTGCCAGTTCCGGAGGTCGCCGCCGTGGCCGTCGGCGTCGATCACGTGGTGGCCGAATCTGCTCATCGTGTGTCCTCCCGTCAGGCAACGCGGTCGAGGAGAAAGACACCGCGTGCCAGGCGTCCCGCCTCGAGGTCCTCGAGCGCTCGGGGGAGCTCCTCGAGAGCATAGTGCTGGGTGATGAGCTCGTCGATCTTGAGCCGCCCACCGAGGTAGAGGTCGGCGAGCAGCGCGAAGTCGCGACGAGGCCGCGCCGTCCCGTACCGGCAGCCGAGGATCGCCTTGTTCTGGTAGAGCGCGTGCACGACGAACTCGAGGCTCGAGCCGAGCTTCGGAACGCCGACGATGGTGAGCGCCCCGCCGGGCCCGAGCGCGTCGAGCGCCTGCTTGATGACCGCGAGGTTGCCGACGGCCTCGAAGGTGTAGTCCGCGCCGCCGCCCGTCAGCTCCTTGATCGCCGCCACCGGATCGTCGCGCGAGGCGTCGACCGTGTGCGTGGCGCCGAGCCGGCGCGCGAGGGCGAGCTTCTCCGCCACCACGTCCACCGCGACGATCTTCGCGGCGCCCGCCAGTACCCCGCCCTGCACGCAGCTGAGCCCGATGCCGCCGAGACCGAAGACGGCCATCGTCGCGCCGGTCTCGACCTTCGCCCGGTTCACGACCGCGCCGACGCCGGTCATGATGCCGCAGCCGATGAGCGCGGCGCGGTCGAACGGCACGCGCGGGTCGATCGGGATCGCGCTCTGCTCGCGGACGACGGTGCGCTCTGCGAAGGCCGACGCGTTGGCGAACTGGTACGCGGGCTTTCCGTTGACGGTGAACGGCTGCGCGTCCTTCGGGCTCGGCGCATTCCGACACTCCGTCGCGCGCCCGGTCTCGCACGCGGCGCAGCGCCCGCAGTGCGCGAGCGTCGAGAGGACGACCGCGTCGCCCTCCTTCACCGCCGTGACACCCGGCCCGACGGCCTCGACGATCCCGGCGCCCTCGTGCCCGAGGACGACGGGCGTCGGGTACGGGATCGAGCCGTCGATCACGCTGAGATCCGAGTGGCAGAGCCCCGCCGCCCTGATCGCGACGCGCACCTCACCGACACCCGGATCCTTGACGCGCACGTCCTCGATGGCCACGCGACGACCGCCCCCGTGGTAGACCGCGGCGCGCATCACGCAGGGTTGCCGACGCGGAGGACGCGTCCGGGCCGCGCGCCCGTCAGCTTGCCGTCCTCGAGGATCGGGTCGCCGTTGACGATCACGGACACCACGCCCTCGGGGCGCACCTGCCAGCGCTCCTCGCCGCCCGGCATGTCGCGCACGAGCTCCTTCCGGCCGAGCGCGAGCCGCGCGGGGTCGAAGACGAGGATGTCGGCGTGGTAGCCGCGGGCGAGGAGACCGCGCGCCTTGAGACCCGTCACCATCGCGGGGAGATGCGTGATCCGCCTGACGCCGTCTTCGAGCGACACGAGCTTCCGGTCGAGCACCCACGAGCGGAGGTAGTACGTCGACCACTCCGAGCCGTCGTCGCGGTCGGCATGCGCGCCGCCGTCGCCCGTGCCGACGATCATGTGGAGGTTCCGCTGCGACTCGGCGTTGGCGTCGACCCAGGCCGGGCTCTCGCTGTTCCACAGGAACTGCGTCTCGAGGCCGTCGGCCAGCGACAGCTCGCACATGACGTCGGCGGCGTGGACCCGGCGCTCCTTCGCGAGGGCGGCGAGGCTCTTGCCCACGGCCTCGGGATGGGCGCGCGAGCGGTCGACGAAGACGCGGTCGAGCGCCGGCATCGGGAGCGTCGAGCCCTGCTTGGGATCGGTGTTCGGGTGATCGAGGCCGTCGCGGAGGTCCTCGCGGAAATTCGGGTCGCGCATGCGGGCCATCCGCTCGGCCGCCGGCAATGCGGAGAGGCCCCGCCAGTGGAACACGCCGTCGTAGAGCGACGTGCCGCGCCGCCAGTTGAACGGCCGCATGAAGGGCTGCGTGCGGAGCATCGAGTAGATCGCGGCGCCACGCTCCCGCGCGGCAGCGAGGAAGCTGGTCTGGTCCTCCCAGCGCTCGCGCGCGCCGGGCCGGAAGCCCATGCCCTGCACGACGACGGGCAGCCCCGAGCGGTGAGCGAGCTCGACGAGCCGCTCGCGGTCGCGCGCGTCGTAACCCTGCACGGCGGTCTCTGCGAGGAACGCGATGCTGCCCGCGCCCCCCTCCCCCGCCGCCTCGGCGAGCGCCAGCACCTCGTCGAAGGCGGCATGCCGCGACGGCACCGGGCGGCCGAGCTGATCGGTGTGCGTCGGCGCCTGCGACGACGAGAAGCCGGCGGCCCCGGCCGCCATCGCCGCGCGGACGAGCCGGCGCATCTGCTCGAGCTCGTCGGCCGTCGCGGCGCGCTCCGAGGCCGCGTCGCCCATGACGAAGCGGCGGAGCGCAGAATGGCCGACGTACACCGCGGCGTTGATCCCGAGCCGGCGATCGAGAACGTCGAGGAACGACGGGAAGCTGTCCCAGTCCCACGGCAGCCCGCTCCGGAGGACGGACGGCGTCATGCCCTCCACCTTGGCGAAGAGCGCCGTCACCCACTCGCGGTCCTCGGCGCGGCAGGGCGCGATCGAGTAGCCGCAGTTCCCGGCCACGACCGACGTGACGCCGTGGTAGCAGGACGATGTCGCGAAAGGCTCGAAGGAGAGCTGCGGGTCGTAGTGCGTGTGGACGTCGACGATGCCCGGCATGACGACGAGGCCGTCGGCGTCGATCGTCCGCCGGGCGCCCGAGAGGCGGCCGATGTCGGTCACGAGGCCGTCGCGGATGCCGACGTCGGCGCGCCGCATGGGGAGGCCCGAGCCGTCGACGACGGTCCCGCCCTTGACGATGGTGTCGAAGCTCATGGTGTCGTCCACCCGATGTACTTGAGCTCGCTGTAGGCGCCGAGGGCCCACTGGCCCCCGACGCGGCCGACGCCCGAGAGCTTGTAGCCGCCGAACGGCGCGTCGGGATTCAGCGGGCTGCCGTTGATCTGCATCGTCCCCGTGCGCACTGCGTGCGCGACGCGCAGCCCGCGCGCCGCGTCGCCGGTCCACACGTAGCCGTAGAGCCCGTAGTCGGACTCGTTGGCGAGCGCGATGGCCTCCGCCTCGTCGCGGAAGGGGATCGCGGTGATCACAGGGCCGAAGATCTCCTCGCGCGCGATCGTCATGTCGTTGCGCGCGTCGGTGAAGAGCGTCGGCTCGACGTAATACCCGCGGGAGAGGTGAGGAGGCCGGCGGCCGCCGCAGGCGAGCGTCGCCCCCTCCTCGCGGCCGCGCGTGATGAAGCGCTCGACGCGCGTCCGCTGCGCGGCGGAGACGAGTGGCCCGACGACGACGCCCGGCTCGCGCGGATCGCCGATGCGCAGCGTGGGGCCCGACGCGGCGAGGCGCCGCGTGAACGGCTCGTACAGCGGCTCCTCGATCAGCACGCGCGTCCCGGCGATGCAGATCTGACCGGAGTGGAACGTCCAGACGCTCATCGCGCTCGCGAATGCCCGGTCGACGTCGCAGTCGGCGAAGATGATGTTCGCGGACTTACCGCCGAGCTCGAGCACCGTTCGCTTCATCCGTCCGGCCGCCGCCTCCTTGATGCGCCGGCCGACGGCGGTGCTGCCCGTGAACGAGATCATGTCGACGTCGGGCGAGCGCACGAGCGCTTCGCCGATCTCCGCCCCTTCGCCGTTCACGAAGTTCACGACGCCGGGCGGCAGCACGGCATCGACGATCCGGCAGAGCTCGGCAACACCGAGCGGGTCTACGGGCGACGGCTTCACGACGACCGTGTTACCGCACGCGAGCGCCGGTCCGATCTTCCCGGCGCAGTTCGTCATCGGGAAGTTGAAGGGCGTGATGCAGGCGACGACGCCGACCGGCTCGCGGACTATAACACCGGCCGCGAGGGAGCGGCCGGTCTCGCGCGGCGGCACGCCTTGCTCAAGTGGCGCGGTGGCCAGCTCGGCGGCGCGCAGCAGCCGGCCCGCGACGGCGCGGACCTGCTGCGCCTCGGCGACGGCGCGGACCGCTCCCGTCTCCGCGATGGTCAGCTCGACGAGGCCGTCCATCTCGCCCTGGAACCGTTCCGCCGCGGTCCGAAGCAACGCCGCGCGCTCGCCGCCGCTCATGGTCCGCCACGGACCACGCTCGAAGGCGTCCCGCGCCGCGCTCGCGGCCGCTTCGGCCTGCGCCACCGAGCAGGCGGGCGCGTGGCCGGCGATCTCCTCCGTCGCCGGGTTCACGACCGGGTACGTGCCACCGGCGGCCGGCACCCAGCGGCCGCCGATCAGCACCTGGTCGAAGACCGGCCCCGCCATGCGGTGTCAGGCGGCCTGCGCCTTCAGCGCCGCCTCGCGCTGGCGCGTCGTCGAGTGCACGGGGTCCTTGTCGAACTTCGGGAGGACGTGCTTGCCGAACGTCTCGATCGACTCGAGCACGTACTTCTGGTCGAGCGTCAGCGTCAAGGGGGCGTAGATCAGCTGGTCGACGCCGAGCTCCTCGTACATGCGGATCACCTCGACGATCTCTTCGGGCGCGCCGATCTGCCGGCCGCCCACCTTGAGGCCGTCCTTCAGCGCCTCGGGTGTCGGGGCGGTGAGGCCGCTGATCCGGCCCTCCTTCGGCATGCCCTTCGGCCGCGGGATCGAGTCGAGCGCGTTGAAGAAGTACTCCGTGAACGTCTCCACGCGCGCCCGCGAGTAGAGCCAGCGTGCCTGGTCGCCGTCGGGGAGGCAGAGCATGTTGGTGGTGACGGCGATGTTGTCGTTCACATAGCCGGCCACCGGCGTCTTGCAGCGCTTGATCGCCTCCTTGTAGCTGCGGACGTTCTCGGCAATCTCGGACGGCGTTCCGAAGGTGAAGCAGAGCGAGCCGAGGCCGAGCTCGCCCGCCTCGACGAACGTCGGCGGGCTCGAGCAGGCGAGCCACATCGGAGGATGCGGCTTCGAGTAGGGCTTCGGGAGCACGTTCCGCTCGGGCATCCGGAAGTATTTGCCCTCGTACGCATACGGCTCGTCGCGCCACATACGCGGGATCTGCTCGAGCGCCTCGCGCCACATGGGCTTCGTCTCGGCGGCCGACGGGATCGCGAAGCCCGCCCACTCCGTCGACGACGAGCCCCGGCCGGTGCCGAACTCGACCCGCCCTTCCGAGAGATGGTCCATGGTGGCGATCCGCTCCGCGACGCGCGCCGGGTGGTTCACGGGCGGGGTGATGTTGACGATGGCGTAGCCGACGTGGATCCGCCGCGTGCGCGCCGCCACCCACGACAGGAAGATCTCGGGCGCGGGCTGATGCGAGTAGTGGGTGAGGAAGTGATGTTCCGGCGACCAGTCGTACTTGAAGCCGACCGCGTCGACGGCGAGCGCGACTTCCTGCTCGCGGAGATAGCGCGAGTGCTCGTCGTCCCACGGTGGGACGTGCATGTGCGAGAAGATCCCGAACTCCATCGGCTTCCTCCCTTCGTGGGAACGTAAGCAGTAGCGACGATTCGCGGGTCCGAATTACCATTCGGAAAATCGACTTGTCAAGCGGTTTTTCGAGTGGTATGAGGGGCACTCGTGCGACGGACTCCACGCGACGAGGCACGCCAGGCGCGCACCAGCGTCTATCGCCAGCACATCCTCGAGGCGGCCGAGCGGGTCTTCGCGGACCGTGGCTTCGACGCGGCCAAGGTCCAGGAGATCTCGCAGCTCGCCGCGCTGTCGATGGGCACGATCTACGCCATCTTTCCGAGCAAGCACGACCTGCACCGGGCGATCCTCGAGCTGCGAGGAGAGGAGCTGCTCGACCTGGCGCGGACCGTCGCCGCCCGCCGCCTGCCACCGCGCGAGGCCCTGCGTGCGCTGATCGAGGTGTACGTCGACTACTTCCTCGCCCATCCTGCCTTCCTCCGCATGCACCTGCGCGCCGGCACCTCGTGGGCGATGAGCCCCCTGCCCGGCACGGACGAGCAGATCGAGAAGTGGCAGGAGATCCACGAGCTCCAGGCCGACGTCTTCCGGCGCGGCATCGCGGATGGTGTCTTCGTGAAGGAGGACCCCGGTTACCTCGCGCGCATGTTCACCGTCATGGACCAGGTGCTGCTCTCGGATTGGGTCTCCTCGGGAATGAAGGCGAGACGACCGGAGCTCGTGCGCCGGCTCGGGCAGCTCGTGGAGCGGGCATTCTGCCGCCCGGCTTCGGAGCGCGCGCACCGGAATTGACCGGCGGCCGCCCGACCCGCTAGCTGTTCGCTGCCGGCCCGCCGGACTCCTCACGTGCGACCCTGCTCGCCCGCCGCCGCCCTCGTCCTCGCCGTTTGCGCGGGGGCGGTGTCGGCGGCGGCGGGCGAGCTCGACGTTCTCGATGGCGCGGCGATCGCGCGCCATCTGCGGGAGGTCGAGGCCGAGAAGCGCGCACTCACTCCCGCCGAGCGGAAGATCGACCATGCGATCCGCCGTCGGCCGGCGGCGGTCCCCCGGGGGCTCGGGCTTCGCGAGGCCGAACCCGACCCCGAGCTGCGCGTGAGCGTCCGCCTGCGATCGGTCGCGCCGCAGGACCTGCGGGACCTCGCGGGCTGCGGGTTCGAGCTCGAGCGGCTCGACGGCACCTCCATGCGCGCCGAGGGGCGGGCGACGCCGGCGGCAGCCTACCGGATGGCGGACCTCCCGTGCGTCGCCGCGGTGAAGCCCGTCCACCGCGGCCGGCTCCGTGTCGGCGCCGCGACGACGGAAGGTGACGCCGCCGCGCGTGCGCCACTCGTCCGCGCGCAGGGAGACGACGGATCGGGTGTCGTCGTCGGCGTCATCTCCGACGGCATCGACCACGTCGCGCAGTCGCAGGCGACGGGCGACCTGCCGGCCGTCACCGTCCCCGCCGACACGCGGTGTACGCGGGGCGGTGGCGACGAGGGCACGGCGCTCCTCGAGATCGTCCACGACCTGGCGCCGGGCGCGCGCCTCCTCTTCTCGAGCGGCAGCGACAGCGAGCTGACCTTCGAAGATGCGGTGCGCTGCCTCGCCGCGGCCGGCGCGAACGTCATCGTCGACGATCTCGGCTTCTTCGATCAGCCGTTCTTCGAGGACGGGCCGCTGGCCGCCGCCGTCGAGGCCGCCATCCGGGCCGGGGTCTCGTACCACTCCGCCGCCGGCAACGAGGCCGGCGTGCATCTCGAGCAGACGTACCGCCCCTCGCCCACGACGGCCTTTCACGACTTCCTCGGCGGGCCGGTCGACAACAGCAACGACGTGAGCGTGGCGCCCTTCGCCACGGTCACGTGCATCCTGCAGTGGAACGACCCGTTCGGGGCTTCCGCGAACGACTACGACCTTCTCGTCTTCGATTCGAATCTGCGGCTCATCGCGGACAGCGGGAACCCGCAGACCGGCACGCAGGATCCCATCGAGGAGGTCTCGATCGTGAACCCCGCGCCCGCGACGCAGACGTTCAAGCTCGCCATCATCAAGGCGGCCGGCGCGACCCGCGTCTTGAAGCTCTTCTGCTTCGGCGCGGTGAGGCAGCAGTACGTCACGCCGTCGGGCAGCGTCGTCGGGCAGCCGGCGCTGCGCGACGCGGTCGCCGTCGGCGCGATCGACGTCTCCGACGCCGCACTCGCCACCGTCGAGCCGTACAGCTCGCAGGGTCCGGCGCGCATCTTTTTCCCGGCGCCGGAGACGCGCCCGAAGCCGGACATCGTCGCCTTCGACGGGGTCAGCATCTCGAATGCCGGCGGGTTTCCGCGCTGTCCACCCGCGTGCCGGTTCTTCGGTACCTCGGCCGCGGCACCCCATTCCGCCGCTGCCGCGGCACTCATGCTCGCACGGAATCCCGCGCTCACGCCCGCGCAGATCCAGAACCTCCTGCGCGCGACGGCCGTGGACATCGGCGCGCCGGGACCCGACGACAGCGCCGGCGCCGGCCGCCTGGATGCGTTCTCCGCGGCGGGCGGATGCGCCGACGACCGCGACTGCACGGACGGAAACGCGTGCACGACCGACCGCTGCGACAGCGGCCTGTGCCGCCACGCCACCGTCGTGTGTGACGACGGCGAGCCGTGCACCACCGACGCGTGCGACGCGTCGCGCGGCTGCGTGCATTCGGCGGTGACCGGGGTCCGCGCGGTCACGTGCTGGCTCGACGGCGTGAACGACGTGCTCGGCAGCGCCTCGGCGGCCGACATCCGGACCTCGCTCCGGCAGAGGATCGATACCGGTATCGACGAGCTCACCATGCGCATCGAGCTCACCGCCGAGGCCGCCCGTGCCGGCGACGGGGAGCGTGAATCGCGGATGCTGCGCGCTGCGCGACGGTCCTTCGTGAGACTGCTGGCGGTCACGACGCGCGCGCGAACCCGGCACGGGATCACGCGCGCCCTCGCCAGGGTCGTCCGCGGTCGTCTCGTCCGCGCGCGGACGGAGCTGAAGGCCCTGCGCAGACACGGCGCGCTCGCCGGCTGACGACTCCCCCTTGCGGCGCGACAGGCGCCTCTGGTAGCCGCGCCGCATGGCGCACACTCCCATCGTCGACGCCGACGGGCACGTCCTCGAGCCGCCCACGGGCATGGCGGAGCGCGCGCCCGCGAAGTTCCGCGATCGCATCTGGCAGATCGTGACCCGTCCCGACGGCAGCGAGTGGCTCCGCTACAACGGCGGCGAACGGCCCGCGAACGGGCTCGCGCTGGCGGGCGCGGGCGGGATGTCGGCGGCGGAGCGCGAGCGGGCACGTCGCGGCGAGATGAAGTACAGCGAGGTCCGCGCGGGGGCCTTCCGGCCGCTCCCTCGCCTCGCCGACATGGACGGCGACGGCATCGAGCAGGCGGTCCTCTACCCCACCCTGCTCCTCGGTCTCCCCGCCCTGCACGATTCCGAGTTCGCCGAAGCGCAGGCCAACGCCTACAACGAGTGGCTCGCTGAATACTGCGCGGCGGCGCCGAACCGCCTGTTCGGCGTCGCGGCCGTCCCGCACCAGGATCTGGCGCGCGCGGTACGGGTCATTCGTCGCGCGCGGGAGCTCGGCCTCGTCGGCGTCTTTCTCCGCCCGAACCCCTCGGTCGACGGCAAGAAGTTCAACGACCCGATCTACGACCCGATCTGGCGCACGTGCGAGGAGCTCGGCCTTCCCGTCGGTCTGCATCCCTTCCTCGCGCCCGACATGCCGGGCGCCTGCCGCGCGCTCGGCTTCTACGAGCTCAAGGCCGAGGGCGTCGAGATGGCGCGCACCGACGAGGCCAGTCCGATCCGCCACCTGGCGAACATCTTCTTCAGCCAGGCGATCTCGAACCCCTTCGACATGATGGAGACGCTCACCGTCATGATCTGCGGCGGCGTGCTCGAGCGCTTCCCGCGCCTGCGCCTCATCTTCCTCGAGGCCAACGGCGGCTGGATCGTCCCCTGGCTCGAACGGCTCGACCATCACTACGAGGTGTTCGGCTGGGACGTGCCGTGGCTGCGGATGAAGCCGTCGGAATACTTCCGTCGCCAGTGCTGGATCTCGTTCGACCCCGACGAGAGCGCCCTCGCCTTCACGGCTCGGAGCCCGCTCGTCGGCGCCGACCGCATCATCTGGGCGAGCGACTACCCGCACCCCGACGCAAAGGTGCCGGGCGTGGTCGATGAGCTCCGCGAAGCGACCGCGAGCCTCGACGCGCCCGCCCGGGCGCGCATCCTCGGCGAGAACGCTGCCGCGCTGTACGGCCTCCCGCCGCTCACGCTCGAACGGGGAGTCTTCACGCACACGAAGGAGAAAACATGAGCGATCGAGAGGACCGGAAGCGCCGGCTCGCCCGGGATCGCGGCGTGGTGAAGCCGCGTCAGCTCGCGCACGTCGTGCGTCGCACGTCGCGCTTCGAGGAGCTCGTGCGCTGGTACTGCACCGTGCTCGGCGCCGAGGTGGTGCACTCCGACGGGATGCTCGCCTTCCTCACCTACGACGAGGAGCATCATCGGATCGCCATCGCGAGCATCCCGGGGCTCCCCGACCAGCCGCCGATGGCCGCCGGGACGGACCACATCGCGTTCACCTACGGCGACCTCGGCGATCTGCTCCACACGTTCCGGCGCCTGAAGGCCGCCGGCATCGAGCCGTTCTGGTGCATCAACCACGGACCGACCACATCGCTCTACTACAAGGATCCCGACGGCAGCCGCGTCGAGCTGCAGGTGGACAACTTGCCCACGGCCGAGGCGATCGAGGGCTGGATGCGGACCGGGCAGTTCGCCGCGAACCCGATCGGTGTGGTCTTCGATCCCGAGGAGCTGGTCGCCCGGTACGAGGCGGGGGAGCCGATCGAGACCCTCACCGCGCGGCCGCCGCTCCCGGCGGGGGCGACGCCCTTCGACATGCTGCGCTTCTGATGGAGGACGTCGCATGAAGCTCGCCACGTTCACCCACGACGGCGCCACCCGGATCGGCGTGGTCATGGGCGAGCAGGTCGTCGACCTCGCGACCGTGGCCCCGGGCCTCCCGCGCAACATGGTGGCGTTCCTCGCCGCGGGTGGCGCCGCGATGGCAGCGGCGCGGCACGCGGAGAGCGCCGCGAGCGGATGCCTCGCGCTCGCTGACGTCCGGCTGCGCGCGCCGGTCCTCCGTCCGCCGAAGTTCCTCGCCATCGGTCTCAACTACGCCGACCACGTGAAGGAGTCGGGGCTCGAGCCGCCCGCCGTCCCGGTGTTCTTCAACAAGCAGACGACGTGCGTCGCTGGCCCGTTCGACCCGATTCATCTGCCGCGCGTCTCGCCCCTGCTCGACTACGAGGGCGAGCTGGCCTTCGTGATCGGACGGCGCTGTCGCCACGTGCCGCGCGACCGGGCGCACGAGGTGATCGCGGGCTATCTCGTGGTGAACGACGTCAGCGTGCGCGACTGGCAGCTCCGGACGCCCACCATGACGATGGGGAAGTCGTTCGACACGCACGGTCCGATGGGCCCGTGGCTGGTGACGCCGGACGAGATCGGCGACCCGCACGCGCTCGAGCTGCGCACGTGGGTGAACGGCGAGCTCCGGCAGCACTCGAACACCCGTCACTTGATCTACGACTGCTTCGCCCAGGTCGAGCACCTCTCGACGGCCTTTACGCTCGAGCCCGGCGACGTCGTCACGACCGGGACTCCCGCCGGCGTCGGCGGCGCCATGAGCCCGCCGCGGTTCCTCCGCGCCGGCGACGTCGTGCGGATCGAGATCGAGAAGATCGGCGCGATCGAGAACCGCGTGACCGAGGAGCCGGCAGAGACGGCCATTGTGGAGTGACCGCGCCCGGCGCCGCCCTCAGCGGTGGCTCGGCCGGTTCCTCGCCGCCTTCGCCTCGCCGATGGTCCGGTAACGAAAGACGCCACGCGGCCGGTCGACCGGACGCGCCAGCTCGCCGAGGCGCTTCAGCCGCTCGAGGAGCGCCGGATCACCGGGCTCCGTCCAGAGCGCCTGGCGCGCTTCCTCGAAGCTCCGGAACCTGCGCACGGGCATCAGTCGTCCTCGATTCCGAATTTCGCCTTCAGGTCGGCCGCGTCGGCATGATCGATCGGGCGAAGCGTGTCGCGCTTCATGCGGTAGAGCATACGTGGTGTCGCAATGCGTACGGGTACGCTGCCGAACTCTTGCACCTGGCTCTCGACATCCTCGAATCGAAACGCCTCTCCGATCCGCGACACCAGGTCGACGTTGAAGTCGTCGGGGGTCCCGTACCGGACGACGGCGTAGTCTCCCGCGAGGTCGCTCGCCTGGATCTCTTCGATCGCGGGATCGCTCCAGAGCCGGCGGAGCGCCTGCCGCAGTCGCGCCACGTTCTCCGCCATGGGCGACACGAACAGGTCGATGTCCTCCGTGAAGCGTGGAATCCCGTGCAGATTGACCGCCTGCCCCCCGAACAGCACGTAGTCGACCTTCTCGTCGTTCAGCGCACGGAGTAGCTCGTGGAGGCGGTCGAACGCCGTCATCTGCGCCGCTCTCCTATGCCTGGTGACCCGTCCTGTCCATCGGCCGCCGCCGGCCGAGGGTGCTCGATGCACGTCACCGGTGGTATAGCTCGCGCCAATGACGTCGCTGGAAGAACAGGTCGTCATCGTCACCGGGTGCTCGACCGGGATCGGACGGGCACTCGCATGCGAGCTGCGTGCGCGCGGGCACCGTCCGTTCGCGACGGCACGGCGGCTCGAGTCGATCGCGGATCTGGCATCGCATGGAATCATACTCTCGTCGAACTTCGGACTCGATGCGCTCGAGAAGTGACGCCGTGATCCCGGAACCACTCGCAGAGTTCGATACCGACGAGTGGTCGAAGAAGGATTTCACGGAGCGCGTCCGCATCGGCACGAACCTCTACGTGCTGAAGGGTCTCGGATACCCGCTTGCCGCGTACCTGTTCCACGCGGTGAAGCTGTCGCTGTTCGTCCTCGGCTGGGTGTTCTTCTGCCGCTTCACGCCCGGGCTCGGCACGCTCCGCGACTTCCGGTCGTGGATCTTCGACGGGACCGCGTTCCAGAAGGCGTTTCTGTGGGCGAGCCTCGTCGAGGTGATGGGATTCGGCTGCATGAGCGGACCGCTCGGGCTGCGAATGTGGCCGCCGTTCACCGCGTTCCTGCACTTCCTACGCCCCGGCACGACGAAGCTTCCGCTGGTCCGCGGCCTGCCGCTGCTCGGCAGGAATACCCGGACGATGCTCGACGTCGCGCTCTACGCGGCGCTCGTCGTCTCGCTGCTGCGTGCGCTCGTCCAGCCGGCGATCGCCGCCAGCCATCTCGTCCCGATCGTCGCTCTGCTTCCGCTCTGCGCCCTCGGCGACGGGACGATCGCTCTCGCCGCGCGCTTCGAGCACCATTTCGCGATGATCGTCTGCTTCCTGCTCGCCGGGAACTGGATCGCCGCCTGCAAATGGGTGCAGCTCGCCATCTGGTTCTGGGCCGGCGTCTCGAAGCTGACCGTCGCGTTCGGATACGTCGTGCCGATCATGACGGCCAACAATCCGCTGCTGAAGAGCGCCGCGCTGCGGCGGCGGCTCTTCGTGTCGTACCCCGACGACCTGCGGCCGTCGCGCCTGGCGAAGACGATGGCACACGCCGGCACGTTCCTCGAGTTCGCGGCGCCGCTGACCTTGCTCTTCGTCACCCACCGCGGGCCGCTGCTCTACGTCGGCATGTCCTTCGTGCTGCTGCTCCACGGGTTCATCCTCAGCAATCTTCCGATCGCGGCCGTATTCGAATGGAACATCCTCAGCATCTACACAGCGTTCTTCCTCTTCGCCGCCCACCCGACGGTGAGCCTCTTCACGGTCGGGTCGGTGCCGCTCACGGTCTATCTCGTGGTCGTCCTGCTCGTCGTTCCGCTCATCGGCAACCTCGTCCCCTCGAAGGTCTCCTTCCTGCTCGCGATGCGCTACTACGCCGGAAACTGGGCGTGGAATGCCTGGCTGTTTCGTCGTGGCAGCCAGCGGAAGCTCGCGAGGCTCAAACGGGCTGCCCCGCTCCTCCGCGAGCAGCTCGAGCGTTTCCTCTCCGCGGAGCAGGCGGCGCAGATGGACGCCGGGTTCCTCGCGTTTCGAGCACTCCACCTTCAGGGGCGCGTGCTCGGGCTGCTGCTGCCGCGCGCCACCGACGGCAACCCGTTCCGCGAATACACCTACGTCGACGGAGAGGCCGTCGCCGCCTCGGCACTCGGATGGAACTTCGGAGAAGGTCACCTCGCCGACGAGCGGTTGATCGCGGCGGTGCAGGAGCAGTGCGACTTCGAGGAGGGCGAGCTGCGCGTGATCTGCGTCGAGGCCCAGCCGATCCTCGGCTCGACGCTGCACTGGCGGATCGTCGACGCGAACCGAGGCGTGCTCGACGAGGGCCACGCGGAGCTCTCGGACCTCGCCAGGCGGAAGCCGTGGGATTGCGGCGAGGCGTGAGTGGACGACGCCGTCGTCGTCGGCTCGGGCCCCAACGGACTGTCCGCCGCGATCGCGCTCGCACGGGCCGGGGCATCCGTCCTGGTACTCGAGGCGCGGGACGAGATCGGCGGCGGGATCCGGACCGCGGAGCTGACGCTCCCCGGCTTCGCGCACGACGTCTGCTCCGGCTGCCACCCGATGGGCGTCCTGTCTCCCTGGTTCCGGCGCTTGCCGCTCGACGCCCACGGCCTCCGCTGGATCCACCCCCCGGCCTCCGTCGCACACCCGCTCGACGGCCAGCCGGCCGTGCTCCTGCGCAGGTCACTGCGCGAGACGGCGAGCGGGCTCGGCGACGACGCCGGCGCCTACGAACGCTTCTTCGCGCCGTTCCTGCGCGCGCCGCACGACCTGCTCGCCGACCTCCTCGGCCCGCTCCGCATCCCGAAGCATCCGATCCGCCTCGCGCGGTTCGGGCTCCCCGGCCTCCTCCCGGCGGCAAGATCGTTCCGTGCCCGTTTTCGCGGCGATCGCGCGCGCGCGTTGCTCGCCGGGCTGGCGGCGCATTCGATCCTGCCGCTCGAGCGGCCTCTCACCGCGGCGGTCGCGATGATCTTCGCCCTCACCGCGCACGTCGCGGAATGGCCCGTCGCCGCCGGCGGCTCGCGGGCGATCGGCGAGGCGCTCGCGTCGTATCTCCGGTCGCTCGGCGGCCGCATCGAGACGGGCCGGCCCGTCCGTTCCCTCGCCGACGTCCCGCCGGCGCGTGTCGTCCTGTTCGACACCAGTCCGGCGCAGCTCGCCGACATCGGGGAATCGACCCTTCCCGCGGGCTACGTGCGCCGCCTCCGGCGCTATCGCTACGGCCCCGGCGCCTTCAAGGTCGACTGGGCGCTCGACGGGCCGATCCCCTGGCGGGATCCACGCTGCCTCGAGGCGTCGACCGTCCACCTCGGCGGGACCCTCGACGAGATCGCGGCCGCGGAGGCGGCCGTCTGGCGCGGCGAGCATCCGGAGCGGCCGTTCGTGCTCGTCGTCCAGCAGAGCCAGTTCGACCCCACCCGGGCGCCTGGGGGCAAGCACACCGGCTACGCGTACTGTCACGTACCGAACGGGTCGACGGTAGATCAGACCGAGGCCATCGAGCGGCAGATCGAGCGGTTCGCACCCGGCTTCCGCGACCGCATCCTCGCGCGCCACGTCATGGGCACTCGGGATCTCGAGGCGGACAATCCGAATTACGTCGGCGGCGCGATCACGGGCGGCGTCGCCGATCTGCGGCAATTCTTCACGCGGCCCGTCGCCCGGCTCGACCCGTACTCCACCCCCAACCCACGGCTCTTCATCTGCTCGGCATCGACGCCACCGGGCGGTGGGGTGCACGGCATGTGCGGCTACTTCGCGGCGCAGAGTGCGCTCCGTCGTCTCCCGAAATGCTGATTCCCGCTCGTGCCCCCTACTGCGGGGAGCGCGCCGGGTCTGGTACGCTGGCCGTCGATGGCCTCCGACGCGAGCCTCGACGTCGCGCCGCTCTACGCCGTGCCGCTCGGCGAGTTCACCCGGCGCCGCGACGAGCTCGCGGCGCGGTTCCGGACGGCGGGGCGGCGCGACGAAGCGGCCGCGGTCCGGCGGCTCAAGAAGCCGAGCGTCCCGGTATGGACCATCAACACGCTGGCGCACGAGCATGCGGACGCGGTGCGCGCCTTCGTCGAGGCGACAGACCGGCTGAAGCGCGCGCAGCTCGACCGCGCGGCGCTCGCCGGCGCCACCCAGGCGGAGCGTCGGGCGCTTCAGGTCCTGATGCGCGCCGTCGACACGATCCTCGGTCGGGCGGGCGTCCGCCCGGCGCCGGCGACGTTGCAGCGGATCTCGAGCACGCTTCTCGGCGCCGCGACGGACCGCGACGCGCGCCGCCAGCTGCTGCACGGCCGGCTCACGCAGGAGCGCCAGGCGCCGGGGTTCGAGGCGTTGGCCGGCGCGCCGATAGGGCAAGCCGCGGGGCGGTCGAGCGACGGACCCAGGGTGCCACGCACCCGTGCGGCCGACGAGCACCGTTCACAGAAGGCGTTCGCGGCTCGGGCGCGCGCAGAGGAGCTCGCCGCGACGGCGCGAGCGCTCGAGGAGCAGGCGACCGTGCGAGAGCGTCAAGCGTCCGAAGCGACGCGCGCGGTCACCGAGCTCCAGCACCAGCTCCGGCAGGCGGAGACGCGAGCGCGCGAACGACGGCAAGCGGCTCGCGAAGCAGCGATCGCCGCGAAGCGCGCGCGGCGGGCCGCGGCGCACGTCGCGGCGAAGGCGCGGGGATAGTCGCGTGGCGAGCAAGGCGGAGCGCGTCGTGCTCGACGTCGCGGGTCGCGAGGTCCCGATCTCCAATCCGAGCAAGGTGTACTTCCCCGAGGCGGGCATCACCAAGCTCGACGTCGTGCGCTACTACCTCGCCGTCGCCGAAGGCGCGCTCCGCGGCGCGGGCGGCCGGCCGAACGTCCTCGTCCGCTACGCCGACGGCATCCACGGCGACTTCTTCTACCAGAAGCGCGCGCCTGCCTCGCGGCCGCCCTGGATCGAGGTCGTCGCGCTCCGCTTCCCCTCCGGCCGCATGGCGGACGAGATCGTACCGCGCGACGCCGCCGCGCTCGCGTGGATGGCGAACCTCGGATGCCTGGAGCTCCATCCGCACCCGGTCCGCGCCGAGGACCTCGACCACCCCGACGAGCTCCGCATCGACCTCGACCCGGTGCCGGGGGTCGCGTGGCCGCAGCTGCAGGACGTCGCCCGCGTGGTCCGCGACGTCCTCGCCGACTTCGGCCTCGTCGGCTGGCCGAAGACGTCAGGCTCCCGCGGCATCCACGTGTACGCGCGCATCCATCGGCAATGGTCGTTCACGGAGATGCGGCGCGCCGCCCTCGCGGTCGCGCGCGAGGTCGAGCGGCGGGCGCCGACGCTCGCCACCAGCAAGTGGTGGAAAGAGGAGCGCCACGGCGTGTTCCTCGACTACAACCAGAACGCCAAGGACCGCACGGTC
>WNGI01001346.1_pt1 | contig 20286 bp, 16 predicted proteins | sample 5400621 | NCBI WGS metagenome assembly WNGI01 (sample SAMN13153374, study PRJNA577476) | soil metagenome | isolation source: 20 cm soil or saprolite under Garry oak tree replicate 1 | place: USA:California | collected 2016-06-15
CATCGGCGCCGCGCCGGGCACACCCGCCGACCGAGTGAAGATTTTGCGCGATGCCTATGCCAAAGCCATCGCCGATCCGGAATTGCTCGCCGACGCCGCCAAACAGGGATGGGACGTCGATCCCACCAAAGGCGAAGAGCTGCAGAAGTTATCAAAGGACGTCATCACCCAGCCGCGCGAAATCATCGAGCGCATGAAGTGGGTGCTCGGCCGCGAATAACACACGCGCCGATGCACGATCATTAAATAAAAGTTCAAGCGTTCAAGCTCTTTCTCCTCCTAGCTCTGACGGCTTTTTCACTCGTGGACTCGCCGAGAAACTGATGACACTGGCAAAGAATTCGTCAATCAATCGCCGGAAATCGCTGCGGACCTAAAACGAATTTCGCGGCGAAGAAATACTTCAATAGGCGCAGCCGAAAATTCGAATTTCGCGGCGAATCCGTTTGACGGCAATTACAATCTGCGGTAAGGAGCAGATTCTTAGACTTAAACGAGAGCGCAGGAGACACGAATGTCGGAAGCGTCCTACATGCTCAATGCATTCATCAGCGGGTTTTGGCAAACCGTCGCGTGGCCCGCGTTCGGTTACATGCTATTGGGCATCATCATCGGCTTCTGGGTCGGCTTACTTCCGGGAATCGGCGGCCTGTCCACCCTGCGCTCATGTTGCCATTTTCCTATTCCATCAAAGAGCCCATCTCTGCGTTCGCGTTTCTCCTCGGCATGCTTGCCGTTACCGGAACCACGGGCGATCTCACCTCCATTCTTTTCGGAATTCCCGGCGAGGGATCTTCGGCCGCCCTCATTCTAGACGGGTATCCCATGTCTAAAAACGGTGAGGCCGGTCGAGCCCTCGGCGCTGCGATCATGAGCTCTCTCGTCGGCTCGGTGATAGGGGCTCTTTCCCTCGCCGTGTCCATCCCGATCGTGCGCCCGCTCGTTTTACTCTTCGGCTCGCCGGAATTATTCATCATCGCGATCATGGGCATCACGTTCATCGGTACTCTCGCCGGCCCGTCGCTCATCAAGGGGCTGCTTGCCGGCGGTATCGGCTTGATGCTTGCGGCCATCGGCGTCGACCCGCAAACCGGCTCATTACGTTATACGTTCGGGAGCCTTTACCTGTGGGATCGTCTCGATCTCATTCCCGTCGTCGTCGGCATGTTCGCGATCCCTGAGATCGTCGATCTCGCGGTTCGCGGCACCAGCATCGCCAGCGGCAAACAGGAGAAACTCTCCGGCGTCTTAGAAGGCTGCAAGGATACCTTCCGACACTGGTGGCTAGTCGTACGTTGCAGCCTGATCGGCGTCTACTTCGGTATTTTGCCGGTGTTAGGCGCGAACGTTGCCCAGTGGATCTCTTATGCGCACGCCGTACAGGGACTAAAGGACAAATCCCGTGCTGGTAAAGGCGCAGTGGAAGGCGTCCTCGGTCCCGGCTGCGCCAACAACGCAACGCGCGGCGGAGATCTCATTCCAACTCTTGCCTTCGGTATCCCTGGCAGCGGCAGCATGGCATTACTCCTCGGCGCCATGTTGATCGTCGGACTGAACCCGGGTCCGGAAATGCTCAAATCGCGTCTCGACGTGACCTTCTCCATGGTGTGGGTGCTGATTCTGTCAAACATCATCGTCGCTGGCCTTTGTTTTCTGATATTGAATCATCTGGCTGCTCTGACTTTTGTTCGGGGCACTTTATTGATTCCGTTTCTGCTGTTTCTCGTCTTCATCGGTTCGTTTACCGCCAACAACGATCTCGCTGACATCATGGTCACGTTGCTTTTCGGCTTCATCGGTTACTTCATGATCAAGTTCGGATGGCCCAGGCCGCCGCTAGTCCTCGGGCTCACCCTCGGGAAGATCGCCGAGAATTATTTATGGATCTCCACCGCCGCCTATGGCGCGAAGTGGCTCCTCTTCCCGACGGTGTTGGGACTCATCGCCGTGACGATCTTCACCGTCGCGTTTCCGACGATCAAAGAACGAATGGGCAAAGCGAAGTACGAACGACCGGAAGACGCGATGTAAACTCGTGTCGCGAGGTTTCGGGTTCCAAGGCGCGGGCCTCGCATTGATGCCGGATTCGAAATTCAAGGTTGAGGGACTCAACCCCGCTCAAATTGTTCTTCCTCGCTGAATTATTTCTCCTCATATCGCCGCGTCGCATCAGAGTTCCCGTTTTCCGATTAAACTGGGAACGCGAAATCCGAAACCGCTCGTGAGCAGTTGACAGCCAGTCACTTTAGGTGGGATAAGCAATTAATTTAAGTCCCAAAGAGAGGAGATCCGCTTATGGTTCACGATCTGGTGATCAAGAATGGCACAGTGGTCGATGGCACCGGCGGCGCCGCATTTGCCGCAGATGTAGCCGTCGACGGCGAGAAAATTTCCGCTATTGGAACAAATTTAGGTTCGGGAAAGAAAGAAATTGACGCCAAGGGGCATGTCGTCGCGCCGGGATTCATCGACTCCCACACGCACATGGACGCCTTCGTCGTGCAGTATCCCAACGGCAACCCGGTGGTCAATTACGGTGTGACGAGCATCGTCATCGGCGACTGCGGCGCGTCGTGCGCGCCGGTACCGCCGAAACCGGAGCCGCGCCAAGTCCTGGTGCAATACCTGCGGCGCGTTTTAGACAAATACGTGGACGACAAAGACTGGCGCTGGAACACCTTCGGCGAATATTTGAATTATCTCGAAGGCAGAGTGGCGATCAATTGTCTCCCGCTCATGCCCCATTCGCCGGTCCGCCTGACGGTCATGGGTGAAGCGGCCTACAGCCGCGAAGCGACACCCGAAGAGCTCGATACCATGAAAAAAATGGTGCGCGAAGGCATGGAGCTGGGCGCCATCGGTTTTTCCACGAGCCCGCGCGGCGGTCCCGCCATTCACGCCGGTACTCCGAGCACGTTTGCAACGCACCACGAAATCGTCGAGCTGGCCAACGTCACCGACGAATACAACGGCTGCTTCCAGTTTAACGGTTTCCAGATGGTGCTCCAGCCGGAATCCGGCGTCCCCGAGATGCTCACCAAGATTCACGGTTTGCAGATCGGCAATGAATTCCGCGTACGCCCCGGCGCCAAAGCCGCGGGTATGAAATCGATCCAGTATATGGAAGAGGCGCAGCAACGCGGCCAGGACATTCACGGCGTCGTCATCCCCTATCAACATATCCGCCGCTTCGATTTCGACGACTGCTTTGTCTTCAACGGCCTGCCGACTTGGGAAGCGATCAAGAACTCCAGCGACATCAAGACCAAGCTCAAAGACAAGGAGATCCGCCGAAAAATCGAACAAGAGCGTATCGCCTGCGAAGGCAAACTGGAATTTCCCGAGTGGCATGGTTGGGACCGCGTCGTTTTCGAACATCTGCAGAAGCCCGAGTTGAAAAAGTTGGAGCTCAAGAACGTCGAAGAGATCGCACGCCTTACGGAAAAATCTCCGGTGGATGCGTTCTTCGATACCTGGTTGGAAGACAATTTAAGCTCGCGCATCTGCTACCACGGCTTAGCCAACGCTCACCCGGAGTTGCTCGCTAAAATGATCAAGTCCGACACCAGCCTCATCGGCACCGACGTGGGCGCGCACCTGGATCGTTTCTTCTGGCATGGTGCGCCGACCAAAATCCTCGGCTACTGGCGCCGCGAAAAGAATCTGTTCAGCCTGGAAGAAGCGGTGCATAAACTCACGGGGTTTCCGGCTAAGAGATTGCGGCTGAACCGCGGCATGCTGAAAGAAGGGATGCCCGCCGACGTGACGGTGTTCGACGCCGACAAGATCGACGATCTGGTCAGCAAGAAATTGCCTGATATGGTCGATGCCCAGGAAGTGCGCCGCCATCCGCCGGGAATGAAAGCCGTCGTCGTGAACGGCGCCACCGTCGTCGAAGACGGCCAGTGCCATGATGTTTTCCCAGGTAAAGTAAGGCGCCAGCAGCTTTGCATCACCCATTAATCGGATCGCGAAAGACCTCGTCCTTATCTCCGTTTTGACATTTCCGCCTCTCACTCTCACCCTCTCCCTCTGGGAGAGGGTTGGGTGAGAGTACAGACCGGTAACATCGTTTACAAAACAAACCGGGCACATGGTTTCCTTCCACGGCATCGGGAAGCTCCTCCTTGCCGATGCACTGTAAACCATGTGCCCAGTTTAAATGTAAACTATCTCCGGCTTGCACATGAGGGCGCGAGCTGGTTGAATTAATTTTTGAAAGAAGGAACCGCATGAATACCTGTGCGATCGACGTTCACCATCATTACGTGCCCAACAGCCTCCTCGAAGAAGCCAAGAAAAACGGTAAACATCTGGGTGTCGAGCTGGTCGAGAAGGACGGACAAAAATCACTCTCCTTTGCCGGCGGCCCGCCGTTTGTGCTTCATCCCGAGCTTCCGGCAATCGATGAGCGACTTAAAATGATGGCGGACTCCAAGCTCGCCATGGCCACGCTGGAAGCGCATACCGCTACACTCGGCTACAGGCTGACCGCAGAGCAAGGCGAAAACTGGTGCAACGTTTACAACGACGGCATCAACGAGCTGGTCAAGCGCTATCCCGACCGCTTCGTCGGCATGGCGTCGGTTCCCTTGCAGGATCCGGCGCGCGCGGCCAAAGTTTTGCAACGCGCCGTGCGCGATTTGAATTTTCGCGGCGGTTACATCGGCACCAATGTAAACGGCACCTACTACGGCACGACGGATTTCGATCCCTTTTGGGCCAAGGCACAGGAGCTCGACGTGATGGTCGTCATGCACCCGGAAGACGTCGCCGGCGCCGACAAGATGAATCCGTATGGCTTAAAATTAATTTGCGGCAATCCGGCCGATAGCGCGCTGTGCTTTGGCTACATGACCTACAGCGGCATTTTCGATCGCTTTCCGAATTTGAAGCTGTGTATTCTCCACGGCGGCGGCTTTTTTCCCTACCATCTCGGTCGTTTCGATCGCGGCTGGGAAGTGCGCGCCGGCGCGCGTGCGGCAAAAGCCCAGATGGCGCCGAGCGCGTACTTAAAAAACATTTACTATGACGACATGATCTATCGACTGGACACGATCAAATATCTGATCGGCCTCGGCGGCGTCGACCACATTATGGTTGGCACTGATTATCCGTACGACCTCGGCGATTGGGATGCGGCCAAAAAGGTCGAGCAGCTGGATATCGCAGAGGCGGACAAGCTGCTGATGCTCGAAGGAAACGCCAAGCGATTGTTGAGAATCAAATAGCAAAAAACGCTGAGTGAAAAAATAAAAAGGGCGGCGACGCGACGTTCACGCCTGCCCTTTTATTTGGCCGGGAATTTCTAGTTGCCGACTCGGGTGGCGCGGAACTTAGCGTCTCTACCCTTGATTCTCGCGATGCCGTCGATCACGCCGCCTTCGACGCGCCCGGTGAATTGAGTCTCCCTGCTGCCGAAAAATATTTCTTCGCCGCGCATCCTTCCAGCAACCGGCGCCGCTCCATGGGCATCCTTCAGCGTCCCACTAAACGTCTGATAAGTTTGCTTCAGGGTTAATTCACCCTGCGGCAGCTTCCAAATTCCCGCTATGTTCGCGGGCACGATCCACAACCGAGCCGTGCACCATCGCTCGCAGTTCCCCGTGGCCATCGATGTTCGATCGGCGTTCCAATCGCCAATCGCAAACGTATTGGCAACGATGCGCGCGCCGGCTCGTAAGCTGAGCAGCTTCGGTCGCAGCCGGATATTCATCTCCGGGGTCAGAAACAACACGATCACCGTAGCTTTCGAAAAGTCGCTGACAAAGACATCCGCCTTCTCAAATGTCGCTTTGTCGCTTACGCCTTCCTTCGCCGCATTGCGCTTGGAAAGGTCGACCAAATCCGCATCGTATTCGATGCCGTGGGCGCGCGCGCCGCGCTTGGCGGCCGCGATCACGTTGCGTCCGTCGCCGGAGCCAAGATCGATGACGTAGTCGTCAGGCGTCACACCAGCCATGTCGAGCAGCTTCTCGACCATTGCCGTCGAGCTCGGCAGCCATACGATATCTTTGCCGGGCTGCCCGGATTTCGGCGCATAGTTGTCTTTCGAGGGCTGCGCATCGACGCGCGTGACGGCAACTAGAGAAATCAGCGGTAGAATCAAGAATCCGTGGAGTAAAAAGTGAATCACTTGTGATTTATCACGAGAAATCAATTCATGGCTGCGGGAACAGCCACGCACGCGTGCGCAATGGGTTCCTTGTCCATTCACCGTCCGGCCCGCGTCGCCTTCCAACTCCCGCCCGAACTAATCGTCCCTTCCATGCCGGCGGAACTCACTCGTCCCGTGTAGAGAGAGCCGCCGGCGTTAAACGTGACCTGATCGCCGTTGAGCTTGCCGTTGGCGATCGGTATGGTATTGCCGCCGCGTTTCAGCGAGCCGGATATCATTTGATAAGTTTGTTTGAGCGCGAGCTCACCGTCAGGAAGTTGCCAGGTTCCTTCCACCTTCGCCGGCACGATCCAAAGATACGCCGTGCAGTAGGAAGTACATCCATCCTTGACGACAACGGTATCGTCCTCCGACCAATCACCCATAGTAAACGAGTTTGATACAATCCGCGTTCCCGGCTTGAGGTTCAAAATTTTTGGCCGAAGTTTAAGATTAATATCAGGCAACAAGAACATGGTGATGACCGTCGCCTGAGAAAAATCACTCTCGAAAAGATCCGCTTTGACAAAACTGGCTTTGTCGGTGACGCCTTCTTTCGCCGCGTTGCGCTTCGACAACTCGACCATATCCGGATTGTATTCCATGCCGAGCGCTTTGGCGCCGCGTTTCGCTGCGGTAATCACCGTTCGTCCGTCGCCCGAACCGAGATCGATCACGTAATCCTTTGCCGTCACTTTCCCCATATCGAGCATCTTGTCGACCAGCGACTGCGGTGTCGGCACCCAGATCACATCTTTCCCTTCCTGCCCGACCTGCGGCTGATACTCGCCTTTACTCGACTGTGCTTGCGCGCAGGCGCTCGCGAAGACAATTGAAAGACACAACGCCAACGACGATCTACGAAAATAGAACCATGCGGTCATGACATTCCTCCGAGCTTGAAATGGGTAAGCGAAGAGTCGCACGCGAGAAAAAAAATGTCCAGACCGTGCCGGCACGAAAAAAATACAGCGGCCCCAGCGGTTTGCCCCACCGTCGCGTCGATGATACAGACAATCAAACGAACTGCACCGACAAAGCCGTCCTCACTCAACTACGGACAAATATCTGGAGGCAAGGTCCATGCGGCAAAGATCCGATTACCCGACTTTTTCCGAAGCGGAAATCCAAAGACGGCACAAAACCGTTTACGGCTTGATGGAGCAGGAAGGGGTAGACGCGCTGCTTTTTTACGGCAGCGGACGCTATGCGTCCGACATCTATTGGCTGAGCGACTGGCCAAGCAGCCGCGAAGCCTATTTGCTCATGCAGACTGGCAAACAGCCGGTGATTCTGATGCAGCTCTTCAACCACTACCCGATGGCGCGGGTGATGTCGTGGGTCAAAGACGTGCGCTGGGCCGGCGCGAATACGATCCACAGCGTCGTCGAGCTGTTTGGCGAGCGCGGGTTGGAATCGAAAAAGATCGGCTTGATCGGCTCGATCTCTTATCAAGCTTACAACCAGTTGCGCGAGAATTATCCGTCGGCTTCGTTCGTCGATTTAGGTGGAAAATTGCGCATGATGCGGACGGTCAAAAGCGCCGAGGAGATCGAGCGGATCCAGCTGGCGTCGAAGCTCACCGACCAGTCGATCCAGGCGATGGCGGAGGGACTCAAGGCCGGCATGCGCGAGGATGAAATCCCCGCGATCATTGAGCCGGTGTATCTCAAGGCCGGCGGCTACGCGGGCATTCACTTCATGAGCAGCATGCCCATGCGCGAGCCGGATTTTCCCGTGCCGTCGCAGTTTCACTCCAGTCGTAAGCTGCATAAAGGCGACGCGTTGATCACTGAAATCAGCGGCGCCTACTCCGGCTACAGCGGACAAATTCATCGGACTTTTTCCATCGGCGAAGGGCCGACGCCGGAATGGCAGAAAATGCATGACGCGGCCATGGAGGCATTTGAAATTCTATCCAAGGTGATCAAAGACGGCGCGACCACGACCGAAGCCGAGGAAGCAGCAGAAATCATTCACCGGCGCGGCTATAGCACGTACGATGATCTGGTGCATGGCGTCAATCAGTATCCACCGATCTTCCAGACCAAGACGCGCAAGCGCCATGATTCCAAAGAAATCGTCTTCCGCGAGAACATGGTGATCGTCATTCAACCCAACCTCATGACCTATGACGAAAAGATGGGTCTGCAATTCGGCGAGACGCTGGTGGTGAAGAAAACCGACTGCGAGTCCCTGAACGCGTATCCACGGCAATGGATAACCTGCGGCCTCTAGGGGCGCGATGCATCGCGCCCTCCGGCTATCCCCCTGCGGCTACCTCTCGATTTCCCGAATGATCGCTTCACCGAATTTCTTCGTCGACGCACTGCCGCCGAGATCGGCAGTCATCACCTCGCCGCGCGTCAGCACGCGCTCCAGCGCGAGGGAAATTCTGTCGGCGGCGGCCTTTTCGGAAATATGGCGCAGCATCATCGCCGCCGCCAGAATCATGGCGGCTGGGTTCGCTATGTTCTTGCCTTTGATATCCGGCGCGCTGCCGTGGACGGTTTCAAATAGGGCATGGCGGTCGCCGAGATTCGCTCCGGGCACGACGCCGAGGCCGCCGACCAGTCCTGCGGCTAGATCGGACAGGATGTCGCCGTAAAGATTCTCCATCAGTAGAACGTCGAATTGCCATGGATTAATGACCAGTTGCATGCAAGCGTTGTCGACGATCACATCGCCGAAGCCGATTGATTTATACCCCTTCGATACTTTTCTGGCGCAATCCAAGAACAGCCCGTCGCTGAGCTTCATAATGTTCGCTTTGTGCACTGCGGCGATTTTTTTTCGCCCGTTGCGGCGCGCGTAGTCAAAGGCGAACTTGCTGATTTTAGTGCACGCGCGCTCCGTCATGATCTTCAAACTTTCGACCACGCCCGGAATGACTTCATGCTCGATGCCCGAGTAAAGCCCTTCGGTGTTTTCTCGCACGACAATGAGATCGATACTCTGATAACGCGCCTTCACCCCCGGAAGGTTCTTGATCGGACGCAGATTGGCGTAGAGATTGAACGTTTGGCGCAGCGCCACGTTGACGCTCGTAAAACCTTCGCCCACCGGCGTCGTTACCGGTCCTTTGAGCGCGATGCGGTTCCTTTCAAATGAGTCCAGCAGCAGTTTCGGGATCGTCGTGCCGTGCTTTTTGAGCGCTTCCGCTCCCGCCAAATGAGTTTCCCAGTCGACCGTCACGCCCGCCGCTTTTACGATTGCCAGAGTCGGCTTGGTGACTTCCGGACCGATTCCATCACCGGGAATCAAGGTGATCTTATGCTTCATTGATGAGTTCCTCTCTCAAGGCCGGCCGCGTATATTTTTACACACTATCATAGCAGCCCGTGTCGGTTTTGATAGCTCTCACGTTGTCAAAAGCATCAAGCGTCCGAGCGTTCGGCGACGGCGCTCAGACGGTCATGCTCGCAATCAGTGCTCACGCTACGCCGGGTTGCCAAAGCGAGATTAATCCGGTGAAATAATCTTGCATGCCCGTTACGCACCATGGCCGCCTGAAACGTTTCATACAGAACTGGATTCCGTTCCTCGTTTGGGCATCGCTCATTTTTGCCTTTTCCACCGACGCGTTTTCCAGCGACAACACCGCGGGAATCCTTGAACCGATATTGCGCAACGTCTTCCCGCAGCTCGCGGCGCGCGATATCGGGCGGATTCATTCACTGATACGAAAATTCGGCCACTTCAGCGAATATTTTCTCTTTGCCCGATTACTGATGCGCGCCTTGCGTAGCGAAATCGGCGCTTCGAGAACTTTGCGACAACATGCTCTGACCATTCTTATGACGATACTGTACGCCACCAGCGATGAGTTGCATCAGGCATTCGTTCCGAGTCGTACCGCTAGCGCTCTCGATGTCCTCATCGACTCGATCGGCGGAATTTGCGGCATCTTGTCATCCTACTGGCGAGACTGCCGCACCAAGGCACCCTAAAACGCTGCTTCTTGCCGCCGATCCTATTGAAAACAAAAAAAACTTGACAAGCCAGGTGCAAATCGCGAGGATATTGGGAATCAAATCTCGAAGTTTCGACCAAGGATGAATAAATTGCCCCTTAAATTGGGTTCTTCCGCAGAACTTTCCCGTGCCGTTCTTTTTCTCACGTGGGTGTTGGCATTCTCCGGATGTTCGATGTCGGACACGCCAGCGCCGAAGCTTTTCTCATCGCCGGAGTCTCTGAGCAATACCGCCCCTCCGGCACATTCACCTTCGGCGCTGGAAGCAATTAGCCGCGGCGTCGCCGCGGTGACGCCGCCGGGCGCCGCGCTCAAAGACGTCTATTATCAATTCGACAGCGTTGACCTGGAAGCCGACGCTCAGGAAGTTCTAAAGAAAAACGCCGAGTGGATGAAGACGCATCCAAAAACACGAGTGGAAGTCGAGGGCCACTGCGATGATGTCGGGTCGGCGGAATATAACCTCGCGCTGGGCGCGAAGCGGGCTCAAGTCGCGAAGGATTTTCTGGTAAACCAAGGGGTCGCCACGGAGCGCCTGGTGACCATCAGTTATGGCAAAGAGGCGCCCGCCTGTTTCGAGCAGACCGAAGAGTGCCGCGTAAAAAACCGCCGCGCGCGATTTGTCATGTTCACCGAAGTGCCGACGTCGTAGACGCCACTGGCCGGGTCGCTTAACCGACAAAAACGAATTGGGCGGACACGCAGGTCCGCCCCTACGTTGCACCCTCTATGCGCTTAAAATTTTACTTTTATTCATAGCCAATGGCCGTCACGATCGGCGTTGACGCCGCTTGTTTCGCCGGCCCAACGCCCGCCAACAGACAAAGAATTACCGATGCGATGATCGACAGCGCTGCAACTCCGTACGGATAGTAAAACTGAAACGTCCAGCCGGTGAGCTCCTTGGTATTGTAAACCACGTGGTGATACGCCATCAGGGTGCCGGCAAATAAGCCGAGCAGGCCGCCGATCAGTCCCATCCAGCCCGCTTCCATCATGACGATCCGGCGCACTTGCTCTTGGGTCGCGCCGATCGCGCGCAACACGCCGATCTCGCGCGTGCGATCGAGGATGGACGCCAGCAGCGTATTGATCACGCTGAAGATGGCCACAACGATCGCGACGATTTCCACGGCGTAGTTGACCACGAAGGATTGTTCCATGATGCGAACCACCGATTCTCTCAGCTCGCGGTGCGTGCTGATGAAGAGCTGATACGGCTCGCCGTATCGTTCTTTGATCGTTTGGATGATCGCCTGCTGATCTGCGTGCGGTTCCAACCACAGGTCGAACGCGTCGAGCAAGTCCTCCCGCCAATATTTTTTGTACAGCGCGCGGTCGAGCAACACGCTGCCGGAGTCCGATGAATAGTCGATATACACGCCGATGACTTTAAAAGTGGTCAATCCCGACGGCGTGATCAACTCGACGGTATCGTTCGCGCCTTTACCGAACTTGCTCTGAAAACTTTCGCTGATGATAACGCCCTTTCCTTCGCCCATTTCGCGCAAGGCTTCAGCACTATCGCCAGTCACCATCGGCAGATTGCGCACCCGCGCGGAATCCCGCGCGGAAAAAGACTCAATGAGGATCGGCTTTCCCTGGTAGCTGGAACGGATCAGGCGATAGAGATCGATGATTTTAATCCCCGGGATCTTGCCGAGCTCCGGCAGCAGATCTTCCCTTAGCGGAACATTTCGCGGTCCTGCTGTGCGCGCGCCCGAGCTAACGATCAAATCTGCCGTCACCATTTGATCGACCCAGGCGAGCAAAGAACCTCTCACACTGTTAACGAAGGCGGCAATGGTAAAAATGGCCGCGAGACTGATGACCATCGTCGCCACGGTGATCCCGGAGCGCAAAGGATTGCGGCGCAAGCTGTCCGACGCCAAGCGGGCTTCAATCCTGCCAAAACCAGGCATGCGCAGGTTGGACCGCCAAAACCATCCCACGGTGGCACTGATGATTGCCGGGCAAAAGGCTGCTAAGGCGAGGAGAAACACCAGCATACCGATGACGCCGACACTGAAGCGCTCGACCGAGCCGTCCACCGACGGCGCGACGAGCAAGAGGATCGGCGAGATCACCAGGCAGAGTAAGCCAAAACGATTGGCCCAAGATGTGGTTCGACGGCCAGCCGGTTGCCACGCCGCTTGCCTGGCATTCTCCAGCGGGCTCACGCGCATGGCTTGCCACGCCGGTTGCAGCGCCGCGAGCAACGCCACGGCAACCCCGCTGCCAAGCGCGAGGGCCAATTCACGCATCGTGAAATTGCCGGCGACGAGGTCGACCAAGGAAAACAAATTTCCAACCGTTTCACCGACGGCAACCAACGCGGCCCGCGCAAGCAGCCAACCGAGGACCGCGCCGGCCAACGAGCCCGCGAGCGCCAAGATCAGCGCTTCGGTGAGAATCAGCCGCAGCAGCTCGCTCCGCTTCATGCCCAGGCAGCGCAGCGCGCCGATCTCTTTCTTGCGCTGGATTACGGAGACCGAGACCGTGTTGTAAATGAGAAAAAAGCCGACGAAAAGCGCGATCAAACTGACAAAAAACAATCCCACGCGAAACGACGTCAATAAAAGCTCGATCTGCTCACCGCGCTTGCGCGGCCGCTCTACTTCAGCTGCGCCTTTCAGCCGCTCGCGCAGCCGTTGCTGGACGGATTCGATCTTTTCGCCTTCCTCGACGGTCAGATCGACGATATCGAGCTTGCCTTCTTTGCCAAAAGTCTGCTGCGCCGCCGGCAGATCCATCAGCGCGAAGCTGCCGCCGAAAACTTTCGCGGTTCCCCGTTCTTTCAAAAGCGCGCGAACCGTAAATTTGCGCCTGCCCTGGCTGGTGAGCAACGTCACGCTGGCGCCCACCGGCAGATTCAGTCGGCGCGAGAAGGATTCCGTCAGCGCGATCGAATCCGGTTGAGCGATAAAATCAAGCGCCTGATCGAAGCCAAACTGCGTCCCGGAGAATTGATGGTCGCGAATAGCAAAGTCGGTCAGCAAATCGACGCCATAAACGTAGAGCCGTTCGCCCGGTGCTCCGGCGACGGGCGAGAATCCTTCAACCGCCGCCGCAGCATCGCGGACGCCCGTCGTGTCGCGAATAAGCGGAAACAAAGACTCCGCGACACCACTCTCACCATTGGCGACCTGCAAAACGGCTTTACCGGCGATTTGATCGATCGTCGATTGAAAAGAGGTCGTCAAGGATCGATTGACGACCGCGATGGCCACGATTACGGCGACGCCGAGGGCGATACCGAAAAAAGTCAGCGCAGAGCGCAGCCGGTGGCGCTTCACATGCCGCCAGGAGATCGTGGATAATAAGCGCACCATCACGAAGTTTCCGTTTCCACGCGACCGTCCCGTAGAAATATCTTCCTATCGCCGTAGCGTGCGGCCTCGTGACTGTGCGTCACCATGATCACCGTACAACCGTCTTCCTGGTTGATCTGCTTGAGTAGCGCCAGAATCGCATCGCCGTTTTTCGAATCCAGATTGCCTGTGGGCTCGTCGGCGAGAAGGATCGGCGGATTGAACGCCAGCGCCCGCGCTACGGCGACGCGTTGGATTTCGCCGCCGGAGAGTTCGTCCGGGAGATGATTTTGCCGATTCTGCAAACCGATCTTGGTCAGAAGAGCTTGCGCCCGGTGACTTGCTTCGCCGTTGGATCGGCCATCGAGAACCAGAGGAAGCGCGACATTTTCCAAAGCGCTCAAGGTCGGCAGCAGATTAAAAAATTGAAACACGAAGCCGATCTTTTGGCGTCGAAACAGCGTCACGTGATCGTCCGCCATCTGGCCGATCAGCCGGCCGTCGACAAGAAGATCACCGCTGGTCGGTCGATCCAAGCCGCCGATCAGATGCAAGAGGGTACTTTTGCCGGAGCCGCTCGGCCCCATGATCGCGGCAAAGGCGCCTTTGGGAATATCCAATGAAACACCCGCCAGGGCGGTGATCTCGCTTTCGCCTTGCCGGTAGGTTTTACAAACTTCGATGCAGCGGATCATGCAGGGGCGAGGTCAGCAGATAAAATGGATGGTCGGCGGATCGATCGCGACGGCCGCGCCGCTTTGCTGGTTGGCGTCGAGCTCTGCGAGATTTTCTTTGACGGCTTGGACCAAAGCATCGACGCTGATGCCAAAATGAATCGGCCCAAAAGGCTCGAGCTTCTCGAGACCCATGCGCCACAGTTTGAGCGCTCCGACGGGCACTCCCTGCTCCAATTTAAAATAACCGGCGGCAACCTGAATAATCCCCTGATAAAATTTCCGATCCTCACCATGATCTTCGAGCCAAATCTCTTCGAGAGTTTCGTGGCACTCAAAAAACAGCCGCTCGTTGAATTCCTGAATTCCCTTCAAAAAACGCGGATCGTCTTGAGGTTCCATGACCGGCCTATTGCCTCACAAAGGTCCCAAAGCTCACAAACAATATAACCGGAGCCCTTTGTGTTGCCTGTGTGCTTTGTGGTTAATTTCTCTTAGCATTGTCCGTTGATTAAGTTCGAATGACCCAGACTAACGCGAAAAACTCGGTCACGCTAGCCATTGATGCGCTTTCCTATGGCGCTTACGGGATTGGCCACCTGTCAGGCAAAGCGGTGATGATCCCGCACACGGCGCCCGGCGATACCGTCGAAGTGCGCATCGTCGAATCCAAGGAGCGCTACGATATCGGCGAAGCGATTCGCGTGCTCGCGCCTTCGCTGCTCCGGCAAAATCCTCCTTGTCCCTACGTCGGCACTTGTGGCGGCTGCTCATGGCAACATTTACGTTACGACGCGCAGTTGCAAGCCAAACAACAAAGCGTCGTCGACGCCTTGCGTCGTATCGGCAAACTGGGAGATTTCGATCTCACACCGATCATTCCGTCAAGTGAAGAATTCTATTATCGCCGGCGCATTCGACTACAGATCGGCGTGAACCGAACGCTTGGTTTTTACGGCACGGCCTCTCACCAACTGGTAGAAATCGACTCGTGCCTGATCGCCGACGATCGTTTAAACCGCGCGCTCGCTTCGATACGCCGTTGGGTCCGCGCACTGGCGACGCCGCTCGAGTACATCGAGATCGTCGCCGGCGATGAGCCTGAAGAAATTGTTGCGGTCGCGCGCGCGATCGGTTCGTTCGCAACCCGCGATGAGCCGGCGTGCGCAACCTTGGCAGGCGAAGCCGAACAAATTCGCGGCTTGATTGTCGCTGGCCCCGACTGGCGCAGAGTTTGGGGCAAGCCGACGATCAGGGTGAATTTGTTAGCTGACCTTTCGCTATCGCTAGACGCGGACGTCTTTACGCAAGTGAACTCGCAAGGAAATCGTCGCATCCTCAATATGCTGCTCGCCGCCGGAGACTTTCAAAGCAATGACCGCGTGCTCGAACTGTACTGCGGCGGTGGTAATTTTACTTTGCCCATCGCACGGCAAACCAAGGAAATCGTCGCCGTCGAAGGTTACCAGTCGGCGATCGCCAACGGTAAGCTCAACGCGCAAAAAAACGGCATTGATAATATTCGCTGGGTTTGTTCCGCCGTACCCAAAGCCGTCGCGGAGCTGAAAAAGCGGCGAGAAAGCTTTGCTAAAATCGTACTCGACCCGCCGCGTGCCGGTGCCAAGGGACTCGATGCTGACTTGTCCGCGCTGGGCGCAAGGCAAATATTCTATGTCTCCTGCAATCCGACGACCCTGGCGCGCGATCTTGCTGCCCTAACCAAGCACGGCTATAAGCTTCGGATGGTTCAGCCCATCGACCTTTTTCCACAAACATTTCATGTCGAAACGCTCGCCGTAATCGAACGGCGATAATAGACCGAGCGCTCGAGGACCGACCGGCTTGAACATTTTGAACGCCTAAATACCGAACAGTTTTTTGGCATTCAGATAATAAATCTTATCTTTGTCCGCCTGTGGGATATCGAGCTTGATCATCGCGTCCAGCGTCATCGGATAGAATTGATCGTCCTGCCCCGCCCGACCGTGCGGATAATCGGCGCCGAAAAGGATTTGCTCCGCGCCTACCGTGTCATAAACGAGCTTGATGAACTCGGCGCGAATCGGCCCGGCGGTATCGTAGAAAATTTTCTTGAAGTAGATTTCCGGCTCTTGCCTGCATGCCGGATTGCCTTCGCGCCAGTTGAGCCGGTCGAGATAGAGCAAGATCATGCCACCGAGGTGCGAACCGATCATCTTGAGCTTCGGATAACGGTCAAAGATGCCGGCGTAGACGATGCGCGCGATCGCCAGCGTGCTGTCGGTCGGCCAGAGGATTTTTTGATGCAGCGAATATTTTTCCCAATTGGATTGGCAGGGCGCGTTCGCCGGATGGAGAAAGAGCGGCTTATCTCCCGCTACTAGCGCATCCCAAAACGGCATGAACTCAGGCTCGTCGATATATTTTCCCGCCACATTGGTCGGCATCATGATGCCATGCATATGCAAGTCTTTGTAGCACCGCTCCAATTCCCGCACGCAATCGTCCACGTTGATCATCGGCAAGCGCGCGAACGCCATGAAGCGCTGTGGATGTTTCGCGTGCGCCTCGGCGAAGGCGTCGTTGAGGATGCGGCAAAGTTCCACCGCGCGCGCCCGGTCGCCGGCTTTTTCGATCCGTCCGCCGGTGTTGGAAAGCACGCCGATGTCGATGCCGTATTTGTCCATGACGTCGAGGTACTCGCGATGATCGAAGGCGTGGAAGCCGACGCCGCGCACATCGTTTTGCGCTTCAGGAATCAACTCCAGAAATTTGCCGGGAAAGGCGTGAAAATGCGTATCGATGATCATGGCTGCTCCGTTTGTAAATTTTCGATCGGGTTCACAATGGTGCGACGGCTGAGATTTACGACCGTCAGTTTTCCATATGTCAACGACGCTAACTCGTCAAGTTACGATTCTCGTCCCATGTTGACAGCTCCGTTCGCCCTGTGTTTATTTCGCGGGGAGTCTTATCGATGGCTGAGATCCTTTCATCCACGCGAGTTCCGGTTCTCATCTCCGGCGCCGGGCCGGTCGGATTATCGTTAGCGATCGAACTCGCCTATCACGGCATCCGTTGTCTGGTCGTCGAACAAACCGACGGCAGCGTCGACTTTCCAACGACCAACCTAGCCAACACCCGCACCGTAGAGCATCTGCGCCGTTGGGGGATCGCCGACAAAATGCGCTTCGAGTCGGGTTATCCGACCGACTACCCGAGAAATTATCTTTTCATCACGCGCATGGATGGCTATGAAATCGCCCGCTTCGATCATCCCGCCAACGGCGATCCGAATTCACGTTCGCCCTACAGCCCGGAAGGTCGGCTTTGGATTTCAAAGCCATATTTCGACCCCGTGTTGCACCGGCATATCACCACGCTTGCCACCGTGGAGGTCCGTTACAAGACAGCACTGGAAGAGTTTCAGCAAGACAGCCACAAAGTAACTTGCAAAATCGTCGACGTAGAAAGCGGCCGGGATGAAATGATCGCCGCCGACTATCTCGCCGGCTGCGACGGCGGCAAGAGCAACGTCCGGCGCGCCCTTGGCATTCAGTACCAAGGCGTGTTCTCGCAAGGTTTGAACGTCGCGGTCTTGTTCCGCTCGCCATTTCTCAAATCTATCAGTTATGGCCCTGCGGTCATGTACCAAATCGTTAACGGCCAGATTAACGGCACCATCGCCGCCGTCGACGGCAAGGAGCTTTGGCGTTTGAACATTCGCAACGTCAAGCAAGAACAGATCGATGACTTGAACGCTCCAGAAAAACTGCGCCACGCACTGGGCCAAAATATTCCGTTTGAGTTGCTCGATGTACGCCCGTGGACCGGACACTGCGTCGTAGCCGAGAAATATCAGGAGGGACGTGTCTTCCTCGCCGGGGACGCGGCCCATCTCAACTGGCCGACCGGCGGCTTCGGCATGAACACCGGCGTCGGCGACGCCGTCGATATCGGTTGGAAGCTCGCAGCCATATTGCAAGCTTGGGGCGGCGCTCGCCTGCTCGATAGCTACACCGCTGAGCGAAAACCGATCGCCATGATCAACGTCAACGAAGCCGCCGAAATGCGCGCCAACTTCGACAATCAAACTCCCTTTTCGCCAAAAATCGAGGAAGACAGCGAAGAAGGCAAACAGCTGCGCGAAAAAGCCCGTGGCGTGATCATGCGCACGCGCGCGAAAGAGTTTCAGCATGACTCCGCCGGCATCGAGCTCGGATATCGCTACGAGAACTCGCCGATCTGCGTCGCCGACGGCACGGCAGCGCCGGAGCTCGACCACGGTCTCTACGTGCCGTCGACTTGGCCCGGAGTGCGCGCGCCCCATGTCTGGCTCAAGGACGGCCGCTCGACGCTCGACTTGTTCGGGAAGGGGTTCACGCTAATGAATTTGTCGATCAAACCCACGAACACGAGCGCGATCACGGAAGCTGCGAGCCGCGTCGGATTGCCGCTTCAAACCATCCAGATCAACGAATCAATAGTGCGCGAAACGTACGAGCGCCCTTTCGTACTCGTTCGCCCCGACGGACACATCGCCTGGCGCGGTGAGGCGATACCCAACAATGCCAGTGCGATGATCGATAAGGTGCGCGGCGCAATATGAATCGTTAGGATTGTTTTCGCAAAGCAGTCTTACTTCCTTCCCCTTTACGGGGAAGGACCGCGTTCTTTCGCCAAAATGCGCTGAAAATGCTAGTGATTTGAAACCTTCCTTGCGACAATCACAAAATTTATGACCAGAAGAATTCGAAATCTTCTACTAACTACGCTGATGGTCAGCGCCATCGCATCGTCTGCTCACGCCGCAACTAAAGTTTCCTTTCCTTTTACGCCGATCAGCGCTGCCAGCCTGCCCTGGTGGATTGCTAAGGAATCTCACTTTTACGAAAAATACGGACTCGACGTGGATATGATTTACGTCGGTGCGTCGCCGGTGATTATCCAGGCGATGCTGGGCGGACAAGCGGGCGTCGGCGCAGGCGGTGGGCCTCCACTCGTCTCCAACGTTCTGCAAGGCGGCGACGTCGTTCAGGTTGCGACGACCGTGCCCTACGCGATTCAATCGCTGATCGTTAAACCGGCAATCCGAACTCCCGCGGATTTAGCCGGCAAAAGAATCGGCATCAGCCGGTTGGGAGCGATTCCCCACTTCACGCTGCAGGCGATCCTAAAACTGCACAACGTCCAGGGCATCAATATCGTCCAGACCGGCACGACAACACAGGCGATTACCAGCCTTTCGCAAGGTTTGGTCGACGGCATCATCACGTCAGCGCCCTTCACCTTTCGCCTGATGAAGGATGGTTATCGCGAGCTGGTGAGCCCGAAGGATTTCAAAAATGCCGGCATCGAATTTTTAATTCAAGGTCTGGTCGCGCGCAAATCCTACGCCGTTAAGAATCGCCAGATCGTCATCGGCATGATCAAGGCGACGATGGAAGGAATCAAACAGATCGTTGTCAACGAGAAGCAGGCGAAAGCGGTCCTGGCGAAATACACGCGGCAAACCGACCCCGAAATATTGGATCAAACCCACAAGTTCGCCCTCGATATCTTCGTCAAAGATCCGACGGTGACAGCCAGCTCGATACAACCGATCGTGCAGCAATCGGCTCAGTTCAATCTCGTCGATGCAAAACTCGCCGGCGGCACCCCGACGAGCGCCTACTACGACAATAGCTACGTGGAGGAAATTAAGCGCGCGGGTTGGCTGGCAGAGCTGTGGAGATGATTTGTTGTGCGGAGCGCCGATAATGTAGTAACTAATACCTATCAATCGGCTAAGTCAGGAGTGCGCCATGAAGAACGGTTTCAAAGCGATGGATTCCGATATGCACGTGATGGAGCCTTGCGATCTGTGGCAGAAATACATCGACAAGCAGTTCCTCGATCGCGCGCCCATCGGTCTCAATCGCCATAAGCGCGATCTCGGCGTTCAAGTCGACGGCAAGATCATGCCTCGGCCGACGCCGAAACCTATTCCTGCGCTAGGATCGATCCGCGAACGAATCCTCAACGAAAAATATCCGGAGGAAGAAGCGCGTGATTTCGACAACGTCGCGCAAGTGCGCGCGATGGATAAGGAAGGTCTCGACGTGGCGATTCTCTATCCGAGCCGCGGCTTGTTTGTGCTCGCCGTCGACGGGCTCGATCCAGAATTGGCCGCGGCCATCGCCAGAGCCTACA
>WNGI01003291.1_pt1 | contig 20272 bp, 20 predicted proteins | sample 5400621 | NCBI WGS metagenome assembly WNGI01 (sample SAMN13153374, study PRJNA577476) | soil metagenome | isolation source: 20 cm soil or saprolite under Garry oak tree replicate 1 | place: USA:California | collected 2016-06-15
CTGCTCGTCGCCACGAAGCTCGTCCCCGGCGCCTCGGACTCGACCTTCCGCGCCGCCCTGGCCGTCGCGGCGCTCGTCGCCCTGTTCAACGCGGTTTTGCCGCCGCTGGTCGCCGCGCTGAGGCTCCCGTTCACCGCCCTGCTCGGCTTCTTCGGAGTGCTGTTCGTCGACGCAGGGATGCTGCTCCTCGCCGGCCGGTTCAGCTCGGGCTTCTCGATCGACTCCTTCTGGTCGGCGCTCGGCGTCGCCCTTGCCGCCGCCGCAGTCGGCGTCGTCCTGTCCGTGCTGTTCGGGACGAACGACGACGACGTGTACTCGCTGCGGGTCGTGCAGCGAATCGCCCGGCGCTCGGGCGAACGGGTCGTGACCGACACGCCGGGAATCGTCTTCCTCGAGATCGACGGGCTCGCCCTGCCGGTGCTGCAGCGGGCCATGCGCGACGGCCATGCGCCGACCATGGCGCGCTGGCTCGAGGAGGGGTCGCATCTGCTCGCCGAGTGGGAGCCCGACCTCTCCTCGCAGACGGGCGCCTCCCAGGCCGGGATCCTGCTGGGCTCGAACGACGACATTCCCGCCTTCCGCTGGGTCGAGAAGGAGCGGCAGGTGCTGGTCGCGTGCTCCTCGCCGCAGGATTGCGCCGAGCTCGAGCGGCGGCACGACACGGGATCGGGTCTCCTCGCGAACGGCGGCGCGAGCCGCGGCAACCTCTTCTCCGGTGGCGCCGACCACCTGATCCTCACCGTCAGCAGGATGGACGCGGAGCGCAGCGCCAACCCGGGCTACCGCGCCTTCCTCGCGAACGGCTTCAACGTCGCGCGGACGTTCGTCCTCTTCGGCTGGGAGGTGATCCTGGAATGGAGCGCGGCTGCGCGAGAGCGGCGCCGCGACGTCCGGCCGCGGGGGCACCGGGGCGGCGTCTACCCGTTCCTGCGCGCGACGATGTGCGTGATGGCCCGCGACCTGATCGTGTACGGCGTCCTCAGCGACATGATGAAAGGGAGGCCCGCGGTCTACGCGACGTTCGCGAGCTACGACGAGGTCGCGCACCACTCGGGCCTCGAGCGCGAGGACACCCTCGAGGCATTGCGGAAGCTCGACCAGCAGTTCGCCCGCATCGACGGCGCCCGCCGCTTTGCTGCGCGGCCGTATGCGCTCGTCGTCCTCTCGGACCACGGACAGACGCAGGGGGCGACGTTCCGGCAGCGCAACGGCTACGGCCTGGACGAGCTCGTGGAGCGGAACCTCGCCCACGGCGGCGTCAGCGCGGTCGCGGGCGGTGACGAGCAGGAGGCGATGGTCGGCCACGCTGCGGCCGAGGCGACGGGGCGGAAGGCGAAGCAGGAGAAGAACGACGTCTCGGGCCGCGACGTGGTCGTGCTCGGCTCCGGCAACCTCGGCCTCGTCTACCTGATGGAGGAGGAGGGGAGGATGTCGGTCGAGCAGCTCACGGCGCGGCATCCGGACCTGCTGCCCGCGGTGTCAGGGCATCCGCACGTCGGCTGGGTGCTTGCGCACTCAGAGGAGCAGGGCGCGGTGGTGCTCGGCGGTGCCGGTGTCCGGTACCTCGAGGAGGACCGGGTCGAGGGCGAGGACCCGCTCGCGCGCTTCTCGCCCACGGCGGCCCGGCATCTCCTGCGCACGCATGGGTTCGCCCACGCGCCGGACCTGCTCATCGGCAGCTTCTATGATCCCGCGCTCGACGAGGGCTGCGCCTTCGAGGAGCTGATCTCGTTCCACGGCGGGCTCGGCGGACCGCAGACGCGGCCGTTCGTGCTCTACCCGGCGGAGCTGCCGGCACCGCGGGAGCCGATCGTCGGGGCGGAGGAGCTGCATCGCGTGCTCGCCGGCTGGCGGCGGCTGCTCGAGGGAGAGCCGGCGACGTCCGCCCAGGCGCTCGCCGCGTCTCAGCAATGATCGCTCGATGGCGGGAAAGCGGACAGCGATCGTCGTCCCGGGTCACGGAGACGTCGATCCCGAGGGAGCGCACCGCATCACCCGCCGCTGCCTGAGGCTCGTGCACGAGGCGGAGCGCCTGGTGACCGCCGACGGCGCTGACGTCGTCGTGTTCAGCGGCTGGTCGTCGACCGGCGGGCCGTCGGAAGCCGAGCAGATGCGGGACCTGTGGAGTGGTCCCGACGTCGAGCTCGTCGTCGAGCCGACGGCGCGGAACACCGCCGAGAATGCGGCGCGGACGCTGCCGCTCATTCGCGAGCGCGGGATCGAGCGCGCGGTCGTCGTCTGCGCGCCGACGCATCTGGCCCGTACCCGGCTCCTGTTCGGGCGCCTCTACCGCAGCGCCGGCGTCGAGGTGGCGTTTCGCGCCGTTGCCGTTGCGCCGAGCCTTCGCTCGATCGTGTGGGAACTCGCGGCGTTCCCGTTCCTGCCCGCGCAGCTCCGCGCTGCCCGGGCCGAGCTCGCGCGGCGTTCGCGATGAGCGACACCGTCGTCTTCATCCCCGCCTGGAACGAGGAGGAGAACCTGCCGTCGGTGCTCGACGGGCTGCGGGAGCGGCTGCCGTGGGCGGACGTGCTGGTCGTCGACGACGGCTCGACCGATCGCACGGCCGAGGTCGCGCGAGAGCACGGGGCGGCGGTGCTCTCTCTCGGGAGCAACCTGGGCCTGCGGATCGGGATCGCGGCGGGCTACCGGTGGGCGCTCGAGCACGGCTATGCCTTCTGCGGGCGAGTCGACGCGGACGGCCAGCATCCGCCGGTGGAGCTCGCGCGGCTGCTCGCGCGCGTGCGGGCCGACGAGTGCGACGTCGCGGTCGGCTCCCGTTTCGTGTCCGGGAAGGGCTACGCGCCGTACCGCTACCGGCCGAGCCCGGCGCGGCGGCTCGGGACCGGCTTGCTGCGCCGGTCGGTCGGCGTCGTGCTGCGCCGGCCGTTCGGGGACGCCACGAGCGGCCTCTATGCCGTGAATGCGAAGGCGCTGCCGCTCCTCGCCGAGCCGTACACGAGCGGGGCGCCGGAGGTCGAGGCGCTGATCCGCGTCGTCGACGCGGGGCTGCGCCTGGAGGAGGTGCCGGTGGACATGGCGCCGCGCGCCGGAGGCGAGTCGAAGCTCCGTGGCGGCAAGGCGGTGAAGCTCGTGCTCACGGTGACGGCGACGCTCGGGTTGGCACTGCTCGCCCGACGGCGCGCCGGTAGCTGACCGAGCGAGGTCAGGTTCCCGCGTCGCCGTAGACGACCACGGTGCCCGCGAGGTAATCCGGGAGCGCACGGCGCCGCCGATCGAACAGGGCCGGCACGAAGCCGAGGAAGCACGGGATGATTGCGAGCGCAAGGCCGACTGTCCGTAACAGTGCCTGCCACCCGGTCAACCGCCCGTCGTTCCGTCCCGAGAGGACGCGCACCCCCATCAGCCGCATCCCGGGCGTCTGACCGGCGGTCTGCCAGAAGACGACGAAATAGCCGACCGCGATTGCGATCGCCGCGAGCGAGAGCAGCGCCTGGGCCAGCCAGTCGGGACGCACGCCCCCCACCACCGCTCCGACGAGACTTGCGGCGCCCCCGACGACTGCAGTGGCGACGACCACCGCGAACGCGTCGACGACCAGGGCGACGCCGCGGCTTGCCACGCCTGCGAACTGCAGCGGCGCGTGCGCGCCCAGCGAGAGGCGAGAGTCGAAACCGCTCGCCGCCTCACGTGCGCCGCTCACGACCTCGTCGGCGAAGCCCGCGGTCTGCGACTTCAGCGCAGCGCGAACTTCTGGTCCTGCCAGCACGCGCTCGAGCGACTGCTTCATCGCCGGGCTGGCGAGCACGCGATCGACCATCGCCTGAGACTCAGGGCTTGCCAGCGTGGTCTCGAGCATGCGCTCGAGCTCGCCCGAGACGACGAGCTCGTGAACGACCCGCTCCACGACTCGATGCCGGACCAGAAGTCGCCCCAGCTCCTCCGGCAGTGGGCCCGAGAGCGTGCGGTCGGCAGCCCGCCTGACCTCGGGCGTCGCCAGCAGCTCCTCCGCGGCCGCCTCGAGCGGGCCGCGCCAGACGCGGGCCGCGACCCGCGCGGAGTAGGCGGCCGCGCCTCCGATTGCGTCGGCGACTGCGGACCGTTCGTCCGGCGTGCCCTCGTCGGGTGCTCGCATCGGCAGCGCCCGGAGCGCGGGCAGCTAGTAGCTGCCCTCTTGGTGACTTGCCGTCCGGCGGTCGTGGATCCAGCCGAGCGCGAGCGCGCCCGCGGCGAGAACGAGGAACGCGGCGAGGAAGCCCCAGGCATAGATCGCGCTCAGGAAGAGCCACATGAAGATGAACAGGGCGATCGCCCCGAGAACGAAGAGACCGGCCATCTTCAGCCAGAACTTGAATCCGAAGTCATCCATCGATCTGCAGGCTCGCCGCCGGGCGCCGACGCGACATCATCCGTTCGGGATGATCGAAGCGGCGTCAGCGGCCCGCGGCGTATCCCTGGCGGCCGCGCGGATTCGCACCTGCCTTGAGGATCCCGGCGTGCTCGCGTGCGACGGCGGTGACGCGGCCGAGGGTCCACGGGCCGGACACCTCGACGTCGTGTCCACGGCCGCGCAGGCCGTCGATCGTCTCGGGATCGACGCGTTCCTCCACCGCCACGTGTCGTGGGCGGCTCTCGCGCGGGTAGAAGCTCGACGGGAACGCCTCGGTGTGGTGGTTCGGCGCGTCGATCGCGGCCTGGAGGTCGAGGCCGTGGTGGACGTGGCCGAGGAAGACGTGCAGCGTCCACTGGTCCTGCTGGTCGCCCCCGGGCGTGCCGAGAGCCAGCGAAGACTCGCCGTCGCGGGCGGCAATCGTCGGCGAGAGCGTGGTGCGCGGTCGCTTGCCGGGCTCGAGCGAGTTCGGCAGGCCCTCCTCGAGCCAGAACATCTGCGCTCGCGTGCCGAGGGGAAAGCCGAGCGAAGGGATCACGGGAGCGCCCCAGAGCCAGCCGCCACTCGGCGTCGCCGAGACCATGTTCCCGAAGCGGTCGACGACGTCGAGGTGGACCGTGTCGCCACGCGTTGGCTCGCCGACGCCGGGGGCGACGGGTGCGTCCTCGACCGTTCGGGCCAGGCGGGGGTCCCGGCCTTCGGGTGAGCCGGGCCGGAGCTCGGGCGAGGCCTCCTCGCCGAGCAGCTGCCGCCGCTCCTCCGCGTAGTCCCGTGAGAGCAGCTCGCCGAGCGGCACCTCGGTGAAGTCCGGGTCCCCGTACCAGGCCTCGCGGTCGGCGAAGGCGAGCTTCGCGCACTCGGTGATGGTGTGCACCCATTCCGCGCTCGCGTGGCCCATCGCCCCGAGGTCGAACCCCTCGAGCAGCCGGAGCTGCTGGAGGAAGACCGGCGCCTGGCTCCACGGGCCGGCCTTGAAGACCTCGTAGCCGTGGTAGTTGACGGAGAGCGGCTCCTCCCAGGACGGCGCCCAGTCGCGCAGGTCGTCCTCGCCGAGCAGACCGGGGTGGCGCTCGCCGGAGCTGTCGAGCCACTCGCGTTCCTGGAAGCGGACGATCTCCTCCGCGACGAAGCCGCGGTACCAGCACACCTGCGCCGCGTCGAGCTGCGCGTCCCGGTCAGTCGAGGCCGCTTCGGCCTCCGCGAGGATGCGCCGGAAGGTCTCGGCCAGGGCTCGGTTCCGGTGCAGGGTGCCCGGCTCCGGAGCGGGGAGGTAGACGTCGACCGAGGTCGTCCAGTCGTCGCGGAAGAGCTGCTCGACCTTGCGGATCGCGTCGCCGATCGACGCGAGTGCCGGGTAGCCATCCTCGGCGTAGCCGATCGCGAAGTGGAGCACGTCCCGGAGCGGCAGGGTCCCGTGCTCGCGCAACAGCTCGATCCAGCCGCCGAAAGCCCCTGGGACGACCGCGGCCAGCGGGCCGGTGCCGGGGATCAGCTCGAGCCCGAGCTCGTCGCGGTACCGCTCGATCGTCGCCGTCCGCGGCGCGGGGCCCTGCGCGCAGAGGACGAGCGGCCGGTCACGCTCCACCGGCCAGACGAGGGCCGGGAGGTCGCCGCCGGGGCCGTTGAGGTGCGGCTCGACGACCTGCAGCGTGAATCCGGCCGCGACGGCGGCGTCGAACGCGTTCCCGCCCTGCTCGAGCACGGCCATCCCGGCCGCCGACGCGAGCCAGTGCGTCGACGCAACCATCCCGAACGTCCCCCGCAGCTCGGGTCGCGTCGAGAAGCTCATCGGCCAACGATAGTGTGCCGCGCCATGCACGCACGCCTGCACTCGCTCAGGCTCGACCCGAAGCTGGTCGCGATCGGGCTCGGCGGCGGTCTCCTGTCGGGGCTCCTGGGCGTCGGCGGGGGCATCGTCATGGTGCCGCTGCTCGTGCTCTGGGCCGCCTATTCCCAGCGTGACGCGCACGCGATCTCGCTCGGCGCGATCATCCCGATCAGCATCGCCGGCATCGCGACCTACGGCGTGGCGGGCGAGGTGCGGTACGGAACGGCGATCGCGCTCGCCGCGGGGTCGATCGTCGGTGCGCGCATCGGTGCCGGCTGGCTCGCGCGGATCGACGAGCGCTTGCTCAAGGTCGTGTTCGGCACGTTCCTCGTCGCCGTCGCGGTGCTGCTCGGAGTGCATTGATGAGCGGCCCGACGCTCTATGTCGTGCTCGTCGTGTTCGGTGTGGTCGTCGGCGTGGCCTCGGGGCTGCTCGGAGTCGGCGGCGGGACGCTCATCGTTCCCTTCCTCACCCTCGCGGCCGGGTTCTCGCAGCACTCCGCAGAGGCCACCTCGCTGCTCGTGATCCTCCCGACGGCGATCGTGGGGAGCCTCGTCCTCCGCCGCCGCGGCGTCGGCGACCTCGGGCTCGCGCTTCGCTTCGGCACCGTGGGCGCAGTCGGTAGCGTCCTCGGCGCGCTGCTCGCGCTCGCGCTGCCGGCGGACACGCTCCGCATCGTCTTCGCGATCTTCGTGGGGGTGGTCGGCCTGCGGCTCGCCCGCGACGGGATCCGTGGCGACCGGTCCGCGGAGCCCGGTTGACGTCCTACGACCCCACGCTCTTCGAGGGCGCCGCCGCCCATTACCGGTACGGCAGGCCGCCCTACTCACCGCAGCTCGAGGCCGTTCTCACCGAGGAGCTGGAGCTCGACGGGAGCGGCAGGCTGCTCGACGGCGGCTGCGGGCCGGGCATCCTCACCGTCCGGCTCGCCCACCTGTTCGAGGAAGCGGTCGGCCTCGACCCCGACGCGGCCATGCTCGCCGAGGGTCGTCGAGTCGCCGACGAGCGGGGCATCACGAACATCCGCTGGGTACAAGCGGTCGCCGAGGACCTGCCCGGGGCTGCGCCGGGGCCGTATCGGCTCGTGACCTTCGGGCAGTCACTCCACTGGACCGACGAGGCCCGTGTTGCCGAGGCGGTGTACGACATGCTGGATCCGGGCGGCGCTTTGGCCATGATCGTCCACGAGGTCGAGGGGCGGCCGAAGCCGCCGAGCCCGGGACAGCCGTCGATCCCGCACGCCGAGATCCAGGCGCTCGTCGAGAAGTACCTCGGCCCGACCCGTCGCGCCGGTCAGGGCGTGGCGCCGGTGCGAACCCACCGCTTCGCAGACGTCCTCGTTCGCACCCGGTTCGGCGCGCCGCGGTCCGTCTTCGTTCCCGGGATCCCCGACCTGCTGCGGGACAGCGAGAGCGTGCTGTCGGGCTACCTCTCGATGTCCTCCTCGGCGCCGCATCTGTTCGGCGACCGCCTCGAGGACTTCACGCGCGAGGTACGGGAGCTGCTCGCGTCGCGATCTCCGGAGGGCGTCTTCTGGGACTGGCCCGGCGACACCGAGATCATCCTCGTCCGCAAGCCTGGCGTCAGAAGCTGAAACCGAGCGGGTACGCGTAGATGGAGAGGTACCAGACGTCGAGCCCGATCACTCCGCCGTAGGCCCCGACCCAGGCGAGCCGGTACCCGGTGGACGGGTCTCGCCGGATGTGGGCGACCAGGGCCCAGCCGAGCACGACGAGCTGGAAGGCGACGTAGAGAAGCGGCTTCAACGCCGGCAGACTAGCCGCGTCGCCGGTCGCGGTTACTCGTACCCGAGATCGCGGAGGCGCTCGACCATCTGCCGTTCCTCCTCCTCGGAGTAGACCGGCTCGTCGCTCGCCTCCCGCTGGGTCTCCGGTGCGACCGTCTCCGCCGCGCCGCCCGCGTCCTCCTCGAGGATCGCCGCCAGCGGCTTGCCGTCGAGACCCTCCGCCTCCAGGCCGAGCAGGCTGAGGATCGTCGCCGGCAGCTGCACGATCTCGGAGCCTTCCGGGACGTCCGCCGGCTGGATCCCCGGTCCTGTCGCCGCGAGGATGCCGGTCACGCCGTGATGACCCGAGTAACCGTACGAGACCTCGGGGTCGAGCCGCTCGTGCCGCTCGAAGGGCTGCGTCCAGCGGCGGCGGGACGGATCGACGTTGATCCGCTCGTCGTATGGGATGAGCATGAGCTCGGGCGCCTTGTCGAGGAACGGCCCGGTGAACAGATCCTCCTTCCGCAGCACCTGAAAGGCGGGCTCGCCCGTCTGCGGGTGCGGGATCTCGGCGAGCTCGGCCGCGAGCGCGTCGATGTACGCGGGGTCGTTCCGTGCGCCGGTCAGCTCGCCGAGGTAGAGCTGCCCCTGCGAGGCGAAGCCGTACGCGCGCGTCGTGCCGAAGTCGATGTCTGCGAACAGCCGGTCGGCCGCCGGCCGCGGCAGGAACGGGATCCGGTCGAGCGCGCGGCCGTACCACGGCAGCGTGCGCACGAGCTTCTGGTCGACGCGTGCGAGATAGTCGAGCCGCCCGCGCCGCCACGGCTGCAGCGACCGCTTGCGGAAGCGGAGATGGCCGCGCTCCTCGAGCCAGCGGTCGAGGTGGAACATCCAGTAGATCGGCTTCATCCCGTGATCCGAGAAGAGGAGGACGGTCGGCTCCTCGCCGTACTGCGCCGCGGCGGCGTCGATGAGCTCGCCGCACAGCGCGTCGACCCGCTCGTAGACCTGCAGGAGCTCGTCGCCGCCGCCGGTCGAAGCGTGGGCGGGATGCTCCGGGTCGAAGCGGGCGTAGCCGAGGTGGCCGACGTGGTCCGTGCTCATGAAGTCGACGCAGAGGAGGCCGAGGTCCGGCTCGAGCTCGAAGGCGAGCTTGCAGACGCCGGCCATCTGCTCCGCGTGCTCGAGCAGCCGGCCCGTGTAGGCGGGAAAGTCCTCCCACCACCGCTCGGCCAGCGGATGGTGCGCGGTGACGAGGTCGGGATACGCGGCGAAGATCCGCTCCTCAGCGCTCGCCGGCAGGATCTGCGGCCGCTCTGGCCCGCCGTAGCCGGTGACGACGATCCCCTCCACGGGCTCCGCCGGGTACGTGAACGGGATCCCGATATACGCCGAGCGGATCCCCGCGGCGCCGAGCAGCCGCCAGAGCGGCGTTCCCACGCGGCTGGCGGCGCTCTCGAGCTTCTGCGTGCCGCGGTTCGGGTTGGTCGTGAAGTTGAAGATGCCGTGGCCGCCCGGATTCAGCCCGGTGAGGAAGCTCGACCAGGCCGTCGGCGTGAACGCCGGGATCGTCGAGCGCAGCGGCCCGAACGCGCCCTCCCGCGCCAGGCGCGAGATCGTGGGCAGCTTCCCCTCGGCCATGAGGCGCCGGACGAGGTCGTAGTCGGCGCCGTCGAACGCGAGCGCGAGGATCACCGGCCCAGTACCTCCCGGTAGACCTGCTCGAGCTGCGCGGTCGGGTCGCCGAAGCGGGCGTGCACCTCGCGGAGGTTCCGCTCGCCGTAGCCGCGGCGCAGCTCCGGGTCGCGCGCGAGGCGGACCATGGCGGCTGCGACCGCGTCCACGTCGTGGCGGTCGTCCACGAGCTCACCGCCCTCGCCCTGCTGGATCCACTCGTCCATCGACGGCGCGAGCCCGACGACGAGCGGGACGCCGCTGGCCATCGTCTCGAGCAGCGAGGCGGGGGAGGAGTCGACGTCGGCGAGCGTCACCGCGAAGTCGGCGGAAGCCGTCACGGACGGAAGCTCGGCAGCGGGCACGTCCTGCACGGCCATGTACGGCTCGACGCCGAGCTCCGCGGCGAGCCGGTCGAACTCCTCGCGGGTCCAGCCACCGCCGGCGCTCGAGAACAGGCGGAGCTCCGGCACCTCTTCTCTGGCCTTCGCAAAAGACCGCAAAACGACGTCGAGGTTCGAGTAGGGGCGGAAGTTGCGCAGCGAGAGACACACGACCGCATCGTCGGGCCAGCCGAGCGCGCTCCAGCGGCTCCGGTCGGCGTGCTCGGGCGAGTAGCCGTCGATGCGTGCATGCCAGAAGATGCGGTGGAACTTCGCCCGGTCGGCGCCGAGGCGGACGGCCGCGTCCTCGAGTGCCTGCGAGTTCACGACGTAGGCGAGGGCGCGCTCGGGCGCGATCGCGACCCGCGCCCGTTCCTCTCCCTCCGGCGACTGCCAGGCGTCGACGATCGCGTCCTTTCCCCACGGGCTGACGACGAGCGGCCCGAGGCCTGCGCGCGCCGCCCAGTAGCCGTAGGGCAGGAGATAGTGGGAGTGCACGACGTCCGGCTGGACGCGTCGCGCCAGACCGGCGAGGGCCGGGGCCATGCGGAAGCGCCGGACGAGAGGCACCTTCAGCAGCCGGTCGAGATCCTGGAACTGGTGCACGACGAGGCCGTCGAGCTCGCCCTCGCGCGGGTTGACGCGGCCGGACGCGACGTGCACCTCGTGGCCGCGCTCGGCGAGCCGGGTCGCCCAGCGGGCGAAGTGGCGCGACTTCGCGTCGCCGACGCCGAGGATGCGCAGCGACTCAGCCACGCTGTCCCGCGCCGGTCAGCGTCCGTACGCCGCGCAGCGCATGGCGGCCGAGCTGCACGAGCGCCGGCTTCGGGTCGTCGCGCGCGAACACCGCGTCGACGTAGGGCGGCCGCTCGATCGCATGTCCCGAGCCCGCCATCAGCGTGATGGCCCAGCGCTTGCCGTCGCCGTGCATCCGCGCGGGCGGAAGCGGGTCGCCGGTCAGGTCGCGGTAGGCGATCCACGGCAGGTCGACCCCGCACGCGGCGGCGAGGCTGTGCCACTGCCACAGGCGCGGGTTCACCTCCAGCAGCTTGTAGCGGCCGTCGCGCGGGTCGCGCATCAGCTCGACCTGCGAGATGCCGTGGAAGCCGAGCGCGCGCAGGAGCGCGAGGCCGTGCTCGACGACCTCCTCCACCCAGACCGCCTCGCCGGCGCGGGCACTTCCCATGTAGCCGCGCGTCTGGCTCAGCTTGTGCCCGGAGAAGAGGCCGAGTGCCTGGCCGTCGCGATCGAGGTAGCTGCCCAGCGTGTACATCTCCTCGGGGCCGCTCGGGATCAGCTCCTGCACCATCGGCTCGTGCGGCGCCGCGAGCTCGTAGGCGCGCTCGAGCTCGGCGGGCGTCTCGCAGCGGAACAGCTGCCGCTTGTGGCTGCGCCGGAAGCCGACGTTTGCCGACGGCTTGACCACGAGCGGGAAGCCGACCTCCTCGCCCGCGGCGCGCGCCTCCTCGGCCGAGCCCGGATAGAGCGTGCGCGGGATCGGGACGCCGGCCGCCTCGGCCGTCTCGAGCTGATGGCGCTTGCTCTGGATCTTCTCCAGCAGGTTCCAGTCCGGGAAGGGAAAGCGGTAACGCTCGCCGAGCGCGTCGGCGTGGCGGGCGATCGCGTTCAGGTGCTCGTCGTGGGTGGGGAAGACCGGCAGGACGCCGTCGGTCTCCTCGGCGATCGCACGGAGGGCGTCGATGAAGCCGTCTTCGTCGTCCAGCGGGTCGGGGGCGAGACGCGCCTCTGCGTAGCGCGAGCGCAGGCCGAGCGCGTAGGGCCGGTTGTCGACCGCCAGCACCCGCAGCCCCTGACGTCCGAGCGAGCGGATTGCCGCGAGGCCGTTCACCCATGCGACCTCGACGACCACGGCCGTGCCCCTCCCAGACATCCGCGCGAGTCTAGTTGTGCGCTGGGAGCAGTCGGCGGAGGCGCTTCCGCTCGGCCGGAAGGTAGAAGCCGAGGGTGGCGAGCAGGAGCGGAAACGCGAGCGTCAGGCCGAGCGCCGCGGGTATCGAGCTGGGGAGCGCCTCGCCGATTCCCGTCAGCGCACCGGCGGCGAGGAGGATGCTCGCGACCCGCCGCCACTGGTAGTGGACGCGGTAGATCTGCTGCGCATGCCACGTCCGCACGAGCATCAGGAGGGCGTACGCCGCCAGCGTCGCGTAGGCGGCTCCGAGCATTCCGTAGGCGGGGATCAGCCAGAGGTTGAGCGAGAAGTTGAGGACGGCCGCGGCCGTCGCGGCGATCCAGTTGAACTTCGTCTGGCGCATGCGTCCGGTGGCGATCGTGACGACGATGAAGCCGGCGAAGAAGACGCTCGAGTACGCGAGCGCCGGAATCGCGTTTTCGGCGGGCCAGTAGCCCGGCTTCTTCCCGAGCAGACGCACGATCCACGGCGCAAAGAGGCTCAGAGCGACCGCCGCCCAGGCGGCGACGAACATGAGGTACGTGAGGATGTAGGAATAGGCGCGCTTCGCCTCGTCCTCGTCCTCGATCGAATACGCGAACGCCGGCCAGGCGACCTGGAAGGCGGTGAAGAGGAGCACCATCGCCGAGCTGATCTTGTAGGCGAGCGAGTACTGCCCGAGCTCGGTGAGCCGGTAGTTGCCGTGCAGGAGCTTGCTGAGCATGAAGCGGTCGCCGAAGTTCGTCACCCACATCGCGAGCCCCGCAGCCATGAGCGGGACCCCGAACTTGTTCACCGTCCGCAGCAGGTGCCGGTCGAACTGGAGGCCGAGCTGCTCGCGGCGGTAGCCGAGCAGCGCGATGTACACGAGCAGCGTGCCGCTGAGGTTGCCGACGATGATCCCGAGCGGGCCCTCCTTGTAGACGACGACGAGGATCACGGTGAGCGGGACCGTGATGCCGATGTTCGTGAGCGTGGCGATCGAGAAGGCGACCGATCGCTGCTCGGCCCGGAACAGGTTCGTCATCTGCGCGTAGTTGACGTTGGCCCAGAGCAGAACGGCCGTGGCGATGACGAGGCTCGTGCCGCTGCCCTGCAGGCCGGCGCCGGGCTCGTAGGCAACGCCCAGCCCGTCGGCGATCTGGGGCGCGAACAGGATGCAGAGGGCCAGCGCCAGCGTCGAATACGTCATCTGCGCCCAGAAGACGGTGCGGACGAGCCGGCCCCGGTACTCGGGGTCCTTGTCCACGAAGTAGAAGCGGATGAAGCCGAAGTTGGCGCCCCCGCGGACAACGACGACCACCACGGCCATGACCGACATGAGGAGCTCGATCCGGCCGTAGTCGCCCGCCGAGACGTAGCTCGTGTAGAGCGGCAGCATGAAGACCGCCAGGAAGCGCGACACGAGGCCGCCGATGCCGTAGATCACCGAGTGGCGGCTGAGCTCGAGCAGCCGGGAGCCGAGCGACCGCGGCTTGCCGTCTTCGGCTTCCCCAGTGCCGGCCGGCCTGGTTGGCGTCCGCAGGCTCACGAGGGCGATGGTAGCCAGCTGCCTGGAGGGCCAATCCGGCTTGCGCACTACACTCGCGCCGTGGCGATCCCCGCTTCTGTCGAGCAGCGGGCGCGCTGGGTGCTCGACATGGTGGGAGCGTCCCCTGTGCGTCTCGGTGAGGACCTGCCGTACCGGCCCGAGGCGTGGGAGGCGGTCGAGCGCGGCGAGGTGCCGGAAGGAGACGAGCTCGCGGCCGGCTTCTTCCACCTCGCGCGGGTCGAGGAGCGCGGGGCCGAGCACGACCGGCACGGCCGCTTCCTCGCCGCTTCCTCGTGTCTCGATCCGCTCGACCCGCCGCTCGAGCGGCTGCGCCGGGAGCTCGGTGTCGAGCCGCCGCGCTACCGGGGAGCGCGGTTCGCCGTCGCGCTCACACACGATGTCGACGTCCCGTGGCGCTGGACGCGGATCGGGGTGCTCGGCGCGGCAGCGCGGCTGAAGAATCATGCGCTGGCGCTGCGCGTGGAGCCTGCCCTGCACGAGGCGCGAGGGCTCGCGCGCGTGCCGCTCCACAAGCTGCGCGGCACCGATCCCAACTGGCGCTTCGCGGAGATCGTCGCCGAGGAGAGCGCGCACGACGCCCGCTCCACCTTCTTCCTCCTGGCCGGCCACGGTCACCGGGCCGACGGCGCCGCGCCCGAGGCGTACGACCGGCTCCGCCCCCGGCTCGTCGAGACGCTGCTCGAGGCCGGCGGGGAGGTGGGGCTCCACGGCAGCTACCTCGCCGCGGAGGATCTCGAGCGACTCGCGCGCGAGCGCGCGCTCCTGGCGCAGCTCGACGGGCCGCTGATGCCGCTGGCCGGGATCGGCTTCCGCTACGACACGTCGCTGGGCTTCCCGGACGCGCTCGGCTTCCGCGCCGGCATCGCGCACCCCTTCCGCCCCTGGGACTTCGCGCTCGAGCGGCCCGCCGACCTCGTCGAGGTTCCGCTCGCGGTGATGGACGCGACGCTCGCCGAGGATCGGTACGCGGGGCTCTCGGCGGCCGAGGCGAAGCCGCGCGTGCTCTCGCTGCTCGACTGGGCGGCCGAGCACGGCGGCGCCTTCTCGATCCTCTGGCATCCGGAGCGGTTCGACGGCCCGAGCGCCCGCGGGTGGGACCGGCTCTACTTCGAGCTGATCGAGGCCGTGCGCGAGCGGGGCGGCACCTGCCTCGCCGCCGGGGAGCTCGCGGGTCTCGCAGCGGAACGCTTCGGGCTCCCCCGCGACTAGCCTTGCCTGATGGCCAAGCGCGTGCTCGTGATCGGGCTCGACTGCGCGGCTCCCCAGTTCGTCTTCGACCGCTGGCTGCCGGAGCTGCCGACCATCCGCTCGCTCACCGAGCGGGGCTCGTTCGGCGTCCTCCGCTCCTGTGACCCGCCGATCACCGTGCCGGCCTGGTCGGTGATGACGTCCTCGCGCAGCCCGGGCTCGCTCGGCTTCTACGGCTTCCGCAACCGGAAGGACCACTCGTACGACCAGCTCGAGTTCGCCGACTCGCGCGCAGTGCGCGTGCCTCGCGTCTGGGACATCCTCTCGGCGAAGGAGCGCGACGTGATCGTGCTCGGCGTGCCGCAGACCTATCCGCCGAGCCGGGTCAAGGGAGAGATGGTCTCGTGCTTCCTGACCCCCGACACGCGGACGAGCCGCTACACGTATCCGCCCGAGCTGAAGGACGAGATCGAGCAGCTCGTCGGCCACTACATGGTCGACGTCGAGAACTTCCGCTCGGAGGACAAGGACCGCCTGCTCGATCAGATCGAGGAGATGACGGAGAAGCGGTTCCGGCTCGCCGAGCATCTCCTCGAGACGCGCCCCTGGGACCTGTTCTTCATGGTCGAGATGGGCACCGACCGTATCCACCACGGCTTCTGGCGCTTCACCGATTCCGGGCACCGGCTGTTCGAGCCGGGCAATCCCTACGAGCACGCGATGCTCGACTACTACAAGCGGCTCGACTCGAAGATCGGGCGCCTGCTGCGGTTCGCGGACGACGAGACGGCGGTGCTCGTCGTCTCGGATCATGGCGCGAAGCGGATGGACGGCGGCATCTGCATCAACGAGTGGCTGCGGCGCGAGGGCTATCTCGTGCTGCGCGAGGAGCCGACCGAGCCGACGCGCCTGACGCCCGACCTCATCGACTGGTCTCGCACCGTTGCGTGGGGCGAGGGCGGGTACTACTGCCGTCTGTTCCTCAACGTCGTCGGGCGCGAGCCGGACGGGGTCGTCTCCCCGGACGACTACGAGCGCGTGCGGGCCGAGTTGAAGGAGCGGCTCGAGGCGCTCGGCGACGACCAGGGACAGCCGATCGGCACGGTCGCGCATCGGCCGGAGGAGCTGTACGCCGAAGCGCGCGGAATCGCGCCCGATCTTCTCGTCTACTTCGGCGACCTGTACTGGCGGAGTGTCGGTCAGGTCGGCACCGGCACGGTGCATGTGTTCGAGAACGACACCGGGCCCGACGACGCGAACCACGCGCACGAAGGGCTGTACGTGCTCGTGGCGGACGGCGTGCCGGCAGGCGCCGCGCCGCAGCGCGCGCTCCACGACGTCGCGCCGACATTGCTCGAGCTCCTCGGCGAGCCCGTGCCGGCCGAGATGGAAGGGCAGAGCATGCTCCGTCCTGCCGCCGCGGACGGGCCGGAGCTGTCAGCCTCTCGCGACGCTTCCGTCACGGACACGCGCGCCGTTCCCCGTTAGGCTCGAAAGTGGGTGGTGGCGCGGGGTGGCCCCAGGGGCCACCCCGGCGACCGAGTGACGCACGACCGTACACTCCGCCGCGTGTCCGAGCTGGATGCGTCGCCGACCGAGCCGGTCCTCGAGTGGGACACGCCACTGTTCCGCATGGCGCGCGCCCAGTACGAGCAGGCGCTTCCCTACGCGGGCGTGTCGGAGATGGTCGCCGAGCGGCTCAGCTTTCCCGAGCGCGCCGTCATCGTCAGCGTCCCGGTCCGCCGGGACGACGGCTCGGTCGAGATCTTCCCGGGCTATCGCGTCCAGCACTCGACCGTGCTCGGGCCGACGAAGGGCGGCATCCGCTACGACCCCGAGGTCTCGCTCGGCGAGTGCGCGGCTCTCGCGACCTGGATGACCTGGAAGTGCGCGCTTGTGCGGCTCCCCTACGGCGGCGCGAAGGGCGGCATTCGCTGCGACCCCCACGCGCTCTCGCCGCGCGAGCTCGAGAAGCTCACCCGCCGGTTCACCGCCGAGCTCATTCGCGACTTCGGCCCCCAGACGGACATCCCCGCACCCGACATGGCCACGAACGAGCAGACGATGGCGTGGATGATGGACACGTACTCGATGCAGACCGGCTACGCCGTGCCGGAGGTCGTCACGGGCAAGCCGATCTCGATCGGCGGCTCCGTCTTCCGGCGCGAGGCAACCGGCGCCGGCGTCGTGATGGTCGCCGAACAGGCCGCCAGGCGGCTCGGCTACGAGCTCGCCGGACGCTCGTGCGTCGTGCAGGGCTTCGGCAACGTCGGCGGCGTCGCCGCGACGGAGCTGCACGAGCGCGGCGCCCGCGTCGTCGCGGTCTCGGACCTCTCGGGAGGCGTCCATCTCGAAGCCGGCCTCGACGTTCCGGCGCTCCACGCCTACGTCGCGGAGCACGGATCGCTCGCCGGCTACGACCGCTGCGAGCGGATCACGAACGAGCAGCTCCTCGAGCTCCCGTGCGACGTCCTCGTTCTCGCCGCCCGCGAGGACCAGCTCACTAGCGCGAACGCCGACCGCGTGCACGCGTCGCTCGTCGTCGAGGGCGCGAACGGCCCGACGACGATCGAGGCCGACGAGATCCTCGGCGAGCGAGGAATCCCCGTCGTGCCGGACATCCTCACGAACGCCGGCGGCGTCACGGTCTCGTACTTCGAGTGGGTGCAGGATCTCGGCCGCCTGTTCTGGGACCGCGACGAGATCCGGCGCAAGCTGGCCGACAAGATGAGCGACGCGCTCGACCGGGTGTACTCCGTGGCGCAGGACAAGGGCATCACATTGCGCCAGGCGGCGATGGTCGCGGCCATCCGCGAGGTCGCCGGGGCGCTCGAAGCTCGCGGCATCTACCCGTAACCGCGAGAATGTGCACGATGAGCGCCGAGACCGTCCGCGATGCGATGGTTCCCGAGCCGACGACGCTCGCCGCAGCCGCGAGCGCGCAGGAGGCCGGCCGCTGCCTCGCCGAGAGCGGCGAGGTCCGCGCGATCTTCGTCACCGAGGACGACGGGCGCCTGATCGGCGTCGTGACCCGGAAGACGCTCGTGCGCGAGGTCGTCGCCGCCGGGCTGGAGCCGAGCACCGTGATCCTCCGCGAGATCGCCGAGCCGCCGAACTTCACCCTCGACGCCGGTCTCGGGCTCGAGGGTGCCTTCCGCTTCCTCGAGGAGCAGGACCTCGAGCGGGTTCCGGTCGTCGAGGAGGGCGGGCGTCTGGTGGGCGTCCTGTCGCGCGCCGTCGTGCAGCGCCGCCTCGCCGAGGACGAGCCGCGGGAGGGCGAGCCGGAAGCGGGCTCGCTCGTGCTCTAGCAGCAGGTGTAGGCGCCGGGAGGAGCGGCGCCCTCTTCCGGCTCCGGCAGCTCGGCGGCCGCGAGCGCTGCGCCATCGAGCAGGTCGCGTTCGCTGACGCGCATCGACTCGAGCCCGTAGGCGTCGAGGATCGCGAGCAGGATCGCGCCGCCGGCCACGATGACCGGCGCGCGCTCCGGGTCGAGCGCCGGCACGCGCCGCCGCTCCTCGAGCGGCAGGGCCGCGAGACGCTCGAGCTGGGCGTGGGCGCCGTCGCGCGTGAGCACATGCCCGTGGACCCGCGCCCGGTCGTACTCCTCGAGGCCGAGGTCGAGCGCCGCGAGGGTCGTGATCGTCGCCGCCACTCCGACTGCGCTCTCCGGCTCGAGCTCGGGCAGCAGCGCGCGGGCTGCCTCGACAGTGGCCTCCACGTCCTCGCCGTGGCGCTCGGTGAAGCGCACGGAGCCGAGCGGCAGGCTCGTCCGGAAGCCGTCGAGGACGAGCTCGGTCGAGCCGCCGCCGATGTCGACGAGCAGCGTCGCCGCCGCGACCTCGCCGACGCCTCGTCGCGTCAGCTCCGCCTCCTCGTCGCCCGAGAGCAGTTGCGTGGCGAAGCCGTAGCTCCACTCGATCTCGCCGAGGAACGCCTCCCCGTTCTCCGCGTCCCGGACGGCGCTCGTCGCGACCAGCAGCGTCCGGTCGGCGCCGAGCGACTCGGCAGTGCGGCGGTAGTCGGTGAGGACGTTGCGCACCCGGGCGATCGGAAGGGGAAGGAGGCGACGGCGCGAGTCGACGCCTTCGCCGAGGCGGGTGATCCGCGTCTCGCGGTGCAGCTCGTCGACGCGTCCGTCCTCGACGCGCCCGACGAGGAGCCGCGTCGTGTTCGACCCCAGGTCTACTGCCGCGACGATCACTCGTAGGGGAGGTAGTCGGCCACCCGCCCGACGGTACCGGTCGCCTCGTCGAGCGCCGCGCGCAGGACGGCGAGTCGAGCCAGCGAGACCCGCAGACGCTCGACGCTCTCCTCGAGCTCGGCCGTCGTGTCGCTCGCCGCAGCGACCCTCTCTGCGACCGCCTCGGCCTTCCGGGAGAAGTCGTCGAGCCGGCTCAGGATGTCCCGGGGCGTGTCCCTGGCGTCCCGCCACGCCTGCCGCGCACGCACCGACACCAGCACGAGAGCCGCAGTTCCCGCCAGCACAACGACGCCCAGCGCGCCCCAGATCGCCCAGTCCCACATCGAGACCAGCGTAACGAGGGTGCTACAATTCGACCCACGCCGCGGGGTGGAGCAGTCAGGTAGCTCGCCGGGCTCATAACCCGGAGGTCGCAGGTTCAAATCCTGCCCCCGCTACTGGGAAAGCCCCGCCCCTGCGGGGCTTTCGTCTCAGATCGGGTCGGCGCTCGGAGCTCTTGCCTTTCGCACGCCGGCGATCAGGCGATTCGGGGTTTCATGGCAGAGAAGGAACAGAAGATCGAGGTCGAGGGCGACGTAGTCGAGTCGTTCCGCAGCGGCCAGCACCGAGTCGTCCTCGACAACGGACACGAGACGCTCGGCTACACGTCCGGTCGGATGCGCCGGTATCGGATTCGGATCAGCCCAGGCGATCGAGTCAAGATCCAGCTCTCGCCATACGACCTGACCCGCGGTCGCATCGTCTACCGCGCGTCGTAACCGCGCAGCGCGGTCGAGAGGCGTCGGGCGTGAGGACGCTGGCGCAGGCGAGGATCTACTCGCCTGATGCCACGAGCCGCCCTGCGACATCCTCGACCGGCGGCAGTTCATCGAGGCCGTACCGCGACCGGACGGCATTCGTCATGTACGCGGCAAGTTGCTTAGCGTCAACGCCCTCGCCGAGCTTCCGCTCCACGTCGCTAACGAGCCAGTCGTACTCGTCCCGTGGCAGATGCGGGTCGTACGGGTCGTCATCCCCAGCGGTGACCACTCCCAGACAAGCGTGCGAATCTCGTCTCGCCGGAAGCTCATCGCCGGAGTTCTACCCCAACCCCCTCAGGGGTCATTCCCGAACACTGGCCCAGTCGAGCGTCCTGCCTCCTATGCTCCGGAAATCGCGACGAGGTGGACTGTCGAGAGCCGGATCTACTACTTCGACCGTTTCGAGCACGGGGTAGCGCAGCGCGTTCGCGCTGAGCGCGAGGACGACACCGCATGGACGCGCGTGCTCGAAACGATCTACTGGTGGCCCGCCCATGAAGGCAAGGAATGGCCCGCTGCCGTCGTGCCGGTTCCCGAGTGGACAGGCGTGGGTGAGGAGACGGATGCGTGGGCGCACTTCGAGGCAACGCTTGGCATGGATGAGCGTTACCGCTGGGAAGCGTTGCCCGCAGACGATCCCCCGAGCTAGCTCAGGGGCCA
>WNGI01001347.1_pt1 | contig 20271 bp, 18 predicted proteins | sample 5400621 | NCBI WGS metagenome assembly WNGI01 (sample SAMN13153374, study PRJNA577476) | soil metagenome | isolation source: 20 cm soil or saprolite under Garry oak tree replicate 1 | place: USA:California | collected 2016-06-15
CAGGCCCGAGGATCACGACACTGTCCTTGCCGATCGTGTAGGGCTTGCCGCCGTTGAGGCTCGGGATGGTGAAGGTCTCGCCTTCCTTGCCCGTGATTTCGCCGCTGACGAGCTTTGCCGCGACCTGGAACGAGAGATAACCGAGGTCCGGAACGCTCCACAGCCCGAAGACCGGGGACGTGCCGTCCTTGACGAACGGCTTCATGTCGTTCGGGAACCCGAGTCCAGTGACCTTGACCGAGTCCGACTTGCCGGCGGCCTTGACGACCTGGGCGGCCGCGAGGATTCCGACCGTGGTCGGAGCGACGATGACCTTGAGGTTCGGGTACTTGGTGAGGAGGGCCTGCGCCTGCTCGGTGCTCTTCGTCGCGTCGTCATCGCCATAGACGGTGGCGACGAGCTTGAGGCCCTTGTATTTGTCAGTCGCGAGCGTCGTCTTCATCAGGTCGATCCAGGCGTTCTGGTTCGTCGCCGTTGCGGCCGCCGAGAGGATCGCGATGTCGCCGGTGCAGCTCGGGGCTAGCTCGCACGCCCAGTCGGATAGGTTCACGCCCACGCCGCTGAAGTCGACCTGGTTGACGAACACGTTGTACGCGCCAACCGCAGGACTGGAGTCGAAGCCGACCACTTTGATCCCGGCCGCCATTGCCGCCTTGAGCGACGGAGCGACCTCATCCTTGCCGTCGGCCGAGATGATGATCGCGTCGACCTTCTGGGTGGTGAGATCGGCGATGAATGGAACCTGGAGGGCAGCCGTGGCCTGGTTCGGTCCGACCTGGGTGACCGTGCTGCCGGTTTCTGCGGCCGCCTTGTCGACGCCCGTCTTCGCCGCAGCAAAGTACTGGTTGACGATGTCCTTCGGGAGATAGCCGACGGTGATCGGCTTGCCGGCGGCCGCCGAACCGGCCGGCGCCGAACCGGCCGGGGCCGAACCGGCAGCGGTGGCGGCTGCCGACGGAGCGCTGGACGCGGGCGCCCCGCTCGACCCTCCGGACGAGCATGCCGCGAACACCACGGCCGCGACGCTTACGAGGGCGATCGATCGCCCGAATGATCTGAGCTTCAACACACGTTCCTCCTCAACACCTACGACAGAGCTCGCTCACCATGGGGGACCGAGTCGGCCGGCGGAGGCCGACCTCCGCGGACTCGATCGATGGCCGACTTGGCCTGGTGAGCAAAGGTGGGGAGGACGACCGAGAGGATGAGGAGCAGCCCGAGGGCGATGCTCTGGACCTCGACCGTCACGTGAGCGAGGCGAAGGGCGTTCTGCATGACCGCCACGGCGAGGACCGCAAGGACGACCCCCGGGATCGTGCCCGAGCCGCCGAAGATGTTGACCCCGCCGAGCAGGACGACGGTCACGACCGTCAGCGTCATGCCGGATCCCGCATCGGCGCGGGCGCTCGAGAGCCGTGAAGTCAGGATGATTCCGGCCAGGGCCGCGATCAGCCCCGAGAGGACGAACAGGCTGACCTTGACGCGCGTGACACGCACGCCCGAGAAGCGTGCCGCGCCGGTGTTCTTGCCAATGGCATAGACCTGCCGACCGATCCACGTCCGGTGGAGGACGATGCCGAGCAGCAGGGCCAGGCCGAGGAAGATGACGAACGGCCACGGGACCAGCGTCCCGGGAACGTGACCGAAGCCCAGCTCCGTGAACTCGGCCGGGAAGTCACTGATACCGCGCGGTCCGAGGACGATGAGTGCGAGGCCGCGGAAGAGGGCGAGGGTCCCGAGGGTCACCACGAGTGACGGCAGACCCCCGCGAGCGACGAGGAGGCCGTTCATCAGGCCGCCCACAGCTCCGACGATGAGGACCATGGGAATCCCGATCCAGAGCGGCACGCCGGCCGCCCAGAGGAACCCGAGGATGGCGCTCGCGAGGCCCGCCATCGACTCGACCGACAGGTCGATCTCGCCCGCCACGATGATCAGGGTCATCGGCACGGCCATGATCGCGACCTCCATGAGGGCGGCGATCAGGTTGGAGAAGTTCCCTGGCGTCAGGAAGAACGGCGACAGGTAGGTGCCGAGAACGATGAGTCCGACGAGGGCAACGACGAGCAACGTCTCCCAGCGCGCCAGCAGGCGGGCCCATCGTCGCTCGCCGTTCGGGGGAGCCACGAGGGCGGTCATCGCAGGGCCTCTCGCGCCGTCGCCCGCTTGAGCCGTCGCAGGATGATCGCGTCGGCGCTCACCGCGACCAGGATGACCAGCCCGTAGATCGCCTGGAGCCAGAATTGCGACAGGCCGACGAGGATGAGTGCGTTCGCGATGAACCCGAGGAACAGGGCGCCCAGGGCGGCGCCCGCGAGCGTTCCCGAGCCACCGAAGATGTTCACGCCACCGACGACGACGGCGGCTACCACGGCCAGCACGACGCCCGTCGCCGACGTCCCGTTGATCGTCCCGAACTCCATGACCCACATCACGCCGGCGACGCCGGCGAGCATGCCGCACAGCGAGAACGCCGTGAACACGACCAATCGCGACGGGATGCCCAGGATGGCGGCGGCCTCGGGGTTGCTGCCGACGGCATACAGCTGACGGCCGAACCGGGTCGATCGCAGGATCACGGAACCGATCACGACGACGACGACGGCGACCAGCACGAACAACGGGATCCCGAAGAGGCCGGCCTGTGCCGTTTCCGAGAAGCCGGGCGGGAGGCCGGCGAGCGGGACCTGGTGGCTGCCGGCGATGAGGTAGTCGACACCGCGGAAGACACTCAAGGTCCCGAGGGTGGCGACGATCGCGGGAACCTTGAACAGGGTCACGATCACCCCGTTGATCATCCCCAGGGCGAGACCGATCCCGAGCCCGAGCGCGATCGCCGCCGGTGCGTCCAGTGCGTGGAGCTCGAGGACGCGGGCGACGCTATAGGCGACCAGCCCAATGGTCGCTTCGACCGACAGGTCGACATTCCTCGTGATGACCACCAGCGCCTCGCCGACGGCCGCGACCGCGATGACCGACGCGAGGATCGCGACCTGACTGATGTTCGAGACGGTCAGGAATTGGGGTGCCGCGATCGTCACCAGCGCGCCGAGCACGACCATGATCGCGACGAGGCTGAGCTCGCGTTGCCGCGCGAGGATGGACAGCAATCCGCCCCGTGTTCGCGCCACGCCGACGGCGGCTGTCGCCGCGGTCTCAGCCATGGGGGATATCGCTTCCCGCGGCAGCGCTGGCGGCCGAGGCGTCGTCGCCGTCGGCGCTCCCGGTCGCGGCGAACATCACCCGTTCCTCGGTCGCCCGCTCGCGCGGGATCTCAGCGGTGATTCGGCCCTCGTGAAGGACGAGGATCCGATCGGACATCGCGAGGACCTCCGGCAGGTCGCTCGAGATGAGGATGATCCCGAGGCCGGACGCGGCAAGCTCCGAGATGATCCGGTGCACCTCGACCTTGGCACCAATGTCGATCCCACGAGTCGGCTCGTCGAGGATGAGGACCTTTGGATTCGAGGCCAGCCACTTGGCCAGGACGACCTTCTGTTGATTGCCGCCGGACAGCGCCCCGGCGAGCTGGTCGACTCCGGTCATCCTCACGTTGAACTGCTGGGTGAAGTCCTGCGCGACCTTGCGCTCGATGGACCAGCGGGTGAGGAGCCGCGGGAACAGGCGGGGCAAGATCGGCAGGGTCACGTTCTGGGCGATCGTGAAGTCCAGCACGAGGCCTTCCTGGTGGCGGTCTTCGGGAAGGTAGGCGATACCCGCGTGCATCGCGGCCGATGGACTGGCGAAACTGACCGGCACCCCGGCAAGCAGGACTTCGCCGCCGTCGCGCTGGTCGATCCCGAACAGGACCCTCGCGACCTCCGTCCGGCCCGCCCCGACCAGACCGGCGAACCCGACGATCTCCCCGGCGCGGACGGAGAATCCGACATCGCGGAAGACACCAGCCCTGGTGAGGCCCCGGACATCGAGCAGGACATCACCGACAGGAATCTCGATCTTGGGAAACAGCGACACGACTCGGCCCACCATGTGCCGGACAAGATCGGCCGTCGTGAGGTCGCTGGTCGCCGTCGTGATGACGTGCTTGCCGTCACGAAGGACCGTGGCCCGATCGCACAATTCGAAGACCTCGTCGAGCCGATGGCTCACGAAGAGCACGGCAACACCGCGGTCGCGGAGCCGGCGGACGATCGTGAACAGCCGCTCGACCTCATGAGCCGACAGCGAGGCCGTCGGCTCATCCAGGATGAGAACCCGTGCCTCGACCGACAATGATTTCGCGATCTCGATCAGCTGCTGGTCCGCCATCGACAGGCCTCTGACCGGCGCGTCGACATCGAACTGCACGTCGAGTTGTCGGAAGAGCGCCTGCGCCGCCCGGCGCGTTCCGCCCCAGTCGATCGTGCCGAGGCGCCCGGACGGGGCGTGGCCGATGAATACGTTCTCGGCGACGGTCAAATCCGGAAAGAGGCGGGGCTCCTGGTGAACGACGGCGATTCCGAGCGCGCGCGACTGCGCCGGACCGTGGATCGGCGTCTGCTCGCCGTCGAGCAGGATCGTTCCGCTGTCCGGCTGATGAATGCCCGCGAGGATCTTGACGAGCGTGCTCTTGCCGGCTCCGTTCTCGCCGACCAGGGCGTGGATCTCGCCCGGCAGGAGGTCGAGCGAGACGTCGTCGAGCGCCTGCGTCGCCGCGAACCGCTTGGAGATCCCGCGGAGCTCGGCACGGGGCGGGGCCGCGACGACGGGCGAGGCGGGCGAGGAGGCGGTCACAGCGAGGACCTGCTCGGGTCGGCGCTGGTTAGCGTGCCGGGCTCCGCCGCTTGGCCTGGTGGAACGAGCCGGACCTCGACGCCGCGGCCGGTCAGCGCCCGGACCATCGCGTCCGGCGCTCGGTCGTCGGTCAGGACGATGCTGATCTTGTCGGTCGGGCAGAACGTGGCAAACGCGGCGCGCTCCCACTTGGTCCGGTCGACGATCGCGATGACCTCGCGTGCGGCGGTGACCATGGAGCGCTTGATCTGGGCCTCCTCGTCGGTCGCATCGGCCAGGCCGGACTCGAGCGTGAAACCGGCCGCACCGAGGAAGGCCTTCTGGACGTTGATCCGGCTGAACAGCCCGTCGCCGAGCTGGCCGACCACGGACAGGGCTTCCCAGCGGACGCGGCCCCCGAGCATCAGCACGATGATCCCGGGATGACCGGCCAGCTCCGAAGCAAGCCGCAGACCATTGGTGATGACGGTCAGCTGGCTCCAGCCTCGGCGAGCCTTGAGGTGACGAGCCACCGAGAGCGCAGTCGTGCTTGCGTCCATGACGATGCTTTCTCCGTCGTGGACGAGTGCCGCGGCGGCAGCCCCGATACGCATTTTCTCGTCCGCCTGGAGCCGTTCGCGGATCTCGAAGGCAAGCTCAGGGCGGCTGCGATCGAAGGCGATTGCTCCGCCGTGGGTCCGGACCACGCGCCTTTCGGTTTCGAGGGCGACGAGATCCTTGCGGATCGTGACCGCCGAAACGTGGAACTGGGCCGCCAGATCGCTCACCCGAGCACGGCCGTGCTCCTCGATGATCCGGGCGATGTGCTCCTGCCGCTCTCGCGTGAAGACGTCGCCCGGCGAGGCGCTCGCTGGAACGGACAACGCGTCTCCTCTCGTCCCGACTTGGTGGCGGACCGGTTTCGATTGCTTTCTGCCGCACAGTAGACGCCACGGTAACGCAATGTCAAGAATGCAATTGAAACCATTCGAAATCTGTGGCACGCTACGTGGCGTAGTCAGGACGACTCCTCCGGCCGACCGCGTGGAAGGTCCCTGGAGCCGCCTCTGACGACCGATCCGGCCGGCGGGCCTCGGGCGCGCCTCCTCCTCCGGCGCACGTTCACGGCGCCGCCGGCCGAGTCGGATGCACCGGCGGGCAACGCGTACGATCGAAGCGAGCGAGAGCGAGCGGACAGATCCGCCCGATGGGGCGACGGAGGCAGACGTGACCAGCAATCCAGCCGTCGTCGCGGCGCTGAGGGCCCAGCGGATCGAGCTGCCGTCGTGGGCCTTCGGCAACTCGGGCACGCGTTTCAAGGTGTTCGCCCAGAAGGGCGTCCCGCGGACCCCCTACGAGAAGGTCGCGGATGCCGCCCAGGTCCATCGCTTCACCGGCGTCGCGCCGAGCGTGGCGCTACATATTCCATGGGACCGGGTCGACGACTACGCGGACCTGGCGCGTCATGCAACGGACGCCGGCGTCAGCCTCGGCACGATCAACTCGAATGTGTTCCAGGACGACGACTACATGCTGGGCAGTGTCTGCAATCCCAATGCTCGGGTCAGGCGCAAGGCACTGGATCATCTGCTCGCGTGCGTCGACGTGATGGATGTCACCGGGTCCCGGGACCTGAAGCTGTGGTTCTCCGACGGGACGAACTATCCAGGCCAGGACGACATCCGCAACCGCCAGGACCGGCTGGCCGAGGCGCTGGCGGCAGTCCATGCGCGGCTCGGTGCAGATCAGCGGATGCTCCTCGAGTACAAGCTCTTCGAACCGTCCTTCTACACGATGGACGTGCCCGACTGGGGGACGTCATACATCCAGTGCGTCGCCGCCGGGCCGAAGGCGAAGGTCGTCGTGGACACCGGCCATCACGCGCCCGGCACAAATATCGAGTTCATCGTCGCGTCGCTGCTGCGGACGGATCGTCTCGGCGGCTTCGACTTCAATTCCCGGTTCTACGCCGACGACGACCTGATGGTCGGCTCGGCCGACCCGTTCCAGCTCTTCCGGATCATGTACGAGGTCGTCCGCGCCGGCGGCCTGGACGAGGGTTATGGCGTGGCGTTCATGCTCGACCAGTGCCACAACATCGAGCCGAAGATCCCGGGCCAGATCCGATCCGTCATGAATGTCCAGGAAGCCACGGCCAAAGCCCTCCTCGTCGACGCCGAGGCACTCGCGAAGGCCCAGGAAGGCGGCGACGTTCTCGGGGCGAATGCCGTCTTCATGGACGCGTACAACACGGATGTGCGTCCGCTCCTCGCGGACGTACGGGTGGATCTCGGTCTCGATCCCGACCCGATGGGCGCCTATGCCAGGTCCGGCTACGGAGATCGGATCGTCGCCGAGCGGGTCGGTGGGCAGCAGGCGGGCTGGGGGGCATGAGCGTCGACGTGGCCTCGGCCGCTCAACACGAAGGATCGCGATGACCATCGAGGCGAAACCCACCGTCGCCGCGCTCCTCGAGCGTTCGAACAGGCTCGGGTCGGACCCCCAGAACACGAACTACGCCGGCGGAAACACCTCGGCAAAGGGAACCGCGATCGATCCCGCGACCGGAGCGCCCGTCGAGTTGCTGTGGGTGAAGGGCTCGGGCGGCGATCTCGGAACCCTGACTGAAACCGGGCTGGCCGTTCTCAGGCTCGATCGACTGCGCGCCCTCGTGGATGTCTATCCGGGCGTCGACCGCGAGGATGAGATGGTCGCGGCCTTCGACTACTGCCTGCACGGTCGGGGTGGCGCCGCGCCGTCGATCGACACGGCGATGCACGGCCTGGTCGATGCCGAGCATGTCGATCACCTTCACCCGGATTCGGGGATCGCCCTGGCGACGGCGGCCGACGGCGAGAGCCTCACCCGCCGGTGCTTCGGGGATCGAGTGGCGTGGATCGACTGGCACCGTCCCGGGTTCCAGCTTGGTCTCGATATCGCCGCGGTCCGTCGCGATCATCCCACAACGATCGGCGCCATCCTCGGCGGTCACGGCATCACGGCCTGGGGCGACACCTCGGACGAGTGCGAGGCGCGCTCCCTCGAGATCATCCGGACGGCCGAACAGTTCATCGCGGACAACAGTCGGGCCGATCCATTCGGCCCGCCGATCGCCGGCTTCGAGGCGCTCCCTGAGCCCGAGCGCCACGCCCGTGCCGCCGCGCTGCTGCCGCTCGTCCGCGGCCTCGCCTCGACGGACCACCCGGTCGTCGGTCACTACACGGACAGCGACGTCGTGCTTGACTTCGTCGCCCGCGAGGAACACCGGCGGCTTGCGGCGCTCGGGACGTCGTGCCCGGATCATTTCCTGCGGACCAAGGTTCGGCCGATGATCCTCGACCTGCCACCGACCGCGGACCTGGAGCAGGTGTTCGTGCGCCTCCGCGAGCTTCACGAGGCCTATCGAACGGAATACCGCGCCTATTACGAGCGCCACGCGACGCCCGACAGCCCCGCGATGCGCGGCGCAGATCCGGCGATCGTCCTCGTCCCGGGCGTTGGGATGTTCTCGTTTGGGGCGAACAAGCAGACGGCCCGCGTCGCGGGTGAGTTCTACGTCAACGCGATCAACGTGATGCGCGGCGCCGAGTCGCTCTCGACCTACGCCCCGATCCCCGAATCCGAGAAATTCCGGATCGAGTACTGGGCGCTCGAGGAGGCGAAGCTCGCGAGGATGCCGGCGCCGAAACCGCTGGCCACGAGGATTGCCTTCGTGACCGGCGCCGGATCGGGCATCGGGAAGGCGATCGCCCAGCGCCTCGCCTCGGAGGGCGCCTGCGTCGTGGTCGCGGATATCGACCCCAAGAGCGCGGAGTCCGTTGCCCGCGAGCTCGGCGGGACGGACACGGCGATCAGCCTGACCGCCGACGTGACCGATGAGGCGCAGGTCGCGGACGCCTTCCGGCGGGCCGTGCTCGCCTTCGGTGGCGTCGATCTAGTCGTCAACAACGCCGGCCTGTCGATCTCGAAGCCCCTGCTCGAGACCACGGTGAGGGACTGGGACCTCCAGCACGACGTGATGGCCCGCGGCTCCTTCCTCGTCTCGCGCGAGGCGGCCAGGATCCTGATCGATCAGTCGATGGGTGGCGACCTCGTCTACATCGTCAGCAAGAACGCCCTCTTCGCCGGACCCAACAACGTCGCGTACGGTGCGTCCAAAGCCGACCAGGCCCACCAGGTCCGGTTGCTCGCCGCGGAGCTCGGCCAGTTCGGGATCCGGGTGAATGGAATCAACCCCGACGGTGTCGTGCGCGGATCCGGGATCTTCGCCAAGGGCTGGGGAGCCGACCGGGCCCGAACGTACGGGATCCCGGAGGACAAGCTCGGCGAGTTCTATGCCCAGCGGACGCTGCTCAAGCGGGAGGTCTTGCCGGAGCACGTTGCCGCGGCCGTCTTTGCATTGACCGGCGGCGACCTCAGCCAGACGACCGGCCTCCACATCCCGGTCGACGCGGGTGTCGCCGCGGCGTTCCTGCGGTGACCGGCCGGCTCGTCAAGTGATCGGATCGCTCGTCCAGTGACCGGCAGGCTCGTCGCGGCCGTCGACCTCGGCGCGTCGAGCGGCCGGGTGGTGGTCGGACGGGTCGCGCCGAACGAGCTGGAGCTCACCGAGGTGCACCGCTTCCCGAACGACCCCGTTCGCCTTCCCGACGGCCTCCATTGGGACATCCTGCGCCTCTATCGCGAGGTCCTCGCCGGCCTGCGTGAGGCGACCCGGGCGGCCGACAATCTGGTCAGCATCGGGCTCGACTCGTGGGCGATCGACTACGGCCTCCTCGATGAGGACGGAGCGCTGCTCGGCAATCCGTACCACTACCGCGACACGCGGTCGGTTGCGGCGGTGGACGCCGTCCACCGGATCGTCCAGCCGGCAGATCTCTACGCTCGGACCGGTCTTCAGTTCCTGCCCTTCAACACGATCTACCAGCTTGCCGCCGCGCGCGGGACTGCCGCGTTCCGGGCCGCCCGGACGATGCTCATGATCCCCGATCTGCTCGGCTACTGGCTCTCGGGCGTGGGTGTCGCAGAGGTGACGAACGCCTCGACGACCGGACTCCTCGACGTCCACCGCCGGACGTGGGATGCGGAGTTGATGGAGTCCCTCGCAATCCGGCCGTCCCTCTTCGCGCGGCTTGGGGCGCCCGGGGACGTCATCGGTGCGCTGCGGGACGACGTCCGCCAGGAGATCGGCGCTTCGCCGGAGACGCTGCTGACGCTCGTCGGCTCCCACGATACGGCTTCCGCCGTCGTCGGCGTGCCGGCCGACGGGATGTCGTCCTTCGCCTACATCGCCTGCGGCACGTGGTCCCTCGTCGGCGTGGAGCTCGACCGCGCGATCCTCACCGAGGAGAGCCGACAAGTGAACTTCACCAACGAGGGTGGCGTCGACGAGCGAGTCCGCTACCTGCGCAATGTCATGGGCCTGTGGCTCCTCCAGGAGTCGCTCCGCACCTGGGAGCTCGAGGGCGGCACGGATCAATTGCCGGCTCTGCTCATCGCTGCCGGCGAGCTGCCGCCGGGCGGGCCTGTCATCGACCCGGACGATCCGTCCTTCCTGCCGCCCGGTGACATGCCGGCGCGGATCGTGGCTGCCTGTGCCCGACTCGACCAGCCCGCGCCGGGCTCGAGAGCCGAGTTCGTTCGGTGCATCCTCGACAGCCTTGCCGCCGCCTTCGGCCGGACCGTTCGAGACGCGGCGCGGCTGTCCGGACGGTCGGTGGAGGTCGTCCACCTGGTCGGCGGTGGGGCTCGCAATTCGCTCCTGTGCCAGCTCACCGCGGACGCCTGCGAGGTCCCGGTTCTGGCGGGGCCGGTCGAGGCGACCGCTCTCGGCAACGTGCTGGTCCAGGCTCGGGCGCGCGGCCTGATCGCCGGCGACCTCGAGGCATTGCGGGCATTGGTCCGGGCCACCCAGGACGTGCGGCGGTACGAACCGCGGACGTCGCTCGCCCGGCGCGGAACCTGAGCCCAGCGGCGGTCCGTGCGAGCCCTGAGCATCGGTGCCTATAGTTCGTGGTGACGTAGCTCGGGAGAGCACCGATGGGGTTCCTGCGGCGCCTGTTTGGCTGGGACGACACTTCGAATCCGCGCAAGGAGATCGACTCCGATCCCGCCGAACCCGATCCCGCTGGCCTGGATGCGTCGGAGCGCGAGCACGAGCTCGAGGTATTGCGCGCCGAGCAGGATCGATTCGACGAGCTGACCCAGCGCCAGCTCCGTTACGCCGACTACGCTTGGGAGCCGCCGGCCCAGGGTGGCGATCGCCGCGCAGACGACGAGGACGCGCGGGACGCGACCTGACTCCGACCGATGAGTCAGGCAATCAAAAGAGGTCTTACAGGTGACCCTCGCAAACGGGCATGTGACCCGCAGCCTGCGGGGAAGACGAGCCGAAAGGAGTCCGACCGGATGGTCAACGGCAACATCGCGTTCAGCGGTTTCTCGGTCGACGATATCCAGAAGGCGAAAGACTTCTACGGGCAGGTGCTCGGGATGGACGTCGCGGAGGAGAATGGGGCGCTGCGCCTCTCGATCGGTAGTGGCAAGACGATTTTCGTGTACCCCAAGGACGACCATGTCCCGGCGACCTACACGATCCTGAACTTCCCGGTTGATGACATCGACACCGCGGTCGACGAGCTTGCCCGAGCCGGCGTGAAGTTCGAGCATTACGACATGACCGACGAGAAGGGGATCGCCAGGTCGGACGCAAGCGGCAACGGCCCGGATATCGCCTGGTTCAAGGATCCTGCAGGGAACTTCCTGTCGGTGCTGAAAGGCTCCTGAGGTTCCGCGTCGAGGACCAGCCCCAAATGGGCGAGTCGCCCGACACGGGCGTTCGCCTGCGGCGGGTTCCGACCGCGGACCTGACGCCGTCGGAGATCACAATCATCCGCGGGCTGCTCGTCGCCGCCTTCCGGTCGGACGAGGACGAGCGGTTCGCCGACGATGACTGGGACCACGCCCTCGGGGGCATCCATTTCGTGCTCGATCTCGATGGCGAGATCGTCGGCCATGCATCCGTCGTCGAGCGCGAGCTCCACGTCGGTGGCCGGCCAGTCCGTACGGGTTACGTGGAGGCGGTCGCCACGGCCGTGGACCGCCAGGGAGGCGGGCTCGGCTCGCTCGTGATGGCGGACGTGACGTCCTACATCAGGGAGCGGTTCGAGCTCGGCGCCCTCGGCACCGGCCGACATCACTTCTACGAACGGCTTGGCTGGCGGACCTGGGCGGGCCCGGCCTTCGTCCGAACGGCCGACGGCCCCCGCCGGACCCCTGACGAGGAGGGTTACATCCTCGTGCTACCCACTCCGTCGTCGCCTCCCCTCGACCTGGCCGCATCGATCAGCTGCGACTGGCGTCCAGGCGACGGCTGGTAGCGCACCGAATACCGAAACGCCGCCCCGTTCGGGACGGCGTTTCGGCGGTAGGGTCGGCCGGCCGATCCGGGTGATCGGCGAGGCCGGCACGGTCAGCGAGGCCGGAGACGCGGTCCGCCGGAGCTTGGTCCGCCGGAGCCGGCTCGTTCGGTCCGCATCTCGTCGCTCGAGGTGAAGCCCGAATTTGCAGCCGCCGCGGCCGCGGCGCTCATATAGCCGTGCGAGGCAGCGGCTGCGGCTGGGGCGCCCATCTCGCCGCGCGAGCCGTGATCGATGAAGACCGGAGCCGCACCGGGAGCCGGGGCGGTCTGGGCCTTGGTCGTCGCGAGCTGGCCGATGGCGACGGCCGCGGCGAGCACGAGGGCGAGGGCGATTGCGACGAGCACGGCGCCCATCTGGCGGGTGCCCAGCGGCTGCTGGACGGTGCGAGTGGAAGCGGACATCGGTCCCTCCTGTGGTGTTCGGCCCGGCTCCGAATTGTTCGTGCCTTTGGGACCGGACTCCTTCGATGACCGGATACTCGGTTCGATCGAGCGCACCGCCATCGGGCTGGCGACCCACCCGGCGCCCATCGATGCCTCAAAGTGATCGCACGGTCGCATCAGGGTGCCTTATCGACACCGGAGGTCAGCGCGCGCCGAAACCCGTCTATGACGCGCCCGAGACCCGCCCACGACGCGTCCAAGACGCGCGCAAGACGCGGCCGAGACACCATCCTGTTAGAAGCCGATCCACTCGCACTTGACTGTTCCGCGAGGTGTCGATCATGACAAACGCCGCTCGTCCTGTCTTCCAGCACCAGGGGCCCGCAACGAACTGCGTGATAGGTGGGAGGAGGCTCGGCTGGAGCTCCTGCACGGCCTACGCGATGGCAATGGGGATCGATTCCGCTACCGCGGGCGCGCATCGCCCCACGGGCTGCAAGATCAGGGACCTGACCGATGATACCGACGATCACGGCACGAATCTCCGCCAGGTTGCGGACGTCGCCGAGGCGCACTACGGCGTGCGGGTATCTCTACGCACCGGGCCGAATGCAACGACGCCGGGATTCGCCGCGAGGGCCGCCAACGCCGGGCGCGGGTTCGTCCTCCAGGGCAACACGGGCGCGCTGCCCCCAAGCCTCCACTTGGGCGGGAGCGGAGCTGCCAATCATGCGGTCTGGGTCAACGAGGTCCGCGGGGGCACGGTCGACAAGCCGGAGAAGGCACTCGTCTTCGATCCCGCCGCCGATGGAATCCACAGGCGGTGGCAATGGTGGCCCTGGGACGTCGTTCGGGCGTTCGCGGCGGAGCTCGTACTCGACGAACGCACCGGGCGGACGCTCGGGGCAGGGAAGATGTATGCCGGTTTCACGCAGCGGCGACCGGCGGATGCAGCCCCACTACAACCGCCGGTACCGGCGACGGCTGACGGGACCGTTCTTCGCTTCAACGCCACGAAGACGACGCCGTTCCCGGATCGCGTCCGAGCGGATCCGCCAAGGGGACGCAAGGTCAATGTCCGGAGCCGGCCAGACCCATCGTCGCCGGCCAATATCGTCGACATGCTGCCCGCTGGTTCACTGTTCGTCGCGTTCCAGCGAACGACCGCCGGCGAGAAGCCCAATGGGTCGAACTCGCGGGTCTGGTATGGAAATCGGGCTGGGACCGAGTGGATCCATGAGAGCGGTCTGAGTCACATCGGAGGGCCCAAGTGATGGAGCCGCAGGTCATTCCGCTCTCCGCCGAGCCGCCTGCCGACACCGACATTGATCTCGATGCCGACGACATCGTCGAGGGCGCCGAGGATCTTCCCGATGACATCCGGAACGATGTCCTCGCGACCGACGGGCCACCGGAGGACGGCGTCACCGTCGCGGACACGAATCTCGATGCGCAGGTCGTCGGGTCGCCGCCGCGGGACGACGAGATCGACCAGATCGGCGGCCTCTAGGAAGCCGCCTCCGCCCAGGGCATCAGCGGCGGCGGCGCGAAGGTCGACGTGATCTCGATTCGTCGTCCGCCGTCGGCCATCGACGCCGCGGCCGACTCGAGGATCTCGACGACGTGGGCGGCCTGCTCGGCGCTCGCCCGATGCGGGCGACCCTCATCGATCGCCGCCGCCATCTCCGCCACGCCGCGGGCCCACGCCGTCCCCCGAAACGCCGGCCGGACAGGAGCGAGGGGCTCATAGCTCTTGCCGTACGCGCCTACCTCGACGGTTGCGTCGAAGTCCTGGAAGCTGCCCAGCGCGAGGGACCCGTCGTCGCCGTGGAACTCGAGGCTGCCGGTCAACTTCGCCGGACGCCCGACGTAGAAGCTCGCCGTGAGCCTCATGACCGCGCCACCTTCGAGCTCGACGGCCGCAACGATGAGGTCCGGACTGCCGATCCGGAAGTGTGTTCCATCGATGGTCACCCGGTCCGGCTTCAGCTCCCAGCCCCACGCCCGGACCGACCGGGCCCGTCCGATCATCGTCGTGACGAGCGTCAGGGGATAGACGCCGACGTCGACCAGGACGCCGACGTCGAAGAAAGGCGCGGGGGCAGGGTGCCAGGTCTCGATCCGGCCCCAGTTGACCTCCGAATAGACCGCCCGCACTGTTCCGAGCCGCCCGCTCCGGATCAGCCCCGTCGCGGTCTGCTGCGCTTCGCCGAGAAACGTCGACGGCGAGCAACCGAGCCTCAGCCCCCGCGCCACGGCGAGGTCAACAAGCTCGCGCGCCTCGTCGGTTCGAAGCGCGAGCGGCTTCTCGCTGTAGACGTGGCGGCCGGCCTCCAGCGCCTGCTTCGTGACCGCGTAATGGGCGTGGTGGACCGTGAGGTTGACGACGATATCGACCTCATCGTCGGCGAGGAGGTCGTCGAGCGACCGATGGGCGCGGCAGCCGTGAGCCACGGCGAAGGCCGCCAACCGGTCGGGATCGAGGTCCGTGGCGGCGACCAGCCGGATCTCGGGATGAGTGAGGGCGTCGCGCGCGTAGCCGCCGGCGATGTTGCCCGTTCCCACGATGCCGATACCAAGTGGAGTCATGGTCGGAGAGGCTACGCCATCGACGGCACCGCGCGTGGGGCGGGCGCGCGATTGGCTCAATGACCTATCGTCAGCGGATGCGAAACGATCAGATCGCGCTCCAGCTCTACACGCTCCGCCGCCTCGCGGCGGTCGATCTCCCGGGAACGCTGCGAGCCGTCGCCGCGGCGGGGTATCGAGCAGTCGAGCTTGCGGGGTTGCCCGAGACACGCCCTGGCGAGCTCCCTCGGCTGCTCGACGAGGCTGGGCTCCGGGTGGTGGCCGCGCACGAGGGCATCGAGGGCCTCCGCAACGACGCTGGCGCGGTCGCGGACCGACTGGCCGCGGTCGGGTGCCCGAGGGTGATCGTGCCATGGATGCCCGATGCCGACCGGCGGACGCCCGACGACGTGCGTCGCTTCGCCGCGGAGCTCGGCGGGTTCGCCGGGACGTTCGCAGAGCGAGGAATCCGCGTTGGCTACCACAACCACTCGTTCGAGTTCGCGCCGCTCGACGGCACGACGGTCTGGGAGGTTCTGCTCGCCGATCTGCCGCCCGAGGTCGACATCGAGCTCGACGTCTACTGGGCGGTGGTCGGCGGACGCGACGCGGCGGCCGAGATCCGGGCCACGGCAGGTCGAGTCCGGCTGCTCCACATGAAGGACCGTGCTGCCGGCACGGAGCCGCACGACGCCCCGGCGGGGGAGGGGATCCTGCCGTTCCCGGAGATCATCGATGCCGGGCGAGCCGCCGGCGTCGAGTGGTACATCGTCGAGCAGGACGAGCCGCGCGAGCCGCTTGCCGACGTCGCCACCGCGCTTCGCTACCTCGAGTCGCTCGCGGAATAGGAGGCGGCCTGGTCTAAGCGCGGAGGCGCGTCAGATCCAGCGAGCCACGCGGCCCTCGCAGCGACGGGAGGAGGGCTTCGGTTCCGGTGTCGACCGCCATCGTCAGCCCGAGCGCCTCGAGCGCGAGCGCCACGGTGGCCGGATTCGGGTGTCGGGCGCGAAGATCGTGCAGTTCGAGGCCGGGCGCCGCGTCTCGGGCGGGGTGCGGCGATTCGCCCCAGTCGATGAGGAATGGGATGGTCTGCGAGGTCGATGCGGTGAGCTGCCACCTGAGCACGAGACCGTCCGGGCGACGGCGCTCCATGGCCCGGTAGGCGCCCGCGTCGTAGCCCGCGCCGCGGGCTGATGCAACGGCCGCCTCGATGTCGGGAACCGCGATCGCCCAGGCGACGAAGTCGGGTTCGGTCAGATCGTCGATGCCGAATGGCCGTCGACCTGGCGGCGGATCCTGGTCCGGATCGGGACCGATGATCTCCAGATAGCTGGTATCCCCAAGAGAGCACAGCATGTTGCGACTGCCAAGGCCGAGATGCTGGCCACCCGTGGCCGGGGTGATGCCCGTCGATTCCCTGATCCACGCTGCTGTCGTGACGAGATCCGGCGTCGCGAGAACGAGATGGTCGACGGCGCTGGCGGCGGTTCGCATCGGCTCGTTTGTACCAGAACGCGGCCAAGTCCTCGACAAACCGAGTCAGACGCCACAAACACGCCCGCTTGCTAGCGTGGCGGCAACGCCACTGGCGACAGTGACCGTGGCGCTGACAGGAGGGTTCAATGATGCGCCGCTTCGCACTCGCACTACTCGCGGTCCCAATGGCACTGTTGCTCGCGGTCGTGCCCGTAGCAGCAGACACGGGCCCCGGCGGCTCGGGGACGTATTTCTTCAGCGATTCGACCAATTGCTCGACGAGCAGCGGCCGCCAGGTCTGTACCGACACGAACATCTCGGTCAATCCGAACGGCGACGGTACCTCGTCGGCTTGTCTCGATATTTTCACGTTCTCGGTCTCGAGCACCGGGCGGTTCACGTTCGTGTCCGACCAGTTCGGGTGCGCTCTTGCCGGCGCGATGACAGTCGGATCCGACTATTCCGTGACCCTCGCTTCGACCGACATCTCCCTGGAAACGTGCAAGGCACACAAGCGAACGTGTTCCGGTTCGACGACAGTCAACGTGTCGGCCAACGACAGCGCTGTCGGTGACATCGTGACATCGACCACCCGATCGACGACCGTCGTCGGCAACTGCACCTACAAGACGACGACCAAAGAAACGGACACCAACCTTGTCGGGACCCTCACGGTGGATGGAACGAGCCTGGACGAGCAGGGCTTCCTGTCAGTCGTGAAGCAGACCTTTACCGTCCGCTGCAAATAGCCCTCGGGCGGCGATCGATCGCTGCGTGCGCGGCGCTGGCTCTGCGGCTGGCGCCGCGCTTCTGATTCCTCCCGGGCTCGCATCGCCACGATCTCCCATCATTAGAATCTCAATGGCACAGGAGGATCCACGCATGGATGAACAGGCCGTTCGCGACCGAGCCCAGGCGCTGTGCGATGCACTCGTCGCCGGAGATGTCGACCGGGCGACTGAGGACTTCAGCGTCGAGCTCCGGCGAAATCTCGGAGAGGTGATCGCCCTGCTGCCCCTCCCGTCGAGCGAGGCGACCGTCGAATCGGTCGAGCACGGTGGCGCCGGCTACAACGTCGTCCTGCTGCTCGTCGGCGAGAACGACGAGGTTCGGATCCAGACTCGTTGGAAGGAACGCGACGGTCGGCCGACGGTGATCGAGGCGGGCCACCTGAGCAAAACGGTGCGCACCGCGGAGCCTGAAGAGGGCGAGGGCGAGGGCAATCTCGCGGGCTCAGAGGACAGTTGACCCACACGAACCGTCGATCGCCCCGAGAACGGAGCGCTACCCTTCAGCCGTGGAGCTCCACGGCGATTCGCTGGCGGGCCTGACGAACTGGGCGGGCAATCACGCCTACGGCGCGGCACGCATCCACGAACCCGAGTCGATCGATCAGCTACAGGAGATCGTCAGGGACACGCGGCCGCTGAGGGTCCTCGGTTCTCGGCACTCGTTCAATGACATCGCCGATACCACGGGGCATCTCCTTTCCCTTCGACGGATGCCTCGAGTCTTCGAGCTCGACCGGGCGGCCGGCACGCTCACGGTCGATGGCGGCGTCCGTTACGGCGAGCTCGCCGCCCCGCTCGACGCCGCCGGGTTCGCCTTGAACAACCTCGCCTCCCTGCCGCACATCTCGGTGGCGGGCGCCTGCGCGACGGCAACGCACGGCTCGGGCGACCAGATCGGGAACCTGGCCACGGCGGTCTCGGCGTTGGAGGTGGTCACCGCGGACGGCGAGACGACGGTCTTTGTACGCGACGGCGACGCCGACGGTTTAAACGGCGCCGTCGTCTCACTCGGTGGGCTCGGCGTCGTCATTTCGCTCACCCTCGATCTCCAACGGACGTTCCGGGTGCGACAGGACCTCTATGAACGCCTTCCGCTGCTCCAGGCCGTTGACAACTTTGACAAGATCACCTCGAACGCCGACAGCGTCAGCCTCTTCACCAACTGGCGCGAGCCCATCGTCGATCAGGTCTGGCTGAAGCGTCGGGTCCCTGCGGGCGACACATACGAACCGGCGCCCGAATTCTTCGGGGCGACCATCGCAACGGTCCCGATCCACCCGATCCGCCGGATGTCCACGGCGGCGCTCACGGAGCAGCTGGGTGTCCCCGGTCCGTGGCACGAGCGGCTTCCCCACTTCCGGATGGATCACATGCCGAGCAGCGGCGCGGAGCTGCAGACCGAATACCTGATTCCGCGCCAGCACGCGCCCGAGGCCCTGCTCGCCGTCGACGGCATCCGCGACCGGTTCGCGGCGGTGCTCCAGATCTCCGAGGTGCGGACGATCGCGGCCGATGACCTGTGGATGAGCACGGCTTTCGGTCGGGCGTCGGTCGCCTTCCATTTCACGTGGTTGCCCGACTGGGGCGCGGTTCGCCGGGTTCTCCCGGACATCGAGAACGCCCTTGCCCCATTCGACCCTCGGCCGCACTGGGGCAAGGTGTTCACGATGTCGCCCGAGGCCATCCGATCGTCGTACGAGAAGCTGCCGCTGTTCGCCGCGCTCCTCGAACGGCACGACCCGACCGGAAAGTTCCGGAACGCGTTCCTGACTCGCTACATCTTTGCCGAGTGAATCCGCGCTCGCGCCTACGGGCCTCCGACGTAGATGTTCGAGTCGAGGCCTCCCTGTGACAGGCATGGATCGGTGATCGATGGCGACGAATACGACGGCGCGTTGATGTCGTTCGGCGTGTACGTGCAGCCGTTCTGGAAGACGTCGAAGCCGTCGGCATCGTCGGACCCGCCGGTCTCCCGCGGGTCGCTGCCCGCGACCACATCCCGTGTATCCGTCCAGGCACCGACAACGCGACCCGGAACGGCCGAGACGTAGATGTAGTCGCCCATGAACGAGCTGCGCCGGGATCCGAACTGCTCCCAGTTCAGGTTGCTCCCGGCCGACGTTGCAGTCGCCTCAGTCCAGGTCACCCCGCCGTCGGTCGAGTGCGCGGCGACGATGTTGACGACGTTGCCGCTGTTCGCGCCGGATGCGGTATTGCCGGACGGCCGGTCGGGCGAATACGCCGGATCGGTTCGCGAATCGTAGAAGACGGCGGTGATCGTGCCGTCAGCCGATGCGATATCGGGGAACCATTGGTGGCCGGCGGCGGCGGTGTCGAGCTGGGTCGCGGCGGTCGGCCACGTCAATCCGTCCGCTGAATTTCGCACGAACACCTTGCTCTGACCAGATGGCAGGCGCTCGTTCCACACGATGTGGACTCCGGACGCGTCTGCCGCGACCGCGGAAAGCGTGGCGAAGCGTGGATACGTGAGACCGCTTGCGCAGGCGAACGGACCGTCACCGCAGGCACCAGGCCCAAAGGCTTCCCCGTCGAAGGCGCTGATCGAGGTGGCGATCCTGACCGGGTTGGAGAAGGTCAGGCCGCCGTCGGTCGACTTGGCCGTCCAGATGTCGACCGACGTCGACTTCTGATGGGCGAACACCCGCCAGGTGACGTAGAGGCTGCCGTCCGGACCCACGGACATGTCGGCGAACTGCTCCTCGCCCAATCCCTGCGACACTCGGACCGGCTTCGAGAACGAAACGCCATGGTCGGTCGACCGCGCAACCTGCAGCACGTTGTTCGCCGCCTGGCCCGGGTACTTGACCCAGCCGACATAGATCGTGCCGGACCGCGGCCCGGACGTCTGGTCGACGACGAGATTGACCTTGTCGTTGAAGATGCCCCAGACCGACGGCG
>WNGI01003779.1_pt1 | contig 20268 bp, 19 predicted proteins | sample 5400621 | NCBI WGS metagenome assembly WNGI01 (sample SAMN13153374, study PRJNA577476) | soil metagenome | isolation source: 20 cm soil or saprolite under Garry oak tree replicate 1 | place: USA:California | collected 2016-06-15
ATTCGTAATCCGAGCGATTCACTCGATCACGCACCGACTGAGCAAAACATCGGATCGCACATGGGGATCGACGCGACCCGAAAGTTGGCCGGCGAGAATTACCATCGGCCGTGGCCGGAGTTGCTGAAGATGGATGAACCAGTGCAGGCGGTGGTCGATTCGCTCCGAAAAACACCGGGTTGACCTCGCGGAAGGGTCAACCCGAATTTGTAGCCGAACGTTACGGACGTCGAAAAAGTCCGCCGGTGGAAGGATCACGTACCAACGCGCCATGCGGAATTCCGCGCACGTCAACGAGGCGATGCGGTGGGTATGGGCTCACCACGAGTCCCGGTGTGCCGCTCCACCGCGCGTAAGGATAACCGCCGGGTGGCACTGGGCCGTACTCTCGCGCTCGTTCCTCGGCAATAGCATGACCGACCAAGGCACCGGTCGCAGCACCGGCGGCCGCGCCGATAGCTGCTCCGCGGACATGGCCAGTGGCGGCGCCGCCGATGATTGCGCCTGCGGCTGCCCCATAACCGGCGCCCGTACCAGCGGGGGTATCACATGAGTTGAGAACAAAAGAACTCAACGCGATAACCGATACCACTATGAAACAATTTCTGTTCATAAATGATCTTCGCCGACGAATCAGACCACGCAAGCGAAACGGAACGTTGCGTGGAGCGACTTCAAACGCCCGACACTGCAGGATGCTAGGGCCTTACGAAGACTTTGTTTACTGTTGTATCAAGGACCAATCCACCGTGTGGAATTTTCGCGCAATCAAACTTTTGATGCGGCGGATACGGGCTGGCGACAAGCCCGGAACGCTCATGGGGATCTCGCTCCGCAGTGGGGTACCCTGAGCTCGGCGGCGGATATTTCTTCTCAGCCTCTGCTTTGGTGATCGCCTTCGCTTCGGTCGGAGGTCGAGTTGTACGCGAGTCGATACCCTGGGCGTAAACGGTCGTGGCGAGTACAAAAAGCCCCGCCACAACGGCTGACATAATCTTGAGAAAATTGATTTTCATAGTTCCTTTTTGCCTAGATTTCGTAATGGAAAAGTAAGACGGATGCTTGGCGCGGCAAATTCAAAAACATTTGAGTAGTTGCGCGGTGACTCGCCCGGCCTTTTCCAATTTATTTAACCGGTAATTCCGCTCGAAGACTCGGAAATTGTCCAATCTCATTTGGCGCAAGAGCGCCTGATAAACCGACCGCATAATTTCGGCCGGAATCATCGAACGCCGATCTTCCGCCGGAAGCAGTCGGGCGGCCTCGGCAAAGAAATCATCTGCGCGCGTGGCTTCAAATCTTATTAAATCGATGAAGCGGGAATCATAGGTCCGCAGTTCCAGATCGGCCTCGGTATAATGGAAACGCGCCAGATCCTCGGCCGGCAGATAAATTCGATCCGCTGCCAAATCGACTGCGACATCGCGAATGATGTTCGTCATCTGGAGAGCCTGCCCGAGTTGGACCGCGTAGTCGCGGCATTGAGGATTCTTGTAGCCGAAGATTTCGATGCTAATCAAACCAACCGCGCTGGCCACTCGATGGCAATAAACGCGCAATTCTTCGAAAGTTGCGTAACGCCGAGCCCGAACGTCCATTTCCACGCCGGTAATAATTTCTTCGAGCATCTCGGACGTAATCGGATAGTCCGACATCAGCCGCCGAATGGATGCCGCTAATGCCGGTTCGTCGGCAGATTTATCGCGCAAACTGAGCCGCCAATTCGCTAATTCCCGCCGTTTATTCGCCGCATCACGCGCGGGATCGTCTGCGATATCATCGACGACGCGGCAAAAGGCGTAGAAGGTCGTGATATCTCGGCGCCGCTTTCCGCTCATGGAGATAAAGGCGAGTGCGAGATTCGATTTGCTCGCACGCGTGATCTCGACCGCGGCATCCCGGGTCTTCATCATTTCAATAACGAATCCAATTTTCCTGGGCGATCCGCCCCGTCTCGCATTGGCGGAAAAGCACGACCCAGGAGGCGAGCAGCCAACCAGTAATGAAGGCGCGCACAAGAACGAAGAGGCATTTCCAGGCAATCATGGCCACGGCCCGGTCGGCAATCGCGGCCCGGATCATCGCATCCAAAACAAGAATGAAGAAAAAATGCAGCGCGCAAATGAGAAAAAACCAGGCGATCCGATTGAAGTCGCGCCGGATCAGCTGTCTGTGGGCGCGGAGTGCTTCACCCAAAGTTTCGTTGTGCAACACGAGGGAAATTTGCACCGAACAAAAAATCAAAACCAACGCGCTCATGAAAAGCAGGCGCAACAGGAGCATGCTGACTGCGACCACGATCCCGGCCCAGCCCAGGACGTAGCTAAACCGCCGTACCGCGAATTCAAAGAGTGCTCGTTCGCGGAAACTCAGCCCTTTGATCCAGGCGAGACAGACCGTGATTAAATAGACCTGGATGTAAACCCCGACGAAGTACTCAAAAATGAAGGAGATGGCGTCAACGGAGGCGGAGATTTTGAGGAGGCGGGACGTCGACAATTCATTATTCCAGGCCGGCAACCTCCAAAAGACCAATGGCTTTGCCAGCGCAGCAAGCACGCTAATCAGTAAGAGCAGGTAAATCGGAATGCTTCCCCAGCGGTAGAGCTTGCGCAAAGCGCGCCAGAGTGCGCCGTGGAGACCGCGCCAATTGGCCAGCAGCAAAATCGCGGCGATGACCGAAAACGGATAGGTTGTGGTGGCATCGTCGAAAATTCCGGCCACGCTCTCGATTGCCGGCAGGACTGCTTCTGACCAAATCTCGGAGACGGGCGGCCATTGCCAGGTCGGGATGGAAATGATCTGCGCAAAATCGATTTCCGATGTGCTTTGGATTGGTGTGAAAGTCGCGAATTGGAAAATGAAGTAAACAAAGCCGAGCAGCGCGAAGGTGAGCCAGACCCGTTCGTAACGTGCGATGCAGCGGAAACCATCGCGCAGCGCCAATCGAATGGGATTGGCAAGCATCACCAGCAAGTAACCGATGAAGAGCCCGACGAGCGGATATACGCGCGACAGGCCAGCCATTCTGCGCTAGCGAATCAAGCCCCAATGCCGATTAAAAGGCCAGTAAACTATGAGCCCGCGCCCGACAACATTTTCCTCCGGCACAGGTCCCCAGTAGCGACTGTCATAACTCGAGTAACTGTTGTCGCCTAGCGCGAAATAACTATTCGGCGGCACAGTGAAGCTTTGATCGCGTGATCCGAGGTAGGCACGGCCGAGCGAATAGCCGCGATAGGGAAACTTTGCGCTCATGACGCGCCGGAAGCCATATCCTTCTGCCGGTTTCTCGTTGATATAGAGGAGCGGAGGATCAATTCGGAGGGTATCGCCCGGAGTGCCAGCGAGCCGCTTAATGAAGAATGGCGCGCCCGTTTCCGGATCCTCCGGGATCAGCATCACGATGTGAGTCGTGCGAAACACAAATACATTACCGCGGTGCGGTTTGGTAAAATTGTATGAAAGCTTGTCGACGAAAACTTGATCGCCAGTATCAACTGCGCCCCGTGCAATCACGTCCCCGCGCTTGTAATGATTTCCAGGAAAGACATGAAAATCCTGCTTCAGCGTGTCCGGTGGAGCATAGACGAGATGCGTCCTTTGGTCGGTGGTGATGCGCGACCAGGTAAAGAAAAAAAGATACTTCTGCGGCGCAATCTGCTCGATCCGCTCGTCCTGCTGAGCAACGACATTGATATAGTTTCGACCGAGCACGAAGAACTCGACAATTTGTTTCAGGATATTAGGCGCGGGCGCGTTCGTTGGATGCCCGATAATCCCGTTGAGGGTAGGTTGCATTGAGCCTGTTGGGATCTTAAATGGTTGAATAAAGTAGGATCGCACCGCAACGGCGACCACGATCGCAACTAGAATCACTTCGCAATTCTCCCGCCATCCCATTTCCCAGTGCGGCGGCGACAGCTTGTGCAACTTCTGATCGAGAGAAACAGACGAAGTCCGGATGCGTTCGCGGTCGCGGGCCGCGAGCGCCGTCGCCAGCTCGTTCATGTCGGTGGTCAGCGAATCGCGCGTGTTCGCGTCGAGAACATCCTTTTTGTAACGCAGAAATTTTTCCGCATGGCGCAGCAACAGCCTGGTGTGCTTGATCTCGCGCGACTGAAACACGGGCCGAAAGCTACTCGATCATCGCCGTTTGCAAATCGCAATCGGCTTTCCGGGGCGGTTTTGTGACGGAATGGTCCCGACCAACCATGTCAGCCGCAATATGTCGTACCGTTAGGGGCGTTTTCGAACGTCGTCACTAATCATCCCTCCCCGGCCGCGGTCAAATATCGTGAGATGTCTCGATCTGGGCCGGATTGGCTCTTCGCTCGATCCGCCACAGGACGGATTCGCCGGGCGAAACAAAAAAAAGCTGCTGAGACTCCGAAAGCGTTCGCGAACAGTACAGCGCTCGAAGTCGTGCTTGCTTGATTGACTCCCGCTTCAACATCTCGATCAACGCTCCCACTATGTCATTCCGAGCGCAGTCGAGGAATCTCTGATTATTTCTTCTGCCGACAACCAGAGATGTCTCGGCTTTCGCTCGATCCGCCACTGGACGGATTCGCCGTGGCGAACATGACAAGCCGTCTGGACAAGGAGGAGCTCGTCCCTCCAACGCAGTGTGGCTACGTTATTGAGCTTTCAAAACCTCGATGAAGGCTTCCTGGGGGATATTGATCCGCCCGATGCTTTTCATCCGCTTTTTTCCTTCTTTCTGTTTCTCGAGCAACTTCCGTTTCCGCGTGATATCGCCGCCGTAGCATTTCGCGGTCACGTTCTTACGCAAAGCCGAAACACTTTCGCGCGCGATAATCTTACCGCCGATGGCTGCCTGGATCGCAACCTGGTAGAGCTGACGCGGAATCACTTCCTTTAGCTTGGCCGCCAGCTGTCGTCCCCTCGCGTCTGCCCTGTCTTTGTGCACGATGGTGGAAAACGCATCGACCGGCTCGCCGTTGACCAAAAGATCGAGCTTCACCAATTTCGCCGCGCGATAACCGGCATGCTCGTAATCCATCGAGCCATAACCGCGAGTGATCGATTTAATCTTGTCGTTAAAATCGACCAAAATTTCGTTCAGCGGTAACTCGCAATGCAACATGACGCGACGCGCATCGAGCGTTTCCGTATGATCCATCTGCCCCCGTTTTTCCAAAATCAGCTGGAGAATGTCGCCGATGCTTTCATTGGGGCAAAGAACGTAGGCTTTCACAATCGGCTCGCGAATTTCTTCGATCAGACTCGGATCGGGAAGATGGGCCGGATTATCGATCAGTAGCGTCTCGCCCCGGGTCGTTATCACCTCGTAAACAACGCTCGGAGAGGTGGCGATAATGTCCATGTTGTACTCCCGCCGCAATCGTTCCTGGATGATTTCCATGTGCAAGAGCCCGAGAAACCCGCAGCGAAATCCGAATCCGAGCGCGACCGAACTCTCGGGTGTGTAGATGAAGGCGGAATCATTGAGTCGGAGTTTTCCAATCGCCGTTTTCAGATGCTCGAAGTCGCCGGTGTTAATCGGATAAATGCCGCTGAAGACCATGGGATGAATTTCCTGAAAACCTGGCAACGGCTCGCGCGCTGAGTTGCGCTGATCAGTAATGGTATCGCCAATTTTCATCTCCGCTGTGCTCTTGATGTTAGCGATGAAATAGCCGACATCGCCTGCTTCCAATCCCGGCTGGACAAGCATCTTCGGCGTAAACACGCCCACCTCCTTAATCTCATTCCGCGCATTGTTGCTCATCAATTTGATGGCATGGCCGGGTTCCATTTTCCCAGAAACGACGCGCACATAGCCGACGACGCCGCGGTAAACGTCGAACACAGAATCAAAAACGAGAGCGCGCAGGACCTCGTCTGACGGTTTTTCTGGCGGGGGAATGCGTGCAACAATCGCCTCCAGGATCTCGTCAATCCCGAGGCCCATTTTGGCACTCGCTTGAATGGCTTCTTCAGCCGGAATAGCAAGAATCTCCTCCAGTTGACGATTGACGGCCGGAATGTCGGCATTCGGCAAATCGATTTTGTTGATGATCGGCACGATGGTTAGCCCTTGTTTGTGCGCGAGATGCACGTTTGCGACCGTTTGCGCCTCAACGCCCTGAGCGGCGTCGACGATCAGGAGCGCGCCTTCACAGGCTGCCAGCGATCGCGATACTTCATAGGCGAAATCGACGTGCCCAGGCGTATCGAGAAGATTGAGACGATAGGTTCCGCCCGATTTCGCCCGATAATTCATCGTGACCGGATGCGCTTTAATGGTGATACCGCGTTCCCGCTCCAGATCCATGGAATCGAGCAGCTGATCCTGTTTTTCGCGCTCCTGAATCGTGCCGGTGCGTTCCAGCAGTCGATCGGACAGGGTGGTCTTACCATGATCGATGTGCGCGATGATGCAAAAATTGCGCGTTCGCTCGACAGCCATGAAGAGTCGCACTATGCGGGTGCGCTTCGGGCGGGTCAATTTGTAGCGGCGCTTTCAGCCAATCCGAAATCCGATTGCGATTTTCGGCCTTGCCTCGACAGAAGGACAACGCGATTGCTATCTTCTGAATGAGATGTTCAGAGCGAAGCCGAATGAGCCACCGCAAAATCTGGATCCGTTATCGTTTCGACCGCGTGGCACAGAGCGGGATCCGGTGCGGACGGCTCTCTTTATTGCGGCAGTGATTGCGTTCCTGACGCTGCTCACAGCCATGATCGCCGTTCTTACGATTACTCCGCCCACACTGTAAACGAATGCGGTAATCAATTTCCGATTTCAGAACTCAGATTTCAGATTACGTTCGGCCTTCGTATTTGCAGGCCGGTCGCTCTCCAATCTGAAATCGTCAATCTGAAATGCAAAAACGCCTCCTTCTTTTCGATATTGATTCGACGCTTGTTGCCACACTCGGCGCGGGAGTCACGGCGTTACAGCAGATCGTCCAGCGCCGTTATGGGGTGCAGGATGATTTTTCTGACATCGAGATCGCAGGGCGCACCGAGCGTCCTGGCGTTGCTCACCGGTAATTTGCGCCGCGGCGCGGAATTGAAGCTAACGCGCTACGGCCTGTGGCAATTCTTCGAATTCGGCGCTTTCGCCGACGATCATCACGATCGCAATGAGCTGGGCACCTTCGCCCGGCAGCGCGCTCGGGAAACGCATGGCCACGGCTTTGATTCTGCTCAAATTGATGTCATCGGAGATACTGGGCACGACATAACGTGCGGCAAAGCATTTGGCGCACGGACGATTGCAGTCGGAACCGGAAGTTGGTCGCGGGAGCGTTTGCAAGCGTGCCATCCAGATTTTTTCTTTGAAGATTTTTCCAACGTTGACGGGGTTATCGATACCCTCGGATGGTGACGCATTGACGATTCGCTTTTGAATGAAGAGAACGACTCATGCGGGCATGACCGCCCGACCGACAATCATTTCTCTGGAGGGAGAAATCGACTTGCATGTTTCGCCACGCATCGCCGCGACCCTGATCGCGGCGGTGAAGGAGAAACCACGCAATCTAATCGTCGATCTGGCCAAGGTAAGCTACATCGACAGCTCCGGTCTGGCAGTCCTCATTGAAGCAATGCAGAGCGTAGAGAAATACCGCGGTAAATTCGCCCTCGCGGCGCTACAGGAAAATGTAAAACCGATCTTTGAAATCGCGCGGCTCGATCAGGTCTTTCGCATTTTTCCTGATGTCGATTCCGCCGCCTCAGGATAGGAGAGGACGGTCTCGAGCGTTTGGGCGATGTGACGCGATAGATCAAACTCGGTCGCGTGCTCAAGCAGAACCATTTGAGCTTTTTTTCGGCGCGATTCATCGCTCCAGAACCGCAACGCTTCACCGAGCGCAGTGATGTTGTCAGCTCGGTCCACGATTGAGCCGTGAATTCTCTCCTCAATAATTTCGCTGCAACCGTTGGCCCGCGTCGTCACCACGGGGAGCCCGGCCGCCATCGCCTCAAGGGAGGCGTTGGAAAATGGGTCGTACAGAGTCGGGAGAAGAAAAATATCGGCCGCCGACAAGAGCGGTCGGACATCGCCCACTTCCCCGAAAAAACGGGCGTTGCGTGAGCGAAATCTCCTTCGATTGCCCCGCCCGGCTACGAGCAGCCGCATCCGATCGTTGCGGAGCGATTCGATAGCGGCAACGGCAAAACGCAAACCTTTTCGTTCCCAGCCAGAACCGAGAAAGAGTACCGCTATATCAGTTTCGGCGAGATGTAATTGCGCGCGTGCCGCCGCACGCTTGAGCGGTGCCGGCCCAAATTCCGACACCCGAACACCGTTCCGAATCAAATCAATCGCATCCGCGGGAAATCCATAGTAATTGACAACCTCGTCGCGTACCATGGCGGAGTTGGCGATGACCCGACCAGCTCCTCCGTTGCCGAGCAATGCTTTTTCCAATTGCAGAATTCCCTCATGTTTTCGGCTGAATGCGCGCGCAAGTTTTCGTAAAGGAGCGTCGAATTGTGCACGGCGCTCGAGCCACGCTCGATGGACACCATCGCCGGCGCGAAAAAAATCACAGCGCCAGACGCGTTCCAGACTGACAAGGACATGACAATGACTCCACGGATTGACCCGCTCCAATTTGTCCGCAAATTCGATCGGACCACTCGCAGTGATACGGTGGATTTTTCCCGGCCACTCACTTTCCGGCCAGGCTCGCGTTGTGAAAAGCATCACCTCATGTCCCGCGGCCAGGACACCATGTCCCAAACGCCGCAGATAAGCTTCAGCACCGCCGCTCGGGGAAAACCCGCGGCGAACAAATCCAATTTTCAAATTTTCCCGCGTCATCAAGTCTTTACTTGCACGGCGTCGGCACAATACTTATTCGCATGCCGGGTGAAACCCTAAAGGACGCTGCTCCGCCATTCGTCGCGATGGAACCGCGCCGGCTTCCGAAAAGTTTGCTGTACTCTATCTTCGCCCGTGTCGGTGGCTGGGGACTCGACACCGATGCGTTCGAAACGCTGCGCGCATCTTATCGCGGCGGTTTCCTCGGCAAAGCCATTGCGTATGATAATCGGCAGCGGGAAATTCCGGGGTCGTTCATACAATCCTTGCGCTGGCATCCGGTCCGCCTTCTCTCGTCACTTGATCGGCCCTATTATTATGGCGCGAAGAAAAGATACCTCGACTGGATCGCATCGCGCCAGCTGGCTACCGGGCGCTACGATTTGGTCCACAGTTGGTCGGGCGATTGTTTGGAAACGTTGCGCGTTGCGCGCCGGATGTGCATTCCATCCATGCTTGAAATTCCAACCTGGCATCGCGACATCGCTGAAAAAATAGCGCCACGCGCAGAGCTGACTCAGTTCGCCGCACGAACCCCGTTCGGCCGATGGAAAAATGATTTGGCAATGCAACCGGGGCGCTCGATCGAAGAGTACGATCTCGCGACTCTGCTCGTTGTTCTTTCGGAAAAAGCGGCGGACACCTTTCGCGCCCGGGGAATTCCCGAAGAGAAGCTTTTTTACCTGCCCCGCGGCGTCGATATCCAGCGCTTCCAACCCGGAAAGCGCCCGCCGATTTTTCGGGCCATTTTTTCTGGCGCGCTGATCCAGCGGAAGGGGATTCATCACCTGCTCAAAGCATGGCATCGGCTCAATTTGCAAAGGGCCGAGCTGTGGCTGCTTGGCGCCGTCCACGATGAGGCGAAACGGCATCTCAAGAAGTTTTGGCGTAGCAACATTCGCGTCATTGGTTTTGTGCGGGACGTGGAGAATTATTTAAACCAAGCCACCATTCACGTTTTCCCCTCCCAGCTCGAAGGCAGCGCCAAAGTTACCTACGAAGCGGCAGCCTGCGGGCTGCCCCAGGTGGTGACGCGCGAATCAGGCGACGTCGTGCGCGATGGCATAGAAGGGGTCGTCGTGCCATCGGGTGACGTAGATGCCATCGCCTCAGCCATCGAGCATTTCTACCGGCATCCGGAGATCGTGTCGACCATGAGCATCGGAGCGCGAAAACGGGTTGTAGATAACTTTACCTGGGATCATTTTCGACACCGATTGCTCGCCGCTTATGAACGGGCCATGGAAATGTGACGCGACACTTTTTGTCGCGTGAGAATTCTGCTCATCCAACTGCGTCGGCTTGGGGATTTGATCCTAACCACCCCCGTCATTGCCGGCATCCGCGAAAATCAACCGCAGGCGCAAATCGTGCTCGCAGTAGCACCGGAATGTGAACCGTTACTGCCCGCTCTCTCCGGGATTCAGCAGACCATTATCACCAAGCGTGGACTCCGCGACATCGGCGCCTGGGTTGAACTGCGCCGCCACTGCTTTGATTGCACCATTGATTTCACCCGCAACGATCGCTCGGCATGGCTCACACTGTTATCCGGTGCAGGGAAGCGTATTGTCTCCGATCGGGTACGCCACCAATCCAGACTTCGCGCTCGGTGCTATACCGAATTCGTCCGCTGCACGATGAAAGAAATGCATACGATTGACTATTTTCTAGCTTTGCTTCAACCCCTCGGAATCACCGGCGCGATAACCGACTTGACGCTCGATTTGCCGGAAAGAGCGCGCGCAAACGCTTCGGCAATTATAAGAAATCGGATCGGAGACGAACCATTCGCCATTTTTCATCCAGGCTCGGCACGCGCGGATAAATTCTGGGAAATAGATCGCTGGGCGGCGGCTATCACATTCACGGCGCAAGAGCTTGGGTTGCGCCCAGTGTTGTCTGGTGGAGACAACGCCACTGAACGGCGACATCTCGCCGCCATCCGCAACCGGCTGGAAATACCAGCAGTCGATCTCTCCGGCCAACTGGATTTGCTCACCCTCGCCGCCTTGGTCGAGAAAGCGCGATTGTTGGTAACGGTCGACTCCGCACCAATGCATCTGGCAAGCGCATCAAAAACGCCGCAAGTAATTCTGTTCGGCCCGACCAATCCATTCCATTGGCGGCCCCGGAACAGTCCCGCTGCGGTCCTGTTTGGAAATTCACCCGAGCCCCTACGAAATTTCGAATATCAGGAAGGGAAGCGCCCAATGAACGACATCTCGACGGCCGCAGTGATCGATGCTATCGGTTCGATGTTGTCGGCGCCAGCGGCGTCTGCCGTATGAAGGATCAGGCCGAGAAAAAATCTAAGCCCTCTTTTTTCGAAACGGTCCGGCTTGGCTGGAGACCATATCGTCGCCTCTATAGCTATGTGAAGCCGTACAAATGGCGTTTTATTTTGGGCCTCGTGCTCGGCTTTTTCTTCGGCGTTGTCAGCGGTCTTCTGCCGCTCGTCCTCCAGAAGGTGACCACCACCATATTTCATGGCGCGGCGCCGAAGCCATCTGATCTCGCCCACCGGTCAGAATTGCTCAACGCTGGCGGCTCGGTGAAATCGATTCTCTGGATTTGTCTGCTCATCCCGGCTGTCATGACGGTGCGCAGCCTCGTGGCCTTCGGTAACACCTACTACATGAATTGGGTGAGTAACCGCGTGGTGACCGACATTCGCAATGAGCTCTTTGCAAAAATGGTAAACCAATCGATGGGATTTTTTAACAAGATGCGGGCCGGCGTTCTCATGTCGCGCATCACTAACGACACCATCGCCATGCAAGCGGCGTTGACCGCTGTGAGCAGCGACGCCTTTAAGCAACCGGTCTCGATTATCTTCGCCCTTACCGTCCTGCTCTACATGGACTGGAAATTTACCGTGGCCACACTCGTCCTCTTCCCATGCTGCATTCTGCCCATTCAGATGTTCGGCAAACGCGCGCGCAAAGCGGTGCAGCGCCAGTACGAAGACATGGGCCAAATGGTAGTGACGATGCAGGAAACCTTTGCCGGGATTCGCGTGATCAAATCTTTCGCGCGCGAAGACCATCAAATCAAAAGTTTCTCACGCAGCACGATGCTCCAGTTCCGGAACGCCATGCGCATGATTAAGGCGATGGAGGCGACAGGACCTTTGATTGAGACATTGGCGGCTGTTGGAGTTGGTATGGCTCTCCTCTACGTCTACACCGCCAACCTCAGTGCCGGCCGTTTTCTTGCCCTCATCGGCGGCATCTTCATCCTCTACGATCCGGTGAAAACGTTGAGCAAAATTCACGTCGTCATGCAGCGTTCGATCGCGGCAACAGTCGGCGTCTTTGGAATTCTCGACACCGCGCCCGAAATTCAAGATGCGCCAGATGCGCAAATACTCGTTTCTTCACGCGGTCAACTCGAATTCGAAAACGTAACCTTTCGCTACTCCGGCACCACTTCCGAGGCGGTGAAGGATTTAAGCCTGCAGATCGAGCCTGGAAAAACTTATGCGCTTGTCGGCCCAAGCGGAGCCGGCAAGAGCACGATTCTCTCTCTCATCTTGCGCTTGTACGATCCCACGTCGGGTGTCGTCCGGATTGATGGTCGCGACCTCCGGACGCTGACTCAGCGTTCCTTGCGCGAACAGATCGGACTTGTGACGCAGGACACATTTTTGTTCCACGACACAATCTACAATAACATTCTTTTCGGCCAGCCCCGGGCTACGCGCGAAGAAGTTTACGCGGCGGCACAGACAGCTTACGCGCACCAGTTCATCATTAAACAGCCGCATGCCTATGACACCGTGATTGGCGACAAAGGCATGCTCCTTTCGGGCGGTCAACAACAGCGCCTCGCCATCGCGCGTGCGATCCTGAAAAACGCGCCCATCCTTTTGCTCGATGAAGCGACTTCGGCGCTCGACTCAGAATCAGAAAAACAAATCCAACTCGCGCTACAAACTCTCGCGGCTGGCAAGACCGTGATTGCGATTGCACATCGCCTCTCCACCATCCTTTCCGCCGACCAAATCGTGGCGATGGATCATGGCCGGATCAAGGAAATCGGCACCCACGAGGAATTGCTCGACAAGTCAGGCTATTACCGCCGCCTTTACGATTTGCAGTTCAACCGTGGGACTGAGCACAAGGACCCTCAGCCGGAAGAATTGTTCGAAGCCGTGAGCTAATCGCTCTAGACGATCGCGTCAAATGGATGGCGGCGACGGTGGGTTCACTTCCTTCGATAGGATCTGTTGATTGCTGAGGACCGCGAATACTGCAAATATCGTAGAGTGCGGTGTCCTCACCGCATATCATTCTGCCGCTTGAGGACAGCGGCAGCAACAAGAACGGCGCTGTAGCGCTCCCAGAGCATTCCTACGCGCCTTTTGTCCGCTGAGGGACGCCGATGCGACAAGCCCCTTCCTTGAAACCGCTGCTTTTCATTTCCCGTCGGGCGAACTAGCGTCCGCGCAATGGCGTTCAACGTGGATTTCCATACCCATAGCTATTTCTCAGGCGACGGCGTTTCTAGTCCGGAAGATTTGATCACAGCCGGGCGGGCCAAGGGGCTGCATGGTGTCGCGATTACCGATCACAACACTTGTGGCGCCATTCCGTATCTCCTCGAAAAAGGCTTAATGCGCTCCGATGGCCTGCCAGTGGACGACTTTCTCGTTGTGCCAGGCGTGGAGGTAACAACCGCCGAGGGGCACCTGCTCTGTATCGGAACGATACTGCCTGAAGCTGAGAAGCTAAAAGGCCGGCCAGCTCATGAGGTGTGCGATTTGATTCATTCCTGCGGCGGCCTCGCCATCCCACCGCATCCATATGATTTGTTCCGAGCCGGCATCCGTTTTGCCACCCTCGAAACTTTGCCGATCGACGCGCTCGAGGTTTTCAATGCCGCTACCACCTTGCGTCGCTATAACACTTACGCGTTTAAATACGCACAGGTACGGGGGCTTCCAATGACCGCAGCCAGCGATGCTCATCACGCTGCCGCCGTCGGCACGGCCTACACCATTATTAACTGTGAGGAGCTCTCCTTGAACGCCGTGCTGGCGCAAATCTTAAAGGGCAACGATTTGAACCAGCGGTATCTCACGCCGCGCGATAGTGTGCGCAAAACCTGGAACAACTGGCTGCGGCTGCGCCGGAAACGCCAACTTCAGTGACTTAGGGCAAAACCGAAAAGATCGGCCGCTAATTCGGCTTCACGCGGGTTATTGCATCAAAATCTGAGCGAGCTCGCGCGGATCGGTCACCGGGGCCCGACAGGTGAAGTTTTCACAAACGTAAACCGCGGGCTCGCCATTTACCGGCGTCATCGCCGGAAGCGACTTATTGGTTTCGCTAAGAAACTTCTGACCGGCTCCGCCATCGGCCAGCAGGAGAATGGTACGCGGAAGAAAATGGCGCCGCACCTCTGCGAGAAGGGCGCCGCTCCGCTGATCGTTCTTTGCGCCAGCAATTACTATTTGCCGCGGCGATCCCTGAAGAAAATCGACCGCGACCAGCATTTGCGGAAGCGCGCTCGGAAAATTTGTGAGTTGGCTGGCAAAAGCGCTGATTGTTTGCTTGGCGCGCATCAACAATTGCGAGTCGCTCCGCATCGCTGCTAATTGCGCAAGATTTAACGCCGCGATTGAACTGGCCGCTGGTTCAGCGCTGTCGTTATCCTCTTTCATTCGGAATAAAATGCTCGGGTCACGCCCCGTCACGGTGAAATAGCCTCCGTGTGTTGCGTCGAGGAATTGCGCATCGAAACTCGATTGCAGCTCGAGCGCAAACTTCAGCCATTTTATTTCAAACGATGCTTCATAGAGATCGAGCAAGGCTTGAATGAAAAAGGCATAATCGTCGGCGAAGCCGTCAACACCGCGGCCTTCACGGAAGTTTCGGGTCAGCACCTTTCGCGATTGATCGTAAAGATGGGTTCGCAGAAATTCGGCTGCACGCGTCGCAGTCTCCAAATAGGCTTTGTCATCGAGAACCTGCGCCCCGCGAGCGAACGCTGAGATCATCAATCCATTCCACGCCGTAATAATTTTGTCGTCCAAGTGCGGACGTGGGCGCTTCGCGCGATTCGCGAAAAGCTTTGCCCGCGCATTCGCGAGCAATTTAAGGGTGTCCTCCTCGGTCTTGTCAAAATGGCTTGCCGTCTCGGTGATCGAATGTCGCTCGATTAAGATATTTTTGCCGGTGAACTCGCCGTGCTGATCGCTTCCGGCCGGAGCATTCCCGTTTTCTTCGATGCCATAATGAAAGGCGAAAACTTCGGCAGCCTCTCCGAGCGCCTGCCCTACTTCAGCCTTCGTCCAAACATAGAATGCGCCTTCGCCATGTTCAGGTCTGCCGTGCTCAAACAAGCTATCGGCGTCTTCCGCGGAATAGAATCCTCCTTCCGGAGAAGTCATATCGCGGCGTCCGTAATCAAGAATGTCGCGCGCGACTGACTCGAACAGTGGTTCGTGCGTAATTTGGAAAGCGTCGAGATAAGCGCTGGCGAGCTGAGCCTGATCGTAGAGCATTTTTTCGAAGTGCGGCACATGCCAGACAGCATCGACGGCGTAGCGATGAAATCCCCCGCCGATATGATCGTGAATTCCACCCGCCGCCATCTTCCGCAGGGTCACCAGCACCATTTCCAAAGCGTGCTTGCCCGCATCCGAACGGGGGTCGCGAGCATAAAAACGGGTCAAAAAATTCAGCGTTACCGGCCGCGGAAATTTGGGTGCGCCACCAAATCCGCCTTCGCGTGAATCAAAGGTGCGAGCGAATTGCTCATAAGCCGCTTCCAGAACTCGCGAATCGAATTCCTTGTCAGTCTGGCCGAACGCGGCCGTGGCCTGCCTGAGGGCGCCGATGATTTTCTCGCCTTGCTCCGAAATTTTTGTGCGGTCCGCCTTCCACGCGGCCGCAATTCGTTCGAGGACTTTTTTGAACGCGGGCTGCCCATATCGATCTACCGGGGGAAAATAGGTTCCGCCAACAAATGGCTTGAGATCAGGGGTAAGCCAGACGCTCATCGGCCAGCCGCCGCCGCCGGTCGTTGCCTGGACAAAGGTCATATAGACACGATCGACGTCTGGCCGTTCTTCCCGATCCACTTTGATGTTCACAAACTCTCGATTCATGATTTCCGCAGTCGCTTTGTCTTCGAACGACTCATGGGCCATGACGTGGCACCAGTGGCAGGTTGAGTATCCGATCGAGAGAAAAATCGGTTTGTTCCCCGTCTGCGCCTTGGCGAACGCCTCGTCGCCCCAGGGAAACCAATCAACTGGGTTGTCGGCGTGCTGGAGTAAGTAGGGCGATTTTTCGCGAGCGAGCCGGTTCGTGCTCACACGGCAAGCCTACCAGCGCCGTTCCTAAAAACGAAGCAGCTTGTCACGAGCACCGGGCGCGCAGAAACTCCGCCGTGCGCGGGGTGATCCTGTTTATGAGCTTGGCCATGATCGCATCGGTCGATGCAGACGAACTCCTGGTCTCCGCGGCCGCTAGTCTCACCGACGTGATGAAAGAACTTGGAGCACGGCACGAAAAACAAACCGGCGACAAACTCATCTTTAATTTTGGAGGCTCCAGTTTGCTCGCCCGGCAGATCGAGGAAGGTGTCCCGGCTGACATTTTCGTATCGGCAGATGAAGCGCAAATGGATCGATTGGAAAAAGCGGACCAGCTCGAGCGCGGGACGCGCAGGGATTTGCTCACCAATGCGTTGGTCATCGTGGGACGCCAGGATTCACCGTTACGGATCAACAGCGTTGCCGATCTTGCCTCATCGAATGTTTGGCGTATTGCCATTGCCGATCCGCAATCGGTGCCTGCGGGAATTTATGCACGACAGCTCCTTGCTAATGCTGGAATTTGGGAACGGGTCCGGGACAAGATCGTGCCGGCCGAAAACGTTCGGGCCGCGCTTGCCGTCGTGGAAGCGGGAAACGCCGACCTTGGCATTGTTTATACCACTGATGTCGCGGCTTCCGGAGCGACCCGCGTTTTGTTCAACGCTCCTGCCGAGCTTTCGCCAAAAATCACTTACCCGGTCGCGGTGATGGCAAATTCCGCACATTCGGGCGCCGCCAAGCGCTTTCTCGCATTTCTTAAATCCAACGAAGCCGCTCAGATTTTCCAACGCGCCGGTTTCGGTGTTGTGAAATGATGTTGCTGACACCCGACGAGTGGCGTGTGGTTGCGTTCACGCTTGCTACGTGCGCTTTGAGCACGCTGGTGATTTTGCCATTCGGCCTCGCCCTCGCCTGGGTGCTGGCGCGACGCCGCTGGCGCGGCAAAACATTCGTGGAGACCTTCATCACCCTTCCGCTCGTAATTCCGCCCGTTGCAACCGGCTTGCTCCTGCTCAAGCTTTTCGGTCGCCGCGGACCGCTGGGTTCATTCCTGTTCGAACATTTTCATATCGATGTCGTTTTCACCTGGCGCGCCGTCGTTGTCGCTGCCGCTGTAATGTCATTCCCCTTGCTCGTGCGGGCAGCCCGAGTCGGCTTTGAAAATGTCGATATCCAGCTCGAAGAGATTGCCCGCACGTTGGGCGCCGGACCGCTGCGAATTTTGTTCACCGTGACCTTGCCGCTGGCATCGCGCGCCATTGGCGCTGGGATCGTCCTCTCTTTCGCGCGCGCCGTAGGCGAGTTCGGCGCGACCATCCTGGTGGCGGGTAATATCCCTGGACGCACCACCACGCTCTCACTCAAAATTTATGAAGCGGTGCAGCTTGCTCAGGACTTCGTCGCCTACCGGCTGGTTGTCGTTTGTGTGCTGGTCGCCTTTGCCGCAGTCTGGCTGAGCGAGCGATTGACTCGATCACTCGCGGGCTGACAACGAGAACTGCGGCGCGCTTTGGGGCGACCACGGATTTCGCTGAAAATGCGATTCGCTCAATTCATCGCGATAGCGCGCGAGCGTTTGGCGAAATTGCTCGAGACTCAATGCGCGAAATTCGTTGGGGAACTGCTCGAGATTGCGCAATGCCAGCGCGAACAGACGCGCGGCCGGGCGCAGCCGCCGACCATGTTTTGCATGCAACGGATACTCGAAATTTTTCTGCAGATGAACGAACGCGCCTGCGGCTTGAATCAAGGCTTGATAAAAATGCGCCAATTCGAGGTCCTTCTCTGCCAGCCACAATTGCTCAAGCACATCGTGCGCCTCGTAATAACGCTGTGCATTCCACAGCTGGAAGAAGATGCCATAGTAGTCGAGAGTTGGTGTGTCCGGCGATGCTGTCTGGTCAAATGAGCGCACAAAATCGGAAATTCGCTCGCGTTTACTCATGGCAGCATCATAAGCTCGGGCGAAGACAAGCAATGGGCAATCGGTTGATCGCGGCGGCATTCCGGAAACGATGACGCCGGCGCTTGTCGCTACGTTGCTCGTTATCGTCGCCGGACTCGTCGTTTGTTCGGCACTTTTTTCCGGGTTGGAGACGGCCCTCTTTGCGCTTCGCCCTCAACATTTACGACGGCTAGAAGCAAATCATCCGTCCCTGGCCGGATTTATTCAGACATTCCGCGAAAATCCGCGGCGAATACTCGCGACCATTTTGCTCGGCTCGACTCTGGTCAACGTTTTTCTCATCGTGTCTTGTCTGGCCCTGCTCTGGGAAGGACCGCACTCTGCCCACCTGCCGCAATGGTTGGTGGTGCTCTCGCTTTTCGCCATCATCGTCTTTTTCTGCGACCTCATCCCGAAACTCGTTGCTCTCTCGGCTCCCTACCGATTGTCGACCTTGGGCGTTTTCACCTTGCGCGCGATCATGCCACTGCTGGAGACCGTCGGCAGCGCGTTTGAGAGCATCAGTCTCGCCGTCGTCGAACTGGTCACGCCGCGGCATATTCGCACCCGACAACATTTGTCCGACGAGGAACTCGAAACCTTAATCGAGATCGGTGAGGAACAAGGGACATTGCAGGAAGCCGAAGGCGAGATGATCCAAGAGGTCTTTAAGCTTGGCGACAAAACGGCAAAGGATGTCCTCACCCCTCGGGTCGATATGTTTGCGGTGCCGGACGATCTCACGAATGAGGAAACGATCGCGCAGCTAAAATCACGCCGGCATCGGCGGGTCCCGGTTTACGCAGATTCACCGGACAACATTCTCGGTATTGTCGAGGTCAAATCGTTCCTGCTTCATCCGGAGACGCACTACACCGAATCCATGGTGCCGCCTTCCTTCGTTCCAGAAACAATGCGCGCGCTCGACTTACTTCGCAGTTTCCTGGCCCGACCCCAAGGGATGGCGATCGTGGTTGACGAATTCGGCGGCACTGAAGGGATCGTGACGATTTCTGATATTATTGAAGACATCATCAGCGATGCGGCGCCGCTCGGCGACGCCGATCTCTACATCGAGCCGCTTGCGGAGGGCCGCTATCTCGTGAACGGGAAAGCACGGCTCGACGATTTAAGCGAAAAACTCGGATTCGACCTCGACGTCTCCGGCATCGATACCATTGGTGGCTATGTGTTTAACCAACTCGGTCGTCTGCCCGAAGTGGGCACGCAACTCGAAACCGCGCGGCTGAAAATTACGGTTCGGCGTGTCAGCCGACGACGGATTGAGGAATTGCTGGTCGAGAAAACGGTTTGCATCGCTGGTGACGGAACAAATGGAGAACTCCCATGAAGGTGATCCTTCTTCTCGCCTGCTGGTTGATTTCGTTTCTCTTCGCCGGAATTGAAGCCGGTTTGCTCGCGCTCGACCCGGTGCGGTTGCGCCACCGGGCAAAGAGCGGCGATCGAGCGGCCCAGCGGCTGCAAAAAATGCTCGAGAATCCGGAACGATTGCTTATCACGGTCCTGCTGGCGACCAATGCCGCTGACATTCTCGCGTTGATCATTTTGACGCGCGAACTTGTTCTTACCTTCGGCGCCATTGGATACCCGCTCACGATCCTGATCGCGCTGCCGGTTTATCTTCTGCTGCTTGGTGTCCTGCCGAAATCATTATTCCGGCGATTTCCGCTCCGGGCCGTGATTCGGCTTTCCCGGTTATTGGACATCGCCACGAAAATTCTGTGGCCGCTGCATACACTGGGCGAATTTGTTCAACGATCGATTTTCGCGCGCGCGAAACATCCCTCGCGACTATTCGCCGGGCGTGAAGAACTGAAATTGATTACCGTGCAAAGCGAACATGGCGGCGTGCTCAGCCCAACTGAACGCGCCATGATTCATAACGTGGTCGACTTCACCTCCGTCAAAGTGCGCGACGTGATGGTGCCACTTGCGAACACAGTCACGCTCAATCCGGAGGATCCACCGGCGAAAGCCTTGAGCCTGAGTGAAAGTTCGGGAATCGATCGGTTTCCGGTTCTCGCGACCGACGCGAGACCGCTCGGTCTCGTTAACGTGTTTGACATTCTCTTCGATGCCGGCGCGGCCCAGCCCCTGGGCCATTACATGCGCCGAATCATCACTACCTCCGAAAACGAATCGGCCTACCGCGTTGTCCGTCGTCTCCGG
>WNGI01001348.1_pt1 | contig 20264 bp, 17 predicted proteins | sample 5400621 | NCBI WGS metagenome assembly WNGI01 (sample SAMN13153374, study PRJNA577476) | soil metagenome | isolation source: 20 cm soil or saprolite under Garry oak tree replicate 1 | place: USA:California | collected 2016-06-15
CGAACAGCGTTCGAGCCGACAGGAGGATTTCCGAACGCGTGCTGCTCGGTCCGGGTCGGCGTCCAGGGCGGCCCTTTGACATCCACCGCAGCCTAGCCTGTAATTGATCGTATGGTTAATTCTGCGATCGAGTGCGACGGGCTGGTCGTCGTGCGCGGCGGTGCTGAGGTCGTGCACGGCATCACCTTCTCCGGGACGGGGGGGACGGTGACCGGTCTGCTCGGCCCGAGCGGCTGCGGCAAGACGACTCTCATCCGGGCGGTCGTAGGCACGCAGATCGTCAAAGGCGGCCGGGTCACTGTGCTCGGCCGGCCCGCCGGCTCCCCCACTTTGCGGACCGAGGTCGGCTACTCCTCACAGGGCGCCGCCGTGTACTCCGACCTGACGGTCGAGGAGAACATCCGCTACTTCGCCGCCGCGGTGCGCGCACCGGACGCCGACGTCGAGCGGGTACTCGAGCAGACGGACCTGCAGCGGCAGGCAACGCAGGTCGTCGGGCGATTGTCGGGCGGGCAGCGCAGCCGGGTCAGCCTGGCCGTCGCACTCCTCGGGCAACCCAATCTGCTCGTCCTGGACGAGCCGACCGTCGGCCTCGACCCGCTGCTGCGCGATCACCTGTGGACGCTGTTCCACGAGCTGGCGTCCAGCGGGCTGACCTTGCTCGTGTCGAGTCACGTCATGGACGAGGCCGAGCGCTGCGACGAGCTCGTGCTGATGCGCGAGGGAGCGCTGATCGCCCAGGACAGCCCGTCCGCGCTGAAGAATCGGACCGGGACGGACTCGATGGACGCCGCCTTCCTCGGCCTGATCCGCGAGGAGCGTGCGGCATGAACCCGAGGCTGACCCTGGCAACCACGCGACGCGTGCTGCTACAGCTACGACACGATCCGCGCACGGTCGTCCTGCTCGTGGCCCTGCCCGCACTGCTCATGCTGCTGCTGCGCTACGTCTTCGATTCCGAGCTCGCGTTCAGCGCGCTGGCCCCCGCATTGCTCGGGATCTTCCCGTTCACGCTGATGTTCCTGGTCACCTCGATCACGACGCTGCGCGAGCGCTCGTCCGGCACCCTCGAGCGTCTGATGACGACGCCGATGGCGAAGCTCGACCTGCTGCTCGGCTACGCGCTGGCGTTCGGCGTGGTCGCAGCGGTGTCGGTTGTCGCCGCGGTCGGGGTGTCGGTCGCGCTCGGCCTGGATGTGGCCGGTTCGTTCTGGCTGCTGCTGCTCGTGACCGCGGTCGACGCCGTGCTCGGCGTCGCGCTCGGGCTGTTCGCCAGCGCGTTCGCACGGACCGAGTTCCAGGCCATCCAGCTCATGCCGGTGGTCGTGCTGCCCCAGTTGCTGCTGTGCGGGCTGTTCCACCCGCGCGGCGAGATGGCGACGGTGCTGCGCTGGGTCTCCGACGCGCTGCCCGTCTCCTACGCCGTCGAGGCGTTGCGGCTGGTGGCGCGCTCGTCCTCGGTCGGCGGCGACTACGTGCGCGACGTGCTGGTCATCGTGGCGTTCGTGCTCGGCGCGCTCGTCCTCGGCGCGGCGACCTTGCGCCGCCGCACCGGCTGAGACCGACAGAAGTCTGGGCATCCCGGGCGTTCTTCCGGCAACTGCACGATGACTCGGCGGCTGCCCGGTTTCTAGGGTCGTCGCACCGCCGGTCTGCTTATAGAGGTGTTGACGATGCGCTGGACTTACCGCTCGATGCCACGAAGGACGATGGTCTTGCTCGCCGCCGGCGTGCTGGCCCTTTCGCTCGGCGCCACCGCACCGCTTGCGGAGTCCGATCCGGTCGGGCAGGCGCCACCGATCCGTCCGATCGATCCGCAGCACTGGCAAGACCAGCAGGACATGACCTGGAACGACTACCAGTCCATCCCCGGCGTCGACTGGGCGACGAACGGCGCGGTGCCGACCCAGCGTGCGTTGCGAGTGGCGCTGGTGGCCGTGGACTACCCGGACCAGCCGTTCGTCATCACCAAGCCCAAGCGGTCCGACCCGTTCGGGAACCCGCAGATCGATCCGGTGTCGCGCGATCAGGTGTCGCAGTTCTATGCCGACTTCTTCAACAAGCCGAGCCCGCTGAACCACTTCCACACCATCAACGGGTACTGGATGGAGCAGAGCGGCGGCCGGGTCGGCATCTCGTCGGTGACGCCGTTCGGTCCGTATCGGATGCCCAAGCGGTCCTACCAGTACGGCCTGAACGACATCGGCCAGACCCCGCCGGCCGGCTGCCCGGGCCAGACGAGCGTCACCGGCGCGCAGAGCGCCGTCTCGACGATCGCCGTGGGCTCGACGTCGTTCCTCTACGTCGGTGACGTCATCACCATTGCCGGGGTCTCGCCGGCCGGTCGGCAGACCGTGACGGCGATCCCCGACGCGACCCATCTGACGCTCGGCTCGCCGGTAACCGTCGCCGACGGCGCCGGTATCAACGACTGCGCGGGCACGAACCTCGAGACCGACGCCGATGCACTGTGGCATGCCGACCAGGGCTGCACCGGTCGCTGCGGATACGACGTCGTGCTGCGCATCTACGCCGGATACGACGAGACGTCGGTGTGGCAGGAGTTCGGCGAGATGAAGTTCCAGACGCCGGACGACATCCCGCGCGACGTATGGGGCAACCCGAATCCTGCGCTGCCGAACACGGTGCCCAGCCGGTACGTGCCGTCGACGTCGTGGCTCGCCGGTTCGCAGTTGTGGGGCCAGTCGAGCGTGCGACAGGGCGAGAGCTCCGGGACGATCACCCACGAGCTGAGCCACTTCCTGTTCAGCATCGGCGACAACAACAACAACCCGTATGTCGCGCCGTACCACCGGGTCGGATCCGGGCCGTGGGACATGATGGATCGCGGCTCGTTCAACGGGCCGGGCGGGCCGCACAACCGGTGGGAGGTCCCGGCCCAGTTCGGCGCCTCAATGGGCGCCGAGCACACGCTGCGCAACAAGATCGGGATGGGCTTCGTCCCGTACGCCTCGGTGCTGCGGCTCAACCGCGACGGGCTGGCGCAGTCCGGCCTCGCCGTGGCCGATGTGATCGCGCGGGCGGTCAACGCCGACCCGTTGCCGGCGAACTCGCTGGCCGGGGTGCAGGTGTACCTGGACGGCACCGGGCCGGTCGACCACGAGCCCGCCTGCGACGTCAACACCGATCCGCTCTGCGACGGCGGCGGGCCGTCCGGGCGATGGACGAACTACACGCTGGAGACGGTGCAACGCATCGGGTACGGCTCCTTCGAGCCGGACAACGGCGTGCTGATCGCGAAGAACAAGGCGTTCCCGCCGGGCGGCCCGTCCACCGAGGGCTCGACGTGTGGCTACGGCTGCTTCACCTGGGTCGAGGACGCCCACCCGCAGGACATCAACACGGTCGACTTCAATCGCCCGGACGGCACCCCGGTGATGCGCACGGTCGGCGACTATCGCCAGCTCGACGACGCGCTGTTCCACGCCGGCACGAACTCCGGCTCGCAGAACGAGTACGTGGACGCCGCCAACAGCCTGCACTTCTACGTGCTGGGCAAGTACACCGACGCCAGCCACCTTCTGCACTACATCATCGGGGTGCAGAACCCGGCCGGCGCCGGCCCGCAGACCCGCGGCGTCGCGGTTGCGCAAGGTATGCCCACCGGGCGAAAGCTCGGCCTGGCCACCGACTGCTCGTTCCCGCTGGCCAACACGGGCACCGACGCGCCGACCGATGCTGCGCTGCACCCGCAGGACGAGCGGGCGTACTTGCACAACGACATCTACCGGATGTCCACGTCTGTGCAAGGTGCTGGCTGGCAGGCGCAGCCGTACAACAACCTGTCCACCGCCGCGTTCGGCCAGTCAGTGAACGTGCCGGTCTACGTCAGTCGCGTCCCGCACAGCGCCGACACGAGCACGGTGACACTCACCGCCACGTCGGTGAGTGACCCGAGCAAGAGCGCGTCGGCCACCTGCACCGTGCACGCCGGCGACACCACCGGATAGCGCTACGGGCCCGAACGTTCGGCTCGGCCCCACAGCGTGCGAAGCACCGCCGCGACGCGTCCGGGCTCGGCCTGATTCGACGTGTTCAGGTGGTGCAGCCCCTCGTAGGTCTCGGCGGTGAAGTCGGGGAACCATCCGGCCAGCCGGTCACGCATGACCGTCCAGCGCGGGTGGGTGCGGCTGCCGAGCGAGAAGTACACGGGTGCGGCGAAGCTGCGGTATGCGTCGGGGTCCACCCGGTGGCGCCGCGCAGCGCCGATGAACGCCCGGATCCCGGCCGGACGGTTGGCCATCCAGGGCGGCGGCGGGCCGGCCGGCGCGGCGAGCTCGACGTCAGCCGCGACCTGCAACCGCATGAATTCCCTCATGACGTCACCAGGAGGCAGCGTCAACGCGTGGTCGAACTCGTCCCACCCGTACGTCCGGTTGCCCTCGTCGGTGAAGTCCATCGCCGGCTCGTCGACGGCCAGGCTGCGCACCCGGTCCGGACGCGCCGCGACATACGCCAGGGCCACCGCCCCGCCGCCGGAATGCCCGTACAGATGGAACCGGTCGAAGCCCGCCTCGTCGGCTGCGCGGTCGAGGGCGTCGATCTCGGTGGTGATCGAGAAGTCCTCAGGCGGCACCGGGTCCCGGTAGACCTCGAGATCCTTCAGCACGCAATGCACGCCCGGCAACTCGGCACACAGGGGTGCATACCGAACGGCGGCCGGCGCGATGATCCCGGGCAGGAACACGACACTGGTCATGGCACACGATAGGCGCCGGGCCTGCGGGGCTACTGGGTGCCAGCGGCAGGTTCGTTCACGACGCAGCGGTTGGACGCGATGCCGTTCGCAACGACGACGAGATCGCTCGCCCCCCGTTCGAGCCCGGCCGGGACGTCGAAGTGGGTCGAGACGATCTGATCGCCGGTTGCCACGCCCATGCTGCTGTGGTCATGCGTTCGGGCGTAGAAGACGTGTCCCGTCGCGTGATTGGTGATGCGCACCAGCGGGTAGTTCGTGGCCGCCGCCTCGTCGTCCCCGTAGTTCTCGGCCTGGGAGACGCCGTTCAGCTGCCGGCCGGCGATCGTGTACGTGGCGCCCGGGGCGATCACCGAGCCCGGCGTTCCTTCCTCGCCCGGACGCGTCGGGTCGTCCGGCACGGGGCACGTTGTGATGCTCGGCGCCCAGGACGGATCCGGGCTGCCGGTCGAGGTGTAGATCCACGCGGTGCGGTTGTCGAAGGTCACCAGCACCTCGCCGGTGGGCAGCATCAGCAGCCGCGCCCAGAACGAGCTGATACCGGGCCCGAAGGGCGGCTGCGTCACTTCGCGCAGGTTGGTGCCGTCGAATTCGAAGAAGTGGTCGTCGATGTTGTAGCAGCCGGGGCTGGCTCCGACGAGCACGCTGCCGTTCGTCAACAGGACGGCCGGCCCGTCGCAGACGTCGAGCTGACCGCCGGCCACGGTGGGGAAGGACGGTGCCACGGTCCACGTTCCGGTGCCGTACAGCGTTGTCGGCGGGCTGTACTTGGCGTTCGCGCCGGTGTCGCCGACTGCGAAGACGGTGCCGTCAGGCAGCAGCACCTGTGGCCCGGGGTCGCGGCGCGAGACAAGGTCCGCCGGGATGGTGCCGGCACTGATCCACTCACCATTGGCCGACCCGTCGAGCCACGGCGGGATGAACCGTTCGGCACCGGGGCCGGCGTGGATGTCGACGGTGAGAACAGTGCCGTCGGGGAGCAGCGTCCAGTTCTCCTCGGCGCTGCTGTCGACCTTGCCGGGTGGCGCCAGCACGGTCCAGCTCAGCGTGTCGGGATCGAGCAGGGCCACCTGGCCGAGCGGCGTCGAATTGAAGCTGCGCGCCAGCAGAAACTTCCCGTTCGGCAGCACCAGGCACGACGAGTCGCCGATTTTCGTCCAACCCGGCGGGGGATCGAGCACCTGCCACGAATTCGCCACCGGGTCGTAGATAGCGCCTTGATTCGTCTCGGTTGCGGTTGCCACCCCGTCGACGTAGGTATATTCGCCGCCCTCGACGATCACCCGCCCGTCGGCCAGCACGGCGGAACAGTAATCGTAGGGCGCGTAGTCGTCGGGCATCGGCGGTAATTGCGTCCAGGTGCCGTCGATGTACTTGCCGAATTCGTCCGGCCTGAGGCGCCACCAATCCGCGGTGGCGTAGTCCTGAGCCATCACCGTGCCGTCGGTGAGCAGCAATGCCGTGTCGGGGTGGAACGGCGTCCGCTCGGCAAGCGTCTGCCACGGCGCGACGGGTTCGGCAGCCGGGGCCTGCAACGTCGTCGCCGCCCCAGGCAGAGGGTCGACGGGTTCGAGGTCGGCGTAGGCAGGTCCAGGAACGCTCAGCGCTGCGAGCAGTGCTGCTGCGGCGGTAATAAGCAATCTCATCCCGCACCCACTTCCGGTCGAGTCCTCACGAGGGCACGGCGACGGGCCTGCGTTGTGGGATTGTCGCGACGACCTTATAAATCGCCTGCCGGGCGCGTCATCGTGCAGATGTTGAAGGCCGCGCTCGCGCTGATTCGACAGGCCGCCGCCCGCACTCGTCGCGCGGAATTCGCGTCACGAGAAGGCAATGAATTCGACATGTAAATGAGCCGTCCGTATGTCCGGCCAAGGATCGAGCATCTTCGACACTTGCACGAAGACGCCCGACACTCCGGCTTCCTATGGTGCGGCTGAGCGAAGGCGAGGCACACATGAGGATGTCGCAGATAAAGTCGCTGAGCCCGGCCCGACGGTTGCTGGTCTTGCTGATCCTTGCTTGCGTGGTGGCGGGCGTGGCGGTCGCCGTCGCGTCGTCGAGCGTCGTCGGGCGGCACGCGAGCGCCGGCCGGGACGGCGATGCCGATCACGGTGAGGACGCCGACCAGGGCGAGGAAGGCGACGAGGACGAGGCGCCGCCGAGCTACCTCGACCTGAAGGAGACGTCCGGCCAGCCGGTGACCGAGGCGCAGATACAGCAGGCTCGCCAGCAAGCCGCGAGCATCCCGACAGGCGACGCCGCCGCGTGGCAGACGGTCGGCCCGACCAACGTCGGCGGACGCGTCGTGGATCTCGCCGTCGATCCGACCACGTCGCCGAGCACGGTGTACGCCGCCGTATCCAGCGGCGGGATCATGAAGAGTGTCGACGGGGGCGTGACCTGGACGCCGGCATGGCGAAGCACCGACACCCAGGCCATGGGCGCACTGGCGCGAGCCTCGGACGGCACGCTGTGGGCCGGCACCGGTGAGGCGAACCCGTCCGGTGGGGGCAGCACGTTCTTCGGCGACGGCATCTACAAGTCGAGCGACAACGGCCAGGGCTGGCAGCAGTGGGGCCTGCCCGACAGCGGGGCGTTCGGCCGGATCGTGCCCAACCCGCAGGACCCGAACGACGTGTGGGCCGCCGCGTCCGGCTCGATCTCGTGGATCTCGAGCCAGCGCGGGCTCTATCACCTCGTCAACGGTGGCAAGGACTGGAAGCTCGCCCTCGCGCCGACGAACGACACGACCGGCGCGATCGACGTCGCGCTCGACCCGGCCGACCCGAACGTCATGCTGGCGTCACTGTGGGATCGGTCCCGCAACAACGGCGCGTTCCACTATGGCGGCGTGGGCTCCGGCCTGTACCGGTCGACGGACGGCGGCGCGACCTGGTCCCGGCTCGACAATTCGAACATCACCGGTCAGGTCTGCGGGTGGGACCAGTCCAAGAGCGGCCTGAACGTCGACCCGGACCTCGGCCGGATCGGGATCGCGTTCGCGCCCAACGACCCCAACCGTGCCTACATCGAGTTCAGCGGCGCGAACGGTCCGGACAAGGGCTTCTACGTCTCCGACGACGCGGGCCAGACCTGGACGTGCGGCGCGGGCGAACCGGGATCGGTCAGCGGTGGCTACGAGTGGGTGTTCGGCCGGCTGTGGGTCGACCCCGCCGACAAGGATCATCTGTTCGCCGCAGACGTCAGCCTGCGCGAGTCGACGGACGGCGGCGCGACCTGGCACAACTCGAGCGGCCCGCATGCCGACCAGCACGGCATGGCCTGGGACCCGAACGTCGCCAATCTGGTCTACAACGGCGACGACGGCGGCGTCTACACGTCCACCCAGAACGGCGCGTCCGCCACCTGGACGCACGCCAAGGTCGAGCCGTGGAACCAGTCCTATCACCTGTCGGTCTCACAGCAGGACCCGCTGCGAATGGTCACTGGCCTGCAGGACCAGGGCAGCATCCGGACCTGGACGCCTGGCGTCGAGCCGACCGACCTGACGCAATGGAACTCGTTCGGCGGTGGTGACGGGCACTGGGTGCAGATCAATCCGCAGAACCAGCTCGTGTACTACGAGTGCCTGCAGCCGTCGCCGCCGTCGCAGAGTTGCGCCAGGTCCACCGACAACGGCACGACCCGCACGGTCACCAACTTCTCGCAGCCGTTCCCGGCAGGTACCCGGCTGACCGTCGACACCCCGATAGTGCTCGACCCGGCCGACCCGAACTACGTGTATGTCGCAGGCACGTCGATCGCTCGGTCCGGCGACGGTGTCGTCTCGGGCAGCGGGGCGTGGACGCTGATCAGCCCGACCACGCCGGACAGCCCGGACAGCCTGCCCGGCCCGGTGCCGGCGAACGAGGTGAACCCAGACGTCTACTACGCGAACGAGTACGGCGCGGTGACCGAGATCGCCCCGGCCAAGACGACGGGCACGCCGACGTCGCCGGCGACCACCATCTACGCGGGCACCGACACCGGCAAGGTCTGGAAGACGACGAACGCGACCGCCAGCCCGGCCAGCGACGTGAGTTGGACGCAGCTCGGCAAGGGCGTCCTGCCGACCCGGTGGGTGACCGCGATCGTGGTCGACCCGACCGACGCGGATCACGTGTTCGTCAGCTTCTCCAGCTACAAGGAGGGCGACCGGGCGGCGAACGTCTGGGAGTCGAGCGACGGCGGCGCGAGCTGGCACAACGTCAGCGGCAACCTGCCGAACGCGCCGGTGGAGACGATCGCCTACGACCAATCGCGCGACCAGCTGTACGCCGCGACCGGCTACGGCGTCTTCTACCTGAAGAACGGCAAGAAGAACTGGGCCCGGTTGGGCACCGGCCTGCCGAACTGCCCGGTCTTCGACGTCAAGCTCAGCGGCGACGCGGGCACGATCTTCGCGGCGACGTTCGGCCGCGGCGTCTACCGGATACCGGCACCGCAGGGTTGACGGCCGCTCACGCCGTCCGCGAGCCGCTGACGTCGCTGACGTCGCTGACGTCGTTCACCGGCATGGCATGTGGTGCGGCGGCGCCGCGGTAGCGGCCGGTCAGCCGCGCGACCTTCAGCGCCAGGTGAAGGGACAGCCGCTCGTTGCCGTCCTTCAGGTTGGTGCCGGCGAGATGCTCGACCCGCTGCAGCCGGTAGTAGAGCGACGTGCGGTGCAGGTTCATCCGGTGCGCCGTCGCATGCGCATTGCCAGCCAGGTCGAGGTAGGTCTCGAGGGTCTCGAGCAGCGGCTGATTGGCCGGGTCGTCGAGCAGCTTCTCCAGACCTGGATGGACGCTGGCCGTTCGCATCTCCTCGCCGGTCAGCTGGGAGAGCACCCGGTAGATGCCGAGCTGCCACCAGCACGCGACCGGGCCGGCGGCCGGCAGCTGCACGGCCACCCGGGCGGCCAGCGCAGCTTCGTCGTAGGAGAGCCGGACGTCGGCGAGCTCGGCGCGCGGCTGGCCGACACCGACCACCGCTCCGGCCACCGAGGGGAGTCCGCGCACCGCGGTGCGCAGCGCGGCACTCAGGTGTTCGGCCACCTCGCGCGGGCTCGGGCTGCCACGGCGCTGCTTGCCGCGCACGACGAGCACGCCGTGGTCGTAGCGCACCAAGTGCACCGCCTCGCGGGGCCCGAGCCAGCGCCGGCTGCTGAGGAGCGCTTGTTCGAGTGCGATGCGGGCCAGGTCGTCCAGGCGAGCGCCCGGCGTCAGCACGAGCCGGGCGACCACAGCAGTCGTCGGCCCGTTCTCGGTGACCGCGCCGTCTTCGAGCAGCGTCATCGCGCCGTGCTGCCGGGCGTCCTGCTCGTCGGCCAGCAGCAGCCGGATCGCCTCGGTCTCCCGTTGCGACGCGAGCTCACCGGCGAGGTTCTCGCGGTAGAGGGCCAGTGCCAGATCGGTCGTCGTGGTCGAGACGGCGGCGATCTCGTCGTCCGTCATCGACTGATCGGGGTCGATGAACCACACGAAGCCGAGCAGCAGGTCGCCGTGCCAGATCGGGATGCAGACTCGCGAGAGCATGTGCAGGGCCTCGCACGGCGGTGTGCGGATCGGCTCCTTGGCCTGCTGGACGCCCGCCTGGCGGAAGAACGCGATTACTTCGGCGGTGGTCTGGCGGCGCAGGATCGACAGCTGGCGTACCTCGTCCATCGGCTCGGTCTGCTCGCTGTAGACCACGACCCGCTGCCGGCGGTCCTCGATCAGTGCCGAACGGCCCACCCGGCTCGCCACCGAATCCACGATCCGCTGTAACTCGGACATTTTGCAACCCCCTGCGTTCGACAGGAGTAGTACCACCGGGCTGCGGCACCAGCTGTTTGTCGGACGATACCGCGCTGGTTGCGCGGCTTTGGGCAGTCTCGACAGACGTCTGGTCGAGTGGCCCGCCAGGTCCGTCAGTTGTACGACGGCCCGTCGTTACTCGCGGAGCGCGCGCAGGAACGCGCACGCTGATGTCGGGCTGCGTCAGTGCTGATGCGCGGCGACGACGAAGTCCCGCGCCGCCGCAGGCAGGCCACGGCCGTCGTCAGACCGGGTCCAATGCACGGTTACCTCGTCGAAACGGATCGCGCCGAGCCGGCCGAGAAAGTCTTGATAGCGCTCGGCGCTCTCGAACGGCCACACCACGTCGAGCGGCACCTGCGCGATGCGACGCAGCGCGGTGACCGGACGGCCCTGGGCAAGCAACGCATCGTCCATTGCGCGCGACTGCTCGGCGAACGTCTGGTACCAGCGCTCGGGGGCAACGTCGTACGGACGCGTTCCGACCGTGACCCACGCGTGCCCGTGGCGAGCGGCCTCGCGCATCGCACGAGGGCCGGACGCGGCAACGGTGAACGGCACGCGAGGTTGTTGCACGCAGCCCGGCATCTGGCGCGCCTCGACGGCACTGAACGTGCTGCCGCGCCAGGTCGTCTTGTCGTGGGTGAGCAACCGGTCCAGCAAGTCGAGCCACTCGGCGAACCGTTCGGCGCGCTCACGTCTCGTGCGCGGCGGATCGCCTTGCGCGAGCGCGTCGCCGTCGGCCACGCCGGTGCCGACGCCGAGTTCGAGGCGCCCACCGCTGAGCTGGTCGAGCGTCATGACCTCCTTGGCGAACCCGACGGGATGCCGGAAGTTCGGCGTCGCCACCTGCGTGCCCAGCCGCACCGACGTCGTCGAGACAGCGGCCGCCGCGAGCAACGGCACGCTCGCGAACCACGGATGCTCGCGCAGGCCACCCCAGGAGAGGTGGTCGTACGTCCACACGGTGCGTACCCCGGCGCTCTCCGCCTCTCGCACCGCGTCGACGAATCGGGTCGGCGGGTTGCGGTCGGCGAGCACCAGAACGGACAGGTCCAGCATTGCGATCAACTCGATTCTCTGGCCAGTTCGGCGATGGTCACCGGCGTCGCGAAGGGGCGCGTCGCGAGGTCGCCGACCGCGTCGACGGGCAGGCCGGCGCGTGCCGCCGCCGCGGACTGCAGCGCCGGCCCGCAAACGCGGCCCTGGCACCAGCCCATGCCGCACCGGGTCTGGCCTTTGATCGCGCGGACGTCGGTGATTCCGGCGTCGATCGCCTCGGTGACCTGACGCCAGGGAACCTCCTCGCAGCGGCAGACCACCGTGTCGTCGGTCAGCCAGTCCAGCCAGCGCGGGGGGATCGGATATCCGCGGTCCAGCACCATTGCCGCGCGCTGGGCGGCGTGTAGCCGACGCCGCTCGCGCCGCGGGTTCGGCGCGGCCGCGCCGAGCAATCGTGCCGCGGCAGCACCGGCGACCGCCCCTTCCGCGGCCGCGGCGACCGCCCCGGCGATCCCGGTCACCTCGCCTGCGGCGAACACGTTCGGGACGCTCGTCGCCTGGTCGGCATCGACGGCGACGGCCGACACCGGACGCGTCGCATGCCGGGTCTCGGCGCAGCCGAGCATCCGCGCGACCTCGACAGCCGGCACGAAGCCCCAGCCGACGCAGACAGCGTCCGCTGCAATCTCGCGCCGCCCGGCTTCCAGTGGCCGGCCGTGCGAATCCAGCCGGGCGACGGTCACCGAACTGACGGCGTCCGTCCCGTGCGCTGCGATCACCGCACGTCCGCTGAGAACGCGCGTTCGCGACGCGGCGACGGTGCGCAGGTACCCGACGGCTTGCCGGACGAGCGTGGGGTGTCGTAGCAGTCCCGCCGCGATCGACGCGGCACGACGCGGCGGCGCGGCCTCGACGAGGGCCGCGACCCGGACTCCGGCGCGGACCAGCCCGGCTGCGACCGGCCAGAGGAACGGGCCGGTGCCGGCGACGACGACGCTGCGCCCGATCGGCACGCCATGGGCCTTGAGCAACGCCTGCGCGGCTCCGGGCGTCACGACCCCGGGCAGGTCCCAGCCGGGAAACGGCAACGTGAGCTCGCTAGCGCCGGTGGCCAGCACGACTGCCCGGGCCTCGAGCACCTGAGCGGCGCCACTCAGGTGCAGCGTCACGCCGCCGCCTTCGCTCAACGTCGCGTGCCAGACGGACGTCTCGCTCAACCGGTGAATTCGCGGATGCGCGTCCGCGGCCCGCAGCTCCGCCGGCGCCGTCGAAGGCGCACCGCCGCTCGACGGCTGCCGCCAGATCTGCCCGCCGAGCGCCGGCGCGCTGTCTACCAGGCACACGTCGACGCCCGCGTCGGCCGCGGTGAGTGCCGCCGCAATGCCGGCCGGCCCGCCGCCGACCACAACGAGGTCGTACGAGGTCATCCTCGGGTCACCTCGTCGCCGTCGGCGGCCGGGGTGACGCACGCGCGGATGACCGAGCCGCCGTTGACCCGCACCAGGCAGTCGAAGCACTGGCCGATCCCGCAGAACATCGCCCGCGGGCGTCCACCGATACGGGTCAACCGCCACTCACGGATACCCGCTGCCCACAGCGCGGCCCCGATCGACGTGCCGTGGGCCGCGGTGATCGGGCGGCCCCCGAACCGGAACGTCACCAGGTCAGGCATCTCGGCCTCGTCGGACCGCTGGACGCATTGGCGAGAACGCCGACGGGTCGAGCGGCGGCGCATCGCCCAGCATCAGGGAGCGGATCAGGTCGGCCGTCCCCATCGCCAACCCGATGCCGGCACCTTCGTGACCGGTCGCGTACCAGAGACCCGCCTCGCCCTCGCCGATGATCGGCAGGTGATCCGGCGACGCCGGCCGGAAACCGAGGTATGTGCGGATGGCGCGCACATCGCGCAGAAACGGGAACAGCGCCGCCGCCCCGCGAGCGATCACGCTGATCGCCACGCCGCTGACCCGCCGGTCGAAGCCCACCAGCTCGCGAGTCGAGCCGAGCAGGATCGGCCCGCTCGGGGTGCCCTCGACGACGGCGGTCGACAGCAGCGCAGCGTCGTCGCTCTCGACGTCGTCGACGTATCCGGCCTCGTACACCTTGTGCCGGACGAGTGGCGGCAGCGGCTCGGTCACCACGACGTGGCCGCGCCGCGGCACGACGTCGACCACGCCGCCGAGCGACCGGGCGACATCGCCGCTCCAGGCGCCGGCCGCGACGAGGACGCGCTCGGTGGCGACTGCGCCGCGGCTGGTCTGCACCGCGCGGATCCCACCGGACGTGCCGCGCTCGGCGCCCACTGCCTCGGTAGCGCCGACCACGACGACGCCCGCACGCACGGCGTCGGCCAGCAGCGCCCGGACCGCCAGCATCGGCTGCACCTGGCAGTCCTGGCCGTAGTACGCGCCGCCGCCGAGATCCGGCGCGAGCATCGGCTCGACGTCGCGCAGCTTGTCGGCGGGCACCATCTCGGCGTCCACGCCGGCGGCCCGCTGCTCGGCAACCAGGCGACCGAGCGGTTCGATCCCCGACGCCGCGACCACTAGGCCACCCTTCGCGTCGAACTCGAACGGCACGCCGGCGCGAGCGGCGAACTCTCGCCACAGGCCGAGGCTGTGCAGCGCCAGGGCGAGTTCGGGACCGGGCAGCTTGTCAGAGACGAGCAGGTTCCCCTCGCCGGACGACGTCGACCCGGCCGCGGGCCCGGCCCGGTCGATGAGGCAGACCCGCAGCCCGGCCTGCCCCAATGCCAAGGCGCATGCGGCACCCACGACCCCGGCGCCAACCACGACGACGTCAGCGGTGCGGGGCAACGCCTCCGCGATCACTGGCCCATCTGGAAGCCGGCCGGGAACGGGTCGTCCGGATCGAGCAGGTAGCTGGCGAGCCCGGTGATCCACGCCCGGCCGGTGATCGTCGGGACGAACGCGCGGTACGCCCCGACCGTCGTCTCCTCGAGCAGCTTGCCGGTGAACATCGACCCGATCAGCGACCTGTGCTCAAAGTCCGTGTCCAGCCCGAGCTCGCCGCGAGTGGCCAGCGCAGCCATTCGGGCAGACGTCCCGGTGCCGCACGGCGAGCGGTCGATCCAGCCCGGGTGGATCACGACAGCGGAACGTGCGTCGCGGTCCGTCGAGGTCAGGATCACGTGCTTGCACTCGGCGATCTCGGGCTGTTCGGGATGCGCGAACTCCAACTGCTCGTTGACGGCGTCGATGATGCGCAGCCCGACCCGGATCAGCTCGTCGTGCTGGTCAGGGCGCACGTCGAGGCCCACCGAGGCAGCGGGCAGGATCGCGTAGTAGTTACCGCCCCACGCGACGTCGAGGGTCACCGCGCCGAGACCGTCGACTTCCACCTGTGCGTCACGCAGGTGCAGGTAGGCAGGGACGTTCTGGAACGTCACCGAGCGAGCGTGACCGTCGGAGACCCGCACCGCCGCATGCACCAGCCCGGCCGGGGTCTCGATGCGGATGTCGGTGATCGGCTCCTTGACCGGCACCAGACCGGTCTCGACGAGCACCGTCGCCGTGCCGATCGTGCCGTGTCCACACATCGGCAGGCATCCCGACACCTCGATGAACACGACGCCCACGTCGGCATCGGGACGTGTCGGCGGTTGCAGGATTGCCCCGGACATCGCCGAGTGGCCGCGCGGCTCGGTCATCAGCAGCGTCCGCAGATCGTCGCGTTCGTTCATCAGGTAGAGCCGGCGGTCGGCCATCGTCGCGCCCGGCAAGGTCCCGACGCCGGAGGTGATGACTCGGGTCGGCATGCCCTCGGTGTGGCTGTCGACCGCGTTGAACATCAGCCGCGACCTCATCGGCGGGCAGCCTCGAGGGCTCCGGTGACGGCCTTGCGCACCGTGGCCTCGGTCTGCGCGTCCAGTGGCAGGCGGGGCAGGCGTACCGGGCCGCCGTAGCGACCGGCCTCGTCCTGGCCGAGCTTGATCGCCTGGACGAAGGTCGGGTCCGCGTCCCAGCGCAGTGCGGGCAGCATGCCGCGATACAGCGGCAGCGCCTCGTCCCAGGCATGCCGCATGCACAGGTCGAACAGCCGCACGCACGGCTCCGGGAAGGCGTTCACGAACCCGGCGATCCATCCGGTCGCCCCCATCAGCACGCCCTCGGCGACCAGGTCGTCGCAGCCGACCAGAACCTCCAGCGAAGGCGCCGACTCCCGGATCTGCGCCACGCGGCGCACGTCCTGCGAGAACTCCTTGACGGCCGCGATCCCGTCGACCTGCGCGAGGCGTTCGAGCAGCGAGGCGGTGAGATCCACCCGCGTCGAGAACGGGTTGTTGTAGACGATCACCGGCAACCCGACCTCGGCCACGGCGGTGAAGTGCGCGACGACCTCGTCGTCTGTCGGCGCGTGCGATGTCGGCGGCAGGCACATGACGGCGGATGCACCGGCGCCGCGCGCCTGCTCGGTCCAGCGCACCGCCTCGGCGGCTGACTTGCCCGAGACACCGGGCACCACCGAGCCGCTCGCGCCGACGGCCTCGACCGCAATCTCGACTGCCGCGGCGCGCTCGGCGCCGGTGAGGGCTTCGTACTCGCCCAGCGATCCGTTGGGTATGACGCCCCGCACGCCCTCGCTGATCAGCCATGCGCAGTGCTGCCCGAACCTGTCTCGGTCGACCGAGCCGTCGGCCCGGAACGGCGTCGTCACCGCGGCGAGCACCCCGGGGAATCGAAGCTCAGCCATAGCGTGAATCTCCCTCCACTTTCAGATGGTCAGCAGCGACGGTACGTGCATGCATCAGGCATCTCCAGGGACATTCGGCGAACGCTCCGAACGAGCTCTCATACATTTGCACAAACGCCCTCGGTCTCAATACGCGCGCCTCCCCGCCTAATACCCTTCAGGATGAAACACGTTCACACGGACGTTCTTGTCAAATTGTTCGATTGCGTCTAACGTCGCGCCTCGCAACAATTTGCTGGCGGTGCGTAGACAGGGCTGTCACGCGGGAGGCGACCTCGGCCCAGCTTGCAGCGTTCGACGACCAGATGCGCGCCCAGACCGGCACGGCGGTTACCGCCGACCAGGCCCAGGCGCTCATCCAGTTGGCCGACGCGTTCCGCTAGTCAGGGGGTATGACGTGAAACCGCATCGCAGCATCTCGCTCGCTGGAGTCGGCGTGCTCGGCATCGCGGCCCTCGGCGCCGTTGCCGGGGCGGAACCGCCGACGTCTCCGCCGCCGCACAAGATCAGCCTCACCAACGTCGCCGACCGCGCGTCGGTGGCGCCCTTCCAGGACATCGGATTCACTCTGACCGTCTCGAACTCCGCTCAGTTCACGCTGCGCGACGTGCAGCTGACCGAGGCCCTTCCCGCGGCGACGAATCTCAGCTGGGTCGTCGACCGGCAGGGCGGTGTGAGTGACTGCACGGCGGTTGGCTCGGTCGGCACGCAGTCGATCTCGTGCCCGACGGTGAGCCTCGACCCGGGCGGCTCGTACTGGGTCCACGTCTTGAGCCATACCTCGTCATCGACGAGTGCGAGCGTGCAGAGCACGGCGACCGTGACGGCGTCGAACGGCGGCAGCTTCACCAGCGACGCGACGATTGCCATTGCCGCCGAGGGCTGTCGGGGCGCACCGCCCGATCCGGCAAGAAGCCTCGTCTTCGACGACGAGTTCAATTCCGAGACGATCGACGCGTCCAAGTGGACGACCGGCGTATTGCCCTTCGGCGGGCTCAACGGCAGCACGCACTACCACAACAGGCAGTACGGCAGTTACATCCTGCCGCAGAACCTCATCGTCAAGGACGGTGTCGCCAGCCTGATGGCCGACAACGTCCCGGTCACCGATCCGGACGTGCCCTCGATCGGGACGATTCCGTACAGCGAAGCCATGATGCATACCAAGGGCAAGTTCTCGAGAACAGGCGGCTATTTCGAGATATGCGCGAAGTTCCCCGCCGGCCGTGGCCTGTGGCCGGCTTTCTGGCTGGCCGCCCAGAACGGCAATTGGCCACCCGAAATGGATATCGCAGAATGGTTCGGAAGCATCGAGGGAATGCAAATCGGCCAGCCGTTCGCGACCGGTTCGAATGCCGGCAGCATGTGGCAGAGCGCGTGGTTCTACTCGGCGGCGCCCACCACGGCGTGGCACACGTACGGCATGTGGTGGACGACCAGCTCGCCCGCCAAGATCATGTACTACGTCGACGGGCAGATGGTCCACGAGATCGACGGAACGACCGCCAACCTGATCTCGAACACGCCGATGTACATCATCCTCAACAGCGGTACCTGGGCGCCCGCGTCTCGGGGTGGGCCGCCGGACGCGACCACCGTGTTCCCGAACGCATTCCAGGTCGACGACGTCCGCGTCTACACCGCTCCGCCACCCGTCCAATCGAATTCCGCCCCATAGAGGAGACTGCCCGCCGGCTGCCAGAATGTGATCGTGGCGGGCGACTATGTGCCGGACGAACTGGTCGCTCAGGTGAACCGGCTGGTCGACCTGGTCGACGACGAGCGCGAAGCCTTGCGGCGCGAGCACACGAGCCTGGGCGAGGCGGATCCCGACGACCGTGAATATCGAGCTGCAGCCAGAGCCGTAGTGCTGGCTACGTCGCAGCTGCTCGAGACCGAGGCCGATCTCGCCGCACTCAGGACTGCCGAGCAGCACCGTCAACTGGATGCCCGCCGCCGGCAGGCGCAGGCCGTCGAGCGTCGGCGGTTGTGGCGGATCGTCGCTGGGATCGGGGTGGCCGGCGCAGGCGTCGTCACGCTCGCCGGGGCAGGGGTCGTTCCCGGCGCGGTGCGGATCGCTATCGGCTCAGGCGTCCTGTTCACATCGGTCTTGATGGCGTACTCGATGGACGGCGACGTGATGCGCGCGGCCGGCGTACACGCTGTCGACCTGCGCAAGGCTGTCGCGGCCGCATCGTTCGCCGGCGTCGCTGTGATCGGCGGCCTGTTGTGGCCGATCGCGGGCCTGGCAGTATTCCCCGCGATCGGCGTGGCCGCGATCCCGTCATTGATGGATTCCGTCGCGGCCGGGCGGGAACGCGCATCCGAGCTGGAAGGCCGCACACGAAGTGGATGACGTGGTCAGCACCGATGACCTACGTCGCGTCGAATCGCCACAGCAACGCCTAGCGGCGGACGTCGCAGGTCATGCCCGCGCGCTGCGGCTGATCGACCAGAAACTGGACTGGCTCATCCGCGCCGAACTGAGGCCGAACCCGCCACGTGAGTGCGAACTCGACGACGTCGATGGCACCCTCGCCGAGCTGGCCGCAACTGCCGAGCACGGCGAGCAGTTCAAGCGACAGCTGCTCGACTCGCACGGCCGGCAACGTCTGCACGCCGACGTCGACGATTACCAGCAGTGGAGCGCGAAACTCGACGACCGGTACGCGACCGCGGTGGCGCTCAGCGAGGCGATCGCCGCCGGTCCCGCCGGTGCCGCGACGCCGATGCGAGTTGCCGCCGAGTTTCGTACCGTGCGCGACGAACTTGTCGCGCTGGAGCGCGACGGCATCGAGCTGACCGAACGTGCAGAGTCCGCCCGGCGGCAGCTCGACGCCGACGAGCTTGCGCAGCGCGAACACGGCGCGGCCATCGCTGCAGGCGAGCATGCTTGGCGGGAGCTGGTCGAGCGGCTACGCGGCACGATCACCGCGGCAGTCGACGACTGCGCGCTGTTTCCCGCATGGTTCTCCGACCACTTCGGCTTGCTGCCCCCGAGCGATGCCACCGATAAGTGGCTGCATCTGGCCACCGAGATCGCCGCGTACCGAATCACGTACGGCGTGACGAGCCGACGCGTCCCGCTCGGCGATCCGCCGCCTGCTGAAGCGTCACGTCGCAGCGCATGGCACGGCCAACTCGCCGCCGCTCTGCAGAACCTGGACTAGCCGCTCTGCTCGGGAGCGAACAGGCCGACCGGGCAGGAGACGCCGGTGCTGCCGACGCCGCAATAGCCGTCCGGGTTCTAGGTGAACGCGTACCCGTCGCGGCCGGCCGGAGCGCGCTCGGCGGTGACCATGTCGGTCTTGGCGCGGGAGAACAGCATGGCGTCGAGGCTACGTGCGGCTTACGTCCTCGGCGAACGTTCGCCCGAAGCGTTCGCACGACGTAACCTCGTTGTATGAGACGGGCAGGGAGCGCGCCATGACGCAGTGGGGCCTCGACGCGCTCTTCAACCCGGCCAAGCGGCATATGGACGAGGAGAAGCGGCGCCTGCAGTCCACGCGCGAGCAGATCGGTGACTCGTCCGGCGGTAACCGGATCGACTTCGAGTCCGGCAAGGTGACGATCCGGCGTTCACAGAAGTCCGAAGCCGACGAGCTGGACGACGACGACGACGCGGGAGAAGCCGAGGAAGATGCCGAGGAAGACGGCGAGGCCGAAGCCGACTGACCCGCGACCGATGGCCAATCCTGTGCAGATCGATTCGCCGTAGCAGCACAATATGCACATGATCACCGGGCATCGTCCGGATCATGTGCATTTAGACGAGTGATTGGGCGGTCTCCCGGCGGGGCGGGGGTTCCGCCGGGATCCCAGTCCTTACTACAAATGCCGGTTCGGACCTCGCGACAGTCGGGGGTCCGTCACGAGGTCCGAAGTCACCATCGACAACCGGCTCGATCTCGGCGCTCGCGCTTTGATCTTGTTGGTTACCGAATCCGATGAGTAACTGTATCGGCACTCAGAACAATGGCGGATGCCACTGCCGAGGTCAAGCTGAGATCGGGAGAGAGGACAAAGGTCCCGAGGCGGTTCGGCGCTAGACG